>Ga0194120_10001727_pt1 | contig 38985 bp, 25 predicted proteins | sample TA2MahCa65mmetaG_FD_148642 | JGI IMG/M metagenome (GOLD analysis project Ga0194120, IMG submission 148642) | Freshwater microbial communities from Lake Tanganyika, Tanzania - TA2015019 Mahale Deep Cast 65m | ecosystem: Environmental > Aquatic > Freshwater > Lake | place: Tanzania: Lake...
CTTCGGCCTGCCCGATCCCATCTGGGGCGAGTCCGTCACCGCCGCCATCGTGCTGCGCCCCCACACCACCGCCACCCCCGCCGACCTGATCGCCTTCTGCCGCACGAAGCTCACCCACTACAAGTGCCCGCGCGCCGTGCACTTGCTCCCCGAGCTCCCCAAGACCGGCACCGCCAAGATCCAAAAGCGCGCCCTGCGCGAGCGCTTCCGCCAGCAAGCTTGAGACTCGACCGAGCGCCAGCGCGTGCGATACCGGACGGCGAGATCCTGTTTCGTGGCAGCGACTTGACGGGACAGAGTGAGCATCTGGAGATGGTTGAGTGAATCTCAGCGAGTTTCTGGGTGAGGTGGCGCGGCAGCCGGCGTGGGCGCGCGGTGGGGAGCGGGCTCCGCACAAGCGGCTGGTGATCCTGTACGCGCTCGGGCGAGTGCTGTCGGGGCGGCGACTGGCGAAGTTCGCGGAGGCGGAGCATGCGCTGCGCGAGTTACTCGAGCAGTTTGGGCCGCTGCGAGCTCAGCAGCATCCCGAGCAGCCGGTGTGGCGGCTCGCGCGACGCGGTGAAGAGAGCGTCGCGTGGTGGGAGCTCGAGGGAGCGGAGCAGGTGCCCGTCGATTCCTCTGGGAATCCGAGCATTCCCGCCATGCGTGCGCATGTGTCGTTCGGACTCGCGCAGGAGCTGGCGGCCTACTTCGTCTCGCATCCAGCGGACGCATGGCTTGCAGCACACCACATCGCAGCATCGATCGTGCCCGAGACGCTGCGCGAAGAACTGGTGAGCGCAACGCTCGGTGCTGGGGCGTCGCTGCCGCTGGAGACGCACCCGCCGTCCGAGACGGAGCTCGTCGTCCGCGAAGTAGCGCCCTCGTGGCGCATCGTCCGCGATCCGCGCTTCAGCGCACGCGTGCTGAGCGCCTACGACGAGCGCTGCGTCGTGTGCGACATCGCTCCGCGCCACCGCGAGCGATTGTTCGGCATCGAGGCCGCGCACATCCGCTGGGCCGCGGCCCAAGGCCCCGACGAAGTCTGGAACGGCCTGTGCCTGTGCCGCATGCACCACGCCGGCTTCGACCGCGGCGCGCTCACGCTCGACGAAAACCTGCGCGTGCGCGTCGCGAGAGAACTCGCTCGCGACGCCCGCACCGAAGCCCTCTTCCACGCCTTCGACCGCCGCCCGATCCGCTCCCCCGCCGACGCGAGCCAGTCCCCGCGCCCCGAGATGCTCCGCTGGCACCACCGCGAAGTCTTCCGCGACCCCGCCGCCCTCGTGAGCTGAGACTCGAGGTGCACGGCGGAGCCGTGAGCTTGAATGTGAACGCCCCGCGCTCGACTGGCGCGCCGATGAACCGCCGGTCGAGCAAGAGCGCCGGGAGATCAGGCCCGATCTGGGGCGGGGAACTCTCGGTTGGCGCGGGCGAGGTCGTCGGCGCTGCCGATGTCGAGCCAGCGGCCTTGGAGGGGGATGGCCTCGAGGGGGGTGCGGGGCGCGAGCCAGGCGAGGAGGTGGCCGGGGGCGTCGGGGTTGCCACCGGACGCGAGGTAGTCGCGGACGCGGCTGGGCAGGTCGCGAGGCAGCAGGTAGACCGCGATGGCGGAGAGCTCGGAGCGCGGGTCGGAGGGTTTCTCGCGGAAGCTGGTGACGCGCTCGCCGTCGAGGAGCACCTCGCTGTACTTGCCGGCGGGGACGGGAGCGGGAACGCGGCGCACGACGAGCTGGCCGCGACCGCGGGCCGCGAAGCGCGCGACGAGCGGCGCGAGCTCGAGTTCGAACAGGTTGTCGCAGGCGAGCACGAGCCACGCATCGACATCCGGCGGGGCCGATTCCAGTGCGAGGGCGAGATCCCCGACGGCGCCGCGGCGAGCCTCGTTCGAGAGTGCGCCGTCATCGAGTACTTCGAGCGCGAGCCGCGTGGATGTCGCGGCACGCCATGTGCGGAAGTCGGCGCAGAAGCGTGCGTTGGAGAGCACGACGCCATCCCGCACTTCCGCGACGCGCTCGACCTGCCGCAGCACGCGAGTGAGCATCGGTACGCCGCCGACTTCGAGCAGGGGTTTGGCGCGATCGCGCGTGAGCGGGTAGAGGCGCGTGGCGAACCCCGCAGCGAGGAAGATGGCGCGCACTCGTGGCTGCGGGCTGGCGACTGTCGGTCGCAGCGTCGCGTGACCGCGAGCGACACACGCACGCTCGATGCGCTCGCGCTGCGCCTCATCGGTGCAGGCAAACAGCACGGCACCGCCCGAGCCAGGCAGCTTCGCGGCGGCACCGAGCTCACGGCCGAGTTCAACCAGCGCGAGATCCTCCTCGGAGAGCGTGAACAGGCGTCGGCGCAGCTCGAGGTTGCGATCGATGCAGGCGAGAAAGGCCTCTCGCTCGCCCTGCTCCAGCGCAGCCCGGCCGCGATCGGCATTCGCGGCGAGTGCGGCGGTCACCTCGGTCACGAGCGGGTCGCCTGCTCGCCAACGCGCGAAAACGCCCGCGTGCACATCGCCCGAGCTCTGCGTGGGCGCGCCGTGCCAAGCGATCAGGAGCGGAGGCAGGAGCGCCGGATCGAGTCGCTCGACGGATTCCGCGCGCCACGGATCGGCGAAGTCCATCGCCAGCAGTCCCTCGTGCGACTGCACGAGCCGGTCGAGCGGTCCCGCGCGAATGCCGAGCTCGTCGTTCTCGGTGCGCCACGCGAGCTCGGCAATGGCGCTGCGGGAGAGCGGCAGCTCGAACCACGCGCTCCACGCGCGCAGCGCGGCCACGAGCAGGGCGCTCGAGCCCGCGAGCCCTGACTGGAACGGCACGCCTGTCGTCGTCGTGAGGCGGAAAGGCCGCAGGCTGGCTTCGATCCGCTGCTCGCGCGAGAAGACGCGCCAGCAAGCTCGCAGGAGTTCCCCGTCGATGTGCGCAGCGGGCGCGTCCTCGAGCGTGGCCGTCGCAGCGAACTCGCGAATGGCAAAGCCGAGACCTCGGCCGCCGTAGAGATCGGAAGGGTTGCCGAGCAGGCCGACACGGGCATGGGCGCGAGCCTGAAGGGAGGCCATCAGTGGCCAAGACTAGCTCGAACGCGAGCGCTAGACTTCCATGGTGGCGACCCGGGACGAAGAGCTCGCGTGGCTGGCCGATGTCGCTCGGCGTCCCTGGCTCGCGCGAGCGTTCGCCTACCTGCGCCGCGGGGGGCCCGGCTACCTGCAGAGCGCGCTGACTCTCGGCGGCGGGACGGCCTCGGCCTGCCTGCTCGCAGGCGCAGCGTTCCGCTTCGAGCTGCTGTGGGTCGCGCCGCTCGGGATGCTGCTCGGAGGCGTCGTGTTCGCAGCCATCGCGCACCAGACGCTCTCGACGCGGCAACGGCCGTTCGACGCGATGCGCGAGCATGCCGGACCCGTGTTCGCGTGGGGCTGGGCCATCGGCACGGTGCTCTCGTCGCTCGTGTGGCACTTCGCGCAGTACTCGCTGGCCTCCGCCGTGCTCGTCGACCTGTTCGATCTCGCCGGCATGAGCGTGCCGCGCTGGTCGATGGGCGCGCTGGTGCTGGCCTGGTCGGTTGTCACCGCACTCTCCTTCGAGCGCACGGGGAGCGTGCGCCGTGGCGTCGAGCGGCTGATGCGCTGGATGGTGTGGACCGTGGTCGCGCTCTTCGGCCTCGTCGCCGTGCGCATCGGCAGCGCCGATCCGCTCCCGATCGCGCGCGGCTTCGTGCCTTCGATTCCCGCCGCATCTCACGGCGTCGATGCGCTGCCCGTGATTCTCTCCGGGCTCGCGACGGCGGTCGGAGTGAACATGACCTTCCTCTACCCCCACTCGCTGCGCGAGCGCGACTGGGGGCGCGAGCACCGCGAGTACGCGATCGCGGACATCTTCTTCGGCATGGTGCTCCCGTTCATCGTGGTGACAAGCCTGCTCGTGATCGTCTCCGGGGCGACGCTGGCCGACGGCTTCAGCGGAGCGACCATCTCGCCCGTCGAGGCGGCGAGCACGCTGGGCGGGCTGCTCGGGCCCGTGTGGGGACGCGTGGCGTTCGACCTCGGCCTGATGGGCATGCTGCTCACGACGGTCACCATGCACATGGTGTGCTCGGGACTTGCGTGCGCACAGATGTTCGCTCTCGAGCGCGGGTCGCGCGGACATCGGCTCGCGACCCTGCTGCCAACGCCGGGCGTGCTCGGGAGCGTGTTCTGGAGCTCGCTCTCGGTGTGGCTGGTGGTACCGACGAGCCTCATCGCCGGCGCACTGCTGCCGCTGGCATATCTCGGCTTCCTCAAGCTGCAGCTGAGCGATGCCTACCTCGGTGCGGATCGACCGCGAGGCACACGCGGTGCGCTGTGGGTCGCCGGCATGGCGCTCGCGACGCTCGTAGTGACGGTGTTTGCCGGCTTGTACGCCTTCGAGCGTGTGCCAGACTTTCTGCGCCAGCTCGGCCTGCTACAAGGAGCGCCATGAGTCGTCCGCTGAAGGTCGTGATCGTCGGCACCGGATTTCTCGCGCACGCACGGGCGCGCTGCTGGCGGCGTGTGTACGGACGCCCGATCGAGCTCGCCGTCGCATCGCGCGACCGCCAGCGAGCCGAGGCCTTCGCGCGCGCGCACGACATCGCGCGAGCTTGCACGATCGAGGAGGCACTCGCCGATCCGGCGATCACGCTCGTCGACCTGTGCGTCTCCAACCGCGCGCACCGCGAGCTCACCGAGCGCGCTGCGTCGGCACGCAAGCATGTGCTGTGCACGAAGCCGCTGGCCGCCTTCTGGGGTCAGGGCCTCGGCGAAGGCTCGAGCGCGGAGACCGTGGCATGCGCCTCTCGCGCCACGATGCTCGAACGAGCGGTGGAAGATGCACAGGCCATGGTCGACGCATGCGCGCGCGCCGGCGTACGGCTCTTCTATGGCGAGAACTGGATCTTCGCGCCTGCGATCCGGCGCGCCGTGGAACTGGGCGCGGCCTCGGGCGGGACGATCCGCGAGCTGCGCGGCTGGGAGAGTCACTCCGGGTCGCACTCGCCCTACTCACGCGACTGGCGACATGTCGGCGGCGGCGCGCTGCTGCGGCTCGGCGCCCATCCCGTCGGCGCGATGCTGTGGCTCAAGCGACACGAAGGACTGCGCCAGCGCGGCGAGCCGGTGAGGCCCATCTCCGTGATGGCCGAGGTCGCCGGTTCACCCGGCCAGCCGGAGAGCGCCGGGACCTGCGCGATTCGCTTCGACGATGGCACGCTTGGGCTGGCCCACGGCTCCGACCACATGCTCGGCGGGATGCAGAGCCACCTCACGATCCTCGCGAGTGACCACCGCTTCGAATGCGCGCTCTCGCCCATCGACACACTGCGTGCCTACGCACCGCGCGACGGCACCTTCGGCACCGAGCCGATCATGGAGAAGATCAGCGGTCAGGCCGGCTGGACCACGCCAATCCCCGACGAGGACTGGAGCTCGGGTCAGCAGGCGATGCTGCAGTCCGTCGCCGATTCCCACGCCGTCGGCGCGGCCCCGGAAGCGGACGGCGCGCTCGGCCTCGAGACCGTGCGCGTGCTCTACGCCGCGTACCAAAGCGCCGCCGAGGGTCGACGCATCGAGCTGCGCTGAGCCGCGAATCCGCGCCCCTGCACGATCGCCCGAGGATCGAGTCAGCGCAGCTCGCGGATCTCGATGGACTTGGCGCGGATCACGGAGCCGTCGTGGTGTTGCTGCAAGGCGACGTGGCCCTCGGCGTGGCGGCGCTCGCGATCGAGGTAGTCGGTGATGAGGACGCGGTTGACGCGGATCTGGATGCGCGTGCCTTCGGGCTCGTCCTTGCAGAGAACGTGGTAGTCGAACCAAGTGTCGTGGCCGACGAGCTGGGCCTTGAAGGGCGCGAAGTGGTAGAGCGAGCCGGTCTTGACGGGGTCGGTGTGCGTGCTGTTGATCTGCGCCTCGTAGCCCGCGGGCCAGCCGGAGCCGTGGGCGACGCGGAAGTACAGGCCTGAGTTGCCGCCGGTGTTGATGCGCAGCTTGGCGCGCAGCTCGAAGTCCTTGTAGTCGCCGCGCGGGCTGAACAGGTGGCTCGCGGCGCCGCGGCCGACGAGCTCGCCGTTCTCGACGCTCCAGTTGCCTTGGTCGGAGATCGTCCAGCCCTCCAGCGAGCGGCCGTCGAAGATCGGCGTCCAGTCGCCGCGCTCCTCGAGGCGATCGCGCACCTTGACGCGCACCGCGCGCACGGCGACGGAGCCGTGATCGCCTTGGATGCGCAGCGGGCCGCGCGCGACCTCGCCGTCCCAGCCCCCCTGCGTCGGCGTCGGCACCTCGAGCTCCTCGTGCAGCAGCGTGTCGTCGATCATCACGCGCTTGAACTTCGCGTGGGCTACTTTTTGGCCCTGCGCGTCGAAGCGCGGCGCTTCGAACGTGCCGCTCATCCAGTGCCAGCGGCCCGCGCCGCGGAACGTGTTGAACGTCGGTGCGCGACCGGGCCACGCGGCGCGATCGGCGGCCGCGTAGATGCCGCCGCAGTCGCCGAACTTGAGCTCGGTCTTGCCCGACGAGTCGAGCAGTTGCACCTCGTAGCGCCCCATCAGGTACACGCCGGAGTTGCCGCCCTCGGGAAGCTGGAATTGCAGCGAGAAGTCGAGGTCGCCGAACTCGAACTTCGACACGAGCTCGGAGGGACCACCGCCGCCGATGTTCGAGACGGTCGGGCCGTTGGAGTCGTCGTGCTTGGCCTCGGCGTTCGCGACGAGCGCGCGGCGATCGTCGGAGAGCTTGACCTCCCCCATCTGCCAACCGGTCGCGTTCCAACTCGCGAGCGCATCACCCTCGGTGAGGTACAGCACGCCCTCGTTCCCGGTCTCGCGCGCCTGTGGCTGCTCGACGAGCTTGGCGACGTGCGCGCCGGTCGCGACGCGGCCGGGAAGCTCGTTCACGGTGTACGCGAATTCGTCGTGGAGCAACGCTGCCCCCGACATCGACAGCAGGCCTGGGAGTTTCACGCGCGCGACCATGCCGGTCTCGAGCGGCACGCGCAGGGTCGCCTTGGTGCGCGTCGCGTCGAGGCTCGTCGCGACCACGCTGCGCACGGTGAGGTGCTGCACGGGCGAGCCGTACTCCCACCAGTAGTTGTAGTCGTACTGGCGCACCTCGGCGCGCGCGAGCGCGGCCACGGCGACTTCCGACAACGGCGCGGTGAACGTGATCTCGAAGCCGTCTCCGAGCAGCCGCACGTCGCGGATCTCGAACGGCTGCTTGCCGCTCCAGCGCACACGCGCGATGCCGTCGCCGGGCGGCTGGCCGCCCCAGCCGCGGTCGGTGAAGCCGCACAAGAGCGAGCCGTCCGGCGCGAAGCGCAGCCGCACGTTCGAGCCTACCTTGTGACGGAACGGCACGACCCAACCTTGGTACTGGCCCGCGACCTCCTCGAAGCCTGCGCGCAGCAGATAGCCGTTGGTCATCTCGGCGACGAACATCTGCCCGCCGAAGGGACCGAACTTGCCGCCGGTCGTGTCCTCGACGAGGTTGCCCGTCGAGCGCGACCAGTCGTAGGGCAGCCAAAGCGCGGCGCGCGCGCGCTCGACGTTCGGCGGCAGCGTGTCGCTCGCGGTGCGGCCGCTGTCGCGATACTCGCTCGTCCAGTTGAGCGACGCGGGATGACCGTAGAACGCGCCGTCCTTCACGTGGAAGATCGGACACGCGGGCATCCAGTCGCCTTGGTTGTCCGTGTAGAAGATCTCGCCCTTCGAGGTCGCGCCGAGGCCGGCCGGACTGCGGGCGCCGCTCGCCACCGGCTCCCAGGAGCCGTCGGGCTTGATGCGCAGGATCCAACCGCGGTACGGAGCGACGGAGCGACCGTGCCACCACTGCCGGTCGGAGAAGGAGACGTTGAGCGAGGCGTAGAAGTTGCCCTGCGCGTCGCGCGGCAGGCCGAAGGCGAACTCGTGGTAGTGACCCGAGTAGCCCCAGCCTTGACTGAACGTGTCGATGCGCTCGCAGGTGCCGTCCTTGTCTTCGTCGACGAGCTTCGAGAGCTCGCCACGCTGCAGCACGAAGATCTCGCCGTTCACGACCTCGAGGCCGAGCCCCTCGTGCAGGCCTTCGGCGAACAGCGAGAACTGCGCGTCGGCGGCGTTCTCCGCGAGCGGATTCTCGACGATCCAGACCTGCCCACGGCGCGTCGAGCACACCAGGCGCCCATCGGGAAGGAAGTCGAGTCCGCCGACCTCGATGCGCTCGCCTTGCGGAGCGACGAGGTAGTCGACCTTGTAGAAGTCGGACTCGCTGGCCGCGATCGCGGCGGCTTGGAGGAAGAGCGAGAGCATCACTGGGCGAGCTCCTGCTCGAGGAACGCGGCGAGTTTCGGAGCCCACGCCGGAAGTCGGATCGAAGTCGCGGTCCACTGCTCGACGCCCTCGGTCGTCGACACCCGTCGCACGGCCGTCACGTCGACGCCATCGGCGCCGCGGCGATGCGCGAACCAACTCACGGCCGCGCCCTTGCTCTGCTCGGCCTCCGCGGGCGAGAACACGAGCGTCGCCTGCATGAGGCTCCCCGGCCGCACGCGCCACGAGCGCTCGATCGCGGGACCGAACGAGGTCGTGCGCGTGCGCACGCTCTCACGCAGCGTTGCGAGCACGCGACCCTTGCCGTCGTGATCGCGCACCTCGTACTCCAAGCCCGGCCCGGCTGCGGACACGAAGCTGCTCGTCAGCACGCGGCGTTGCACGCCCAGCGGACAGTAGCTGGCTTCCGGCCGAGGCTCCACCGCGACATCGAGCCCGTCCGCGCGGTCCCAGATCAGTCTTCCAAGCGGCTTCAGGTAGGCGCCGCCGCGCTCGCCCCAGTCCTCGCGGTCCGCGAAGCGGCCCATGCGCACGCCGAGCAGGCGCACGTGGTCGACGTCGTACTCGAAGGTCATGCCCTCGGTCGTGCCGATCAACAAGCCACGCGGCGTCTCCTTGGCGCCCTCGGTGATCGGCGGCAGCTTGCCGCGCGCGATGACCGGACGATTCACGACGAGCATCTCCGTGTTCTTCGTCGCGCCCTCGTCGCGCTTGGGGCAGAGCGTGCGCACGTGTCCGATCACGAGGTCCATCTCCTCGTCGGCGAGCACGCCCTTGAAACTGGGCATCGGCGAGCGACCGGGAATCCCGCTCGTGATCGTGCGCTTGAGCTGCTCGAGGCTGTCGCCGAACGCGAAGCCGCCCTGCGCGAAGTCGCGCGCGACGAGGCCCATCTGCGTGATCGTCGGCCCCTTGCCGTCGCCGTTGTCGTTGTGGCAGCCCGCGCAATGACGCGTGTAGAGCCACTGGCCGTCCTTCAGGGGTTCGTCGTCTTGAGCGCGGGTCACGGAGAGCGCGACGAGCGGCACCAGCGCGAGCCACGCCAACTTCTCGAGTTTCGTTCTGGGCATGCGGACAGGTTAGCGAGCCCGACCGGCGCGTGGAGCGCCGCGGCGAATTCGGCGCGCGGGCGTCGCGAGCTCAACCGAACATCTGCGTCCACAGGCCCTCGCTGCGTCCGAGTCCGACGCGCGCGTGAGCGCCGAGCATGTTGCGGTGGTGCCCCGGGCTGTACCACCAAGCGCGGTTGGCGCCCGCGCCCGACTCCTGTCCGGCGGCGATGTTCTCGGCGCCCGCGGTCGTGCCAAACCGAGCGGCGCGAGCCCACGGCGTCCGCTTGCCTTCGACCGGCGATTCGTGCGCGAAGAATCCGAGCGTGCGCATGTCGTTGGCGTGGTCGCGCGACGCGGCACACAGCTTGACGTCGAGCGCGAGCGCGCCGAGGCCGAGCTGGATGCGCAGGCGATTCAAATCGAGCACGCCAGCAGCCTCTTCCGGCTCGGGCAGCTCCACGGCGAGCGTGCGATTGCTCGTCAGCACCTCGCGATCGGTCTGTGTCATCGGCGTCGCGAGCAGGCAGATCCACGACTCTTCGCCCTCGAACGACTTCCAGCGTCCCAGCGGATCCTCGACGGCCTTGGAGCGCTTCTTGGGCGGAAGGACGAGGTTGCAGCGCAGCCACAGGCCGAAGTCCTGCTCGAGCTCGTACAGGTCCGTGCCGATCGACTCGCGCAACTTCGAGAGCTCCGGCGCGCTCTCGAGCACCTGCTCGACGCTCACTTCGAGCAATGCGCACAGCCGCTCGCGCGCGGGATCGCCTTCGGAGTGGAGGCGGTCCTTCGAGAGCTCAGGGTCGCGACGCAGGTCTTTCAACCGCGCGCGCAGCGTCTCCACTTCCGCGAGGGCCGGCTTGTCGAGGCGCGTGCCCACGAGCTTCTTCGCCGCCTTGTCGAAATCCGCGATGTAGGTCTTCTCGCACTTCTTCGCACGCTCGTCGCACTTCTTGATGCGCTCCTCGACGATCCGCTGGAGCACGCGCGCTCCGTTCTCGCCGAACAGCAGCAGCCGCTCTTCGAGCGCGACGCGCTCGTCGAGCGTGAGCTTGGGATTGCGCAGCTTTCCCGCGAGTTCCGCGACTTCCTCCTGAGGTCGCACGAGCGACGAGGGCCGCGGCGCCGCGGGCGCGAGCGAGACAGGCAACGCAAGGAGAATCGTCCACCACACGGGGCGAACAGGATACCGCCGCGCGCCGGGTCGGCTACTTGGGGATTCGACCGAGCGTGTAGTACGCGCGATCGTGGAGGATCGGCTCGCCATCCGCGGCGCACAGCCGCAGCGTGAACTCGTGGACGTAGCCGCGCCGCAGCGGGGTCACGACGAGCGCCACGCGCCGACCGTCCGGCGAGACGAGCGCCGACTCGATCTCACACGGCGCGGTGTCGGTCTCCGGGCTGCCGTAGGGCTCGTGCAGCAGGTAGGTGTAGCTCGACAGCGTGTAGCTCTTCACGTCCGCCGCGGCGTTCGCATCGACCGGCCGCGTGAACACCAGCTCGAAGCCGCGCGGCGTGGCGTGCAGCTCTCGCACCTCGAACGGCACTTCGCCCGTCCACGCCAGCCGCTGCAATCCCATCGACTTGCCCCCGAGGCTGCCCCAGCCGCGATCGGATTCGCCGCACAGCAATCGCCCTTCGCGATCCCAAGCGACGCGGATGATGCCGCACTGGAAGCCGAGCCGGAACGGGAAACACGCCCCCTGCCAGTGCCCGTCGACTTGCTCGAGCGCCACGCGCAGCACGGACGACTGGTACTGGTCGCCGACGAACAACTGGCCCGGGAACGGACCGAACTTGCCGTTCGTTTCGTCCCACGCCAGCCCCGTCGGCGAGCGCCCCATCTTGTCGTAGGGAAACCACACCGCCGGGAGCTTGAAGCTCGGCATCAGGCCCTCGACCTCGGGCATCTTCGTGCCGTCGGGCGGAGCGCCGGGCTTCGTGAACTGCCACAGCGCGTCCTCGCACGCGAACGTGCCCCACGGATGTCCGTGGAAGTCGCCGGGCTCGATGTGCGCGAGCTTGCTGGCGCCGCACCACTCGCCCTGATTGTCCGTGTAGAAGAGCTCGCCCCACGGACTGCAGCCGACGCCCGCGGGCGAGCGCAGTCCGCATGCCATCGGCGTCATCGTCCCATCGGGCGTGATCCTGAGCGCGAAACCGCGCCACTTCGCGCGTCCGAACGGCTCGTCACCGAACGGCTTGTTGGTCGTGATCCAGAAGTTGCCGTCGCGATCGACGGCGGGTCCGAAGTTGTACTCGTGGTAGTTGCCGGAGATCGGCCACGCGTCACAGATGGTCTCGAACGTGTCGGCTCGGCCATCGCCGTCGACGTCCTTCATCCGCGAGAGCTCGCCGCGCTGCACGAACCAGATCCAGCCCGCGTGCTCGACGAGTCCGAGCGGCTCGTGCAGTCCTTGGGCGAAGCGCACGGCGAGCGGCGCGTCCGAAAACGGCTCGGCGATCGTCCACACTTCGCCGCGGCGCGTACACGCCATCACGCGACCGTCGCCGAGTTGAAGCAGCCCGCCGACTTCGAGCTCGACGCCCTCGGGCAGCTTGCACGTCTCGATCGTGTAGTAGCGTTCCTCTCTCGAGCCATCTTGAGCGAGCGCGAGCAAGGCCATCAGGGTGAGGCTCACGGCACGACCTCCCACTCGGCGCGCGCGACGTACGCGCCATCTTCCAACACGAATTCGAGCGCCGCGCCGCTGTGGCGCAACGTCAACGCGAGCTGCGGGCTCGCCGACTGGCGTCGGCGCGCGATCAGCTTGCGCACGAGGATCGCTCCACCCCTGCGGAGCTGCGGCTCGAGCGTCTCCTCGACTTCGACCTCCGCGAGCGAGTAGCGAAACACGGGCCGCCGCGCTGCGTCGAGGCTCCAGCCGTGCGCGCGCGGCGCGATGTCGGGCGCGCTCGCCAGCGCGCCACCGGAGGGGAACTCGTACGCGTCTTCCACCGGCGGACGCTCGAGCGCGCCCGCACGTCCGTTCCACGTGCCCCCCGCGTTGAAGAACCTCCCGCGCCACGCCCACACCGCGCGCGCGTGCTCGAAGTCCCACGCATAGTGCACCTGCTCGGGCAGTCCGACCATCAGCCCGCGGGGCGTGTGTCCACGCAGGAACACCGCGCAGAGTTCGGGTCCCTGCGCGGGAACGAGCTCGAACTCACGCTCGGGAACGACCAGCCCTTCGGGCAGCGGCATCGATGGTCCCAGCGAGAGGTACTGCCACAGCGCCTCGATCTGCCGCGCGGGCTCGCCGTCGCAGATCTCGCGCGCGGGACTGCGCTGCACGCGCCCGCTCGGCGTGTCGATCGACTGCCACATCTCGGGCATGCGCGTGTTCATGCCCAGCGACTTGGGATCCCACAGCAACTGCCGGAACCACGAGTCGCGGATGCGCTCGCTCACGGTCGCGAGATCGACCGCGGGGATGCCGAGGGACTCGGTGCCGTTGAAGCGATGGCACTGGATGCAGCCCAGCCCTGCCTTGCCGGCGAGCTTGCGTCCGGCCTCGACGAGCGCTGGGTCGAACTCGGTCACGCTGTCCTCGACGCCGCGCGCGTCGACGCGCTCGAACAGCCGCGCGAGCGAGTCCGTGTTTGCGCTTCCGTACACGGGCATGCGCGTCGCAAGGTACGGACGCACGCGCGCGCCCTCGTCGAGCACGCGCGCCAACCACGCCGAGTGCAGCTTCGCGCCGACGTTGTCGAGCGAGGGCGGCAAGCGTCCTTCGTTGCCGAGGTCGGCCTCGGCGAGCGCGCGGAAGTACTTCGCGCGCTCGAGATCGGGTCCGCCGACACCGCCACGAGGATGGCACGCACGGCAGTCGAGCCGCGCGAGCGCGTGCTCGAGTCGTTCCTCGTCCGTGCGCGGCTGCGCGAGCGCGTCGGCCGCGGCGACGAGCGAGCGCAAGGCGCTGCGCTGCTCGCTGTCGAGCGCGTACTGCGGACCGCGCGGCGCTACCGTCGTACCGACGCAGCCATCGCCGCTCCACGCGCCGAGTTCCGCGAGCGGCATCGCACGGGGCGCGGCGAGTTGGTGCGCATCGAGCGCGTGGCAGGCGTTGCAGCCCAGCGCCGCGAACCGCGCTCGCCCGCGTTCGACCAGCGCGGCGTCGAGCGCGAACGACGAGGGCTGCGCCAGCATTCGTCCGCCGCCGTGCGCGAAGAAACCCGCTGGGAGCGGCTGCCGTTCTCCGCCGGGCGGTTGCCATTCGACGCGCAGGTTCTCGCCGCCGCTGTGCTCGTACATCGCCACGACCAGCGCGTGGGAACCGGCCGCGAGGTGGACTTCCCCGCGGCGCTCCGTCGGCGCGTGATCGCCGTCGTTCGCGACGACGAGGCGGCCGTCGATCCACAGGTTCGAGCCATCGTCGGACCACGTCCAGAACGCATAGTTGCCCGCGACCTCCAGCTCGAACAGACCCGTGAAATCGAATCCGAAACGGTCGGGGCGATGCTCCGGCAGTCCGTCGAGCGACTCGAGCGTTCCCGCGCGCACGATCGTCGCGCCGTCGAAGCCCGGCTCGGCGGATGTGAACGCGCCTTCGTAGTAGCGATAGCGCCAACCCGGTTGCTTCACGAGCCCCTCGGCTCCGACGCGGTGTCGCAGCAGGTAGATCGCGATCGCACGGGACTCGACTTGGTCGAGGAGCAGCGAAGGCATGCGTCCCGACGGATGACGAGCGAGCGGATCGTGCAAGAACGCCGCGAGCGCCTCGACGTCCGTGTCGAAGGCCGTCGAGCCGAGCGTCGCGGCGACTTGCGGAGCGAGGCGCTCCTCGGCCGGGAACGACCACAGCGAGCGCTCGAGGTCGGCGGCGTTTTCTTGAGGCTCGTGGCACGCGACGCAGCCGACCTCGTGGTACAGCCGTCGTCCGAGCTCGAGCTCCGCCACGTCGACCTCGCGCTCCGCGAGCGCGAGTGGACCACCCTGCGCCGCGAGGAAGTGAACGAGTTCCTCGAGCGCGAGTTCCCGCTCGCGCTCGGGGAGCTTGGCGAGCAGGTCGGGCATGGCGGTGCCAGGCTTCGCGGCCTGCGGATACGCGAGCCAGCGGCGCAGTCCCTCAGGGGTCTTGCGAGCACCGATGCCGGCGAGGTCGGGCGCGGGCTCCGGCGTGACGCGCTCGCTGGCGCTCTCGTGGCAGGCCGCGCAGCGCAGGCGAGCGACGAGCCGCTCCACCTGCGGACGCTCGGCGTCCGAGAGCGCGCGCAGGACCGCCGTGGGGGCGGGAGCCGCCGCGATGTCGAGCTGCGGCGGCGCGCAGGCTCCGAACGAAGTCAGGAACATCGCGCTCAGCGCATGCGATCGTCGGCACTTCAGCATGACGCGGCCGATCATCGGGGTTGGTCGCGAGACCGGCAACGTCGAACCGCGCGCCGTCGCGTCCCGCGGGCTGGAAACCGAGCCGTCGAGAGCTCAGATTGCGCGCATGAAAGCTCTCTACGCCCTGCTCGCCGGCGGCATCGCGCCACTGGGATTCTGGCTCGCCAAAGGCACCTGCTGAGGCGATTGGAGGAGGACGCTCGGTCTGAGCGTCGGAATGCTCGGTACGCTGCTCGCGCTGCATCTGTCGCAGGGCGCGCGCGCGACTTCGCCGGGCGTGCTCGCGTGGATCGCATCGGGACTTGCGGCGCTCGACGTGATCGCGGGCCTCGCACTGCTCGTGTGGCCGATCCTCGGCGCGAGCAAGTGATGGGCTAGCGACCGCCGAGAGCCCGCACGGCGCCCGCGAGCGACTCGCTCGTGCAGCGCACTTCGAACGCCTGCTCGCCGCGCTCGCGCACGTCGATCATGAGCGGCTGCTCGAGCGGGAGTTCGACTGCGTTCCAGCTGTCGGGTGTGCGCCGCACGACGTGCAGCGTCACCTGCAGCCTGCCCGTCAACACGGCTTCGCAGCGCGCGACGCGATCGCCGCCAAACTCGGGCTGCGGGAAGTTGCGCGTGAGGTCCTGCGCGGCGGCGGAGACTGCTCGAAACTGCAGCGCCAGCCGGAACGGTAGCGGCGGTAGCTCGAGCCCATCGGCGAGCGTGAAGCGCAGCGCCGGCGCACGCACCAACGTGACGCTGCGATCGCCGTCGACCGCCTCGAGGATGTGCGCGAGGTGGCCCGGAGCGAAGATCGTGACGAGCGGGAGCGGCTCGCCGACGAGCACGCTGGCGACGCCCTGCAGCACGGGTGCGAAGACCGCGCGCTCCCCACGGCCGTCCGACGTGCGCACGACGACGGACACTTCGCCCGCGAACGCCGCGCCGGTTTCGTCGCGCAGCGCGATCGACGCGAGGCGATGTCTCGCGCGCAGGTCGAGCGGGTCGAGTCGCGCGTCGAGCGTGCGTTCGCCGGAGCTGGCGAGGACGCCATCGACGCGGCCGAGCTCGGCGAAGCCATCGACGGCGTGAACGCTGATGGAGTGCTCGCCAGCGGAAACGCCGCGCAGCACGAAGCGTCCATCGGGCTCGGGGCGCACGCGCAGCACGCGCTCGCAGTCGATGGACGCGTCCTTGCGCGTCGCGACCACCAGCACGCGCGAGGGGGAAAGCGTGGCGTCGAGCGCGAGCCTTCCCGCGATCTCCGCCCGCGGTTGGAGCATGATCTGCAAGTCCTGCGCACCCACCGAAGTGCGGATCGCCATGCTGCGCAGCTCGCCCTTGCCCGCCAGCAGGTGCGAGGCGCTGCTGCCTTGCCCGAGCCGCAACTCGAAGCGTCCGAGCGCGTCGGTGAGCACGCGCGAGTTGGGCAGCGCATCGAGAACGCTCTCATCCGCGGCTCCCAGATCGTCGTGCGCCATCGCCGCCATCACCCACGCGCCACACACGGGCGCGAGCTCGTTCGTCACCACGCGGCCGCTCGCGTACGGCGCGCGTTCCACGAGCACGAGCTCGCCGAGCTCGACGCGGCGCTCGCCGGAGTTGGACACGACGCGCTGGCTCGCTTCCGCGACCTCCCCGCGCGCCGGATCGAGCTCCAACAGCCGCAGCGCGATCTCGCCGAGTTGAGCCCACTGCGCGCTCTCCACCTCGAACTCGAAGCGTCCGTCGGAGTCACTGCGCGTGGGCGAGGCCAGCGTCACACCTTCGAAAAAGCTCTCGGATTCCACGCGCAGATCGAGCACGACCTGCTGCCGCGGAGCGCCGGATGCCGCCACGACGCGACCGGACACCAGCGTGCACGCGCGGCCGAGTCGCACCTCGATCACCGAACGGCTCTGCGCGTCCACAGGACCCGCGCCGATCGCGCGATGCACGGGAGGGCGACCTCTGCGCAGCACGCTGGCGAGCACATGGCGCCCCGACTGCACTCGCCGGAAGATCACGGACGGACCCTCGACGGCGCTGCGCCGCGCCCCTTGCAGCCAGTTCGGATCGAGCTCCTCGAGCTCCACGTCATCGCCTGGCAAGTAGCCGAGAATCACGTCGAAGGTGCCGCTCGCCGGTCGGCCCTGCTCATCGACGATGCGCACTTCGCACTCGCCCCCCGCCTGCACGACCAGCTCGACGGGCGTCCGCGGCGGATCCTCCAACGCGAACTCGAACTCCGCCGCAGGCTCGACCGGCTCCGCCACGGCGATGGTCCCGACCTCCGCACCCTCGCTCCAATTCGCGCACGCGAAACCAGCGTGCTCGAAGCGCACGAGCCCGTCGGCGCCACTGCGCTCGCGCAGGGACATGTGAGTGCGTTCGTCGTCCACTGGCCGGAGCTCGACATCGATGCCAGCGACGGCGGCTCCTGACTCGTCCTGCACGCGCGCCTCGATCGCGAAGTCCGGCTGCAAGAGCACCTCGCGCGGCGGCGACTCGCCGCGCACGAAGCGCGCGATCCCGAGCCGTCCCTCCGCGCGCGCGAGCACGAGCACGCCGTGCTCCGCATCGCCCACGGCGGCGTCGCCCCGAGCGTCGCTCAGCGTGCGGCGCGCGCTCGCGAGCAGCGTGCGCGACTCCGCGGAACGCAGCAGCCGCCGCAGGAGCTCGTCGGGATCTCCCTGTCGGGGATCGAGCGACGGCCACCACAGAACCTCCGCCCCCGCGACGGGATCCAACGTCCCGCCCGCCAGCACGCGCACCGCGAGCGCCACTCCTTCGAGCTCTCCGCTGCCCGCCGTCACACGGTCGCGCTGCGGCGCCGACAGCTCACCCGCTGACAGATTCCCCGCCGACAGATCGTCCGTCGGTCGCGCCTCCGCCAGCTCCCGCGGCAGGGCCGACTGCGGCTGCGCGCCTCCCGAGCGCGCAACCGCGGCGTCCCGCTCGAGCCTCCACGCGACCCACAGCAGCGCCAACAGCCCCAAGGCGAGGCTCGCGATCAAGTACGTCCCTCGCCGCATGCTCACTTGTCTACCAGTTGCGACACCACCCGCGCCAACTCCGTCGGGTCGCAGAGCACGTCGAATTCCTGCAGCGTCGGTCCCTTCACCACCTCGATGCGCCGAGGTTCGAGCAGCGGCAGCTCCGCGTGGGACCAACTGCCATCGCACGCGCGCCACAGATACACCCTCATCCGGTACTCACCCGCCATGGTTGCGCTCATGTCGACGTGGCGAGCACCGTTGAAGGCCTGCGTCTGGCCGTCACCGAGCTCCACCGCGCGCTGCGGCTCGAGCGCGAGCGTGGGCATGACCCCGCGCAGCGCGGCATGGTCGGGCTCCGACAGACGAAAGCGCAGCGTGGGCGCCTCGTGGAGCACGATCGTCGCGCTCGCTCGCACGTCGGGAAGAAACTCGCGCAAGTACGACTTGCAGGTGATGAGCACGTCGACTGGCGCGAGGCCGCGCAGGAAGCGAACGCGTGAATCGCCGCACTCGAACTCCGCCTTGGGCCCGCCGTGAAAGAGCTCCACGCGGGGCAGGTGCGCGATGGGGATGCCGCGCGAGTCGACCAGCGAAAGCGTGATCTCGCGCAGTTCCCCGGACAGGTCGAGCGGCTCGAGCCGCGGATCGCGCGTCGCCCCAGCGCTCTCCACGCGAATTCCCTCCACGCGCGCGAACTCGCGGGTCGTCTGCCGCTCGTGGACCTCGAGCAGAAACGTCCCGGGGCGCAGGCCGCGGCACTCGAAGGTGCCGTCGAAGAGCGGCGTGGCGAGGGCGAGCGCGGGTGACTCGATCGACTCGCGCACGCGAACGCGCAAACGTTCGGGGGCGACCGACTCGTGCAACAGGAGGCGTCCCGCGAGCGTCGCTTCCGGTGTCAGCACGAGCTCGACATCGCGGCTTGCGGCCGTCACGCTCACCGGCTCGCTCGTGTAGCCGTCCTTCGCGGCCTCGAGCTCGAGTTGCGCGGCGCGCAGCGGCGTGCGCAGCTCGAAGTTCCCCCGCGCGTCGCAGCGCACGCGCCAACTCGACGTCGCGCGGTCCAAGGTGAACCAGCTCGACTCTTGTTCGCGCCCGCGGGGCATGACCATCGCACCTCCCGCGAGCTCGCCCGTCGCGAACCGCACACGCCCGCTCGCGAAAACCGGCAACGGCTCCATGCGCGCGTCGCCGAGCTCGACGCGCTGCACCATCGCCTCGCCCGGAATGCGCAGCCGCACGCGGCCGAGCGCGCGGCCGTGCGAGTCGCACTCAAAGGCATCGAGCCCGACGCCTGCGGAGAGCTCCGTGGAATGCTGAAAGGCGATCTCGAAGCGGCCCTCCGCGTCCGTGCGCAGCCGCGCGGAGATCGTGAGGCCCACTTCGGCCTCCAGATCAGGGACGCCGTCGAGCGGCAGGCTCGCGTTCGAGAACACGGTGCCATCGAGGCGCAGCAACCGTCCGGCGATTCCACCGCCGCTCGGGGCGCGAGCTTCGAGGACGACGCGCTCGCGGGGAAGGCGCGGAGAACTGCCGCGGACGTGAAACTCGAAGTCGAAGTCCTCGCACCGCACGAATGCCGCCAGTTCGCGCCCGAGCTCGACATGCTCGAAGAGCGCTGGCTTGCCCGGCTCGCACCGCCGCGTGACCGACCTGAGTCTCTGCGCCGGCGGAAGCTGGCCGCTGTTGACGAGATCGGGAACAAAGAGCGCGAGTTGCACCGCATGCGCCGCTCGCGCGCCTGCGCCTGCGCTGTCGAGCACCCGCACCTCGCACGTCCCCGAGCGCGCGAGCGTGAACTGCACGATCTCGTCCGGAGGCTCACGGAGAGAGAACGCGCGGACCGGCGCGTCCTCGAGCAGCTCGTCGACGGCGAGCCACAGCACCTCGGACGCGCTGAGTCGGATCGCGGGCGATCCCATCCAGCGCACGAGGGTCGCGATGCCATCCGCCTGCGTGCGCGCGGCCACGATCGTCTCGCTCGCGCGCTGCGCGCGCAGCTCGATGCGGACGCGCTCCAGCGGCAGGCCTTCGGTGTCGACGACGCGCACGCGCAGCTCCCTCTCGGACGCGAGCTCGACGCGCAAGGGCGAGCACTCGCCGGACTCGAAACTCGCGCTCCCAAAGAGCCCCGGCGCGCGCGCGATCACGTGGACGGCACGAGCATCTGCGTCGAGCGCAAAGCGGCCCTGCCCATCCGCGACGACTCGGCGTGCATCGCTCGGCAGGCTCGCGTCGGGCAGCGACTCGTCCAGCCAGCGGTCGAACTCCTCGCGGGTGTCGGTCGCTTCCCACCACAGGATCTCGGCGCCAGCGACCGCGCGCGAGCTGCCCGCGAGCACGGCTCGCACCTCGCGCACCGAGCCCGCGCGCGAACCAACCTCGGACGCGGGCCACCCGTTCGCGCTCTCGAGCTCCGCGGACGACTCGCCGTCGACGCGTCGGGACTCACCTCGCTCCCTCCAGTCGTCTTGCGACGCAGCCGCCGGGACGTTCGGCTGCGCGCTCTCGAGGCCAACGTCGCGCTCGCGCACGCTCCAAGCGAACGCGCCCGCCGCGGCGAGCAGCAACGCGAGCACGAGAGCGCGCGGCGCGCGGCTCATGGGCGCCGCAGGGCTTCGAGCACGACCTTCAGCGGCTCTTCGGGGCAGCGCACTTCAAAGGTCTGCTCGGCGGGCAGCTCGCGAATGTGGAGCTCGACCGGCGGCATGTCGAGCTGCATCGTCTTCCAGTTTTCTCCTCGCAGGGTGGCGCGCAGCGTGAGCTTGTAGTTGCCGACCAGGCGCGCGCGCAGGGCGGCGCGACCGTGCTCGTCGAACTCGGGCTGCTCGAAGTGCCACGAGAAACCGGCCCGGTCGCCGCGCTCGTGCTCGAGGTTGATGCCGAGCGTGATGTCCGGCGGCAGCGCGACGCGCTCGGTGAGCTGGAAGTGCACCGTCGGCGCCGGACGCATCACGACCGTGCGATCGTCGGTGAGCATTTCGATGTACTGCGTGAGGTACTCATCGCCCATCACCGACACGGAGGGCGGAGGATCGCGCACCAAGATCGCCGCACGGCCGGCGATGATCGGAATCCACTGGTAGTCGTCGCCGGTTGTGTTCGCGTAGCGCGCGATGACGTTGAGATCTCTGCTGAGCGGCTCGCCCGAGCCGTCGGTGATCGTGAGCGTCGCCACGCGCAGCGCGCCGCCGAGCGAGATCGGATCGAGCCTCGGATCGCGCGTGGTCTCGCCACCACGAACGTCCACGCCCTCGACGCTCGCGAGCGGCTCGGCGCTCTCCAGCGTGCGCACGTCGATCGCGTAGCGGCCCGGCCGCATTCCGCGCACGAAGAACCGTCCGTCGGCGAGCACCGGCACCCACGGCACCGCCGACTCACCCTCACCCGAGCCGTCCATCCTGGCCCGGATGAACAAGCGCACGAGCGTGCCCAGACCGTTCCACTCGACGCGCCCCGCGATCTGGCCGCCGGGCGAGAGCACGAGCTCGACGTCGCTCGCGCCGCGCTCGATCGCGACGCGCTCGCTGCGCAGCTCATCCTTGCCCGCCTCGATGCGCACGCCGTGCAGTCGCTCGGACAGGCGCAGGCAGAAGCGTCCCGCGGCGTCGCTCAGTGCGTGCGCCGTCGAAACTTCGCGTTCCACGTTCTCGTTGTCGCCATCGGGCGCTGGGGCGTACACGCTCACGCGCACTCCACCGAGCGGCCTGCGCTGCGCATCGAGCGTGACTCCGCTCGCCAGCAGCGGCAGAGCGAGCAACCGCACGTCGCCGACGTCGAGCACTCCCGGCGTGAGGCGCGCGGGCAGCGTCACGGGGGCGCTCGCCACGGCATCGCCGCGCGCGTCGACTTGCACGAGCTCGAACCGCGACTCGTCCTCGCCATTGCCCCAGTCGCTGGGGCTGAGCTCGAGCTCGAATCGCCCCAGCTCGTCGGTGTGCGGCTTGACCTCGAGGCCGTGGGCCCGCGTCGCGCCGTCGGCATCGGTCCACAGATAGCGCACGCCGAGCGAGGAACTCGCGAGCGGCGTGCCGTCCTCTCGCAGCGCTCGCCCGACGACGCGCGGGCTCCCATCGAGCACGATTTCGACGCTCACGCGCTCGAGCGCGCGCCGAATGCGCGGAACGCGCGCGGAGAAGTGCGCGAGGCCGTCGGGTCGCGACGCCGTGGCGATCATGGCGATGTCGGGCGCGATGGCGCGGAAGAGCGCGCTGCCGCCGGTCACGGCTTCGCGCCGCACGACCTCGTTCCCCCACCACGGCTGGAAGTCGCTGATGTCGATCTCATCATCGCCGACGGTCGTGAGCTGCACGTCGAGCGGTTCACGGACGAGCTCGCCATCGCGATCGACGACGCGCACCTCGCACTCTCCGCCATCGCTCAGCACGAGCTCGATCGGCTCCACGGGCGGATGGCGCGCGTCGAAAATCTGACCGACCGGCTCGAGCGTGAGTTCCTCGAGCACGACCGCGAGCCTCACGCTCGTCTCGACGGCATCGCCAAGGCGATGATAGGCGTGCGGAAAGCGCGCGAGGCCTCGCTCGTCGGTCTGGGCGCGCACCTGCGCGTAGCCGCGCATGGAGAGGTCGCCCACCACGCCCACGGTCACGCCCGCCGCCGGCTGTCCCGCGCGATCGACGACGTGCACGGCGAGCGCCGCGTCGCGATGCAGCTCGATGCGCATCGGGGGAGTTTCGCCGGGAGCGAACTCCGCGCGACCACTCCAGCCCTCGCAGCGCGCGAACACGCGCGTGCCGAACTCGGTGTCCGGCAAGAGCACGACGCCCTTGGCGTTCGAGACCGCTCGCTCGTAACCCTCCGGCAGGCTCGCCTCGTCGCCCGAGCAGCGCAGCCACTGCCCGAGCAAATCGGGCGCGCCGCTGTCGCGCGGCGGCAGCGGCCACCACAGCACCTCGACGCCCGCCATCGGGGCATGATCGGTCACGCGCAGTACATCGACCGCGCGCAGCGCGCTCGTCGCTTCCGCATTCGCGTCCTCCGCCGACGCCGCCGCCGGAGCGACCTCGCCATGTTGCGTGTCGCGACGCTCCGACGCCGCACGCTCTTCGAGCGAGCCGAGCCGCGCCGCGAGTTCCGGCGTCGCCGCTGCGCCCGCATCCGATTCGGCGGCACCGACTTCCTCCACGCCGGCGGGGAGGAAGAGCCATAGGACGACCGCGAGGGCGAGAGCGATCGCGGCCGCGATGAGCGCGGCCGACGCACGCATGGCTAGTGATGCGCGCCGTGGCCGTGGTCGTCGTGGCCGTGCGCGTGCTCGTCCACCTTGTGCTCGCCGATCAGCTCGGAATACGCGAACACCCCGAAGGCGAGGAAGCACAGCGCGACGGAGCCGACGCCGACGGCGATGACCGACCAAGGACCGTAGGTGGCGAGAAACTGGTAGAGGCAGTGCATGTCCATGGCGCGAGATTGTCCGGTGCGGGCGCGGGTTCGTCCAGCCTGCGGCGCCCGGGCGTCGTCCTAGAGCTTGCGCAGCCAGATATTGCGGTAGCGGACGGGATTGCCGTGGTCTTGGAGGGCGATCGGACCGGTCTGGGGATGCGGCGAATAGCTGGCGACCTCGCGATGGCGGGAGGGGCCCATGAACTCGCGCGCGTCCTGCACCAGCACGCCGTTGTGGAACACGGTCACGCGCGCGGGCGAGAGCAACGTGTCGCCATCGAAGCGCGGGGCGCGGAACACGATGTCGTAGCTCTGCCACTCGCCCGGGCCGCGGCTGGCGTTCACCAACGGCGGGAACTGGCCGTACAGCGCGGCGGCTTGACCGTCGGCGTAGGTGCGGTTGTGGAACGAGTCGAGCACTTGGATCTCGTAGCGACCGAGGAAGAACACGCCGGAATTGCCGCGGCCCTGCGAGCTCGACTCGACCTTGGCGGGCGTGGCCCACTCGATGTGCAGTTGGCAGTCGCCGAAGTGCTCGCGCGTCTCGATGCCACCGCTGCCGTTGACCTCGGCGTAGCCGTCCTTCACGAGCCACTTGGCCTCGCCGCCCCCGCCCGTCCACGCGGCGAGGCTCGAACCGTCGAACAGGACCAGCGCATCGCTCGGGGCGCCGCCCGCGCTGCCCGGCGTCACCACCGGCGGGACCGCTCGCTCGATGTCGTGCACGCGCCACTTCTGGCCGGGGAGCAGCGGGGTGTCGGAGTAGCCGACGGGAGGCTGGCCGTCCTCTCCGAGAGCAGAGTTCGAAGCGTGCATCAGGTTGGTCCCGAGCGAGAGGGTCGCGACGACGAGCGCGGCGACGAGGGTGACGGGTAGGAGCTGGGCGGGGCGAAACTGGGCGCGGAAGGGCTTCATGGCGGACGCGGATCTTAGCGGGGCAGCCGCCGCTGGGCTGGGCTGGGCGGATCAGCGGGGCGGATCAGCGGGGCGGATTGGCGGCCGCTAGGCGGGGCGTTGCGCTTGGCCCGGCGCTACCCCCCTTGCCGCCCGCGCGCCCGTGGGGGACGATTGGGGAATCCTGACTGCGGCCTCGCGGCCGCGGCATTGACCTTTCCTTCCGCTCGGACGCTCGTATGCGCCTTCGCACCCTCGCCGCCGCCCTCCTGCTTGCCCCCGCGACCCTTGCTCAGAGCTACGACTTCACGCTCGACTCGCTCGCGTCCAACACGCTGATCTCGCTCGATGTCGCCCTGCCGCTGCCGGGGACCGCGATCGGCAGCTACGACGCCACGACCAACCCGACCGGCACGATCACCTGCACGAACATCTTTGGCACGTGCAACAACACGAGCTTCCCGATCAACTCGACGTTGACGAGCGAGCCGCAGATCGCGGGCGAACCGAGCGGCACCTTCCGCGCCAACGTCAATACCACCAACGGCTCGATCGCGATCACGGGCCTCGCCGTGAGCCCCGCCGGCCGTCAGGCGCACAACGCGGACCTGACCCTCGAGCTGAACTATCCGACCTTCCGCACGCGCCAGCCCAACTCGGTGTTCCCCGGCGGCTTCACCGTGCCTCTGCCGATCGGACAAGGCACGATCGACAACGTGCTGCTCGTGCAGGAAGCGCCGGCCGTCGGCACGCTCACCGCTAGCGGCACGCCGGATGTGTGGAACGTCAACATCGTCGTGCCGACGCGGATGACGTTCGACCTCGACATGATGGGCAACGCCGGGCCCGTCGGGCCCGTGCCTTTCGCGCTGCCGCTCGTCGGCACGCTCGACGTCTCCGGTGTGCGGCCGCGCCTGGTGGTGACCGTCGACCAGAGCGGCAGCCAGACGATCCCCAATCCCTCGCCGGGCACGGCGATCGAGGACATCCCCTTCGCGATCCCGACCGTGTTCCCCGCCGGCGGCACCGCCAATCTGGTGCTCGACTTGGTTCCCGGCGACCTGACGCTCGGCATCCTGAGCGACCTCGACTGGGCCGCGAACGGCATGGCGGCCTGCACGTTCACGAGCTACTGCTCTTCGACCCCCAACACCTTCTCGACCGGCGGCGAGTGCGCTGCGCTGGGTTCGAGCTCCCTCGCGGTCGGCGGCTTCGCCCTCTCCGCCACCGGAGTGCCGCCCGCCCACGCCGGCCGCTTCTACATGAGCCGCAGCCGCAACTTCCTGCCCTTCGGCGACGGCAACCTGTGCCTCGGCGCCCCGGTGCGCCGCCTGCCGGTGACCTACGCCGGACCGCTCGGCAACGCGCTCTACCCCATCGTCTTCAGCGACCCGAGCCAGCCGACCGCGCTGATCCGCGCGGGCGACGTCTGGAACTTCCAGTTCATCTTCCGCGACCCGATCGGCGGCCCGCTGACCTTCAACACCACCAACGCCGTCAGCGTGCAGTTCTGTCCCTGACCGCCGTTCGCGTCTCGGCACGCCACCTCCCACGACGCAGCGCGCGCCCCGCGAGTCCACACTGACTCGCGGGGCGCGCGCGTTCGTAAGGCTCGTCCGCCGCGACTAGAAGCGGTTCCAGAGGTACTGGTTGGTGACCTCGTGGTGGAACTGCACTTCGGCGGCCTTGACCATCGTGCCGAGCGCCTTGGGGCAGCGCTCCGCCTGCGCGAGCTTGAGCTCGGCGAACTTGTCGTGCACGCGCTCGCCGAACAGCTGGCGCATCCACTCGCTCTGCTTGAAGAGCCGGATGCTGTCGAAGATGTTGTCGGGGAGGAAGCGCGTGCGCGTGCGCTTGGCCTCGTCCTTCGCGTCGGCCTCGGGGCCTTCGAAGCCCGTGCGGAAGAGCGCGTAGAGCGTCATGTAGATGTTGGTGTCCGGGCCGACCGAGCGGACCTCGATGCGCGCGCTCTTCTCGTTGCCGAGCGGGATGCGGATCATCGAGCCGCGGTCGACGGGCGAGACCTTGATCTGGTTGGGCGCCTCGAAGTGCGGGTCGAGGCGGCGATAGGAATTCACGCTGGAGTTGAGCACCAAGCACAGGTCCGAACCCGCGTTCAGCGTGCGGTCGATGAACTGCCACGCGAGCTTCGAGACGCCGTCTTGGCCCTTCTTGTCGTGGAACAGGTTGGTCTTGCCCTTGCCGACCGAGATGTTGGTGTGCGCGCCCGAGCCGTTGATGCCGACCACGGGCTTGGGCAGGAACGACGCCGTCATCTCCATGCGCGCGGCGATCTGGCGGCAGAGCAGCTTGTAGAGCTGGAACTGATCGGCGGCGATCAGCGCCTCGGCGTAGGAGAAGTTCATCTCGAACTGGCTCGGCGCGACCTCCGGGTGGTCCTTCTCGTTGGTGAAGCCCATGGCGCGCTGGGCCTCGGCGGCGGCGTCGATGAACGTGCGCAGCGGGTCGGAGGGCAGCGAGTGGTAGTAGCCGCCCGTCGAGACGTACTCGAAGCGGTCGGTCTCGTGGAAGTGGCGCTCGGCGTCGCGGCCCTTGAACAGGAAGCCCTCGATCTCGTTGGCGGCGTAGCAGATCGATCCGTCCTTCTCGTAGCGCTCGGCGAGGTACTGCTTGAGGCGGCCGCGCAGGTCGCCCTCGTAGGTGCGGCCGTCGCGACCGAAGACCTCGCCGAAGATGAGCACCTTGCCCGGGCCGAACACGTCCGAGGGCAGCCAGTAGAAGGACGCCCAGTCGATGCCCAGACGCAGGTCGCTCTCCGCCTGCACCGAGAAGCCGCGGATCGAGCTGCCGTCGAAGGTCAGGTTGTCGTAGCTCTTCAGCAGGAACTTCTTGTCGTAGTCGAGCATGTGCAGCCGACCCTCGAGATCCGTGAAGCACACGGTGACGGCCTTGATGCGCTTCTCGCTCTCGAGGTACTTGATGCGCTCCTTCTTGATCTTGTCCGGATCGACGCGCTCGATCCGCTGCGCCTTGGCCTCGAGGTTCATGACCTCCATCTGGTCGTAGGGGATCTGCAGGAAGGTGCGCAGGGTCGGGTCAGCGGTCATCGGGGTGCTCCTTGGGGGAGAGTCGTCCGCGGCGGGGGTGCGGCGCGCGGGCGGCCGGGGTCAGGATGGCGATGTGGGGCTTGTCGAGCAGCCCCAGAGAATAAAAACGACCTCGCGGAGCATAATTCGGGCCACCTTTAGGTCAAGCAGGCGCTCCTTTAGACTAGGCCCCGAGCGCCGTAAGTCCTTGCCCCAGCCCGCCCGAGCGCGCGAAACGGCGCGCGCGAACGACGGCCGCCGAAGCGTGCCGCTAGCGCAGGGCGCCGTAGATCCTGAACTCGGACGCGGACTCGGCCCCGGACTCGGCGGCAGGGTCCGCGGCGGAGTGCGGCGCGAGGCGCCAGTCCGAGTCGAGCGGATCGCGAAAATTCGGCGGCAGGTCGATGACGCCGCTGCCCTCCCAGCCGCCCTGCACGTTCGAGTCGCCCTGCACGTTCGAGTCCCGCACCTTGAGCGCGGCTCCGAGGACCTGCGGCAGCACGGCGAAGGGCTGGCCGAGGTTGTCCCACACCAACGCGCCTTCGACGTGGACCTTCGCGCCACTGCCGAGCGCGACACCGCACGGCAATCCGATGCGCGGCACGCAGCGATTGGAGACGAGCGTGCAGTCACGCAGGTCGAGCTCGCCGTTTTCGACGTAGGCGATGCCGCCGGTGAGTTCCGCCTCATTGCCCGCGAGCAGGCAGCGCGAGAGCCGCGCGATCGAATCGGCCGCGACGTACACCGCCCCTCCGCGGCTGGTGTGCGTGATCTCTCCGTTGCGCCACAGCGCGCAGCCTTCGAGCTCGACTTCGACGGGGCCGCTGATCGCCAGCGCGCCTCCAAACGACCCGCCCATGCCGACCACGAGTCGGCCGATGCCGCCGGTGAGCGTCACGCCGCGCACGCCGACACGCGCGCGCTCGGACTCGTCCGCGGTCGCGAACTGCACGTCGAGCACTGCGGCGCCCAGCCCGCGCGCGTCGATCACCGTGCCCGCGGCGCCGAGCTCGCCGACGATCGTCACCGGGCGCCGCACGCGCAGCGCCTCGCGATACAGGCCCGCCTTCAACACGATGCGCGCACCTTCCGGAGCAACGTCGAGCGCGCGCTGGATCGTCGGCTGGTCCTCGGGCACTCGCACGAGCGGCTGGGCGCTCGCGCTCTGCCGCTCGGCAGCGGCGCCCACGCCCAGCGAGTCGAGTCCGCGCGGCAGCGAGAGCATCAGTCGCGCGCCGCCGTCTTCCACACGCGTGGCGGGCGTGGGCTCGACCCAGCGGAACGCACCGAGGTCCCCCACCGTCTCCGAGAACTCCGGCCCGAGCGCGGCCGCGCGCCCCGGCGACTCGGCCGACAGGCGCCAGTCCGAGCCGGTCGCATCGCGGAACGCGGGCGCGAGCGCGCGGATGCCACGCTCGACCCCAGAGCGCTCGACGATGCTGCGCTGCACGGTCATCTTCACCGTTTCGCTGAACGAACGGAAACCGGCGATCTGCTCGCCCGAGTTGCCCCACAGGATCGAATCGACGACCTCCAACTCCGCGCCGTTGGCGATGCCGATGCCGCCCTGCTGTCCGAGGAAGTTGCCGGAGTAGTTGTCGACGAAGGTGCAGTGCTCGAAGCGCCCGAAGCCACTGTCGAGCATCGCCCCACCTCCGCAGGCCCACGCGCCGTTGCCGACGAATAGGCAGCGTCGCACGAGCATGCGGTTGTTGCCGCCCGAGAGCAGCACGCCGCCGCCGAAGGTCGTGCCCTCGCGGCCGTTGTTCCACATGGCGCAGTCCTCGAGCGTGACGTCGAGCGCGCCGCCGATGATGAACACGCCGCCGCCGTACCAGTCGCCGCCGGGGTAGGTCGACGGCACGTTGAGGCCGAGCCCGCCAGTGATGCCCAGCCCGCGCACGACGACGCGCAACGGCGTCTCGCTCGGCGGTGCGTCCTTCGTGCCGCTCCACACGGTCGGCATGCGCTCGCCACTGCCATCGATCACGGTGCGAGCCGCGCCCCCGACCCCGACGACGGCGATCGAGCGGTAGCCGAGCTTCAGGTTTTCGCGGTAGACGCCCGGACCGACGAGCACGATGTCGCCCGGGCTCGCGGCTTCGAGCGCCGCGCCGATGGTGGCGTGGTCTTCCGGCACGCGCAGGCGCGCGCCCTTGAAGTCCTCGAGCCCTTCGAGCGGATCGGCGTACTCGCGACCGAGGTCCTCGAGTCCCACGGGCGCGCCGATGATCCGCCACGCGCGCAGCGTCTGCATCGACTGCGAACGCGTGCGCAACTTCTCGATCTGCTGCGCGCCGAAGGCCTCGAACAGCGCTTCCTCGGCGTATTCGCGCACGTCGACGGCCGAGTCGGGCGCGGGCGACAGCGGAGCGCGCGTCCACGCGAAGGCGGCGAGCGTCGACACGAGCGCGAGCGCGGCAAAGCCCCAGCGTCGCAGGTGCGGCGCGACGAGCAAGGCGTCGAGGTCCGCCTTGAACGCCTGCGCGCTCTCGTAGCGCTCGACGGGATCGCACGCGAGCGCACGCTCGACGATGCGCCGCAGCACCGCGGGCATGGCGGGCGCCACGTCCGCGAGCGGGCGGCGGCATCCGTCGATCGCCGCCCGCCGCAGTTCTTCCCAAGTCGCGCCTTCGAAGGGACTCGCGCCGCTGCACATCCACAGCAGCAAGATCCCGAGCGCGTACACGTCCGAACGCTCCGTCGGCGCCCCTCCGTCGAGCACCTCGGGCGCCTCGAAGACCGGCGAACCGAGCGTGCCGCCGCGCCGCAGCGCCTCCGCGCCCTTCAGGCGCGCGACGGAGAAGTCGAGCAGCACGGCGCGGCCATTCGACTCGAGCATGACGTTGTTCGGATTGACGTCGCGGTGCAGGATTCCAGCGGCGTGAACGGCCGCGAGCGCTCCGGCGATGTCGCGAGCGATGCGCGCCGCCTCGAGCGGCTCGAGAACTCCGCGCGCGGCGAGCGTCTGCCGCAGGTTGCGCCCCTCGATGAACTCCAGCGCGATCAGCAGGCGTCCCTCGCTCGCCGCGGCGGACCAGACCGACACGACGTTGGGATGCTGGATGCGCGCGAGTGTACGCGCCTCGCGCAGGAACGTGCGTTGCGCGACCTCGTCGTTCCATCCGGAGTACACGACCTTGAGCGCCACGCGGCGACCGAGCGTGAGGTCCTCCGCGTCGTAAACCGACGCGTGCACGCCGCTGCCGAGCAGACCGAACGTGCGAAAGCCCGCCTGCATCAGCTCTTCGAATTTGACGCGCGTCTCCGGTCCCGGCTCGGGAGACGAACGCGGAGTGCCGAGCAATCCGGCGAGTCGCTTGAGCGCGTCGCGTTGCGCGGGCGAAAGCGATTCGAGCTCCTTCGCGGAGAGCTCGGTCTCTCCGCTGAGGATCTTCTCGAGCAGTCGTTCGCGCGACTCGGAGTCCATGGTCATGTTCGAGGGGTCGCCACTTGCCCTCGGGGCGCGCGAGGCGCACACTCCGCAGGACGCGTGCTCGCACATTGTGCAGACCCAACGCGCCGTTGCGAATGCTCCCGTCCCAAGAACTGATCGCGGCCGCCCGGCGCGGAGACGCCGTGGCCGCCGAGGCGCTGTTCGCAAGCCTCTACGGGCCGCTCGACCGCTACCTCAGCGGCCGCCTGCCGCGCGAGGTGCGCGCGCTGTGGGAAACCGGAGACTTCGTGCAGGAGGTCTTCGTGCGCGCGTGGGCCGAGATGGCCAGCTTCGACCGCGACTCGCCGGCCGCGTTTTGGGGCTTCTTGCGCACGATCGCGCGCAACCTCGCGATCGACGTGTGCCGCGTCGAGCTGCGGCGGCGGCAGGACTTGCAGACCGAGGCCGACTATCCCAGCCCCGCGGATCCCAACGGCGGCGACATCGTCGAGTCGCTCGCGCGGCAAGAGCTGTACGAGCGCGCGTTGGCCGCGCTCGACGAAAAGGTGCGCGCGGCGCTGCTCCTGCGCCTCGAGCTCGATGCCTCCTACGAAGACGTCGCCCTCGAGCTCGGCGTCTCGTCGCCGGAGGCGGCGCGCAAGGCCCTGCGACGCGCCCTCGACGAGGTCGCGCGCCGCATGGAATCGAATTCGGGCATCAAGAGCTAGGCCTCGGCGCGCGGGAGCAAGGCGAGCCCGCCTCGACCCACTCCCACGACACTCGTCGGCCCGCTCGGCAGCCTGAACGCCCGCGGCGCCCGCTCGCGCTCCGATCAAGCCTGGGGCATTGGACCCCGCGGCATTCGACCCATTGGCATGGCTCACGCGCGTCCAAACGAACGAACGCGCGAATTCGGACAGAGAATCGCTGAGAACCGCGCGCTATTTCGAGTTCAGCTAGTTGCTCTTCACGAGCTCGATTTCCGAGAAACCCACGGGTTCGAGTTGCGCGCGCCCTTCGCTCGCCACGATGCGCACCTCGACCTTGCGCACGCTCAAGAGCTCGCCAAACGACGCCGACGCCTTCGCGTGCACGTCGTTGGGCATGTCGATCGCGAAGGCCTGCGTGTCGTTGACCACCACTTCGACTCGGCTGGCGCGTGGCGCGGCGGCGTTCGAGAGGCGCGCAAGCGCGTGGGCGAGCAGCAGCCCGTCCGCGCGCGCGGGCCGCTCGAGCGTGATGCGCAGCCACGGATTCGCGTCGCCCTGCGCGCAGCGCCAGCGCGAGCCATGGTTGCCATCGACCGCGAGGTGGCCGCCTTCGGCGCCAGCTACCGACGAGCTCTCGGCCTTCAACTTCGCACCGAAGAACAGGCTGCGCCCGCGGTCGGCTGCGTACTGCAATCGCGCCGGATCGACCACGCCATCGATCGGAATCGCGAGTTCCCCCGAGGCCACGACTTCGACGTTGGACGCGCCCGGCTCTCGCAGGTGCACCTTGGCCGAAACGAGCCAGCGACCGCGGCGATCGAACGCGTGCCGCAGCGCGAAGCGTTGCAGCTCCGTGCGACGCGCGCTCGCGCCCTGCACGGTCCCGACCAGCGCGGGCTGTGCTTGCCCGTCGGCCTCGAAGCGTGCGAAGTACTCGATCTTCACGACGTCGAGGTCCGCGCCGTCGAGCGGCTTGAAGCGCGCATTGACGGCCTCCGAGAGCCCACTCACCCACAGCGTCAGCGGCGTGTCGCCAGTCGCGCGCAACTGCACGGCCGCCTTGGGATCGCCGAGCTCGTGGACGCCCGCCTTGGATGTCTCACCCGAGCCGCGCGCGGTGGCGCGCTTCAAGAACAAGAGCGCGAGGCACGTGTCGAGGTATTGGTGATCGACGTAGTTCTCCGGATTCCACGAGCCGTCGCCGCGCTGCGCGCGCACGAGGTACGACGCGCCATCCCAGTACCAATCGACCTCGCCGATCTTTTCCGTCGCGAGCAGCGCGCCGACGCGCTCGATGCCATAGACCCAGAAATAGTGGTGGGCCGTGCCATGACCCGGATTGCCGACCCACTCGAGATGGTGCTCGAGCCAGTTCATGGCGAGCGACTTCGCGGGCCCAAGCTTGCTCTTCACGGTGGCCTGCAAGTTCGAGGCGCCTTCTTGTTCGGCGATCGCGAGGCACGAGAGGCCGCCCGTCGTCACCGAGCCGAACGCGTCGCTGGCGATGCGGTAGCCGAAGCCCGCCATGTCGCGCTTGCCGCCGCCCGGCATCGGCCGCGGCTTCTCCTGACAGCGCAGCACTCCGCCCGCGAGCTTGGTCCACACGTTGGGATCGATCTCCAGCCCGCTCTTGGACGCGGCTCGCAGCGCGAGGGCCGCGTAGAGCGTGTTCGACATGTCGACCGGCAGCTTCGAGCCGCCGGGATACTCGGGGTAGTCCCACAGTCCGCTCGCGCTCTGCGTCGCGACGAGCTCGCCCGCCAGCTCCTGCATGCGCTCGCGCGAATCGGCGTCGCCGCGCGCCTCGAGCGCGAGCAGCGCGCAGGCGCGCGCGTACGTCGTGTCCATTTCGCGGTGGTCCATGAGCGCGAGCGCCATGCGCACCGCCGGGTGGTCCTTCTTCACGCCGCACTTCATCAGCGTGTAGGCGACGTACACCGGATGGCCCGCGCCCCAGTGCTCCCAGCAGCCCCACGACCCGTCGATCAACTGCTCGCGCAGCAGGAACTGGACGCCGCGATCGATGGCCTCGTTGATCGCATCCTGCGAAATGCGTGTGCGAGGCTGGATCTGAAATGCGTAGGCACCGCCGGAGTTGGTGACCTTGACGAGCAAGTGATTGGCGCCCGGCTGGTACGCGAGCGTGAGCGCGTCCGAGCTGACGTTGAGCCCGCGGGACGTGTGCTTCTCGAGCACGACCTCGCCGTTGAGCCAAACCTTGACGCCTTCGTCGCTGCCGAGCGAGACCGGCACGCGCAGCTCGCTCGACGCGTCGATGCGTCGGTAGAGGTACACGACGGCGTTGCCGACATCGCCCTTGCGCGAACTCGGCGGCGGACAGAGCGCGTTGAGATCGAGCGCGCCGACATCGAGCGCGTTGCGCCCGGCCTCGCCAGCGAGCCTGCGCCATGCGATCGCCACCTTGTCCATCCCGTCATACTTCACGGAGAGGTCGGGACCCTCGGCGCCGGCCTTCATCACCGTCTTGACGCTGCGCTCGGGCGCGAATGCCAGCGCGGTGGAGTTCTTCGCGAACTCGCCCTCGAAGCGGCCGAGCACGTGCCACGCGCCGTACTCCTGCGCGCGCGCGAGCGTTGCGAGGACGAGTCCACAAAGTGCCGTGAGGAACCTAGTTCGCATCGTCCGTGAAACTCCCGGGTAGGGGGGCGGCGGCATTGTGGCACATCGACCAGCCCCGCGCGCTGGACGCTCGCGCTGGCTAGGCTTCGGCCATGGCCCACCCCCTGCTCCTCGCTGTCGCCGCGGCTCTCCTCCCCGCCCTCACCAGCGCGCAGCAAGCTCGCCCCGGCCGCGTGCTCGACGCGACGCTCCACCACCTCGGCAACGACCCCACGCCCGACTGGCCCGAGGCGCCGACGGAGCCCGAGGGCACGACGCTGGAGGTGCGCTTCGAGAGCGCGCCCAATGCCGGAGACTGGATGCTCTACTTGCGCCAGCGCAGCATCGACAACACGTGGCGCTTGCGCATGAACGGCGTCGAGTTCGCGCGACTCCAAACGGGTGCCGAGCTCGTCGAGCGCTGGTACGCGCTGCCGGCCGGGCTCGTCCAGTCGGGCGCGAACGTGCTCGCGGTCGTGCCCGACACGCCCAGTGACGACATCGTGGTCGGCGACGTGCGGCTCGTCGAGCGCTCCGTGCGCGACGTGTTCGGGCTACAGAAGCTGGCCGTGAGCGTGAGCGACGCGCGCGACGGCTCGCCGCTGCCCGCGCGAGTCACGTTCGTCGATGCCGACGGCCAGCTCGGCAAGCTCTTCTTCGCGACGAGCGGCGCCACGGCGATGCGCGAGGGCGTGCTCTACCTCCACGGCGCGACCGAGATCGAACTCCCGCGCGGCACCTACTTCACGTTCGCCACGCGCGGCCCGGAGTGGAGCCTCTCCCAGTCCGTGCTCACGCTCGCGGACACTCCTTCCAGCCTCACGCACGCGCTCGCGCCGCAGGTCGACACGCGCGGCTTCATGGCCTGCGACACGCACTTGCACACGCTGCAGTTCTCCGGTCACGGCGATGCGAGCGCGCGCGAGCGGCAGGTCACGCTCGCCGGCGAGGGCGTCGAGCTCGCGATCGCGACCGATCACAACCACAACATCGACTACGCGCCCTTCCAGCGCGAGCTCGGCCTCTCGAAGTGGTACACGAGCGTCGTCGGCAACGAAGTGACGACCGACATCGGCCACTTCAACGCCTTTCCGCTCTCGCCCGCGGACCCCGTGCCGCCGTTCCGCTCGCGCGACATCGTCACGATCGTGCACGGCATGCGCGGGCTCGGCGCACAGGTCGTGATCCTCAATCACCCGCGCTGGCCGAGTGCCGCCAACAGCCCGTTCGGACATCACCAGCTCGATCGCGTGCTCGGCCGCTTCGATCCGCCGCTCGAGCTGCCGGTCGACGCGACGGAGATGGTCAACTCGACCACCGACGAGCCCGACCCACTCGGGCTCTTCCGCGACTGGTTCGCGCTCTTGAACCGCGGCGTTCGCATCTTCGCGGTCGGCTCGTCGGACTCGCACACCGTCGGCGAACCCGTGGGCCAAGGTCGCACGTACGTGCCCTGCGCGAGCGAGGATCCATCCGCCATCGACGTGCCCGCGGCATGCGAGGCGATCCGCGAGGGCCGCACGTCGATCAGCCTTGGCTTCGTCGCCACCTCACTCGTGGAGGGGCAACCGGCGATGGGCCTCACCCTCGATCGCTCGTCCGGCCTCGAGCCGGTGATCCTCGAATTGCGCGTGCAGTCGTCGCACTGGCTGCGCCCGCGCAAGGCGACGGCCTTCGTCAACTCTCGCGCGCTCGCGACGCAATCGGTTTTGGGCGAGGCGAACCAACCGCTCGACACGACGCTGCGCTTCGAGCTCGCGCTGCGCGAACGCAACGACGCGTGGGTCGTCTTCCTCGTCGAAGGCGATGCCGTCGCGACACCCGCGTGGCCCTCGCGCAACGCCTACACCCTCGCGGCGACCAATCCCGTATTCATCGACCGCGACGGCGGCGGCTACACGAGCCCTGGCGCCGCCGCGAGCGCGTTCGCACCCAAGGCCACCGAGGACACGCTGCGCGCGCGCTTCGCGGAGGTCGATGGTCCGCACGCCGTGCAGCTCACCTCGGCGTGGCTCGCGCTCGAGCGCGGTCGCGGCGTGCCGCACAGCAAGGCGCTCGAACGTGTGAAGGAGCTGCTCGGAGAGCGCGCGACGATGGATGCGGACTTGATCGAGCTGCTCGCGCGCTGAGCGGTTCAGCGCACCAGCCACCACACGGCCCACGCCGCGTAACCCCCGAGCGCCAGCGTCGGCAGGCTCAAGGCCAACGCGAGCTTGTGCGTCGCCAGCGGCTGCAGCCGTCCGAGGGCGTCGAAACACGGAGGCACGGCCAACTCGTCGACGAGCTGATGGCGCGCCGGCGCGTGCGGGTCGAACAGCACGCGCAGCCCCGCGGGATCGTCGTAGATGGACTTGTTGGTGGTCTCGCACGAGCCGCGGATCTCGGCGCCCTCCGCGCTGAACGAGTACGTCGCGCGGTAGTAGTCGCGGCGCTTGCGCCTGCGAAGGAACTTGAGTTCACGACTCTGAGCGAGCGCCGAGCGCCCGCGACTGGCGAGCGCGAGCACGCGCAGTGCCTGCACGAGCGCGACGGCGGCGAGCACGATGCCGGTGAGCGGAAGCAGGAGCGCCAACAACGCCGCGGGGCCGAAGAGATCGGAACGCAGGCCGCGAATGCGCGCGAACTGGGGTTGCTCGCGCGGAAACTCGATCTCGACCGTGGCGCCGACCTGTGGCGGCTCGACCGCGCCGTAGCTCGTGCCCGTGAGCCGCGCGAGCGCGGTGTCGAACTCGAACTCGATGCGCTGCACCGGAACTCCCGGATGTCGCTCTCCGCCGCCTTCCGAGACCGAAGTCTGCTCGACGCGCGCGATGCGCGCGTCACACACCTCGAGCTCGCCGCCGTAGCGCCACAGAGCCGCTGCATCCGTGTACGGCAACACGCACCACAGCGGGATGAGCGAGAAGGCCAGCAGGAGCAGCCCACCTTGCATCAGCGGCGCTCCGAACAGCGCGCCGAGCCTGTACGAGAGCGGCACTTCGCGCGGCGCGGGCGCGAGCTTGGGCCAGAGCCGGCGAGGAGTGTCGAGCGCGCTCACGGCGACTGCGCGCAGCGAAAGCCCGTGTGGAAGAGCCCGGTGTCGGGAGTCGACTTCATGCGCGCGCTCGGACGATAGCCGATGCAGTAGTTGTCGCTGCACAGGAACGAACCGCCGCGCGTGACGCGCTTGGGCGCGGTGGGCTCGGCCGGGTCGTAGCTCGAGTCGGGCCCCTGCGGATCGAGCGCCCCCGCCGGCGTCTTCGAGTACGTGTCGGGCCGATACCAGTCGCTCACCCACTCCCACACGTTGCCCGACATGTCGTACAAGCCGTACGCGTTCGGCGGAAACGACTTCACGGGCGCGGCGCCCTCGAAGCCGTCGGCGAGCGTATTGCGCTCGGGAAAGCGGCCCTGCCAGATGTTCGCGAGCTCGCGTCCGTCGGGATTTTTCCGCGCGCCCCAGACGTAGCGCTGCCCGTCGGTGCCGCCGCGCGCCGCACGCTCCCACTCCGCTTCCGTCGGCAGGCGCTTGCCGGCCCACTTCGCGTAGGCGAGAGCGTCGTCCCACGAGACGTGCACGACGGGCAGCTCGTCCTGCTCGGGACCGAGCGCGTGCACGCCGTCGGGTTTGCGCCAGCAAGCACCGGGCTGCCACGCCCACCACCAGCCGCTCTTCATCGTCACATCGAGCACGAGCGCGCCGGCGACGAGCATCTCCGGTGGCGGCGCGCTCGTGCCCGGAGGCGCCTGCGCGAGGATCTCCTCCGCCGTCGGCGCGCGCTCGGCCGTCGTCACGTGACCCGTCGCCTCGACGAACGCGCGAAACTGGGCGTTGGTGACCTCGGTCGCATCGAGGAAGAACCCCGAGACGCGCACGCGGTGAATCGGGCCCTCGTCGGGGAGGCCGTCGCTCGAGCCCATGTCGAACTCGCCGGGCGGAATCCAGACCATGCCCGCCGGCGGCTCGCGCACGGGCGCGGCGGCGTCGCCGCAGGCGGCGAGGAACAGCGCGAGAGCGGGGAGCCGAGACACGCCCACGAGGCTAGCGCACGCGCGCCGCCGCGAACATGCGCCGCGGGATTACGTGACGCTGACAGCGCTTCGCGCGCGCGAGCGCCATGCTGTCGCGCCACCTCGACCCCGAACGAGAGAGCCCCATGCAAGTCGATCGCCGCCAGCTGCTGCAGTACTCCTCCGCCACCGCCGCCCTGCTCGGAGCAAGCTCGCTCGCCTGCCAATCGACCGCGAGCACCGTGGCGCGAGGCAAGCTGCGCATTCTCATCCTCGGCGGCACCGGTTTTCTCGGCCCAGCGCTGGTCGAGGCCGCGCGGCCGCATGGACACGAGATCACGCTCTTCAATCGCGGCAAGACGAACCCCGGCCTGTTCCCCGACTTGGAGAAGCTGCAGGGCGATCGCGATCCGCACAAGGGTGCGGGCATTCAGGCGCTCGCGAATCGCCCGTGGGACGTGGTGTTCGACGACTGCGGTTACTTCCCGCGGCACGTGAAGGCGTCGGCGGAGCTGCTGGCTGCGAACGTCGCGCACTACGTTTACGTCAGCTCGATCTCGGCCTACGCGCGCAACGACATCGAAGGCATGGACGAGGACGGCGAGTGCGGGACGATGCCCGACCCGACGCTCGAATCGATGGGGCCGCGCTACGAGTACTACGGACCGCTGAAGAAGCTGTGCGAGGAGGCGGCGGAGGCCGCGTTCGCTGGCCGCGCGACGATCGTTCGCCCGGGTTACATCGTCGGGCCCGGCGATCCGACCGATCGCTTCACGTACTGGCCCGCGCGCGCCGCGCAGGGCGGCGAGTTCGCGGTCCCCGGCTCTCCCGACGACCCGCTCCAAGTGATCGACGTGCGCGACCTCGCGGAGTGGATGGTGCACGTCGCCCAGACGCGCGCCTACGGCCGCTTCAATGCCTGCGGCCCCGTGCCGAGCCCGGAGAGCCGCCTGCGCTGGGGCGACGCCATCGCGGCCTGCGTGAAGTGCTCGGGCGGCGGCGCGACGCCGCGCTGGGTGCCGCTCGAGGTGCTCGCGAGCCACCAGCCCGCGGCCTTTCATATCTGGGCCCCCTACGAGGGCGAGACGCGCGGCTTCCATCGCGCGAGCAACGCGCGCGCCGTGGCCGCGGGCCTGCGCTTCCGCTCGATCGAAACCACGACCTGCGACACGCTCGCGTGGTTCCAGTCGCTGCCGCCCGAACGCCGCGGGCGCCTCTTCACCGCTGCCGCCTCGATGCTCTCGCCCGAGAAAGAAGCGCAGTTGATCGCGGCGCTCGAGGCCTGAGCGACCCAGGCCCGAGAGACCCAGGCCCGAGAGACCCAGGCCCGC
>Ga0194120_10001729_pt1 | contig 38973 bp, 38 predicted proteins | sample TA2MahCa65mmetaG_FD_148642 | JGI IMG/M metagenome (GOLD analysis project Ga0194120, IMG submission 148642) | Freshwater microbial communities from Lake Tanganyika, Tanzania - TA2015019 Mahale Deep Cast 65m | ecosystem: Environmental > Aquatic > Freshwater > Lake | place: Tanzania: Lake...
CGCGCCCACGTCTTCGCGACGCCGGAGCAGTTCCGCGACTGGTCGGCGTTCCCGGCGCGGGCGTTGACGGGTCTGTTGGCGCAGATGGAGGCGGAGGGAGCCATCGTTCCGACCGATGTCGCGGGGCTGGGCAACGGCTGGGTTCTCGTCGAGGACGTTGGGCTCGCCGATTCGGAGCCGTCGCGCGGCGTGTTCGTCCTGGGCGGCTCCGACCTGCTCGTCCTGAGCCACAGCAGCGAGCTCAAGCGGCGATACGCGGGACGTGAGATTCTGCAATACCTACTCATCGACGGAGCGTTTCGGGGAGCCGTCGCGGGACATTGGCGCATTGGGCCCCACGATATCGAGGACTTGGTCGTCGAGCTCCCCGCCTCAGAGCGCAACGAGCGCCGCGACGAAGTGTTAGCCGCCGTCTCGCTGCTCTACCACCCGCCCTACAGCCACATCCGTCGGTACGACGGCGAGCCTCTCGAAGCCTAGCGCGCCGCTGAGGACAGCGCCCGTTCGACCTCCGCATCCCACGTGCCCTCGATCCGCCGTCCGTACTCGCGCTCGCCGCCCGTCGCGTTCGGACCTCGCAGGATGGGCGTCATCTGCTCGTTGCGCGTCCAGTGGTCGCCCTGGGCGTAGTCGGTGTGGATGAAGTGGAGCGCGGCTCCGGCGCGGTCCTGATCCGTCGTGTTCGCCTTCGTGCAGTGCGCGGTTCCGTAGGCGAAGAAGAGCGCCCCTCCCGCCGCAAGCTCGACGGCGATCGCGCGGTCTTCGGGCGGATCGCACCGGATGTGGTGATCGCTCAGCGGGTCGCGATAGTGAGGGTACTCCTCGCGGAAGCTGCCGGGGACGATGTGCATGCAGCCGTTGGGGATCGTCGCGTCGTGGATGGCGATCCACATCGCCGTGCCGCGCAGGGGATCGGCGATCTTGAAGTAGGCGTTGTCCTGATGCCAATTCGTGCCGATTCCCTGCCGCGCGGGCTTCCAGAACGACTGGTCGAGATGGAGCCGGAACGACTCGCCGATGAGCGCCCCGACGGCGTCCAGCACCTTCGGACAGAACGGCAGCGCCCGATAGAGTGGGCTCTTGTCGTTCAGCGGGATGACCTGCAGGTTCTGGAGCTCACCGTCGATGCGGTTCTGCGAGCCGTCCTTCTGCACGGCGACGTTGCGGAGCGTCCCGGCGGCGCGCCGTTGGTCGTAGATGCGCGTCAGTTCGGCGCGGAGCGCGCGCGTCTCGCGGTCATCGAAGAAGCCCTCGACGGCGACGTAACCTTCGTTTCGGAACTGGGACCGTTGGTCGGCCGTCAGACTCATCGCGTTCTCCCTATGTCGTGGTCAGCGGGCGGCTGATTGGCTGTATTATAGCCGAACCGCGCAGCGCAGCGACGCCGCGCCCGATAGGGAGCCGATGCGATGCCAGACGACGAATCCCAAGACCAACGCGCGACAGCAACCGCCAAGGACGTCTATGCCGTCCTGCGAGGCGACGCGCTGCCAGATGCAGTGAAGGGCAAGCGGATCACTGAGACGGTCGACATGGTCCGTGCGGACTTGAAGCGGAACGTAGACGATAAGTGGGTTGTACCGAGCGACGTGGACTTCACTGGCTGCTATTTCGCCAAAGATGTGGTCTTGAATAGAGTGCTGTTCAGCAGCGATGCGAACTTTGGGGCAGCGTACTTTGCAGAGCTGGCGAGCTTCACCGATGGGTACTTCGCCGATGCGGTGCACTTCGACCGCGCACAGTTCGCGGAGGCAGCGGTCTTTCATCGCGCCCAGTTCGCAGGGCGCGCCCGTTTCGCTGACGCCCAGTTCCGAGGCAGGGCGGTGTTCTTGGGCGCGTCGTTCCTCGGCGAAACTCGCCTCGAGAATGTCCAGTTTACGTGGGCCGCGGCGTTCGAGTTCACGCGCTTCGGTCAACCCGCAAACTTCGCGCACGTACGCTACTGGCCCGACAACTTCCCGATGCGGAACATCCGACGATGGTTGCTGTCGCAAGGTGGGTTGCCGGAGCGGATCTGCTGGCGTACACCGCCGAGCGACCAGAGCCCGGGCGAGACGCGGCGGCTCGTACGACGTTGGCTTCTCCCACGTCCCGATCCGCCGACCGGACGGCCTCCGCAGAAGACATTGCCACCTCACACCGTGTTCGTGCTGGACAGCCAAAATGTCGACGAAGTCACCAACCCCCACTTCAAGCGCTATGTCGCTGACCAGCAGTTCATCCGCAGCTTCGAGCAACGGCATCGGGGCTGGGCGGCGGTGTGGCGGTGGTCGTCGGACTACGGCAGAAACCTGTGGCTCTGGGCGTTCTGGTCGGTGCTCCTCGCTGCGGTGTTCGCGGCGATATACCGCTATGCCTTCCCGGGAGACTTCGTCTTCACGAACGCCAAGCTCTATTCTGAGTCCCAGCCGATTGGTTTCCTGAACTTCCTCTACTACAGCGTCGTCACGTTCACGACGCTGGGCTTCGGCGATATCGCCGCGACGAGCCTTCCTGCGCGCATCGCCGTCATGGTGGAGGTGATCTTCGGGTACGTGATGCTCGGCGGGCTCATCAGCATCCTGGCGAACAAGCTCGCCCGGCGGTCGTGACAGCGACCAGCGTGATCGTGTGGTGGGTGGCCGCTAGACGGCTCGGCGGGAGAGCTCCGGTTCGTCGGCGCGCCGCTGAGCCTTCTTCCGGACGACGATCTCCTCGTCGGGCGCGATCAGACGCAGGGCAGGACGCTTCCCGACCGTCAGCGCCAGACGCGCGATCGTACGGAGCGTGACGTTCGCCTCGCTCTTCATCAGCCGCGTGATCCACGACGGCTTGGCGTCGATGCGCTGTGCCAGTTCCGCTTGGGTGATGCCCTCGTTAGCCATCGTCTCCAGGATGTCCGATGTCAAGGACGTATAGAGCCGCTGCAACCAATAGTCCGAGCTTTGTTCAGCGTCACGTGTCCAGTCTGCCAGTTTCACTTCTGTCTGCCCCTTCAGACGGCAGTAGTCCACGACGGCTGAATCATCGTCAGATGATCTCGTTCAGCAGCTCCGGACGCGGGCGGGGGATGACCGTCCGGTTCACCAGCAAACCCTTCGACGCGATGCGCTCTGAGCCGACACGCACCGCCGACTCGACGGACGCCACGTCGCCCGTCAGCGTGCAGAACGCTTTGCCGCCCAACGCCATCGCCAGCCGAATCTCGATGAGATCGACAGCAGCGGCTTTGACGGCGGCGTCGGCGGCTTCCAGCAGCGCCGCGACGCTGAACGACTCCAGCACGCCCAGCGCGTCGAGCGTCGTCGGTGTGTTCGATCCGGTGATCGCGGGAAAGACGGCGGGATGGATGTTCGTCAGCAGGCAGGTATCGACGAGCGTCCCTTCGGCGCGGAGCACGCCGGCGTCGAGCGCTTCCTTCGTGTCGCTCACGTTCCCGCCGATGATCGACAGGTACTTGCCCGAGCAGATCGTCCGCGCAACGAGAACCTCGACGGTTCCCGCCTTGAGCATGGCGTCCGTGACGGCATAGCCAGCCGCGATGCTCGTCAACTCGATGATGCCGATCGCGTTCCGCTCTGCCATGCCGACCCGCCTTCTCTCGTGCCGCGCGACTAGGCGACGATCTCGATGTGTTCCGCCGTGATGCTCCTCACGACGCCGTCGATGCTGCTGTGAACCCGCGCGCCCAGCGCCTTCTCCGGTATCTCCGCGATGGCCTGCCCGCGACTCACCCGCGCGCCCGCTTCGACGACCGGAACGCTGGGAGCCCCGACGTGCTGCCGCAACGCGATCCGCACGGCGGACGGCTTCCAGTCGAGCTCCGTCCACGGCGCGGCGACATCGTAAGGCTCCAACCCCAGCTTGCGGATGAGCGATTTCAGCGGGATGTGCCGGCCCTCCGCCATGGCATGAGGCTTGATGTCGGGCGACGGGCCCAGCCACCGGTCGAGCTTCGCCTCGCGGCGGTCGGCGCGCGCGCGGTCGCAGGCTTCCTTGGGGAACAGGTCTTCGGGACACGCGAACTGCGTGCACAAGCCGCACGCGCAGCAAAGGTCCGCCCACTTGCTCCACATCTCCGACCCGCTCATCGTGAACCCCAAGCCGCGCATCACCTTGTGCGGCTGCACGTCGTAGCCCAGCAGGTAGCGTGGACATAGCTCCGTGCAGTAGGAGCACTGATCGCACGCCGACTTGCCGATCCGCCGCTGAGCGCGCTCCGGCAGCTCGCGCCGCTGGACGATCCGATGGTCGGCTGGAACCACGAGCAGCCCGCCGGTCGTCTTGGTTACCGGCCCATCGAGGTTCCGCGTGATGGAGCCCATCATCGTCCCGCCCACGAACGCGGCGTAGTCATCGACGGTGGCTCCTCCAGCGGCGGACAGCAGATCGCGCAAGGGTACCCCGATGGGAGCCTCGAAGCTCATCGGCGTCCGGACGGCTCCCGCGACGGTGAGCGCCTTCCGCGTGACGGGCTCGCCGTGCGTCGCGCGGAGGATGTTCAGGAGGCTCTCGACGTTGTGGACGACGCACCCCACCTGCAGCGGGATGCCGCCGGCCGGAATCAGCCTGTCCGTGACGGCGTGGACGAGGACGAACTCGTCGCCCGTCGGGTAGTAGTCGCCGAGTTGGTGCAGCTCGACGGGCGTTCCAGCGCGCGCTCGTTCCAGCGCCTCGACGGCGTGCGCGTGCTTCGCCTTCAGCCCGACGACGCCCCGCTTCGCCTTGGTGGCGTCCATGACGAGCCGTACCGCCCGGACGATCTCCGAGGCATGGCGCTCGATGAGCTCGGTATCTTTGTGGAGGAGGGGTTCGCACTCGGCGCCGTTGGCGATGACGACCTCGACGGTCGCCTCGAGCTTCTTGTGGGCAGGGAACCCAGCGCCCCCTGCGCCGACGACGCCCGCATCCCGCACCTGATCGATGATGCTCATGGACCCCACGCGCAGATGGCTCGGCTCGGACGCCTTCCGGTTTAGCACGTCTGGCGCAGGGAGTCAACTTGACGAACGGCCATCCGTTCCGTATAGTCAGAGACGCTGACGATCGTGCCGTGCCGACCCTCTTCGTGGGAACCTGCCTCCCTTGACGACCCAGAACGCCAGAAGGCTGCTCACCGCCATCTGCCTGATCGCTCTGTGCGCGGGAAACGTCAGCGCGGCGGACCTCACGACGCGGGAGCGGCGACCAGCCCAGGCAACCGAAGCGACGCCAGCAGAGGAGCTTCCGCGCGACCCGCGGCTCGTCGCGCCCTATACCGCCGTCGTGCGCTCCGCCATCCTGCCCGGTTGGGGTCAGGTGCGCATCCGAGAACGCGTCGAGGGCGCGGCGTTCTTCGTTGTCACCGCCGGTCTCATGTCGGCATGGTTTGTCTCCTACCGCGATTTCCGCGATCAGTACGACCATGTCTATCTACCCGCCGTCAAACAGTACGGCGTGACTTCGCGCGAGGCGAACGCCATCTACAGCGACGTCAACGGGCGGTTCAAGGCGAGTCGGCTCTTGCTGTTTTCCGCTCTGGGCGTTTGGGGGTATAGTCTCATCGATGCTTACGTGGACGCGAACATCTTCAACGCGGAGCTTCGCGCCGAAGAGCTGCTCCGCGAGGGTGAGGAGATTCGCAAGCTCCAGTTCGAGCTGATGACGAGCGGACCTCGCGTGCGGATTCGTGTGCCATTCTAGAGCCGGCTGCTCAGGCGACGGACGACTGCGCCAAGCGGCGTGCTTGACGGTGTAAGGGGATTGACTGATGAGTAGCGTGCGTAGGTTCCGCTGGCGAGCTCTGGGTGGGCTCGCGAGCATCGCAGTCGCCATCGCGTTCCTAGGCTGCGGCGATGTCGAGAAACCGGGCGAGCAGGATCCGGTCATCCAAAGCATCAACGCTGTCCTGCGCGACCGGTGGCAGAAAGGCTACATGACGGAGGACATCGACCTCTACATGTCTGCCTATTGGGCGTCGGGCTTCCTGTATCAGTCCGACATGGGAACCGATTCCGACCCCACCGATGATGTCATCTTCGACGACATCACCCTGGAACGCGACTCGGCGATCCGCATCTTCAAGAAGTTCCAGGATATCGAGATCGAGATTTCCGAGCCGCCAGAGGTCAAGCCGCTCAACCAAGAGAAGACGCGCTACGAGGTGCGGAACCACTACCGCATCCAGTTTATCGTGTCCGAGGGTGTCCTCGAAGGCGGTTTTACGGGAGCCTATGCCGAGGGCGACAGCATCTTCATCTTCGAGAAGCGCTTGAACCCGTCTACGGGCAAGGACGAGTGGCGCATCGTCGAGTGGCGCGACGAGTCGTTCACGCCCGACGAGATCAAAGCCGCCAACAAGCTATAGGCAGCCTCTTACACCCCCAACGTGCGCAAAGAGGGCGGGTCATCGACCCGCCCTCAGGATATCGGTCGGAAGGCAGCGGCGTCCCCTCAGTAACGCGGTGTCGCTTGCGCGACACCGCGGAACACGCGTAGGGATTGAGCCCAACGGAGTGCTGATGTATATGTTGGTGTCCTCGTCGCACGGTATCTGGGTACTGACACGACATACTGTGTAGATCCTGAGAGCGGCGACCGTGTCCGTGGAGGCGTGCCACTCGCGCTAGGGATGTAGCCAATGCTGACGGCTCCTCTTCCAGAGTACGGGAGACCGCCTGTTGTCGAGGTCGTCTGTGGGATCGCGTTCGAGCCACTCGACGGTCTGCTCGTGCCGTACCTTGGCCTGCTATGGGAGACCTTCCGCTCGGACTACCCAATCTGCCGCGAACTTCCTCCCATCGCGAAGATCGTCGAGCGCTTTGGTGGCGAACCGAGCGGGCCGGAGATGCCAGATATCCGGTCGCCACTTGTTCGGTTCCTGACAAGCGACGAGCAGCGAGTCGTCCAAGTCCAGCGTGATCGGTTCCTCTGCAACTGGAAGAAGGTTGATGATGCGCAAGCGTATCCACGCTATCCCGCCGTCATCGACTGCTTCCGCCGCAACCTGGATGGGTTCGAGCATTTCCTCGCTTGTAATGGCTTGGGTGCACTGTCTGCCATCCAGTACGAGCTGACCTACGTCAACCACATCCCGCAAGGTGAGGGATGGACGGGAACGGAGGACATCGACGCGGTGTTCCCTGCGCTTCACTCGGCGGAGCTCGTAGCGCGCAGCTCTTCCCATCTTGAGGCTGTCAATTGCGGGTTCTCGTTTACGTTGCCTGACATTGACAGCCGTCTGCGCGTGACATTGGCAAATGCCCGTCGCCGTAACGACAACGTCGACATCCTGAGCCTAGACTTGCTGGTACGAGGACTGCCCAAGGACACGTCTCGCGAGGCCATGTGGCGCTGGTTCGACACAGCTCACCATGCCATCGTGAAGGTGTTCTCGGAGCTAACGAGCGAGGATGTCCAGAACGAAGTCTGGTACCGGAAAGGAAGCGTCCGTGCACAATGACTGTCGGTACTACGATGTCGACCGTGCTGGCAACAGTTCTGCCGTCGCGTTCGCCAACCAGATTCCGTCCACCGACCCTAGGAGCGTAACTGCCGCACTTTTGATGTCGGCGCCCGGTACCAGTGAGCTCGGTTCACACGGTGCCCAGCTAACACTGTCCTGGGGTGATGCGCAGCTAACGCCGCCCGTAGACTATGCTCCAGGGAACATCACCAACTGGCAGCTCGGCGTGGATGGGGTAGTGGATGACAAGACGGTCACTGTAGTCACGTCGGCAGGCATCGTGTCGAGCACGCTGAACATGTGTTGGGTGTTCGTGGCATCAGCAACCTGGGCCGAACTGGCGCGGGTGGGATCCGACTCCGAGCCTCTGCGTAGGCAAGCTAGGTCCGGGTCTGCCCGGCGGCAGAGCTTCGATCGAGCTCGCGCTGCCGAACTCCTGAGAGCGTGGTGCGAAGCGGACACGGACGAGCAACACGAGACATGGGTGCACCTCAAGGCTACGCTTGACCAAAACCGCTCGTCGGAGCGAAAGCTCTTCCGATGAGCCGGCTCATCGTGCTCGACACGGGACCCCTCGGCATGGTGACCAATCCGACGCAGAAGGACCCGAAGACGCAGCAGTGCTCCGCGTGGCTCCAGCGTATCCTCCTTTCGGGCAATGACGTTGCCGTGCCGGAGATCGCCGACTATGAGCTCAGGAGAGAGTTGATTCGCGCACATAAACCTGAAAGTATTACGCGACTTGACGAGCTCAAGAATGGGGTCGTCTACCTGCCGATCACGACGGATGCCATGATCATGGCGGCACGTCTCTGGGCACAGATGCGCAATCAGGGTACCCCAACTGCTCCGGGCGATGCGCTCGACGGTGACATGATCCTGGCCGCACAGGCGGTGACAGCCGCGGCAGGCTATGACGAGATGATCGTAGCAACGACGAATATAGGGCACCTCTCGCGTGTGACAACAGCATGCGAATGGTCCACAATACAGTGATCGCCCTGTCGACCCGAGCGAGTCCGGCGAACAACCTGTAGCGCCCTATTGACATCCACCACGTACGCGACGAGGGCGGGTCATCGACCCGCCCTCTCGTGCTTCAGACCAGTTGCCCGTGCTCAGTCCTTCGTCAGCGACGGCTCCAAGTGCATCGGCGGTAGCGGGTTCGGGCGAACCATGACGCCGCCGAGCTCGTAGGACTCGATGACGGCGAAGGTGTACTCCACCGCCGCGAGCGCATCCCGTCCGCAGCCGCGTACCATCTGCTTCGGAACGCCGTTCGTGATGTCTTCCAGAAACGCGTGGAGACGCCGCGGGAACGTCTGCCCGAAGTCGTGCGTGCCCGACTCGGTGACGACGGGAGCCCCCGACGTGCCTTGCGGATGCTCCGCCGGCTGCCCGGGTCCGCGCGGATCGGGAGCCTTCCAGTAGGTCACCTTCTCGATGCAGTTCTCGATGCAGAAGGTTCCCTTCGTCCCGCCGACCTCCGCGCTCCACCAGCCCCCAAGCCCGTGCGACGCGTCGCCGCGCTGGCTCAGCAGATAGCCGACCGCCCCGCTCTCGAACCGCACGTGGATGCTCGACGTCGTCAGCATCACGTCGCCAGCGCGCTTGCGGAACCCCGGCTGGCTCAGGAACGCCTGCACATGCGAGATGGGTCCGCAGAAGTGGTGCATCACGCTGAACGGGTGCGACAGGAACGCCTTGAGATGGAAGTAGGGGAACCCCTTCACCTTGACGCCGCCCGGCGCTCGGTAGTTCTCAGCCTCGCCGCCCTGGAACCCCATCTTGACGAGGCAGTAGACCTGCTCGCCGATTTCGCCGTCATCGATGTACTGCTTCGCCCGCTCAGCCGGCGGCGTGAAGAAGTGGTTCAGGTTGCAGCCGAGGTAGACGTCCTTCTCCTCCGCGAGGGCGACCATCTCGCGCGCCTGGTCGACGTCGGATGAGAGCGGCTTCTCGACCATGACATGCTTGCCCGCCGACATCGCCTCCATCGCGGGTTCATAGTGCCAACTGCCGTTCTCCAGCCCGCCCGTGCAGACATCGACGACGTCCAGGTTCGGCTCGCCGTCGAGCATCTCCGCCAGGCTCCCGTACGCCTTCACGCCGTATTTCTCCGCCGCACGGTCCGCCCGCTCCTTGACCGTGTCGCAGACGGCGACGAAGTCGGCGAGCGGGTCCTTCGCGTGCGATTCCGCATGCGGGACACCGATTCCGTGCATGCCGACGATTCCGACCTTCAGTGCCATCCTGGGCGCTCCTTCCGTTCTCGCCAGTCGACTGCCGCTGACTTCCAGCGTGCGCCAGTGTCCGCCCAACGCGCCGTCCGGTCAAGCGCTCCGATGCGACGAAGTTGCGTTCCGACTGGGCAGGCTCGATACTTTGCATCGAGCCGCGAACCCATCGCCTGCCGGCAGATCGGCGGTTCCAGTGAGGAGGCTCCCATGCTAGACCGCCTTCACGAGCACATCGTCCAGGAACTGCAGCAGAACGCTCGTTCCGAGTCCATTTTCGTACTGACCGCAATTGCGCTGAACCTCATCACGGTCGGCGTCAACTCCGGCCTGGCGTCGGATATGACCGTACGAACCGTCGCCGTGCTGGTCGTGACGGTGTCCCTTGTGGTCGTCGTTAACATGGTCGCGCTGATGGGCTTGCTTCGGGGTCGCGATTCGAAGACGCGCCTGCTCAACGGGCTACTCAAGATGTACCGCGACCAGAACATCGCGGAGTATTACGACGGCGGGCTGCTCGACGACTACCGGATGCGCTATCGCCTGTTGGTCGTCGGCGTCCTCGCCACGGGCGCGGCGTCCATCCTCATACCGGCGGTCATCCTCTCGACGTAGTGGTCTGTCAGAGTGATGGTTAGCGTTACCTGATGCGCGAAAGAGCAACCACCAACGTGTCGCTCCCGCGAAAGCGGGAGCCTAGAGTCTCTGGATTCCCGCTTCCTGGCCCCGCGAAGGCGGGGCTCGCGGGAATGACGATTCCGAAAGCCCTGCGCGAAAGCCCATCGAGGTTGTCGCGATAACCACCATGACAGACCAGTAGCACCACTGCGCCAGTCGCGTGAATCACAATCCCGTCAGACACCGTTCTTTGTGCACTCTGGGAGGAGGTGAGGCTGCGGGGCAGGGCGGCCACTTGGTCATTCCGCCGCGACATCGGGCGACGGATCGGTGTTCCGCCTGTGTGACGAAACCGTTGCGCCACGACCCAAAATGTGGTAGGAAGCACATAAGCGCGGCTTCCATGGTGGCACGTGGAAGCCGCGGTGTCTCTCGTCCCTATGGAGGAGATCCTATGAGTCGTACGGTTACGTACATACTGACGGCGGCGTTCGCACTTGGTTTAGCCGGAGCCGCGCTTGCCGATCTGAACAAGGGCTTGATCGGCGCGTGGACCTTCGACGACGGAACGGCGAGAGACCAGGTCGGCAAGAACGACGGCAAGCTGCTCGACGGCGCGAAGATCGTCGACAAGGGGAAGTTCGGCAAGACCGCCGACTTCGACGGCGCGAAAGCTCACATCCAGATCCCCGATTCCAAGACGTGGGAGGTGATGAAGGATGCCTTCTCCGTCGCCGCTTGGGCGTTCGTCCGGACCGGAAGGGATCACTCCGCCGTCGCCTGGAAGGGCGATAAGGTCGGCTGGGGTCCGAACTTCCTGTTCCGCATGGCGACGACGAGCAACACGAACATCACGTGGGGCGCGTGCATCTCGGGCCGCGAAGGCTGGTTCGCGACCGACAACGCGATCAAGCCGAACGAGTGGCTCCATCTCTGTCTCACGGCGGACGGGAAGCTCGTCACGGCTTACGTGAACGCGGGGGCCCCGCCGGCGACCGGAGGCGGACAGAACCCGAATCCCGTCGACGCGCCCTATCTCACCTTCCCCGGCAAGCCGATCGAGCTCGGCGTCGGCAGGGCGGTCGGCGGGAACGTCGGCAACGATGCCTATCTGGACGGTCAAGTGGACGAAGTGCTCGTGTACAACCGGGCGTTGACGGCGGCGGAGGTGAAGGAGCTGGCTGGCGGCAAGGGACCGACTCTCGCCGTCACCTCGTCCGGCAAACTCGCGACGCAGTGGGCGAAGCTCAAGCGCTGACGCCCGCGCGGCGCGGAAGGTCGTCCGGCGGGCGTCGATGGGCGTTCCGCCGTTCGCGGTACGAAGGTCGTGCCGGTTCGTTTTCGGTTCCCGATAGGAGGAAGTATCGATGCGCGCATATCGGAGTGGGCTCGCGGTGTTGGGGTTCTGCGTGATCGCGTCGACGGCGTCGGCGGCGCTGCTGGACGGCGTCATCTCCGTCTGGACGTTCAACGACGGAACGGCCGTGGACAAGTACAACCGGAACAACGGAAAGCTGATGGGCGCAGCGAAAGTCGCAGGCGGCGGCAAGATCGGTCAAGCCGTCGATCTGAACGGCAAGGACGCCTTCGTCGAGGTGCCCCACTCCGCGTCCATGGACAAGATGGCGAACGCCTACACGGTCTCCGCATGGGCGAAGATCCGCAAAGGCGGCGACCACTCCGCCATCGTCTTCAAGGGCGAGAAGATCGGCTGGGGGCCCAACTTCCTGTTCCGGCTCGCGACGACCAGCGACACGAATCTGACGTGGGGCGCCTGCGTCGCCGGCGTCGAGGGCTGGTTCGCCACGGACAACGCCTACAAGACGAACGAGTGGATCCACGTCGCCATGACCGCCGACGGCACGAAAGTCACCGCCTACGTGAACAACAAGCTTCCGGCGGCGACCGGCGGCGGCTCGAACCCGAATCCGGTCAAGGCTCCCTATCTCACGTTCCCGACTCAGCCGATGCGCATCGGTCTGGGCGTCGGCAGAGGCGGCGACGTGAACGTCAAGGACTACATCGACGGGCAGATCGACGAGGTCTCCATCTTCTCGCGGGCGCTGTCAGCGGCTGAGATCACGCAACTCGGAGCGATCGACTTCGCGACGCCCGTCGAGCCGCTGGGCAAGATGGCGACCGAGTGGGCAGCGCTGAAGTCCCGGTAGCACACGCGCTTCGCAGGGGACAGATCTTAAGCCCACGTCGACGGGACTGTCACCCATCGCCAAGACAACCACTGGGCTGCCGTCGGTCGATGGCAGCCCTTCATCGTGCCCAGGGCGTCAAGCGTCCGCCCTCGACGACACGGTAGCGCCGCCGTACGGCGACGTTCTCGTAGCGATCCACACCACCGCCCAGCCACCTGACCTCGATCCGGTCGATCTTCTCCGCGTCACCCAGCCCGACGACGACGCGCGTGTCGCTGTGCGACAGATAACCGCCCGTCGAGCCGACGTCGAACGTCTGCGTCATACCCCCCGCCGTCACGGTCACGACCGCCCCAACGTGCGTATGTGAGGTCCCGACCAGATGGATGGCGACCCACGACCGCGCGTTCCCGCCTTCGTTGACCAGCAGGTTCGGACGCCCGTTCCAGTTCGTCGTGACGATGTCCGTGTCGCCGTCGTTGTCGAAGTCGGCGAAGGCAACACCCCGCCCGACGCTCGGTTCCGCGAGCGCGTCCCCGCCGTCGACGACGCGGAACCCGCTGCGTCCGGTGTTCGTCAAAAGCGTCTTGGGCTGCGCGAACCGCTGCTCCGGCTCGAACCGCTCGATGTTATCCTGCAGGTGCCCGTTGACAGTCACCAGGTCCTTCCAGCCGTCGCCGTCGAGATCGACGAGCCCGACGCCCCAGCCCATCAGCGAGTAAGAGACCTCCGCGACGCCGGACGATTCGGCGATGTCGGTGAAGAACCCGTCGCTCTCGTTCCGGTAGACCGCGTTGAACTCGTTCTGGAAGTTGGTCACGACGAGATCGGGATCGCCGTCGTTGTCGAAGTCCCCACAGGCGACGCCCATCCCTGCCTGCTCCTCCCCCGTCGCGCTCACCGCCGCGCCGGAGAGCAAGCCCGCCTCCTCGAACGTCCCGTCGCCTCGGTTCAGCCAGAGGAAGTTGGGGTCGAGGTCGTTGGCGACGTAGAAGTCGATGAGCCCATCGCGGTTCAGGTCGGCGGCGACGACGCTGAGCCCGTGGCGCGGAGGCGCGGAGGCGATGCCGCTCGACACGGAGACGTCCTCGAAGGTTCCGTCGCCCCGGTTCCGAAAGAGCGCGTCGGATGCCCCCGGATAGACCTGCGGATGGCAATAGACGGACACGCCGTCCCGCTCGCAGCGGACGTCCCTCTCGACGGAGTAGTCCGCGTATCGGGCGACGTAGAGATCGAGCCAACCGTCGTTGTCGATGTCTGCGAAGACGCATCCCGTGTTCAGCCCAGGCGCCGCGACGCCCGCCCGGTCCGTGATGTCCTCGAACATCCCGTCGCCCCGGTTCCGATAGAGCGTGTTCCTGCCGAAGTTCGTGACGAACAGGTCGAGCCAGCCGTCGCCGTCGATGTCGCCGACGGCGCATCCCAGCCCGTAGCCCGTGTCGCCGACACCGGCGCGGTCGGTCACGTCCTCGAAGGTTCCGTCGCGCCGGTTCCGATAGAGGACGTTCCGCGAGGTCGGCTCGAACGGCTCGATCAACCTGCAGCCGTTGACGAAGTAGAGATCGACCCAGCCGTCGGCGTCGTAGTCGAACGCGGCGAGCCCCTGCCCGATGGTTTCCACCATGAGCCGGCGTCCGCTCGCCCCGTCCGTCGGGATGAAGTCGATGCCTGCTTCCGGCGTGCGGTCAGTGAATGTCACGTCGGCGGCAGGCAGGACGCACGCCGGCAGGAGCATCAGCAGGACGGCGAGCCAACGGCGCACCCGTGAGGTCCAGAGCGAGGTCCAGAGCGAGGTCCAGAGCGAGGTCCAGAGCGAGGTCCAGAGCGAGGTCCAGAGCGAGGTCCAGAGCGAGGTCCAGGCGGTCACGGCTGTTGACTCAGCAGCGCGCGGAGTTCGGCGGCGCGTCGGACGTAGTCCGCGTTGTCCGGCTCCAGCGTCAGCGCGCGCTCCAGCGCTCGGAGCGCGTCGGCGAGCTCGTTGCGCTTCCGGTGGACGAACGCGAGCGTGTCGAACGCGTTCGCCGTCGGTTCCCTCTCGGCGACGGACTTGGCGAGCGCAAGCGCACGATCCAGGTTCGACCCAGCGTCGGCGTAGAGCCAGGCGAGGTCGTTGGCGGCTTCCAGATTCCCCGGATCGAGGCTCATCGAGCGCTCGAACCCCTCTAGGGCGGCATCACGGTTCCCCATCTGATAGCGAAGGCGCGCCCATTCCTCCCAAGCGTGCGAGGACTCCGGACTCATCTCCACCCAGTCGTCCATCGCGGCGATGGCTGCGCGGGGGTCGCCCGCATGCTGGAGAGCCCCGATCCGCCCGATGTGCGCGGCATCCAGCGCGGGCTCCCGCCGAATCGCCTCGCGAAAGGCATCGGCGGCGGCACGCCATTCCTCGCGTGCGGCGTGGAGCTCGCCCATGCCGAGGTAGGGCGGAACCGTGTCGGGCGCGAGACGCTGGGCATCGGCGAAAGCCTTCTCCGCATCGGCGTACCGTTCCTGCCGGAGCCGCAGGAGCCCGACGTTGACCATCGCCACTGAGGCGTCGGCTCCCAGGACGACCAGTTTCAGGTAGGCGTCGACGGCAGGCTCGATGTTCCCCATCGCCGCGTGACGCTCGGCGAGGGAGAGGATCATCGGCAAGTCGCCCGGCGTCGCCGCGATCGCCTTCTCGATGGCTTCGATGTCGCTCTCGTACTCCTTCATCTCGCGATACGCGCGCATCGTCTCCTGTGCGGCGAGTGTGCGTCGATCTCGCGCGTATGCTTGGGCGAGCCGATAGAGCGTCGCGGAGTCGAAGGGGTCGAGCGCGATGGCAGCCTCGGCGTGCCGGATCGTCGCCTCAGTGTCGCCGCGCGATACCGCCACGGACGCCATGCCGCGGTGCGCCAGGACGGACTTGTCGTCGAGCCCGATGGCGCGGGCGTATTCGGCGGCAGCCGCGTCGAGGTTACCACGCTTCGCATAGGCGTCGCCAAGTAGCTGCGCGACCTGGGCGCTGGTGGGCGCAGCGGATCGGGCTTCCAGCAGGACGGACTCGGCATCGGCGAAGTCGCCCTGTAGGAGCGCGAGGCGTCCCAGCGTCGTCAGAACGCGAACCTTGAGCGTTGGGTTGAGCGTCGGAGCCGCGCGGGCGAGCGCGAGTCGCTCGCGGGCGCTGCGGAGCTCGCCCAGCGCGCCGTAGCACTCAGCGCTGGAGACGAGGGCTTCGACGAGCGTGGGGTCTTCGGCGTAGGCGCGATCGAACGCATCGAGGGCAGCGCGGTAGGCGAACTGGCGCTCGGCGAGCTGGATGCCCTTTTCGTAGTGCGCGACCGCAGCGGCGCGGTCGGAGACGGCGTGCCGGGCGGCAAGCAGCAGCGCGGAGAGGACGATGCGGAGCGTCGTCGATGGGCGTGTCACGGAAGCCTCCGAATCCGGTGTGAGCGTATCGCTACCGCGCCGGGTCCGCAACGCGCCGGGCTCGCGTTCCCGTGGTGCGTTCGGTATCCTCTGTGGAAACGGGTTCACACCGCGCGCAAGGAGGCTCCAATGCGCCTAGACAACGGGATCGAGCTCACCTGGCTCGGACACGCCAGCGTCAAGATCGTCTACGAAGGCAAGGTGACGACGATCGACCCGTGGGTGTCTACCAACCCCAAGTGTCCGCCCCATCTCAGGAAGTTCGACCGCATCGACACGATGCTGCTCACGCACGGTCACGGCGACCACCTCTCCGATGCCGTGCCACTCGCCAAGGGGCACGAGCCGCAAGTCGTCGCCATCGTCGAGGTCGCCGGTTGGCTCGGAAACCAGGGCGTCGGCAACACAATCGGCATGAACAAGGGCGGAACCGTCTCCGTCAACGGGCTGCAGGTCAAGATGACCCACGCCCAGCACAGCAGCGCGATCGACGACCACGGCAAGACGATCTACGGCGGCGAGCCGGTCGGCTACGTCGTCGAGTTCCCCAACGGGTTCAAGGTCTACCACGCCGGCGATACGAACGTCTTCGGCGACATGGCGATCATCGGCGAGCTCTACCAGCCGGACCTGGCGCTGCTGCCCATCGGCGACCACTACACGATGGACCCGCGCGAAGCGGCGTACGCGGCGCGGCTGCTCAAGGTTCCCGCGATCCTGCCGATCCACTGGGGAACCTTCCCGGCGCTGACCGGCACTCCCGCCGCGCTGAGGGAGCTCGTGCGCGACCTCGACGTCGAAGTCCTCGACATGCAGCCGGGGGACGTGCTACGATAGACGGAGCTTCGATCTCCGCGATTCTTGACTCCCGCTTCTGGAATCCGTACGCTCACGTCCGCATCGGTTGGCGCATGGACCGTGTTCAGCGCCCGAATCCACATGCTCACGAGAAGGGAAAACGGAATGAAGTCGCGGCACGCGATGGCGCTGGCAGCAGCGCTCGGGTTCGCGTTCACGATGGCGGCGTCCGCCGATCAGGCGTTCCTGACAGCGACGACGAAGTCGATGCCTGGTCTGGTCGGTCATTGGACGTTTGAGGGCGACTACCGCGATGTCTCCGGCAACGGTCACGACGGCAAGGTCGCCGATCCGGCCGGCATCACCTGGGTCGCGGGCGTCAAGGGCGGCAAAGCCGTCATGATCGACAGCAAGACGGTCAACAAGAGCTTCATCGACATTCCCGCGCCCATCGGCTCGAAGTTCGATGGCCCCAAGGCGACGGCGGTCGCCTGGGTTAAGCTAGCCCCAGTCGATGGTTGGCAGGCGATCCTTGAGCGCAACAACCTGTGGTACCTCGAAACGGAGAACCATGCGACGGACTGGAAGGAAAACGCCGTCGTGTGGCGCATCTACGACGCGGTCGCGGTGGGCGGAGGCGGCTCCGGGCAGGTGCGCGACAATGCCAAGATCGTGATCAAGAACGACAAGTGGCACCAGCTTGGCTGGACCTACGACGGAGCTGTCATGAAGTGCTACGTCGACGGCGCGATGGTCATCAGCAAGGAATACGCTGGAGGGCTCCCGCCGACGGCGGCAACTCCCGCGACTCCTCCCGCTGGCAAGGGTACCAACTACAACCTGTCGGTCGGCACGTGGCAGCAGCGCGACGACTGGTTCAAGGGCGCTGTGGACGACTTCTCTTACTTCACAGCCGTCCTGACGGACGCGCAGATCAAGTCCCTCTACGAGTCGATGCTCGCGGCCCCCGCCGCAGTCGAGCCGGCCGGCAAGCTCGCGACGATGTGGGGCGCGACCAAGGTCGAATAGCCCGGCATCACGCTCGTGACTACAAAGAACGCCTCTCGCCCGTGCGAGGGGCGTTCCTCGCTCTAGACCACGATGGAGCGCCTTGGGGTATCATGCGAGTAGGCATCGTCATTCCAGCGCTCAACGAGGCGGCTGCCATCGGGCGCGTCGTTGGGGACATCCCGAAGGGCGTCGCCGAGGAGATCATCGTCGTCGACAACGGCAGCGACGACGACACGGCATCCGTCGCCGAGGCTGCCGGAGCCCGGGTTGTCCGCGAACCGAGACGCGGGTACGGTTTTGCATGCTTGGCGGGCATCGCCGCGTTGTCGCCTGACGTCGACACGGTTATCTTCATGGACGGCGACCGGAGCGACGACGCCAACCAGATTCCGTCTCTGCTGGAACCGATTCGGCGGCAAGAGGCGGAGCTCGTCATCGGGTCGCGGTCGCTGGGCGAGCGAGAACCGGGCGCGTTGACCGTCCAAGCGCGATTCGGCAACTGGTTCGCCACACGGCTGATCCGGCTCATCTGGGGCGTGCGCTACACCGACCTGGGCCCCTTCCGCGCCCTGACGCGCCGGACTCTCGACGCGATGCAGATGCGCGATACGACCTACGGCTGGACGGTCGAGATGCAGATCAAAGCTGCGATGATGGCAATCCCTGTCGCCGAAGTGCCGGTACGCTATCGACGCCGGATCGGTCGTTCCAAGATCAGCGGCACGGTGCGCGGCACGATTCTCGCCGGAGCGAAGATACTCGGCGCCATCGCCTACTACTGGAACTTTGGACGCGGGAGACGGATCGTCGCGATTGCGCCGGAGTCCCGCCCATCGCCCTCCCGAGGAGGAACAGACGCATGAAGGTCCGCCGCGATCCTTTCGGGGAGTTCTTCGAGATTCAGCGGCAGATGGATCAGGTGTTCGACGCCTATCTGCAGCGAACCATCGGGTCGGAGCCGTCGCGCGCCGTCGCGCCGGAGCCCCACCTGTGGCGCCCGGCGATGGACGTCTACGAGACGGTCGACCGGTTCATCGTGAAGCTGGAACTGCCCGGCATCCAGCCTGATGAGGACGTCAAGATCACGTTGGAGCGCAACGTCCTCACGGTGCGTGGGAACCGCAGAGACCGCGCGGTCACCAAGAAAGAGCACTACCACCTCGCCGAAGTGAACTACGGTCTGTTCGAACGAGCCGTCGCGCTGCCGGACGCCGTCGACCTCGACGCCTCACCCAAGGCGCGCTACGACAACGGGTTCCTGGAGATCACCATCCCCAAGGCGGAGCGCCATCAGCCGCGGGAGATCGAGGTCGAGATGGTCGTCCCGGAACGCCGCATCCAGATCGACGCCGCTGAGGAAAGCCCCGATACTGAACCGGGGAGCGCTCTTCCCGTCACCCGCGAGGAGGACAAGTGATGGAGCTGGATCACACGACATCGCTGGAAAGTGACGAGGAGTCGCAGGATTACCCGTCGGAACTGCCGTTGATCGCCATGTACGGCGGAGCGGTCATCTTCCCGTTCATGCCGCCGACGCCGCCGTTCATGCCGCCCTATCTCGTGTTCCAGGGTCCACGTGCCGTCGCTGCGGTCGAAGCAGCGATGGTGAACGACCCGCGCCTGGCGATCCTTGTGCAACTGAACGCCGCGCCGGAGCCTCGAGAGCTCACAACGGACGACATGCGCCACGTCGGCACGCTGATTTCCATCGCGAAGTACAAGAAGGAAGGCGACAGCGCGTTCGTGCTCGTTCAGGGGCGCTCGCGCGTTCGGATCGCCGGGATCGTGCAGCAGCAGCCGTTTCTGAAGGTCGCTGTCGAGTACCTCCAGGATGAGCCCTCGGAAGGCGTCGAAATCGAAGCGGCGGTCAGAGCGGTGCGGAGCCAGTTCCGCCGGATCGCTCAGTTGTCGCCGAGGCTCCAGGAAGAGGTCGCCGACCTGGCGGACAACCTGGAGGACCCGGGGCCCCTCGCCGACTTCGTCGCCGCCATCGCCGATCTGAAGACAGAGCAGCGGCAATCGATCCTCGAAGCGCTGAACGTCGGAGAACGGCTCAACGCGCTCACCACGATGCTCGCCCACGAGCTCAACGTTGCGGAGCTCGGCGCGAAGATCCAGTCTCAGGCGCAGGAGGAGCTGACCAAGGATCAGCGCGAATACATGCTGCGCCAGCAGCTCAAGCAGATCCAGAAGGAACTCGGCGAGGCGGAAGACCCAGCCGTCGAGATCGAGGAGCTCCGCGAGAAGCTCGCCGAGGCGAATCTGCCGGAACAAGCGCACAAGGCGGCTACGCGCGAACTCGACCGGCTCTCGAAGATGCCCCCCGCTGCCGCCGAATACACCGTCTCGCGCACCTACCTAGAGACGCTCCTGGCGCTGCCGTGGAACCAGTCGACGGAGGACCATCTCGACATCCAGGCGGCTGCTGCCGTGCTCGACGAGGACCACTACGGCTTGGAGAAGGTGAAGGACCGCGTTCTCGAATACCTCGCGGTACGGAAGCTCAAGGCGGACATGCGGGGTCCGATTCTCTGCTTCGTCGGACCCCCCGGCGTGGGAAAGACGTCGCTCGGGCGATCCATCGCGCGGTCGCTGGGCAGGAAGTTCATCCGCATGTCGTTGGGCGGCGTGCGCGACGAGGCGGAGATACGCGGGCATCGACGCACCTACATCGGCGCGCTGCCTGGGCGGGTCATTCAGAACCTACGCACGGTCGAATCGAGCAACCCGGTCTTCATGCTGGACGAAGTGGACAAGCTCGGTTCCGACTTCCGGGGCGATCCGTCCTCGGCGCTCCTCGAAGTGCTCGACCCCGAGCAGAACCACTCGTTCTCGGATCACTACCTCGACGTGCCGTTCGACCTATCGAAGACCATGTTCATCGCCACGGCGAACGTCCTCGACCCCATCCCGCCGCCCTTGCGCGACCGAATGGAGGTCATCGAAATCCCCGGTTACACGACCGAGGAGAAGGTCTCCATTGCCCGCAAGTACCTCGTGCCGAAGCAGATGGACGCGCACGGCATCACGGCAGAGCACATGACCATCGACGATGACGCGCTCTACCGGATCATCAAGGAGTACACGCGCGAAGCCGGCGTGCGGAACCTGGAACGCGAGCTCGGCACACTGGCGCGCAAGATCGCGCGCGTTATCGCCGAGGGCTCTGCCGAGACGGCAAACGTCACGGCAGAGACGATTCCGACGTATCTGGGACCCACGCGGTTCTTCTCAGAACTGGCAGAGCGCGTCAATGAGCCAGGTATCGTCACCGGGCTCGCCTACACACAGGTCGGCGGCGAAATCCTCTTCATCGAAGCGACGAAGATGCCCGGGAACGGTGGGCTCGACCTGACGGGTCAGCTCGGTGAAGTGATGAAGGAATCGGCGCAGGCGGCGCTGAGCTACGTCCGCGCCAACGCCCGAACGCTGGGCATACCCGACGAGCTCTTCGAGAGGAACCACTTCCACATCCACGTCCCGGCTGGGGCAATGCCCAAGGACGGACCCTCGGCGGGTGTGGCGATGGTGACCGCGCTCGCGTCGCTGGCGATGAACCGGCGCGTCAAACCGATGCTGGCGATGACAGGCGAAATCACGCTGCGCGGTCGCGTCCTGCCTATTGGCGGCGTCAAAGAGAAGGTCCTCGCGGCGAAGCGCGCGGGCGTCGAGACCGTCCTGCTGCCCCAGCGGAATGAGAAGGACCTGGAGGACGTGCCGGAATACGCGAAGCAAGGGATGGATTTCCGCTACATGGAGACCATCTCGGATGTGCTCAGCGCGGCTCTCGTCGAAGCGTCCGAAGCTCCAGCCGCCAAGTCGTAGAGGTACCCCATGCTCGCCAAGCGCATCATCCCTTGCCTCGACGTCAAGGCGGGGCGCGTCGTCAAGGGCGTCAACTTCGTCGAGCTGCGCGACGCCGGCGATCCCGTCGAGATCGCGTCCCTCTACAACGACCAGGGAGCCGACGAGCTCGTGTTCCTCGACATCACGGCGTCCCACGAGGAGCGCGACATCATCCTCGACGTTGTGGCAGGAACCGCCGAGCGGTGCTTCATGCCCCTGACCGTCGGCGGAGGGGTGCGCACGGTCGCCGATGTGCGGCGGCTCCTCATGGCGGGTTCCGACAAGGTCTCGCTGAACACCGCCGCTGTACTGACGCCCGACGCCGTCCGCGAGGCTTCGGACCGGTTCGGCTGCCAGTGCATCGTCGTCGCCATCGACGCCAAGGCGAAATCCGACGGAACCGGCTGGGAGGTCTACACGCACGGCGGGAGGCGTCCGACGGGATTGGACGCCATCGAATGGGCACAGCGCGTCGAGGCGCTGGGCGCGGGCGAGATTCTGCTGACCAGCATGGACGGAGACGGCACGAAGGCGGGCTACGACATCCCGCTGACCCGCGCCGTCTCCGAAGCCGTGTCGATCCCTGTCATCGCTTCCGGCGGCGCGGGGACGCTGGAGCACCTCCGCGAAGCCCTCGTCGAAGGGAAGGCGGACGCCGCCCTCGCCGCGTCCATCTTCCACTACCGCGAGCACACCGTCGGCGACGCCAAGGCGTACTTGCGGGAACGCGGCGTTCCAGTGCGCTGACACGCCGCGTGCCGTCACATCCCGAACCAGTAGTCCCACTTCATCAGGAACACGTTCCCGCCGCCGTCCGTGAAGGCGCTGCCGACCTCGCGAACGCCCGGCAGTGCCGGGTCGGGCCCGTCGAACGACGCGCTGCGGGACTGCGACCAGACCGCATAGAAAGCGCTCCCCGGTTGGTACTCCCAGCGGAACACGAGGTTCCCCCGGAGCGCGCGCGCGTGGAAGTCTGGATTCTCTTTCAGCGCGCCCGAATAGGGTCTGAAGTCGTAGCTGCTGGGACGGGCGAGCTCGCGGACCGCGCCGTAGTCCCCGACGGCGACGAAGGGCTGCACGTACGCTTGCAGGCTCGCGTTCGGCGTGAGGCTCACGTTGACGCGCGTCGTGAAATCGACGGTTCGGCTCCGCAGCTTGCCGAAGATGAAGCGGTCGTCAGTGCCGTCGCCGTCGCTGTCCACGTTCGTGATCCATTGGGCGTCGCTGCCGGAGCGCGAGAACCCAGGTCCGAAGTTGAGCTCGATGTTCGGCGCCGGACGCACCGAGACATAGGTTCCCAGCCGGCGGCGGAACCCCGCGTTCCGGTCGCGTTGTCCATACTGGAAGAAAACGAAGGCGCTGAGCGGCTTGCTCCAGTCGCTGCCCAGGTTGAGCCATCCCCATGTCTCTGCCGGTCGGATGACCAGCGGTCCCCCGCGCGTCTCGCGGTCATCCATCGCCTCGAAGTCGCGGCTGACGCCCCACCCGCCGAATCCGTAGAACCGGAGCTGGTTCCAGTTGTTGACGTTGACCCCCCTCGCCAGGTTCACGCCGTCGTAGTTCCAGTGGGACCAGAAGTTCACGTTGTAGCCCGACCGGCGGGCGAGCAGCCAGGGCGTCTGCCGCTCCGCGTAGACATGAGCTCCCACGCGGAGTAGGTCCGGACGACCCATATAGCCCAGATCGTTCACGTCGAAGCCAGGAGAATGCGCGTCGGCGTAGAGCTGTCCCCCAAGCCAGCCGGAGAACTTCGCCAGGTACACCTGCGCGCCGTACCCGTCCTTCCGGTCGTCCAGGGAACCCGTGCGGCTCGACGCAGCGCGGGCGTAGAGCGAGTAGGCGTTTTTGCCCCACCGAGTCGTCGAGTCCGCCCCGACGACCAGCGACGGCGGAGCGCCGATTCGACTCGCAGAGGCGACTGTTAAGGCGACATTGGAACTGCCCAGTACGTCCTGCTGAACTCGCCCGACGACGTAGTTCGCGAAGGGCTCGATCTGGAAGGAACTCCGTTCCATTCGCTCGATACCAGCCGCGTCGTCGCGCACCGGCGAGTCGATCTGCGCGTACTCCGCCTGCGTAACGGCGTCAAGAACAGCGAACGTCGTACCACGTGCGGTCTTGCCGGAAAGCTTCGCCGCCGCGAGGATGGTCGTCGCCTCGGGACGCTCAATGACGTCCGACCCATCCGGCGTGTCGAACATCCCCGGCGACCTGCCAATCCGGCGCGAGTAGAAGAGCTGGTAGGGCGAGTCGATGCCGACGATGCCCGCGCGTGGCGGCTGGAAGAGCCCGTTGCCCTCGATGAAGAAGGGGCGACGCTCCTCGAAAAACGTCTCGAAGGTCGTCAGATTGAGCACGGCGGGGTCCGCTTCGACCTGCCCGAAATCCGGGTTCAGCGTCACGTTCAAGGATGTGCCGGACGAAACGCCATAGCGCACGTCCGCGCCCACGGCTCCACCCAGATCGACGCCGCTCGAAGTCGACGCGTCCGCACGCTCCGCACTAGCGCGCGCGAACGGGACGACCTCCAAATGCCTCGCCGGACGGATGTCGCGGATCCCGACAAGGTGCCCGAACCGCGGTACCCACCCGCTCTCGTTCCGCCGTACGAGAACCCACTGGTCGCGCTCCTTCTTTCGGCTGATGCCCCGCAGTAACTGGATGCCCCAGGTGTATTCGTCCTGCGGCGCGAAGCGCAGAACGTGATACGGGATGCGATACTCCGCGCTCCAGCCCGCATCGCTCCGCGACACGCGCGCCTCCCAGACGCCGTTCCAGGTGCGGTCGGGCTCCCGCCCTTCGTCCTCTTCGGCGTCCGCGAGCGCACCCGACGCCGCGACGGCGAACCATCGGCTCGTGCGATGGTCGTGGTGGGTGTCCAGACAGACGGCGACCCAGTCGTTCTCGATGTCCGCATCGCGCCGCGACAGGTTCGCGACGATCCGCTGCGGCTCGCTGTCGAGACATTCGATGCCGATGTAGAGCGCCATGTCATCGTAGAGAACCCGCACGGTCGTCGTCTCGGTGGCGGATTCGCCTTCGTGTTCGGCGGGCTCCTTCTGTAGGAACCCGCCGTTCACCGGAGCCGCTTCCCAAGCCGCGTCGTCGAGGATTCCGTCGATCCGGGGCGGCGTCCCCTCGATCCGAACCGCTTCCAGTGTCCGCGCGGGATGTCTCGGCTCCTCGGCTTGCACCGCCGCAGCGACGCTCAGGATGCACAACGCGATGAACGCTCCGATGGCTGCCAATCCGACACGGATGATCGTTTCAACCGGAAACGCCCCTGCACCCCGCCCAGCGTATCGCTCTATCACTTGGCGTTCGTAGGGGCCCAAGCGTGTCGGCGCATGGACGCGCTGTACCACCATTAACCGATCCCCTTGTGTGGTATTCTTGTGTGTATGGGACGCACTCATCGGTGCGTCCTCCACTGGCACTGAGGGCAGGTGTTCCGACGCCTGCCCTTGCTTCGTCTGGGCTTGCCTACGGGCCCGCGCCGAACGTGCGCGTCAGGCGGATGTTAATGGGTCGAAGCCCCTTCGCCGTCTAGGACCTTGTGCAGATTCTCACGATCTCGTCGCACGAAAGCGCTGCATCACTATAGACGCATCGCGGATGCATGCGATAGCGGAAACCGCTCGCCATCAGTCCAACGCGCGGACGTAAACGGCTCCCAGGTTCGTCCGCAGCTCGACGCGGGGTCCCCCGCCGTTCACGGACATCTGAAGGGAACGCCCCGAACCCTCCGGGCGTTGCCAGTCTGTCGAGATGGTTCCGAGATTCGTCGATGCCGACAGGTCGAACCCCGCGTTGCGAGGGAGCCGTGCCTCCACAGCGCCCATCGACGTCGTCGCCGTCAAGGGGGCGTCCAGCTCCTGCCGCACCGTGACCTCGATTGCGCCGCTGCTGGTATCGAGCGACGTCGGAGCAGCGATCCTCGGTGTGCGCACCGCGATGGCTCCACGTCGAGTCGTCGCTTCGAACTTGGCATCAATCCCGTCGGAGATGTCGATCTCGATCGCCCCGTTCTCCGTCGAGACGACCGTCTCGCCCTCGATCCGCGCCACCGATACGCGGACAGAGCCGTTCTTCGTCCGAGCCGATCCGACCGCGTCAACTTCGTCGAGCTGCAGCGCTCCGTTGTGAGTCAAGGCATCGACAGAGCCTTGGACATCGCGCATCTCGATTGCGCCGTTGTGCGTCAACGCGTCAATGGACCCGCGAACGTCGGTCACGTCAATCGCGCCGTTCCGCGTCTCGAGATCCGCGTCCGCCCGGATGCCCGCGACGCGGATCCCGCCGTTGTCGGAATCGGCAACGACGTTGAGCTCTTCGGGAACCATCACGCGGTAGTCCATCGTCAATTGGCGGATGTGTGCAGATGTGCTTCCGCCCGGTATCGGCGTGTCGATGGTGAGGCGGCTTCCGTCGCGGCTGATCTTCGGCACGAAGCTCTGCGCGTAGTCGTATCCGCTATCCTCGTCGTCCGACCGAACGGTTCGCCTGGCTTCGATGCCGATCGAGCCGCTGTCCCAAGCCTCGACCCGAATCCCGCCGTTGCTGGTGTGGATGGTCAGCGACGCGATCCCAGACGGGCTCTCGTCGTAGGTCAGCGTGTCCTCCCAGCGATGGCTGCCACGCCCGACGGATACGACGCACCCGAGAATCCCCCACGAAAGCATGAGCACGACTCCTAGCGACAGCATGGCGCGCTGCATCGGACTACGCTCCTGTACGGCGATGGATCGTGATGTCGCCGCACGCCGTGTGGACGATCAAGGCGGCACCGCCGCCGCCCAGGCTGGCGATGAGGCGCGAACTCCCGTCCTCGGACACCGATGGAGCTTCGAGCCCCTCGACGTGGATGCTCCCGTCATCGCTCGTCGCGTCGAGATCGACGCCCAGCGATGCTGGCAGTTCGACCCGGATGCTGCCGTCGTCGGCACGCAGCCGGACCTCGCGGTCGACGCGCTCGCGAACCTCCGCGACGATCTCGCCGCTCCCGGACTCGACGTTCAGCGATCCGACGCTTCGGCACTGGACGCGAACACTCCCGTCGTCCGACCGGACTCGGAGCTCGTCCGAAACCGCATCGACCTGCGCCTCGACGGTCCCGCAGCCGGTGCGGAGCTCCATCTGCCGCCCAGACCCAAGGGCGACCCGCAGGCTTCCGTCGTCCGCAACCGCGCGGATCGAGTCGGCGACCTTGGCAAGGTTCGCCTCGATCGTGCCGGAACCTGTGTGCGCCGCAAACCCTTGCGCCGATACGACCGTCGCCCGAATGGATCCATCGTCCGTGGATACGTCCGTCTCACCGGAGCACTCCGCCATCGTCAGCTCGACGTTCCCAGAACCTGTATGAACCCTCGCGGACGCGACCGACCGGAGGCGAACGCGTATCCGGCCGTCGTCGCTGCGCACGTCCGCGACCGCTTCGGGCGTTGACTCCGCATTGAGCGCGACGTCGCCGGAACCCGTCGCGATGGCGATCTCCCCGCTCCATGTCCCGCCGGAGACCGTTACGGGCCCGTCGCCGGTAGACAACCGAGCCGAACCGCCGCAATCACGGAGCACGATAGGCCCGTCGCCGGTCTCCGCGTCGATCTCCGATTGGACTCCCACGAGCGCGATGGGCCCGTCGCCGGTGCGGACTCGCACGCGCTCATAGGTTCCGCGTAGCTCGACGGCTCCGTCGCCAGTCTCCAGCTCCGCCTCGTTCGCCGAGCACTCTTGAAGGGCGACCGCGCCGTCGCCGGTGCGGATAGTGAACACATCGCCCTGGACTTTGCTGAGGGAGATAGGTCCGTCCCCAGTCGAGAGCGCGACGTTGAGCGCTCGCAGGCCGCGCACTTCGATGGATCCCTCATTGGACTCTACGTCGAGATGGCAGCCGTCGCGTATCCGAACTTGCGCGTTCGACCGGTACTCGGCGCGGACACCGGCGTCGTCCCTGTGGATGTGCGCTCCGGGAGAGAAATGGACCATCTCGTCGCCGGAACCCAATACGGCGACCGGCGCATCGTCCTGGTGAACGCGTACGCGCACACCTGCATCGATGCTCATGCCGCTCGCCCCCGAGCGCTCCGCGTCGACGGATCGCCCGTGCCTGCGGTCGAAGCCCACATGACGCCCCCGATGGATCGACCTCTCCAGCGTCTTGGCATGACCGGCAGCGCTCCTCGCGGTTGACAGTGCGTCGGAAACCGCCGTCATGACGGTCGTGACGATGGCGTTGGCGAGATCGTCGGGTCGAGCTCCAGACGTGTCCGACGCTGGCTCCGGCGGTTCGCGGTCGCGGAGTGCCCGAAGGAGCGCCTCCGCTTCGTCCGCTCCGATCTTCCCGGCAGCCAGCATCTCAAGCACCTGACGCGTCGGGCTCGGTTCTTCCCGATGATCCATCTCGTCCACTTCCTCGTCCACTTCTTGCCTCGCCTCGTTGGTGTTCTCCGACATGGTTGCCTCCATGTTCGCTTCGACGGACTGCTGCTCAGAGCTTTCGGATGGCTTCGACGGCGTCGTTCGCAGTGATCTCGCCGCGCTGGAGCCGGTCGAGGATCTCGCTGCGCTGCCGCTGCACCCGAGCATCCGTCGAGCCAGTCTGCGGAGCCGGATCAGTGGGTTCATCGGAGCCCTCTCCCTCGAAGCCCATCTCGTTGATGACGGCGTTGAGCCGGTTCCTCAGCGCCGTGTAGGCAACACCCGATTCGCGCTCCATCTCCTTCAGGTTCCCCCGGTTCTGGACGAACCGCTCCAGGAACTCGAGGCTCTCCTCCGAGAGCCGGCAGAACCGCGACGCGACGAAGGTTCCACGCACCTCCGTGTCGCAGTCCGGGCAGTGAATCACCGTGATCGTCAGTTCCGTGTTCCCGCACGCCGGACATCGTTCGATGATCTTTCTCATATCGACCCCTCGTGCCCTGTATATCTCCATATTTTGTTATTTGCAAGGGTAAATGGCGAAAAAGATGGCGATAAACCGAAAATTCTATACCTGTCACGTGAACCGCCACTTGCTTGAGAACCAGCGAGTAGGCTATCGTCGTCGCGTGTCCCATCGACTCCGGCGACCCGATTGGCGGACCTCATGCCCGAGCCTCGCTGCCCCTTCATCGTGACGGTGACCGCGCAAGACACCGTCGGCATCATCGCCAACATCACCACCACCATCGCCGGACTCGGTGGAAGCGTTGACGAGCTCAGCCAGACCGTAATGAGCGGCTATTTCACGATCCTCCTCGCCGCGCGCTTCCCCGAAGGAACGGCGGCGGAGACCGTCCGCGCTTCCATCGAATCCGCAGGAGCCCCTCTGGGACTCGTCGCCATCGTCCGAATGGCAGCGGGCGATGCCGCCGCTGCTACGGCGTCCCTCGGCGACCGCTACGTCCTGACCGTCCTTGGAGACGACCGCGCGGGCATCATCGCCCAGATCGCGACGCACCTCGCCGCGCAGGGAATCAACATTGAGGACTTCTATGCCCGCGCCGAGGCCGGGCGGTTCATCATGGTCCTCCAGGTGCAGGTCGAGGGTGGCTGGACGTCGGATCACCTGCGGCTCGATCTAGAGGCGCTTGGCGAGGAACTCGGTCTGCGCGTCCATCTCCAACACGAAGACATCTTCCGCGCCACCAGCGAGGTCGGAGCCGTCCGGCGGCTCGTCACGCACCGGCGCTCCGGCGGATAGGACCTATGCTCCGCACCGAAGATATCCTGATGACGCTACGGATGTTCCGCGACGAGAACCTCGACGTGCGGACCGTCACCATGGGCATCAACCTGATGGACTGCGCCGGTCCCAACATCGACGTCGTCTGCCGGAAGGTGCGCCAGAAGGTCAACGACTTGGCGGGTCGGCTGGTGCGGGTCGGAAGGCAGGCGTCCGGCAGGTACGGCATCCCCATCGTCAACTTCCGACTCGCCGTCAGTCCGGTCGCCCTTTTCGGAGCGGGACACGGGTCGCCGGGGATGGTCCGTATCGCCCATGCGCTCGACGCGGCAGCGCAGGAGGTGAACGTCGATTTCGTCGGCGGTTTCTCGGCGCTCGTCCAGAAAGGCTGCGCCGACGCCGACAGCGCCCTGCTCGACGCGCTGCCGGACGCTCTCAGCGCGACGTCGCACGTGTGCGGCTCGCTCAACGTCGCATCGACGCGCGCCGGCATCAACATGGACGCCATCCTGCGCGTGAGCCAGTCGCTCAAGCGGCTCGCCGAACGTACCCGCGAGAGCGACGGCTTCGGCTGCGCCAAGTTGGTCGTGTTCGCCAACATGCCGGACGACAACCCGTTCATGGCGGGAGCCGTTCTCGGGATTGGCGAGCCGGAGTGCGCGATCAACATCGGCGTCAGCGGACCCGGCGTTGTCAAGCGAGCCGTCGAGGCGCTGCGTGCGATGGAGAGCCGACCGACGTTGGGCGAGATCGCCGAGGAGATCAAGTGCACGGCGTTCCGCATCACGCGGATCGGCGAGCTCATCGGCAACGAGGTCGCCGCCGAACTCGGCGTGCGCTTCGGCATCGTCGATCTCTCGCTGGCTCCGACTCCGCGGATCGGCGACTCCGTCGGCGAGATTCTCCAGATGCTGGGGATTCAGCGCGTCGGGGCGGCGGGCTCGACGGCGGCGCTCGCGTTGCTGACCGACGCCGTCAAGAAGGGCGGGGCGTTCGCGTCGTCGTCGGTCGGGGGCTTGTCGGGAGCGTTCATTCCGGTCAGCGAAGACGCCGTACTCGCCGCCGCCGTCGCCAGCGGAGACCTGTCCATCGAGAAGCTGGAAGCGATGACGAGCATCTGCTCGGTGGGCTTGGACATGGTCGCCGTGCCGGGCGACACGTCGGCGGAGACGCTCGCCGCTCAGATCGCCGACGAGGTCGCCATCGGCGTCATGAACAACAAGACGACCGCGACGCGGCTCATCCCGGTTCCCGGCAAGTCGGCAGGAGAGCTCGCCGTGTTCGGCGGGCTCTTCGGCGAGGCTCCCATCCTGCCCCTGCGATCCGGCGGCGAGGACTTCGTGCGCTTCGGCGGGCAGATCCCCGCGCCGATCCACTCCCTCCGCAACTAGCGGCGTCCCATCTCTGCCGCCCGCGCGGTCACCTTGTCGCTCCTACGCCCCATCCCGTCGCTCCCGCGAGAGCGGGAGCCCAGGGTCCTGCATCCCGACTTCCGCGGGAATGACAAACCCAAGCTAACCGCGCGACGCCGCCATCTCGGGTTGCCGACTCCAGTCCCCGCGCACTACCCTAAGAATGGAGTCGTCGCGCATATCCCACCGATTGGAGCCCAGCCGAGGAACCGACGTGACCAATCCCACGACAATCGCCCTGATCGCCCACGACGGCAAGAAGCCGGAGATGGTCAGCTTTGTGAAGGACCATCGCGACGTGCTGGCTGGATTCACGCTGCTGGCGACGGGAACCACGGGCAAGTACGTCCAGGACGCCGGGCTGACGGTCGAGCGGGTCGCATCGGGACCCATCGGCGGCGACGCGCAGATCGCCGCGCGGGTTGTCGAAGGCAGGTGCGACGCGGTGTTCTTTTTGCGGGATCCGCTTGGGATGCATCCCCACGATCCGGACATCGCCATGCTGATGCGCGTCTGCGACGTCCACGACGTGCCACTGGCGACGAACCTGGCGAGCGCCAAGCTGATGCTCCGCGCGCTCGTGGACGGCTGAGGCGTCAACCTCGACGCGACCCGCGCCGTTGACATGGAGAGCGCATCACTCCGAAAGGATCGCTGCCTTGTCGGTTCCCACAGACATGCGCCACTCGATGGGGTTCCGTTCCGTACGCCGGAACTACCAGAGCCTAGCCCTGTCCGTCTTGGACCACGCCCTTCGTGACGCAACGGGAACCCGCGAAATGCCCCCCGAAGAGCGCGTCAACGCCAACGAGTTCCTCGAATCCGAGGAAGCCGAGTTCTGGGCGGAAGCCGCTGGCGTCAACATCTGGAAGATCCGCCGGCTCCTCCGCGAGCGCCTCGGTTCCTGAACCCGGGCACATCGAATCGCGACGAGACGACTCCCGATACCGGAGCGTTCCGGCAGGCGTTTGCCTGGCAGGGGTATGGTGGGCGCTTCAGGCGGTCTAGTCGCCGTGGCCACGGGCGACGGAGAGCCGGTTCGTCGCGCGCGCAAGGGCTGCTTCCGCCCGCACGTGGTCGATATCGGCGGCATGCGAGCGGACGCGTTCGAGAGCGCGGGCGCGGGCGCGTTCGGCGCGAGGAATGTCGATCTCGCGGGCGAACTCCGCGCTGTCGGCGAGGATCGTGACGCCGGAGCGGCGCGCTTCGAGCACACCGCCGCCGATGGCAAGGTAGGATCGTTCGTCGCCCGCGCGCGTGATGCGGACCTCGCCGACCTCCAGACTGCTCACCAACGGGACGTGACCGCCCAGGACCTCGAAAGGCGACAGTGAGCCGGGAGCCAACACCCCGACGACGTTGCCCTCGAAGACGATGCGCGCCGGCGTGATGATCCGCAGCGAAAAGGGTCGATCGTACATGCAGCGCCGCTCCCGCGAAATCGCAACCCGTGGCTACAGGTTCTGCGCCTTCTCGAAGCCTTCCTCGATGTTCCCGATCATGTAGAGCGCTTGCTCCGGTAGCTGGTCGCACTCGCCCTCGATGATCATCTTCGCGCCCTTCACCGTGTCGGCGACGGGGACGTAGCGTCCGGGGATCGTCGTGCCGGGAACCGTGAAGAACGGCTGCGTCAGGAACATCTGCAGACGCCGCGCCCTCGCGACAGTCAGCTTGTCGTCGTCGGAGAGCTCGTCGATGCCCAGGATCGCGATGATGTCGCGCAGGTTCTCGTAGCGCTGGAGGATCTCCTGCGCCGTTCGGGAGACTTCGTAGTGCTCCTTCCCGACGACGTGGGGATCGAGGATTCGTGACGTCGAACCGAGCGGGTCTACCGCCGGATAGCGCGCCTGCTCAAAGATGGAGCGCTCCAGACGCGTGATCGCGTCGAGGTGGGCGAAGGTCGTCACCGGCGCTGGGTCCGTGTAGTCGTCAGCCGGCACGAATACCGCTTGAACCGACGTGATGGAGCCGTGCTGTGTCGACGTGATGCGGTCTTGGAGCTGCCCCATCTCCGTCGCCAGTGTCGGCTGATAGCCCACGGCAGATGGGATGCGACCCAGCAACGCTGACACCTCAGAGCCCGCCTGCGTGAACCGGAAGATGTTGTCGAGGAACAGCAGAACGTCGAGACCGCCTGCGTCGCGGAAGTACTCGGCGACCGTCACGCCGGTCAACCCGACGCGCAGACGCGCGCCCGGCGGTTCGTTCATCTGCCCGTAGACCAGCGCGGCGCGTTCGAGAACGCCCGACTCCGACATTTCGAGCCAGATGTCGTTGCCTTCGCGGCTGCGCTCGCCGACGCCCGTGAAGACCGAGAACCCGCCGTGTTCCGTCGCGATGCTGTGGATCAGCTCGGTGATGAGAACCGTCTTGCCGGTTCCCGCTCCGCCGAAGAAGCCGATCTTGCCGCCGCGCGGGAAGGGCTGGATCAGGTCGACGATCTTGATGCCCGTCTCGAGCATCTGCTCTTGGGTGCTGAGGTCCTCGAACTGAGGAGCCGGGCGGTGAATCGGCAGGCGCGCCTCCGCTTCGATGGGCCCGCGCTCGTCGACGGGATCGCCCGAGACGTTCATGATGCGCCCGAGAACGCCCTTCCCGACGGGAACCGTGATGGGTCCGCCGGTATCGGTCACCTCCGTGCCGCGAACCAGACCGTCCGTCGTGTCCATCGCGACGCATCGGACGCGGTCTTCGCCGAGGTGCTGCTCCACTTCAAGGACGAGGCGCGATCCGTCCTGACGGACGATCTCGAGGGCGTTGTAGATCGGCGGAAGGTGCTCGTCCTGGAACTCCACGTCGATGACGACGCCGATGATCTGCGCGACCTTGCCCTTGGGAAGCGCCATCTCGCGCTGAGCGCTGCTGCTCATAGTGATGCGATCCTGTCTATGCCGTACCTCGTGCCGTACGCCTTAGGAGTACTTCAATGCCTCCGCGCCGCCGACGATCTCCGCGATCTCCTTGGTGATCATCGTCTGGCGGACGCGGTTCCCTTGAAGCGTCAGCTCCCCGATCATATCCGCCGCGTTCTTCGACGCGTTCTCCATCGCCGTCATCCGCGCTCCCTGCTCCGACGCGTAGGATTCCAGCAGCACCCGCCAGACCTGCGTGTTCACCTGCTTAGGCAGCAGCGAGTCCAAAACGGCTTCGCGCGTCGGTTCGTAGAGATACTCCCACGCGGACGCCGCGCCTTCATCCGCCTCGGCGACGGGAATGGGAAGCAGCGTCTCGAGCCGCGTGTCCTGCTGCATGACCGAGCGGAACTCGTTGAACACGACTTCGATGCGGTCGTACTCGGCGGACGAATACCGTGTGATGATGTCCCGCGCGATCGCCAGCGCGTCGGCGTGCGACAGCTTGCGGAACAGATCGACGTAGCGCTCGATCACGTTGTAGTTGCGCTTGCTGAAGAAGTCGTTGGCGCGTTTGCCGATGCAGATGATCCCCGTTTCTGACGGGAGCTCGGCAAGCCGTTCGGTCGCCTTGCGGATGACGTTCGTGTTGAAGCTGCCGCACAAGCCCCGATCCGCCGCGACGACGACGAGCAGATGCCGATTCGCCTCGCGTTGGGTGAGTAGAGGGTGCTCGTAGCCTTCCAAGCCGACGATCAGGCTCCCGATCGTCTCCTGGAGCTCGTGGGCGTAGGGACGCGCCGCCAGGACGTTCTCCTGGGCGCGCCGCAGCCGAGCTGCGGCGACCATGCGCATCGCGCGCGTCACGCGTTCGATGTTCTGAACGCTCTTGATCTGTCGGCGAATCTGCCTCAGCGTCGCCACAGGCTAGGGGTTCCTCCTCGTCGACTGAGCGCGTCGATGCGGGATCGACGTCTCGACGTGCTACTCCGAGTCGACGGAGAACGTCTTGCGGAACGTCGCGATGGCTTCGCGCAACTGCTCCAGGTCTTCGTCGGTCAGCTTGACGCCTGACTGCAGGCGCTGAACCGTCGAGGGCATCTCACGGTCGAAGTAGGCGTGCAGTTCGCGCTCGAACCGGCGGATCGAATCGACCGGCAGATCGTCCAGGATGCCTGTCTGCGCCGCGTAGATCGTCAGAATCTGCTTTCCGACGGGCATCGGCTCATATTGATCCTGCTTGAGGATTTCCCGGAGCCGCTCGCCGCGCCGAAGTTGCGCCAGCGTCGCCGGATCGAGGTCGGAGCCGAACTGCGCGAACGCCTGCACCTCGCGGAAGCGCGCGAGCTCCGGTCGCAGACGCCCGGCAAGCTGCTTCATCGCGGGAACCTGGGCGTTGCCGCCCACGCGCGACACCGACAGTCCGACGTTCATCGCCGGGCGGATGCCCGAATAGAACAAGCCCGGCTCCAAGATGATCTGTCCGTCCGTGATCGACCACACGTTCGTCGGGATGTAGGTCGTGACGTCCTCTTCCTGCGTCTCGATGATCGGGATCGCCGTCAGCGATCCGCCGCCGAGGGCGTCGCTCATCCTCGCGGCGCGCTCTAGCAGGCGCGAGTGCAGGTAGAACACGTCGCCGGGATACGCCTCGCGCCCGGCGGGTCGGCGGAGAACCAGCGCCATTTCGCGGTATGCCCAGGCGTGCTTGGTCAGGTCGTCGTAGACGACGAGGGCGTGACGTCCGTTGTCGCGGAAGTACTCGCCGATGGCGGCTCCGGCGTAGGGAGCGAGCCACTGGAGCGGGGCGGGTTCGCTCGCGGTCGCCGAGACGACGACGGTGTAGTCCATCGCGCCGTGGTCTTCGAGGGTCTTGACGACCTTGGCGACCGTCGATCCCTTCTGACCGATGGCGACGTAGATGCAAAAGACGTTGCTGTCCTTCTGATTGATGATCGTGTCGATGAGGATGGCGGTCTTGCCGATCTGCCGGTCGCCGATGATGAGCTCGCGCTGCCCGCGTCCGATGGGCGTCGTGCTGTCGATCACCTTGATGCCGGTCTGCAGCGCCTCTTTCACGGGCTGACGGGAGACGATGCCCGGAGCCTTGCGCTCGACGGGAAGGAACTGGTCCGTCTTGATGTCGCCCTTGCCGTCGAGCGGCAACCCGATGGGGTTGATGACGCGCCCGAGGACCGCGTCGCCGACGGGAACCTCGACGATGCGCCCGGTCCGCTTGACCGTGTCGGCTTCCTTGACGAGCTGGCTGTCGCCGAAGAGCACGCACCCGACGTTGTCGTCTTCGAGGTTCAGCGCCATTCCCATGACGTCGTTCGGGAACGACAGCAGCTCGCCTGCCATGACGTTCTGGAGACCGTGAACACGGGCGACGCCGTCGCCGACCTGGAGGACGGTTCCCGCGTCGTAGACGTCGACTTCCTTCTGGAACTGCTGAAGCGACTGCCTCAGGATTCGGGAGATTTCGTCAGGTCGGACCTGCTGTGCCATCTGGACTCATTCCTCTTCCAAACGCTGAACGGACATCCTTGGGCTGCTGCGCGTCGAGCCCTACCCCTCGATCAGGCGTTCGCGCACCCTCGCCAACTGCCCCGTCAGCGAGGCGTCGACGACGGTGTCCGCGAGCTGAGCCACGAAACCTGCCTGTAGCGACGGGTCCACGTGCGTAACGAGTTCGACGGTCGTGCCGCGCATGCGCGAGAGAGCCGCCGCCAGTGCCTGTGACTGCGCCTCGGTGAGCGGCACGGCGCTTCGGACGACTGCCTTCTCGACCCCGGACCGTTCGTCGAGTTGTCGAAGCGCCTCTTCGACGGTCGGCTGAAGGTCGCGCTCACGCCGGCGATCGACCATCAGCAGCAGAAAGCTGACGAAGAGAGGATGATACTGGTCGGCGAATAGCTGGTCGAATACGGCTCGCTTCGTCGCCGGGGGGATCAGCGAATCGGCGACGTAGGCGCGCAGTTCCTCGGCGCCCTCAAACGCGCCCAACAAACTGGCGGCGGCTTCGCGGACCTCGGCGACTGTGTCCGCCTCGACGGCGGCGAGCACCAGCGCCTTGGCATATCGACGAGCGATGCGCAGGTTATGCACGGGCGTGCCTCAACGAGCCGCTGGCGCTAACGCGCCTCCACAGCCCGCTCTGGAATCCGTTCGATGAAGTCGTTCACAAGCCGGCGATGCCGGTCATCGTTCAGGTCTTCGCTGAGAATCGTGCTCGCCGCCTGGATGGCGAGGTCCGCGACTTCCGTGCGAATCTGCCGGACCGCCGCCGCCGTTTCTCGTTCGATGGTCTCTCTCGCGCGTTCGAGCTCCGCTTCCGCTCCGGCGTGCGCCTTGGCGAGGATGTCGTCGCGGATGCGCGCGGCTTCCTCGACGGTCGCGTTCAGGCGCTGCATCGCCTCGCGTTCCGCGTCGATGAGGCGGCGCTGAGCTTCGGCGTTGCGCCGGTCGAGCTCCGCCTGATCCTCTTCGAGCTTCCGCAGGCGTGCGGCGATGTCGTCACGGCGCTTGTCCAGCAGCCCCCCGACACGGCGGAAGACCGCGAACCACAGGATGACGAACATGACGAGGAACCCGACGACCTGCGCCAGGATGATCTTCGGGTCCAGATGGAGTTGCGCGGCGACGCCACCGCCACCCTCAGCGCCATGGGCGGCTTCCTCGGCAAAGGAAACCCACGCCATCGCCGTCATCGCCACGGTCATTGCCCCAAGGGCATATCGTCGTATCGCGCCGGTGAGTCTTAGCATGTCGTCTGCCGGTCCCTAGCGTGCGCGGGATGAGAGGGGAACCTCCCATCCCGCCAGCGATTCACCGTCGAACTAGTGGGCGCCCATGTCCATCGCCGGAGCCGTGGGCGCAGCCGCCGGCAGCGAAGCCGGAGCCTCGACCTTCTGCTGCGCCTTCGTGACGTCGATCACTTCCTGAGGCGTCAGTTGCGGCAGCTTGCCCTGAACGACGAACGCCAGAACGAACGAAAGCAGAATGAACAGCTCGATGAACGCGAGACCGATGAGCATGGCGGTCTGGATCGCGGGAGCCGCCTCGGGCTGGCGAGACATCCCCTCAAGCCCCTGCGCGATCACCTTGCCTTGTGCCGTCGCGGCGGCGAGGATCGCGACCGGCAATCCGAAACCCACCGCGAGCGCGAGCGCTGCCAAATAGAGCATAGTGTCAGGCTCCAATCACCATCGTGAGTGTCTGTGAGGAACGCGAAGAACGTCCTCGTGTCAGGGTGAGCCGATGCTCACCGAACCGCAGCCGTCAGTGCGCCGCATGCGCCTGGGCGGCATGGTCGCCGTGCTCATGATCCCCATGGCTGTGGGCGTGTTCCAGGAACTGCCCGATGTAGACCGCCGTGAGGATCGAGAAGATGAAGGCTTGGATCAGACTCGCCAGCAAACCGATGAACAGAACCGGAAGCTGAACCGGGATGTAGAAGACCTGCGTCGCCAGAACGAACAGCGCGCCCAGCACGACCTCTTTGGCGTAGATGTTCGCAAACAGACGGAGCGAGAGCGAAACCACGCGCGCGCCCTGCGTGATCGCCTCGATGGGGAACATCAGGATGCCCAGCCAGACCGGGCGACCCCACAGGTGCATGAAATAGCCCCAGGGGCCCAGCTCCTTGATGGCGATGAACTGGACGAGCACGATGGATACGACCGCCAGAGCAATCGTCGTGTTCAACTCGGCGGTCGGAGCCTGGAACGCCGGGACGAAGCCGGATAAGTTCGCAACGAGGATGAAGACGAAGAACGACTCGATGAGTGGTAGGTACTTCCGCCCAGCGGGCCCCAGCACCGGCGAAAACTGCTTGTCGAGCCCGTCCACGAGCCACTCGATGAAGTTCTGCGAACGCGTCACCGGCAGCGGGTTCAGCCTGCGGGCGAGCCACAGCATCGTCAGGATGATGACCACCAGGACGAGGATCGTGTTCGGAATGACGTCCAACTCGCCCCAGTTCGCCCGCGCGTAAAGCGCACGACGCCACGATTCCGGCAGGAGCGGCGCGAGGAAGGAGTTGTGCCCTTCGGTTGCAGCGCTCGCGGCGAACGGAATCGACAGGAATGCGCCGATCCAGGCGCTCACGCGGAACGCACGTCTCGCACACGCACGAGGGGGTCTTGGATGGTCAGTCATTGCGATCCGATGGTGGACGGGATGTTTGGAGCTTTCTGCCAACCTGTGACCAGATCAGGCTGAGAACCGCTCCGAAGTAGACAACGCACAGACCCAACGCGAACGACTCGAGCCGAAGCCAGCCTCTCCGATACAGGACGTAGATCCCACTGCCGACGACCGCGTACTTGCCAACGAACCACCCGACCGTTCGAAGGCGGTTCCGCTTGCTCTGTCTCTGGTAGAGCCAACCGAGCGTACGCTCCAGCGACCAGAAGAACACGATCGCGACGGCGGATCCGATCAGCGCGCTTGCGGAGTGTTCGACTCCCCACGGCAGCGTGCCTAGTGCCATCAGCAACGCCAGTACAATACTGGCGCGGTACACGCCGACAATCAACCTCGAACGCACGTAGGACGGGATCGAAGAT
>Ga0194120_10001733_pt1 | contig 38845 bp, 30 predicted proteins | sample TA2MahCa65mmetaG_FD_148642 | JGI IMG/M metagenome (GOLD analysis project Ga0194120, IMG submission 148642) | Freshwater microbial communities from Lake Tanganyika, Tanzania - TA2015019 Mahale Deep Cast 65m | ecosystem: Environmental > Aquatic > Freshwater > Lake | place: Tanzania: Lake...
CGCGTTCGACACCGGACCCGGGAACTGCCTGATCGATGCGACTGTCTCCGCCGTGACCGGCGGCAGTCAGACGTTCGACCTCGACGGAGCCATCGCGAAGTCGGGACGAGCCAGTGACGAGATCGTGGCGTCACGGCTTGGCGACGCGTACTTCGCGCTGGCTCCCCCGAAGAGCACCGGACGAGAGCTGTTCAGCGCGGACTATGCGAATGCCATCATCGAGGAGGGACGTCGCCGAAGCCTGTCGGATGCCGATCTCGTGGCGACGGTCACGGAACTGACAGCGCGATCGATCGCCGACGCGTATCGCCGGTTCTTGGCGCATCGAGGCTCGATCGATGAGGTGTACGTCGCCGGCGGAGGGGCGAGGAACCCCGAGCTCATGCACCGACTGCGAATCGCCCTCATCGACAGCGGGATCGTCGCCGATGCCCAGAGCCCCTCGGACATCGGAATCCGATCCGAGTCGAAGGAAGCGGTTGCGTTCGCCGTCCTCGCGCGAGAGACGCTGCGCGGCGTGCCGTCTAACCTTCCAGGTGTCACCGGGGCGTCCTTCCCCGTGGTCCTCGGATCGGTGACGCCGCCGCAGCGCAGAGACAGGACGGGGTGGCGAACATCTTGACACCGGCTGCGAAGGCCTCCATAATAGGGGCGTTGAGGCGCTATCGTCTAGGGGTTAGGACGGGTGGTTCTCAGCCATCAAACCGGGGTTCGAATCCCCGTAGCGCTACCATTTCTCACGACTCCGAGACGCCCCAGGCGCGATCTCGACAGCGCGATGGGGCGTCTTGCCGTACGGTGAGTCGACGCCACCCCGCGCGCACTCAGAGAGCGCGCCGACATGCCACACACTTCGGGTCCTATCGACGCTCCTGACGACGGTCGAGCCTCGCGATGGGGAGCTCGACTCCCCACAGCGGTGGTCTGGTCGGCGACCATCGGTTGCGCCCTCGCCATCGGTGTCGCGGCGGGCAGGAACGCGACGACGCTGGTCCTCCCAGGGCTGGTCGCGGCGCTCGTCTGCCTGATCGCCGTCGTCGCTCCACACGCGTGTCTGCATCTGCTGGCGGTCGGTCTGCCCTTCTCGTTCCGATTCCTGCTGCCGAACCGCTCCGAGGTACAGGTTCCGTCCGAGCCGCTCATCGCCGCTCTGGTCGCGGCGCTGGTCTTGGATGCCCTTGCAGCGCGGGCACGACACAACCGGTCGGACCCCTTTCCACTGCGAGCCCCCGTCACTGCATTCGTCGTCGCCGTGCTGTTGTCGATGATCCCAGCGGCGTTCTCGATGGGGGCCGTCAAGGGAGGAGCTCGATCCGTCGCGTACACGCTGGTACCGTTCGTCGTCTGGTCGCTGCTGCGCGACCGCGCGGCGTTTCTGCGCGTCGTGCGCTTGTCTTACGCGGCTGGTGTCATCGCGGCTATCGCGATGATCGCCCTGCTGTCAGGTAGACTTGGCGACTTGGCGCACACGACGGCGTACGTCGGTTCTCTGTTCACCAACTACGCCGTGTACGGCGGCTACTTGACCGTGTTCCTGCTGCCGCTCCTGTCGCGGACGTTGTACGATTCGAGCGCGCGTCTCGCGGTTCCGCATCACGCGTTGCTGGCGGTCTTCGGCATGGCGATGCTCCTGTGTCTCTCTCGAGGGGCGTGGGTGTCGCTGCTGGGCGGGATGGGCTATCTGTTGGCTCAGAGATCGAGAGCCGTGCGAACCCGTAAGTGGGCGATCATCGCCGTGGGAGTCGCCGGCTTGGTGCTGCTCTTGGCGGTGCCAGGAGTCTACTCGTCGATCATGTCTCGCGCCTCGACGGTGCTGGACATGGACTACGCCTCGAACCGCACGCGCCTGCTGCGATGGGGCCACGCGCTCATGATGTTCGCGCAGAATCCGATCCTGGGCGGCGGCTTCGGCGCGTTCGCGCAGCAATACGAGAACGAGTCCTTCCTGGGAGAAAACGCGCGGTTCCAGCTAGGCGCGCATTCGGAGCACCTTCAAGTGCTCGCGGAGATGGGCGCGGTCGGGTTCCTATCCTGGATCTGGCTCTTGACGGCGTTCTTCGTCTACGGTCATCGGCTCCAGAAGCGGCTCACCGACACGTTCTGGCGGTCTGCCGTGCTGGGGATCCTCGCCTACGAGGCGGCGTTCGTCGTCCACTTCGTCGTCGGCAACTTCCTCGCAGGCGACCGCCTCTCCGTCCCGTTCTGGTTCGGGATCGGGGCGCTGCCGGTCATCGAGCGCATCGCACGTCAGGAGTCGGCGTCCGAACCGGGCTCCTAGTCGGCGACGCGTCGGATGTCCGCCCCCACGGACGAGAGCTTGTGCTCGATCCGCTCGTAGCCACGATCGATGTGGTAGACCCGCGAGACGACCGTCTCTCCCTGCGCCGCCAACGCTGCCAACACGAGCACGACGCCAGCCCGCAGATCCGATGCCATCACGGGCGCGCCGCTCAGCGAACGGACGCCGGACACGAGTGCCGCGTTGTCGTCCAGAGCGATCTGCGCACCCATACGCTGGAGCTCCGGCACGTGCATAAACCGCTCGATGTAGATGTTCTCGGTGATGCGGCTCGTGCCCTGCGCGAGACACATCAAGCCCATGAACTGCGCCTGCATGTCCGTTGGGAACCCGGGATAAGTCTCCGTGCTGACATCGACCGAACGAATGCCGTTCGGGACCGTCACGCGGCAGTCCTTTCCGTCCCAGTCGAGCCATACATCCGCTTCGGTGAGCTTTCCCAGAACGCTCGACAGGTGCTGCCGACGCGCGCCGCGAACGCGGATATCGCCGCGAGTGATCGCGCCGGCGAGCAGGAAGGTTCCCGCCTCGATCCGGTCCGGGATGATCGTGTACTCGACGCCCTTGAGAGACGGGACGCCTTCGACCACGAGCGTGTTCGTGCCGGCTCCGGTGATGCGCGCTCCCATGGCGTTGAGGAAATCGGCGAGATCGACGATTTCGGGCTCCGCTGCGGCGTCATGGATCGTCGAGGTCCCTTCGGCGAGAACCGCTGCCATGAGCACGTTCGCTGTCGCGCCGACGGACGTGCCGTGCGGGCCCATCAGCGACATCTCGGCGCCGCGCAGACGACCCGCCTCGGCGATGATGAAACCGTGTTCCACCCGAACCGTCGCGCCTAGGGCCTCCATGCCTCGCAGGTGAAGATCGACGGGACGGGGTCCGAACGCGCATCCTCCGGGGAAGGAGACTCGCGCCTGTCCGAACCGCGCCAGCAATGGGCCCAAGACGTAGATCGACGCGCGCATCTTGCGCACCAGGTCGTAGGGAGCCTCGATGCCCAGCGAATCGCTGGCGCCGATTGAGAGCGAGCCATCGTGGTAGGAGGTACGGACGCCGAGATGCTCGAGAACGCCGCAGAGCGTCTCGATGTCTTTGAGATCGGGAACCCCGTGGATGCGGCTGTCCGTCGTGCCGAGGATGCCGGCGGCGACGGCGACCGGAAGTGCGGCGTTCTTCGAGCCGCTGACCTCGAGGACGCCTTCGAGAGGAATGCCGCCGTTGATGACGAATCGGTCCATCGGAGTGCTCCTGGATCGGTGCGAACGCGAGGCAGTTGGGAGAACGCTGTGCGAAGCGCGCGTTCAGTCGGCTCAGTCGTCGGATCGACGCGCGACGACGACCCGCTCAACCCCTGCCAGGTCCTTGACGGTCGCCACATCGACGAATGCCTGAGTCGCGCGGACCATCTCGACGACAAGGCTGGATTGACCCGCGCCAACCTCGAGTGCCAGCCAGCCGCCGCCAACGATGCGCGCTGGCGTTTTTTCGACCAGACGCCTCAGCAAGCACAAGCCGTCAGCGCCGCCGTCCAGCGCAAGCCTGGGCTCGTGCTCGGCGATCTCCGGCTCGAGGTCGGCGCAGTCAGCGCTTGGGATATAAGGTAAGTTCGACACGACAGCCGTGAAGGTTTCACGCGGATGGAGCGCGCCGAACAGGTCGCCGCATCGGAAGGCGATGCGCGATTCGACGCCATGCCGCGAGGCGTTCTTGCGAGCCACCGCGAGCGCGCCTGCGGAAATGTCCGCGGCGACCGCTTCCATGCGGTCGGGTCCGATCTCGCGCGCGATGGCGATGACTATGGCTCCGCTGCCAGTGCCAACGTCGAGCACTCGGATCGGCGCTCCGGCAGGACGCTTCTGCAGACAACCGACCACGGTTTCGACCAGCGTCTCCGTGTCGGGTCGAGGAACGAGGACGTCGCGCGTGACCCAGAACGGCAGCCCCCAGAACTCCTTCTCGCCGACGATGTAGGCAACGGGTTCTCTCGCGGCGCGACGGCGCACGAGCTCTCGGTACACGTCGAGCACATCGGCAGGCACGATCTGCTGGAACCCGACGTAGAGGTCCATCCGGCTCTTGCCTGAGGCATGCGCGAGCAGCAACTCGGCGTCCAGCCGAGGCGTCGAGACGCCCCGCTGTCCGAGATACTCACTGACGGACCCGATCAGCTCGAGCGTCCGCCATTGCCGATCAGCGCGGTCGGTCATCGAGCCACGTCCTCCAGGTCTCGTCACGGGCGGGCGCTGGGTTGGGCGTCCGAGTTCTTAGGCTCCGTGCGAGATGTCGGCAGACTGAGTGGTTCATTTCGAAAACCGGTTACGATTCGTAGGGGCGACCCGACAGGTCGCCTTCGTCGTGAAACGGGCGACGCCCCGCGTCGCCCCTGCTCCACGCCGTCCGTTGATTCGGCGGATATCTACACGACCGACCACTGAGACGGTCCAGGGTTCAACGCCCACCCAGGTAGGTGATCCGCTCGCGCGCGATCTCGGCGTGGTTCCCGTCTGGATCGAGCGCGATGAGCTGATGCCATCGCTCCAAAGCGCCCCCGATGTCGCCGGATGCCTCCAGAGCCAACGCCAGGTTGTACAGCGCGAGCTCCGAACGTGGATCGAGGCTGACGGCTCTTGTCAGGTACGGGAGCCCTTCGTCAGACCGTCCGATGTTGTGCAAGCCGTAACCATAGTTCATCAGCGCTTCTGGATCGTCCGGGGCGAGCTCGACGGCTCGCCCCAGCGCATCTAGCGCCTCGGAGCGTACCGCGCCCTCGCCATGCCGCAGACCGAGGAAACCGAAGTCCTTGAGCACTTCAACATCGTCGGGAGCGCCCTTCACTGCCCGTCGAAGCATTTCGAGAGCGCGGGTTCCTTGATCGGAGTTGGCGTAGACATCCGCGAGGTACAGAAGCCCCTCGATCCCCATGAAGCCGAGCTCGTCAGCCCGCTCGAACGCGCGCGTCGCCTCTGCCGTGGAAGACTGGCGTTTGTAGGCGACTCCGAGCGCGTAGTGCGCGCCGCCGAGGCTCGGATCCAATGCGACGGCGCGGCTCAGATGCTTGAGGGCGTCTTCTGGGTCGTAGAGCCGCACGAACCCCGTGTTTCCCATCGTGAAGTTGAGGAGGAAGACGCCCCATCGATAGTAGAGCTTCGCGTTCGTCGCGTCGAGCTCGGACGCCTCCTGATAGAGCCGCAGGGCTTTCAACTGCCCCAGGTCGTCGTAGATGGTTCCCAGACGGAACCGCCATTCGGCATTGCTGGGAACCAGGGCGACCGCTCGTTCGTACGCGCCAGCCGCTTCACGCAGATGAGCCCGCCATGCGTCCTTGTCGCCGGCATCGCGCGCCGCTTTCGCGAGCTGGACCAGACCGTCGCCGAGTTCCGCCTCCTTCTGCGGCATGTCGGGGGATGTCGCCAAGAGCTGTCGCGTCGTCTCGACGTACGCTTCCGTGTTTCCTTCGCGTCGATAGACCTCCGACAAGGGAGCCAAGACGCTCGGATCCGCGTCTGCGCCGGCGCTGGCGGCAGCGGCTTTGAGCTCTTCCGCAGCCTGCTCCGGGGCTTCTTGCGAAAGCAGAACCGCCAGTTCGGCTCGTGCAGCGGCGTTCGACGGATCGGCTGCCTTGGCGAGTTCGAATCGGCGTCGAGCGGCGGCTCGGTCGCCGGTCTTGAGGAGGAGCTTGCCGACGAACAGCTGCAGATGGGCGTTGCCGGGTTCTCTCTCCAGGGCTCGCTCCAGCGTCGGCAGCGCCTTGAGTGTGGTTGAGCCCTTCAGCTCCTCGACGACATCGGCGTACCGCTTGTCGAGCGCCAACGCGCTCCGTATCGACAGGATCGCGTACCGACCGTTGTCGTTATCCAGGAATATGTTCGCCAACTCGTAACGGGACCTGGCGTTGTCGGGATCGTACGTCCGCGCGCGGCGGTACATGTCCACCGCCTTGTCCGACTCGTTCTGGTGAGCGTAGATTTTGCCCAGCGCGTAGTAGATCGCAGGCGACCGCTGCCGATGACGTAGCGCGATCCCGAGGTGTTCAGCCGACTCGTCGTACCGTCCCTTGATGCGCAGCACTTCCGCCAGTCGCAAGCGAGAATCCACGTCGTCGGGCTCGTGGTCGAGAATCTCGCCGAGGACCACCTCCGCCTGTGTATAGTCCCGGCTCTGTAGATGGACGTTCGCCGCGATATGGCGCGCTTCGGCGTCGTACGTCGGCTCGTCATCCGACGCCATCGCCGGGTCGAGCAGGGGTCTCAGAGTCTCCAACGCTGTCGCGCTGTCGCGCAGCGCGTAAGCGGCTTCGGCGACCCGTCGTCGGGCTTCGGCGTCTCCCGGTAGGAGAGCCATCGCCGCTTGCAGATGCTCGAGCGCCTGCTCCATCTGGCTCGTAGTCACGCCCGGAGTTGACAGACGTCGGAGCAACTCACCGTATCCATATCGAGCCAGCGCGTCGTCAGATGATGCATCGACGCGGCTCTGGAGGTACGCCAGCGCCTCGGATGCCTGGCTTGCCTTCGTGATACGGTCGAGCGCCGCACGGTAGCCGGCGCACGTTTGGGCGGTCTCGGCGAACGCCTGAGCGACGCTCATCGACGCCGCCTCGGACGCCTTTCCCGCCGCCAGCATAAGCAGTACCGCTGCCGCCACTGCGACGCGTCCCATCGCACTTCCTCGGATTCCTATCGACCCGTCCGCCTCGTACGAGACGAACGATGTTCGTCGCCTTCGGTTGACGTGTCGCCCGGAAGCTGGAACACGCTCGTGCCCCGGCCTCGCCTCAGCGAGCTCCCTTGAGCGTAGGCTTCCAGTGCGCCGAAGATTGCCTCGTGAGTCAGTGCCTCCCACGGGTGGATCGTGGCGTAGAGCGACGAAAACGCTTCGATGGCGGCGGTCGGTCCCAACGTGGTCAACAGCCTTCCGATACTCTCACGGAGCCATCCCTCCAGGTCGTCGTATACGCGCGAGGCGTCCAGCCGCACGGGCGGCTTGGAGGTCGGGACCCACTGACCGGATTGCCGCTTGAACCGCGCCCGACCCCAACTGCGGGGCTCACGGGCGGGCTCACCGATCTGAATGATCTCCCGATCCAGGAGGATGTACTCGACCACATCCATGGGGAGCCCGTGATGGAACCGCACGATGTCTTCGGTTTCGCGGACGTAGTGGGTTCCGATTTCCGCGTCTCGCCGGTCGATGACGACGACGACCATCCCGGAGCCTGCTCCGTACAGGCGCGACCTGCCACGCGTGTACCCATGGGCGATCCGCGGCTCGAACGTCGTCCAGAGCCCACCCTTGCTGAACAAGCCGTGCTCCGCGATACGCTCTGCGCGTTCCCCGGTCGTGCCGTGCCACAGGACCCATGCGTCGGAACCGAGCTCGGCGTAGCGGGCGCTGCCAGAGACGCCGTGCATGGTCGCCCACAGGTTCAGGTCCGCTACGCCGGCGATTTGTCGACGAGTGCTGAAAGCCAGAGCCCCCAGAGTCGCGTTCCAGGAGGTCTTTCCACGCGGCAGGTAGTCTAGATCGCCGAACCCGTCGCGAGCCGCGTGCCGGTTCTTCTGCCATATGGTCGGGTTGTCCGCGACGTGCACGGGAGTGCCCTTTCGCGACTTCGAGACGTGCGTGCGCCTCGTCCTGAAGGTAGCGTCGCAGAACGATGGGGTGCAACGAGGGTCGTCGGTCGGGGTGGCGGGGATGGCGGACCTGACGGGATTTGAACCCGCGATCTTCTGCGTGACAGGCAGATGTGTTAGGCCAGGCTACACCACAGGTCCGCAAGCGCCTGAATCGGGAAGTGGTGAGCGGAACAGGATTTGAACCTGTGACCTACGGTTTGTAAGACCGCCGCTCTACCCCTGAGCTACCCGCTCGTACCGTGGCGTGCGCCCCGGTTCCCGAATGCCAGTATGAAGTGTAGTCGGCTCGACTTGGGGTGTCAAGCGAATCGCAGCGTTCGGGACGGCCATTTCCTGAATGGGAGGGACGGCGGCATCATGATGATTACTGGTCTCCATAGGAGTCATCATGATGGAATCGCTGCCGTCCCTCGCGTTCATGCGATCTCGGGTTCCCGATGCGCCAGCAGTCGAAAGTCACTCATTCGCTCCCGTCGTTGCTGCTTCACGCGATCATGGCAACGTTGTGCGGATGTCGTGGTCCGACGGCGATGGCTCAGTGGGGTCGCCTTCACCCGGAACTGGTCCGCGAGATGGCGTATCCGAGCGGCACGATGCCGTGCGCAGCGACGTTCTGCCGTGTCTTTGCCCGTCTGGACTGGCACAGCCTTGTCACAGCGATGGGGGAATGGGCGGAAGCATGGCTGCAGCGAGAAGAGCCTGCCGCCGAGCGTTCCCTCGAGCGTTCCTCGGTGCTGCAAGGATTGGCTGTCGATGGCAAGACGCTTCGGGGAAGCCGCAAGCGCGGAGGCAAGGACTGCCATACGTTGACGACGCTGACCCATGGGCTAGGTCTGACGCTAGGTGAATCTGCGGTGGATGATCGGACCAATGAGATACCCGTGGCTGTGGCTCTACTGCAACGATGGCTAGGGATCTGTCGCTCGTGAAATGGCCGTGCGCGTTCGTTCTTGTAATGGGTCAACGGGCGCGGTATCATCTCCGGTGAGAGCTCCCGAATAGGGCTCCTCCGGTGTGGGGGCGTACCGGTTTCGACGGGAGTGTAGGTCGGGCAGGTTGCGTGTCGAGGTCTCCGCAGGCCTCGTTAAACAGGCGGAAACATTACAACTGCCAATACCGAACTGGCACTCGCAGCCTAGATAGGCTGCCGTCCGGCGCTGAAGCGCCTACCGGAGGCGACCCGGGCGACGCATTCGTAGGCTAGGTGACACGGCGATGTCCCGACGTCATGTCACGACAACTCAGGGACTGGCGGCACGACTCCCCGCCCACGGGGACACGTCGCCGCGAGAACCAAACGTGGGAAACACACGTAGTGACCCGTTCGGCGACGCTTTCGGACGCGAGTTCGACTCTCGCCGCCTCCACCATCCCCCTTCGCAGCGGCTCGACAGGTTCCGGTGTCGTGCCGCAGCGAGTATGTGAGGATTCTCCCGAATCCCATTGAACGCGACTCCCAAGACGGCTATTCTCGGGCTCGTATCCGATGTGGGCGAGCACGCCCGCGGGGGCAAGCGTCTGTGGACTTCCTGAAGGAATTGATGCGACCAGCCGAACTCGTGTACGTGGTGCCGATCGCGATCGCCGCCATGCTCGTGATCCTGCGCCGCGTAGGGTTCGAGGTCGACATCATGGGCGCTTTGGACACGCTCGGCGGACCCAACGGCAAGGGCAGTTGGTTCGCATCCGTGCGCCGCCGTCTGTTCCCTACCGGCGGCATGTTGGTTCTGCGAGGGGCGCTGTTCGCGTTCGGATGGGCGACTACAGGTATTGGGCTCAATCACGGTCTGGGTGAGATCCATACTCCGTGGTTCCACGTGCTGATCTTCGCGCTCGCTTGCACCATCGGGTTCTGGTCCGCATGGATCGGTTCCCGCGTGTTCTTCCTCTTCCTACCCAGCGAGCAGAAGACGACCTCGCTGGAGGACTTTGTCGGCGGAACCGCGACGGTCATCAGCGAGCGGATCGACGGCGACCACGGTCGGGCGAGGATCGTCGACGAGCGACGTAACACGGTCACCGTCTACTGCCGGCACGTCGGCGAAGGAGAGTCGCCGAAGCTGGGCGAAGCCGTGAAGCTCGTGCGCTACGATCCGAGCCAACGCGTGTTCGACGTGATCCGATAGATGCGTCTTTCGCGCCGGTTGTCTGCGAGTCGGGACGCTGGCTTGCGATGGGATGTTCTAGGCGTCGAAGCGTGCCGCACTCAGGCGGCGTCAGGGAGGCATATGCCGGGTCAACTCCGAATGGAGCGGACGCACTACGAAGGGATCGCTCCAATCGAGCCTCCGCCGGGACATGGACTCCGCACGTATGAGCCCGGCGACGAGGAACACTGGGCGCGCATCGTCAACAGCGTCGAGTCGCTCGGACGGTGGGACGTGGACAGCACCCGGCGCGACCTGACCGGCAAGCCGCAGTTCGATCCGAAGGGTCTCTTCTTCGCGACGGCGGATGATGTGCCAGTCGCGACTGCGTGCGCATGGCGCGATACTCCTGGCGACACGGCACGAGGGCAGCTCCATATGGTGGCGGCGGACCCGGCGCATCGCGGCAAGGGGCTCGGCGCGCTAGTTAGCCGGGCAGTGCTGCGCTACTTCGAGGCGCACGGAGTTCGGGAAGTCTACCTGTTCACAGACGACTTCCGCCTTCCGGCGGTCAAGACCTACCTGGACATGGGATTTCAGCCGCTGTACCCGGAAGCGGATCACCACGAGCGCTGGCGGCGGCTCTACGACGTGTTGGGATACGCGCCGAAGCCGTAGGCAGCGACCGTTGCGGTTCCCGTGGAGCGTGTCGGGTTCGGCTGGTTCCCAGTGCGATGCGGAGGACAATCCCGATGGCGGACAAGCGCATCGTGATCGCAGGCGGCGCCGGCTTCTTGGGCTCCCATCTATGCGATCTGTTCCTGTCGAGAGGGTTCCGCGTCACGAGCGTGGACAGCTTCGTGACGGGGAGCCCACGCAACATCGAGCACCTTCGGGACCACGCGCGATTCGAGTCCATCGGAGCGGATATCGTCGAGCCGGTCGCGGTAGACGGCGATGTGGACTACGTTCTCAACTTCGCCAGCCCTGCCAGCCCGCCCGATTTCGCCCGGATTCCGCTGGAGATCCTGCGCGTCGGCGCGTGGGGCACGTACCACCTGCTGGAACTGGCGCGCGACAAGGGCGCCGTGTTCATGCAGGCGTCCACGTCCGAGGTCTACGGCGATCCCAACGTGTCGCCGCAGCCGGAAACCTACTGGGGCAACGTGAATCCGGTGGGTCCACGGAGCGTCTACGACGAGGCGAAACGCTTCGGCGAGGCGATGACAATGGCGTACCACCGGACGCACGGGCTTCAGACTCGCATTCTGCGCATCTTCAACACCTATGGACCCCGTATGCGACCCGACGACGGGCGCGCGATCCCGAACTTCATCGCCCAAGCGCTGCGCGGCGACGACATCACCGTATACGGCGACGGTTCCCAGACGCGGAGCTTCTGCTACGTGGACGACGAGGCGGAGGGCATCTACCGGCTGCTGATGTCCGACGTGACCGATCCCGTAAACATCGGGAACCCAACCGAATCGACGATCCTCGAGTTGGCGGCGGCGATCATCGAGTTGACGGGCAGCCGGAGTCGGATCGTCCATCGCGAACTGCCGCAAGACGACCCGAAGCAGCGGTGTCCCGACATCGCTCGGGCGCGCACGCTGCTCGGATGGGAGCCCAAAACGGCTTTGCGCGAAGGAATCGCAGCGACGGTCAAGTACTTCCGCAGCCTGTAGCGCGAAGGGCGGCTCGGCTAGACCGGAAGCTCTTCACCCGCCCAGCGTACCAGACCCAGTTCCAGGGGATGGCTCAGGTCGGGATGCGTCGGCAGTAGCCGGACGGTGATGCCGACGTGCCCGCTCAGATTGCAGACGAAACTGCCCTCGAAGGCGACGAGACTTCCCGACGCCGCGACCGACCGGAGCTCGGTGTAGGTCACCGCGTCGAGCGGGGCGCTGATGTCGCTGAGGTTGAGCAAGCCGACGGCGACCTGCGCCGTGACGTCCGAGGGTTGGAGCCCGTCGAGCTCCGCCTGGACCCGTATCCGCACCGGCGTGCCGGCGACGACCGTCTCTCCCGCGTCGGTTTCCACGCTCTTGATGACGACCTTCTGCCACTGCGTGCGGACGCGATCCTTCCATTCGCCCAGCGCGCGAGCGCGGCGCTGGTTGTGGGCTGTCAGCTCCGATGTTCGCGCAGCCGCAGGCAGGTAGGCGTCCTTGGTGTAGTCCATCACCATGCGGTGCGTGTTGAACCGGGGCGCCAGCAGGCGGATGCTTCGCTTCATCCTGCCGACCCACTCGCGAGGGATGTCGTCGGCTCCGCGTTCGTAGAACAGCGGGACGATCTCGCGTTCGAGGACCGAGTAGAGCGCAGCGGAGTCCAGTTCAGCCGCCTCGTTCTCGTCGCGCTTCTCGGAGCCGCCGTTCCCGATCGCCCATCCGATCTCGCCGAGACCCGCATCCTCCGTGTCGCCGTATGCCTCGTCCCACCACCCGTCGAGGATGCTCGCGTTGAGCACGCCGTTGAAGGCGGCTTTCATACCGCTCGTGCCGCTGGCTTCGTGGGGTCGCAGCGGCGTGTTCAGCCACACGTCCACGCCCGCGACCAACAGGCTCGCGAGGTGCATGTCGTAGTCCTCGAGGAACACGATGTGGTGGCGCACCTCTGGACGCTGCGCGAACTGCGCGAACTCGCGGATGATGTCCTTGCCAGGCTGATCGTCGGGATGCGATTTCCCAGCGAACAGGAGTTGCACGGGACGCGATGGGTTCGTGAGGATCGCGATGAGACGCTCCGGGTTCCGCAGGATCAGCGTGGCGCGCTTGTAGGCGGCGAACCGGCGCGCGAATCCGATGGTGAGCGTCGAGGGATCCAAGACCTCCGAGGCGGCGCGGAGTTCGCTCGCGCTGGCGTAGCGCATGGAGAGTTGCCGTTCGAGTCGCTTGCGAGCAGCCCCGACGAGGCGCTCGCGCGAGCGCTCATGAGCGCGCCAGAGCTCGGGCGCAGGGATCTCGTCAACGCGTGACCATACGGAATGGTCGGCGGGTTCGGTGCGCCATCGCGGATCGAGGTAGGTGTCGTAGACGTCCGCCATCTCGTCGGAGACCCACGTCGCGACGTGTGTTCCGTTGGTGACATGGTAGATGGGCGTCTCCGCGAGCGGAACGCCTCGCCACACCTTCTCCCACATCTGCCGCGCGACTTCGCCGTGCAGGCGGCTGACGCCGTTTGCGTAGGTCGAGAACCGAAGGCACAGAACCGTCATCCCGAACTCGCCGACGCCGGCTTCTGCCTGACCCCAGTGGAGGAAGTCCTCCCATCGGATGCCGCACTCTCGGAGGTACGGCGCCAGATGGTTCTGGACGAGATCGACGGCGAACGTCTGATTGCCGGCCGGAACCGGAGTGTGCGTCGTGAACACGTTCGACGCCTGTACGATCTGGGTCGCCGTCGAGAGTGGGATCCCCCGAACGACGTACTGCCGCAGCCGTTCCACGACCAGAAACGCCGCGTGTCCCTCGTTGAGGTGGTAGACGGACGGACGTATGCCCATCGCCTCCAGGGCTCGGATGCCTCCCACGCCCAGCACCAGCAGTTGGGCGATCCGTCGCGAGGCGTCGCCGACGTAGAGGCGGTCGGTGATGCTTCGCAACTGGGGTGGGTTCGCCGCGATGTTCGTGTCTAGCAGGTAGAGCGATATGCGCCCGACATTCACGCGCCACACCTGAGCCCGCACGGTCTCGTCGCGGATCAGGACTTCGACGAGCAGCGGCTCGCCTCCCGGTTGGCGGACGATCTCCATCGGAAGCTGCGTCGCGTCCTTGAACGGGTAGCCCTCCATCTGGGCTCCGTCGTGCGACAGCCGCTGTTGGAAGTAGCCCCGATGGTAAAAGAGCCCGACCGCGACGAGCGGCACGCCGAGATCGCTGGCTGCCTTGAGGTGGTCGCCCGCGAGAACGCCCAGTCCTCCGGAGTAGATGCGGAACCAGGCGGTTAGCCCGTATTCGGCGCAGAAGTAGGCGATCTGAGGCTGGTGGCTCTCTCCCGGATGCGTTCGAGCGAACCAAGTGGGTTCCTCGAGGTATTGTCGCAGCGCAGCCACTTCGCGATCGACGCGGAAGATGAAGGAATCGTCATTGGCGCGCGCGGCGAGGGCTTCAGGGCTGAGGCGGCTCAAGAGCGCGACCGGATTGTGCTCGACCTGCTCCCAGAGGTCGGGATCGAGGGCGCGGAAGAGCTCAGCCGTCGTGTGGCTCCACGACCACCAGAGATTGTGAGCCAGCAATCGAAGCCCGTCGAGCTTGTCTGGAATCTGCGGGACGCTGCGAAACGAACGAAGCGGCTTCATGGGTCGGAGAGTGCCCTTTCGCGGTCGAACGTCGGTTCACGTCAGTCGGCGTGGCTATATTACCACATCGACCACAATCTCCTCGGAACCCCCTTGCGCGAAATGGGGTCGAGTGGTATATTCATACTAACGACTCCGATATCGGGTTTGGGCGCGGAGTCTACCGGAGGTTGGAAGTGATCTTCTCGCGGTCATGTGAGCACGGAATCAACGTCGTGCTCTACCTGGCGGTCAGCGGTCGCGAGGGATTTATCCCCGTGCGTACGCTTGCCCAAAGGTGCAGCATCCCATTTCACTTCCTCGGGAAGATCTGCGGGCAACTGACGCATAGCGGCATCCTCCAGTCGCACAAAGGTCCCAACGGCGGCGTCGCACTGGGACGACCGATGTCGGGCATCACCTTGCTGCAGGTCGTCGATGCCATCGACGGGCTGGAGCAGTTCGACGGCTGTGTGCTGGGTCTGGAACCGTGCAGTTGCGTGAATCCGTGTCCCGTCCATGAACACTGGGCTGCGATCAAGGCGAGTATCCAGACGATGCTCGCCTCCAAGACTCTCGACCAACTCGCCAGCGAGTTGGCACAAGGCAAGAAGACGTTGAAGACGTCGTTCGGTGGGGTTCCCAAAGGACGTTCCGTAGTCGTCTAGCGAGTTGGCGCGATGTCAGACAGCAATTCTCTGCGCGGGCTGAACCGTCTGTTTCATCAGTTCCCGATACCAGAGTCTTCGGTCGCCATTTGGGTGGAGAAGCGGTTCGTCGAAGTGCTGGTCGACGACGCCATCCATCGCCGGCGGGATCGCGGCGATGCCTCCGCCTATGACGCCTACCACGAAGAGGCGGACGCGATCTACGACATGCCCGCCGCATCTCGCGACGAAGCCTTTTCTGTGCTGCACGCGGCGTTCTTCGTCAAGCTGGGGCTGCATCAGCCGTTCGTGACGGTCGTGCGCGAGTTCCCGACCTGCCCAGGGCAGGCCGCCGCGCTGCTGGTCGCCCAGGTGCGTTCCGCGCAGGACGAGTCGGTCGATCTCGAGCGACGAAGCGGCGATGCCGCTCAGGCGCGCAACATCGGCGTTCGGATTCGAGCCGAGCGATTCGTCGATCTGCAGGGGCTGGCCCGCCACCTGCGTCAGGAGATGATGCCCGTCGCAGACCTCCTCGACCCCGCGTTCCAGTCCGACGTGCGTCCCAGTTGGCGCGTGCAGTCTCCGACAGAAGAGAACCTGCTCCGCGATCGGTATCGATCTCTGTGGTGCGTGAACATCAGCGGACGCCTGGAGCGACGCCAAGTCCAGGGAACCCAGACGCGGGCGATGGTGCGCGCCGAGTTCGACCGGTTGTTCCGCAGGCTGCCGGAGAACTCGCGCGACCGGGCATTCGAACGCCTCTGGGCGGCGGATTCGATCACGCACCCGGACCTCATGACGTTGTGTGCGAGTGTGAAGGCGCTGGGGTGGTATGCCGACGACGGGAGCATCGTGGCGTCGCCGGAAACCGCCGAGGCTGTCGTCGTGGAGCCCGTGGACGGGGCTCCGTGTCCGTTGTGCCGGTTCCCGACCTTCCGATGGGTCCTGCCCGGGGAGATGGTCGGGGAGCGCATGGAGGGCGTTGTCGCCCGGGTCCGTTCGCAATTCCGTGACTGGCGACCGGAACAGGGCATCTGTGAGCGATGTCTCGAACGCATGGAAATGGACGTGCTGGCTAGTTGACCCGCCGTCGCGGGCCCAACTCTGAGGAGAGCAACATGGCGATCACTCGCCGCAGGTTCCTGCAAGCCGCCGGGGTCGTCGGCGGAACGACGCTCATCGGCGAGATCGGATGCCGCACACGGCGGCTCAAGTCCGTCGTGTCGGTCGATAACCCGCTCGACGTCTACCCGAACCGTGGATGGGAGACGATCTACCGCGACCAGTACGCGTATGACCGCAGCTTCGCGTGGGTCTGCTCGCCCAACTGCACGCACCAGTGCCGGCTGCTCGCGTTCGAGCGGAACGGCGTCGTAACGCGCATCGAGCAGAACTACGACATCGGCAGGTACTCGGACCTGTACGGGAACCAGGCGACCGTGAATTGGAACCCGCGCGGCTGCAACAAGGGATACACGTTCCATCGTCGCCTCTACGGACCCTACCGCCTGCGCTACCCGATCGTGCGCAAGGGATGGAAGCAGTGGGCGGACGATGGGTTCCCGTACCTGACCGATGCCAACCGGTCCAAGTACAAGTTCGACGCGCGCGGCTCGGACACCTTCACGCGCATCTCGTGGGACGAGACGTTCGACTATATCGCCAAGGGTCTCACGAGCATCTCCAAGACGTACAGCGGACCCGAAGGCGCGAAGCGGCTCGCGGAGCAGGGCTACGAACCCGAGATGATCGAGGACATGGGCGGCGCGGGAACGCGGACGCTCAAGTTCCGTGGCGGCATGGGGCTGCTGGGGGTCATCGGGAAATACGGCATGTATCGCCTGTCCAATTCGATGGCGCTCGTGGACGCCAAGATACGGGGCGTCGGCGAGGAAAAGGCGCGCGGCGGCAGGAACTGGTCGAACTACACCTGGCATGGCGACCAAGCGCCGGGACATCCGTGGGTGCATGGGCTCCAGACGAGCGATACCGACTTCAACGACCTGCGCTCGTCCAAGCTCATCATCATGTCGGGCAAGAACCTCGTCGAGAACAAGATGGCGGACGCGCACTTCTTCATCGAGTGCATGGAGCGCGGCGCGAAGATCGTCGTCATCAGCCCGGAGTACGGCGCGCCGTCCACCAAGGCGGACTACTGGATTCCGATCCGCCCCAACAGCGATACGGCGCTCTTCCTGGGCATCACGAAGTGGCTCATCGACAACAAGCGCTATGACGCCGACTTCGTGAAGCAGTTCACCGACTTCCCGCTGCTCGTCCGCACGGACAACCTGAAGCGCCTCAAGCCGCAGGACATTGTCGCCGGGTACAAGAACCAGAACATCTCGTCGGGACCCAGTTACAAACACCACGGTCTGAAGGACGAGCTCCGCGATAAGATCGGCGACTTCGTCGTTTGGGACGGCAAGACGAACAAACCGGTGGCGATCACGCGGGACGATGTCGGCAAGACCCTGGTGTCGAAGGGCGTCGATCCCGTCCTCGAAGGGAAGTTCACGGTCAAGACCGTGGACGGCAAGTCCGTCGAGGTGATGACGCTGTTCGAGATGTACAAGACCCACCTGCGGGACTACGACCTCGACGCCGTCGAAGAGATCACGCGTGCGCCCAAGGACCTTGTCCTGCGGCTCTGCGAAGACATCGCGACGACGAAGCCGTTCGCGATTCACCAGGGAGAGGGGATCAACCACTGGTTCCACGCGACGCTGGCGAACCGAGCTGCCTATCTGCCGGCGATGCTGACCGGCAATGTCGGGCGCAAGGGCGCGGGCGTCCACACGTGGGCTGGGAACTACAAGGCGGCGTTGTTCCAGGGTTCCGCTTGGTCTGGACCCGGGTTCAAGGGATGGGTCGCGGAGGACCCGTTCCATTTGACGCTTGACGGCACGGTGCATGGCAAGGAGATCAAGGCGCACGGCTTCACCAAGGACGAGGAGCCGGCGTACTGGAACCACGGCGACCGTCCGCTGATCGTCAAGACGCCCAAGTACGGGCGCAAGGTCTTCACCGGCAAGAGCCACATGCCGACGCCGACGAAGGCGATGGTGTTCAGCAACGTGAACCTCATCAACAACGCCAAGCATGCCTACGACATGCTCAAGAACGTGAACCCGAAGGTCGAGATGATCGTGTCGGTCGATATCCAGATGACCGCCTCGGTCGAATACGCCGACTTCGGGCTTCCCGCCAACTCGTGGGTCGAGTTCGAGGGGAAGGAGATCACGGCGGCGTGTCAGAACCCCTTCCTCCAGATTTGGGGCGGCAAGGACAACGCGATTCCGCCGCTGTTCGACAGCAAGGACGACGTGGAGGTTCTCGCCGGAATCGGACGCGCCCTCGCCAAGGTCAACGGCGATCAACGTCTGGCGGACATGTGGAAGTTCGTCAACGACGGGAACCGCGACGTCTATATCCAGCGCTTGCTGGACACCTGCACGACGACGGCGGGCTACCAGCTCGCGGACGTCATGTCGGGCAAGTACGGCGAGCCGGGCGCGGCGCTGATGCTCTTCCGCACCTACCCGCGCATCCCGTTCTGGGAGCAGGTCGAGGACAATCTGCCCTTCTACACGGATCACGGGCGGCTCGCGGCGTACAGCGACCTCGACGAAGCCATCGAGTATGGCGAGAACTTCATCGTCCATCGGGAGGGTCCCGAAGGCACGCCGTACCTGCCCAACGTCATCGTCAGCTCGAGCCCCTACATCCGTCCTGACGACTACGGAATCCCGGCGAGCGCGATGCACTGGGACGAGCGCACCGTCCGCAACCTCAAGATGCCGTGGAGCCGAGTCAAGACGAGCAAGAACCCGCTGTGGGATCGGGGATACCAGTTCTTCTGCCTCACGCCCAAGACGCGCCACCGCGTCCACTCGTCGTGGAGCGACACGGACTGGCATCTGATCTGGGACTCCAACTTCGGCGACCCGTACCGCATGGACAAGCGCATGCCGGGCGTCGGGGAACACCAGCTCCATATGAACCCCCAGGCGGCGAAGGACCTGGGCATCGAGGACGGAGACTACGTCTACGTCGACTCGAACGCGGCGGACCGTCCCTACAGGAACTGGGACCCGTCAGACCCGTTCTACAAGGTCGCGCGGTTGATGCTCCGCGCGCGGTACAACCACGCCTATCCGTACAACGTCGTCATGATGAAGCACGCGCCGTACATCGCCACGGAGCGGAGCGTCAAGGCGCACGAGACGCGGAAGGACGGCAGGGCGCTGTCCGAAGACACCGGCTATCAGTCGAACCTGCGGTACGGCTCGCAGCAGAGCGTGACCCGCAACTGGCACATGCCGATGCACCAGACGGACACGCTCTTCCACAAGTCGAAGGCGTTCATGGGATTCATGCTGGGTGGTGAGGCGGACAACCACGCGATCAACACGGTGCCCAAGGAGACGCTCGTCAAGGTCGTCAAAGCCGAGGACGGCGGGCTGGGCGGCAAGGGCATCTGGAACCCCAAGAAGACGGGATTCGCACCGGAGACCGAGGATGAGCACATGCTGAAGTACCTCGCCGGCACGCTGGTCGACGTGAGGAAATCGTAGCTCGCGGGCGGGCCCGCACGGGCCCGCCGGCACTCAGGGAGTCGCATCGATGCCCAAAGATGAAGTCGCCCTCACCGATCCGATGGAGCTCTCCGGGATGCTCGGGCCCGCGATGACGCCCGAGGACATCGCGGAGATGACCCGCTGCATCGTGGACGAGTACGTCCGCATGGGGCTCGACGATGCGGAGGTCTACGAGCTCTTCAGCGATCCGAACTATCCGGTCACGCACGCCATCCTGCGGAGCCACGGCGAAGGCTACGTGCGAGAGGCGATCGCGGAGATACGGGCGCGTTGGGGAGGCGTCTGGCGGTTCCGCACCGAGATGGAGCCCGGCGCCGACGAGATCGAGGATGACATCGACGCGCTGCTCGAAGACGAGTACATCCCCGCCAGCACGATCAGCAAGTTCGACTGGGCGTAGAGGAGAACCACATGCCACAGGTCTACAACTGGCAGCTCGGCAGGGAGATGAGCTATCCCTACGAAGCTCGCCATCCGCAATGGCAGTTCGCGTTCGTCTTCAACATCAACCGGTGTCTCGGCTGCCAGACGTGCACCGTCGCGTGCAAGTCCACATGGACCTTCTCCAAGGGGCAGGAATACATGTGGTGGAACAACGTTGAGACGAAGCCCTACGGCGGCTATCCGCAGTTCTGGGATGTCAAGGCGCTCCGACTGCTCGAAGACGCCAACCCCGGCGGGCAGACGTGGACGGAGAAGGCGGGCGACGCGAAGGCTCCCTACGGAACGTACGACGGCATCACGCTCTTCGAGGGAGCCGAACGGCGCTTCGGGGACGACGGTTCCCGCCGCGTGCTGGGATACATGCCCGCCGACGATGAATGGACCGCTCCGAACATCTACGAGGACACGCCCAAGGGCGAGAAGGGCGTGCGGAACCAATTCCGCCACGGCTCGGCGATGCTGCCGTCGCACGATACGTGGTTCTTCTACCTGCAGCGGCTGTGCAACCACTGCTCCTATCCGGCGTGTCTCGCCGCCTGCCCGCGCAAGGCGATCTACAAGCGGCAGGAGGACGGGATCGTCCTCATCGACCAGAATCGCTGCCGTGGCTACAAGAAGTGCGTCGAAGCCTGCCCATACAAGAAGTCGCTCTACCGAGGCACGACGCGCGTGTCGGAGAAGTGCGTCGGCTGCTACCCGCGCGTCGAGGGGAAGGACCCGATGTCCGAAGGTGCGCCGATGGAGACGCGCTGCATGGCGGCGTGCATCGGCAAGATCCGGATGCAGGGCTTGGTCGCGGTGAACGAGGACGGGAGTTGGACCGAGGACAAGTCGAACCCGCTCTACTACATGGTGAAGGTCGCCAAGGTCGCCCTCCCGCTCTATCCGCAGTTCGGGACGGAGCCGAACGGCTACTACATCCCGCCGCGCTGGGTTCCTCGTCCCTACCTGCGGCAGATGTTCGGGCCCGGCGTCGATCAGGCGATCGAGCAGTACACGGCTCCATCGCGCGAACTGCTCGCCATCATGCAGTTGTTCCGCGTCTCGCGCCGGATCATCTTCAAGTACGAGATCGAAGAGGGCGAGAAGGTCTACGAGACGACGATCAACGGCAAGCCGTGGGCGATGTACAACGACACGGTCATCGGATTCGGCAAGGACGGCAAGGAGATCGTCCGCACGACGGTCGAGGAACCGCTCCACGTCCGTCCCGACAAGCACGCGAACGCGATCTAGGAGCGCCAGAGCGCACGGAGGCGGGTCGATGACAGTTGCCGACCGGATCGCGACAAACATGGCGCGAAGCCAGATCCATCGCTACCTTGCGGACGCGTTCGACTACCCGGATGCCGAGCTCGCCGAATCGGTCCGCTCCGGTCGGCTGCAGCAAGGGATCGCCGGCGCTGCGGCGCAGTTGCCGGAGATCAAAGGCGAGGACCCCGCCGCCGAAGCGGCGTGTCTCGAGGCGGTCGCGTGGCTCACGTCCCACGCGGGCGAGATCACGCTAGATCGCCTCGACACGGAGTACGGCGCGGTGTTCGGGCACGCGCTCTCGCGGGACTGCCCGCAGTATGAGACGGAGTATGTCGGTGAGCACATCTTCTACCAGTCGCAGGAGCTGGCGGACATCTCCGGGTTCTACCGGGCGTATGAGCTGGACGTGTCGGAGACGGCTCACGAACGTCTCGACCATGTGAGCGTCGAGCTGGAGTGGATGCACGTGGTCGCAGCGCGCGAGGCGTACGCGCTCCAGGAGGGGAAGTCGGAACAGGCGGAAGTGTGCCGCGACTCACAGCGACAGTTTGTCGAGGCGCACATCGGTCGATGGGGTTCCTACTTCGCGCGGCTGGTCGCCTCCGCTGCGCCGGACACCGTGTATCGTCGGTTCGCGGATGTTCTGCAGTGGTTTTTGGAATATGAGACTCGATCTCTAAACGCGTCACCGGAGCAGGTCGTTGCCATTCGCCCCGTCGAGACCTTCGACGAGGAGGCAGAGGCGGCGCGCGCGCCGGGTTCTGACGTCCAGTGGGTAGGAGACATGACACGATGAAGCGCGGAGTATGGATGTACGTCATCCCGGCGGTGTTGTTCGTCGCCGTTGCCGCCGGCGCGGTGTGGCTCCTGCGCAATCGACCGCAGGGGGACCAAGGGGCGAAGGGTCCGCTGACGGCGGCGCAGAAGCTCTACAACCGGGAGTGCCTGGTCTGCCACGGACCGACGGGCGAGGGGAACGGGCAGGCAGCCTACCTGCTCTATCCCAAGCCGCGAGACTTCACCAAGGGGTGGTTCAAGGTCCGGTCGACGCCTTCGGGTCAGTTGCCGACCGACGCAGACCTGCTCGCCGTGCTGAAGCGCGGCATGCCGGGATCGGCGATGCCCAGCTTCGCGCACCTGTCCGACGAAGAGCTGAACCTGCTCGTCAGCGTCGTGAAGGGGTTCGCGCCGGCGTTCGCGGAGCGTCAGCCGACGGAGGGCATCGCGCCCCCGGCTCCGCTGCCTCAGACGCCTGAGAACATCGCGCGCGGCAAAGAGGTCTACGCCCAGATGCAGTGCGCCGCCTGCCACGGCGAGATGGGCAGAGCCGACGGCTTGTCGTCCGCGATGCTCACGGACGACTGGGGTCTGCAGATCAAGGCGAACGACTTCACGCGCGGCATCTACAAGGGCGGCGGGCGCGACGAGGACATCTATCTCCGGTTCCGCACCGGTATGACCGGAACGCCCATGCCGTCCTATGAGGGACTGCTGCCGGACAACGACATCTACGCGGTCGTGCAGTACGTGAAGTCGCTCGCGGGGGATGTGCCGGAGGCTGTGCAGCCCCAGCAGGCGTCGTTGACGGCGGCGAAGGTCGCCGGAGCGGTTCCCGAAGATCCGCTGAGCCCGGCGTGGGGTTCCGCGCCATCGACGTCGTTGCCGCTGATGCTGCTTTATCAGCGTCGCGAATCGTCGGCGCACGTTGACGTCAAGGCGGTTCACAACGGCAAGGAAGTCGCCATCCTGATGGAGTGGAGTGACGCTGCCGTGAACGCCGAAACGATCCGGCCGCAGGACTTCAGCGACGGCGGCGGCGTGCAGTTCGCGTTGAGATCCGACGTGTCGCTGGAATCCCTGACGATGGGAGCCGCGACCACGCCGGTCAACATCTGGTACTGGCGCGCGAGCCGACAGATGGACCTGGTGGCGTACGCCGACGTCGAGGCGGTCTACCCGAACGTAGCCCCGGATGGGTACCTTCAGGCGAAGCCGTTCGACCCGAAGGAAGACGAGAGCAAGCGGCATGACATTCCTGCTGCCGCGAGCTACGACAAGACCTATCTGACGGCGCTGGCGGCAGGGAACCCCGTGTCGAACCCGACGCGGACGGTTCCGATGGAAGACCTCAACGCAGAGGGATTCGGTTCGCTCACGACGCAGCCCGACGCGAGCCAAAACGTCCGTGGCGCGGGCGTCTGGGACAACGGCAAGTGGAAGGTTGTGTTCGTTCGCCCGTTGGCTTCGCCGGATCAGACCGATGCCAAGCTGACGGCTGGCAAACAGGTTCCGGTCGCCTTCGCTGTGTGGGACGGCGGACAAGGCGACCGTAACGGTCAGAAGTCCGTGACCAACTGGAATCTTCTGACACTCGCCCCTTAGGGCGTGTAAGCACGAGGACGTCCCGCCGAGTTTTGCAGGCTCGGCGGGACTTTTCGCTTCAGACAGCGAACCATCGCTACCGGAGTTCGAGCCAAGCGAGCTCTTCCGGCGTGAGCTCGACCTTCTCGGCTTCGAGGCACGACGACAGCTCGTCGCGGTTCGCGGGACCAATGAGCGCAATCGCCGGGAAGTCCTGATCCAGAACCCACGCGAGGGCGATCTGGATCGCCGACACCCCCTTCCTCCGACCGAGTTCCTCGGCGCGTCGCAGCTTCTCGAAGTTCTCGTCCGAGTAGTAGACGCGCACCATGTTCGCGTCGGACGGGTCGTCGGGGCGGAACCGACCGCTGAAGAACCCCCTCGCCTGCGACGACCAGGAGAAGAGCGGCATCTGCGAGCGGCGGTACCAATCGCGGTCCTCCTCGGTGACCCAGATGCAGCCGCGCCACATCGCGTCCTTCGCCGTCGCCAGGCTCAGATGGGGGCTGGAACCTGCCATGCCCATCAACCCGTGGCTCTTGGCGTAGTCGTTCGCCGCTTGGAGCCGGTCGGTTCCCCAGTTGGAGCCGCCGAACGCGCGGATCCGACCCGCGCGCACCTCGGCGTTGAGGACGTCGACGATCTCGCCGGCGGGAACCTGGGGATTGTCGCGGTGGAGCATCCACAGGTCGATGTAGTCGGAACCGAGCCGTTCCAGGTTGCCCGCGATGGCTTTGGGAATGGCTTCGGGCGTCACCTTCTCCGTCGCGTCGAGCGCTTTATCGAGCACGACGATATCGACTCGGTTCCCACGGCTGCGAATCCACTCGCCGACGGGACGCTCGGAGCCATAGACCTCCGCCGTGTCGAGCAGGTTCCCTCCCGCCGCGACGAAGGCGTCCAGCATGTCGTCCGTGAAGGACTGCTCCGCGCGGGAGAAGACCATGGTGCCCATGCACAGCCGCGACACGTGCCGGTTCAGTTCCGGGATGGGGATCGTCTTCACGCAGACTCCATCTTCTCACCCATGCCTGTCCGACTCACGTCGCCTTCAGTCGCGGACGCGCCAGAGACTTGAGGCGCGCCAGCGCGGCGGCTTCTTCGTCGATCCACGGGCGATGGGCAGGCTGGCTCCGCTTCTGCGGAGGGGCGTTGAACACGTTGATATAGGCGCGTCGGGCATGGTCGGTCGCGTTCGGGGCGGCGTAGTGGAGCGTCCGGCAGTGGTGGAACGTCGCGCCGCCGGGGTCGAGTGGGCATGCGACCGCCTCCGACGGATCGACATCGTCCGTGACGAGCCCGTGGACGGTCGGGTCATTGTCGATGTGCCGATGGACGCGCACCTCCCTTGCCAGATGTGACCGTGGGATGAACTGCAGGCATCCGCTATCGACCGTCGCCGGGTCGAGGGACATCCAGACGCTGAGCCCGTGATGGAGAACCTGGGGTCCCCAATAGGCTTCGTCTTGGTGCCAGGGCGTCGCGCTCCCGTACCGAGCGGGCTTGAGGATCATGTGTCCACCGCCGTTCACTTGATCGAGCGGCATGCCCAGCAGCTTCGCGGCGATGGTTCGTCCGTTGCGGAAGTAAGCCGTCTCGCGGAGCTCCGGGAACGTGCGCTCGGGTCCGAGCACTTGCGGAAGCGTCTCGCGTCCGTCGTGGGCGCGGGGCCCTGCGAGGTCAAAGTAGGCTCCCTGCTCCTCGCCCGTGCGATTCCCGAAGAGCTCGTCGTAGATGCCCTTGAGCCAGCCCACTTCCTCGTCGGACGTGATGCGCTCGATGCGCAGGTATCCCTCTTCGCGGAAGAACGCTATCTGATGGTCCGTGACGTCCGCGACGAAATCGGGCGTCGGTCGCACGTCGCTCCTCCTCCGTTGTCACCCGTGCTGTTCGCGCCGGTTAGGCGAGCCTGCCAGCCCACTTGAGGCATCCGACGATGTGTTCGCGGAACCAGGGCTTGTACCAGAGCTCGTCGGGATGACCCAGCCCCGTGTAGATGACACGCCCCTTGCCGTAGTCATGGCACCAGCCGAGGGCGTAGTCGTGGTCGGGGCGGTTGCCCTTGGACAGATCGACTGACGCGTTGTCGAGCCGCATCAGGACGTGCGTCTTCTTCCGATCCCAGTTCTTGAACGTGTAGATCTCGTCGACGACCTTGAAGGACGATCCGAGGGGCTTCGTCGCCGGATGGTTCGGGTCCTCGACGATGACGTTCACTTCCTGGTGCCACGGATGCCCGGCGAAGTATCCGCCGACCATCTCGCCGTACTCAGCCCATTCGTAGAATGTGTCCGTGGCGTTGTGGATGCCGACGAACCCCTTGCCGCCGCGCACGAAGTCGAGAAGCGCGCGCTTCTGCACGTCCGTGATCGGGAGCGTTCCCGTCGTGGCAAACGCGAGGACGTCGACGTTCGCCAGGTTGTCCGCCGTGATTCCGTCGCAGCGGTGCGTCGTGCGGACGCGCCATCCGTTCGTCTTGCCGATCTCCTTGAACGTGACTTCCGCGTCGGGCAGGTAGGTGTGCTCGAATCCGCCGGAGTAGCGCACCATCAGGATATTCATGCAGGGACTCCCTTCGGGTACGGTACAGTATGGCGAGTCTCCGTCATCCGTCAAGAGAGCCGTCGAGAGGCGTTGGTCGTTCGCTTGTGCTGCAGAGGCGCATGGCAAGATGAGTTCATGCAGTAGTCCTGCCACCTTGCGCCCAGAGAGGGATTTCTGTATTCACGTGCCCCGCGACGACCACACGATGAGGAGACAACATGCTGCGCCGGGGAGCTTGGGTGAGGACGGTTGGGGTGCTGGCCGGGATCGGTGTTGCCGCCTGGATCGGCGGCGAGTCGGTGGCGATGGGGGCTGCACTGGTCGGGTTCCTTCTGCTCGCGGCGACGCCGCGTGAAGCGCAGGCGGATGTCAAGCTGGCATCCGTGTTCAGCGACGGAATGGTGTTGCAGCGCGACCGGACGCTGGCGGTCTGGGGCACGGCGGACGCCGGGGAATCGGTCAGCGTCTCTTTGGCTGGAAATCAGGCGCAAACGGCAGCCGACGGCGACGGCGCGTGGTCGGTGCATCTGCCGGCGGCTGCAGCCGGCGGACCCCACGAGCTCGTCGCCAAGGGCAAGAACGCCATCACACTCAAGGACGTCCTGGTGGGCGAGGTGTGGGTCTGCTCGGGTCAGTCGAACATGCAGTGGCCCCTCTCGGAGTCTCTCAACGCCGCTGAGGAGATCGCTGCCGCCGACCATCCGACGATTCGGCTGCTCCAGGTTCCCGCGACCATCTCCGACGAACCGCTTGCGAACCTGTCGATGCGATGGCAGCCGTGCTCGCCCTCGACGATCCCCAACTTCTCGGCCGTCGGGTACTTCTTCGGCAGGAAGCTGAACGAGGACTTAGGCGTGCCGGTGGGGCTCATCAACTCGTCGTGGGGCGGGACGTGCTCCGAGGCATGGACGAGTCGGGAGTCCCTCGCACCCGAGTTCCCGGCGCTGTTGGCGCGGCAGCACGGGCTCGATGACCCCAACAAACCGACGGTTCTCTTCAACGGGATGGTCTCGCCGCTGCTGCCGCTCACCGTGCGCGGCGCGATCTGGTATCAGGGCGAGTCGAACGCGGATCGGGGCTACCAATACCGGTCGCTGTTCCGCACGCTCATCCGCGACTGGCGGCATGCCTGGGGCGACCCGGACTTCGCGTTCTTCTTCGTCCAACTGGCGAACTTCGGAGAACCCTTGGCGGAACCCGGTGATAACCACTGGGCGGAGCTCCGCGAGGCGCAACTCATGGCGTTGGCGGAACCGAGGACCGGCATGGCGGTCGCCATCGACATTGGCGAGGCGAACGACATCCACCCGCGCAACAAGCAGGACGTTGGCAAGCGTCTGGCGCTGTCTGCGCTCGCGGGCATCTACGGCAGGGATGTCGTCAGTTCGGGTCCCCTCTACGACGGCTGCATCGTCGAGCAGGGCAAGGCGCGGGTCCGGTTCCAGCATGTGGACGGCGGACTCAAGACGAGCGACGGCAAGGCTCTGCGCGGCTTCGCCATCGCCAGCGAGGATCGCCGGTTCGTCTGGGCGGACGCCGTGATCGACGGCAATGCGGTCGTGGTCAGCAGTCCGGACGTCGCACACCCGGCGGCAGTGCGCTACGGCTGGCATCACAACCCGGACGTGAACCTCGTCAACAGCGCTGGGCTGCCTGCATCGCCGTTCCGCACCGACGATTGGCATGGACTCTCGCCACGGTAACGAGCATGGCTGGTCTATCAACTCAGGAACGCGCCGGCTTCCGCGAACGCGGGTTCGTGGTCGTCCGGCGCGCCTTGTCTCCCGACCGGATCGCCACGTACCGATGCGCGGCGGATCGCGCCGTGGCGATGGCTCGCGCCGGGCTCTATGCCCGCGTGCGCTGGACGGACGCGGGGCGCACCGACTTCGCGGGCGTCAACGACGTTCTCTATCCCGACGCTCGCTCAGCGGGCTTCATCGACTCGCTGTCGGATCCGTCGATCATGGGACCCGTCGCCGACCTGGTGGACGGCAGCGTGCGATACCGCATCTGTACGCTGCTGGTGAACAGCATCCGCTATTCGTACGCCATCGGGTGGCATCGCGATCTGCCGCCGCCTCCGGGCGTCGATGAGATCGAGCACTTGGAGCGCACGAGCGGGATCGTCCAGCTCAACGGCGCGCTCGTGGATGATACGTCTCTGTGGATCGTGCCCGGGAGTCATCGGAGAGAGGCAACCGACTCGGAGCGCGTCGCGATGTCGAGCCGCGACCATTCGCTGCTGCCCGGAGAGATGCAGGTCGTTCTGAACGCTGGCGACGTCGCGTTCTACAACCCGTGCCTGATCCATCGGGCGGCGAACCGTCCCGGAAGGCTCCGGCGGACGCTCCACTACGCGTTCGAGTCGTCCGCGATGGACTCGGTGGCTCCGGCGGTTCAGCCGTGGATCGACGCCGCGTTCGTGGACTCGCTGCCCGAACCGGCGCGTCCGATGTTCCACCGGTGGTTCGAGCTGATGCGGTCGCGCGGATGACCGCCCAATGCGGCTTGACAACTCGCCTGGCGGGGTCTATGCTTCCTCACGCCAGCAGGCATGCCTGCCGCCCGAATGCGGAGAGATGCGGGAGCGGCTGATCCGGCGTGACTGGAAATCACGTGTGGGGGCAACCTCACCGAGGGTTCGAATCCCTCTCTCTCCGCCATCAGAACTTCTTCCGCGCCACGATGACCTGACGCCGCGCCGTGTGATCGTACGGCGTTCCCGACAGATGCCCATACGCTTCCGCCTCGGCGAACCCGCAGTCGAGCGCCAGGTCTTTGAGCTCCTTCGCCGAATAGAGCCGATGCCCCAGGTCGTAGTCCGACCGCTTGCCGTCGCGGATGATCGACCACGTGTTCTCGATCCACGACCAGTCCTGGCAGACGCGCCGCTCTTGGAGCAGGACGACCGGCACGCCATCGGTTGTCGTCTGCTCCCAGTCGCGCCGACGCTGAATCGGCTCACGTCCGTCGCCGTCGCGCACTCGGAGCCGGTTCCCGATCGCGCGAAGCCGCTCGCGGCGGAGTCGTATCTCAAGTCGGTCGAAGGCGTCGAGTGGGTCGCGGGATTCCTCAAGGACGAGGCGGGAGCCGAGTACCTCTACATCGTCAACCGGAACCTGCGCGCGTCGGCGGCTCTGACGCAGGAGTTCGATGGGAGTGTGCGAGGTGTCGAAGCCGTTTCGCGCGGGAACGCGAGCGATGCGGCGGTGTCATTCGCGGGCGGACGCGCGACGGCGACGCTGGCGGCCGGAGACGCGGTTCTCCTGCGCGTCGCGCGTTGACGCAGCGCGTCACGACCACTCATCGGTGAGACGGATAGCTAGTGGTCAGTTACTTTGGAGACGTCGTCTTCCCCCCACCTCAATCCTCCCCCACGCTTCGCGGGGGAGGAGGCTATGTCCCCTCCCCCTTGCATGGAGGAGGGTTAGGGTGGGGGTTGGACAAACCGACAATTCACTGTCACTGACCACTAGAACCGCCGGAACTGGGCGTTAGGCTTCCTGTCGACGCGCCGGGCGCGTTCGTCGATGCGCCAGTAGACCATCCCCGCCTCGAACGGATCGAGCGTCTCCGGCAGGATGGTGTAGGCGTCGAAGACGGCTCCCGTGAGGTCCGTCTGGGTCAGGTCCGTTTCGCGAAGGTCAGCCCGTTGGAGAAACGCTCCGCGCAGGTCGGTTCCCTTGAGCCGGGCGTCTTGCAGGCGCGCCATGCGGAGGTCCGCCTGGGACAGGTCAGCGCCTTCGAGCTTCGCGCCGCGCAGATCGGCTCCGAACAGGTTGGCGCGGTAGACCTGAGCGCCGGTGAGGTCGGCTTCGCCCAGGTCGGTTCGGTAGAAGCTGGCGTATTCGAGCGTCGCCCCCGCCAGATTTGCGCCGTGCAGATTGGATCGTGACAAGACGACGTTCGAGAGATCGGCTCCAGCGAGCTTGGTGTCGGGAGCCGACGTGCGACGCATGACATCGCCCGGAAGCACGCGCCGCTTCCCCGCCACGGTCGTTGCCGCGCATCCTGCCGATACTCCAACGGCGACGATGAGTGCGCCGATCACGAAGCTGCGCATCGTCGAACCCTCCTGAACCTGCGGTGATTCCTGCGGCGGACTTGACGGGTTCCCAAAGCCCTGCGATGCTCGGGGCGCGTTTCCGACCAGCCGGCACATCCCGAGGAGCCGTGGATGCCCCAGGGCGATCTGTTTCCCAGCGAAGCCTCGCCGACCCGCGATGACGTAACGGGCGTCGTCGTCTGGCAGATGACGCGCCAGGCGTCCGTCCACCACAACCTCTACTTCCTGACACCCTCGATGACGCCGGACAGCCGCCACGTCGTCTTTACATCATACCGTACGGGGGAACCCAACTTCTTCATGGCGCGGTTCCCCGACGGCGATCTCGTCCAGTTGACAGACGAATCGGGCATCCACGGATACTCGGGAACGCTCTCCGATGACGGGCTGACGCTCTACTACACCTGCGGATCGCGCGTGCGAGCCCTCGACATCGTGACGTTGGGAACGCGCACGCTCGCCGACTACGACGGCGGACAGCTCGGCGAATGCAGCCTGAACGCCGATGGGTCGCTGATCGTGACCGCGATGAAGCGCGACGGACGCGCCCGGATCGCTGTCACCCGCACCGACGGCTCCGGCGGCGATGTCATCCACGAGTCCCCGCGCACGATCATCCATCCGCAGTTCCACCCGACCGATCCGACGCTCATCGAGTACGCCGGCGATCCCGCGCCGCGCATGTGGATAATCCGCGCCGACGGCTCCGAGAACACCCTCCTGTGGGAGCACGACAACGACGAGTTCCTCGTCCATGAGACGTTCCTGCCGGGAACCGACGACCTGATCGTCGTCCGGTGGCACTACGCCCTCCAGCGGTTCTCGCTGAGAACGCGGCAGATGAGCGCCATCGCGGCGTTCAACGCGTGGCACATCGCCCCGACACGCGATGGGCGGTTCGTTCTCTGCGACACGGCGCACCCCGACATCGGGCTGCAGATCGTCCACGTCGGGACGGGCGAGCGGCGGACGCTCTGCCACCCGCGAAGCTCCAACGGCGGAACCCAGTGGCGCAAGAACCGGTACGCGCTCGCGGAAGACTTCGCCGCCGCGTCGAAGGCGGTCGCGGACGAGCGGGGCAGAAGCCTGTCGTGGATGGAGATGAAGATCGAGCCGGTCTACGGGCCCCAGTGGTCGCATCCGCACCCGTCGTTCTCGACGGACGAACACTACGTCGTCTTCACGTCGGATCGGACGGGTCAGGCGCAAGTCTACATCGCGGGGATACCCGACGGCTTCTTCGAGGCACTGGCTCGCACGGCAGAAGGAGATCGCCAATGATTCGCGCTGCATTGGCGCTCGCGGTACTCGTCGTGCCGTGTGCGATGGCATCTGAGACGATCGTCCGCGACCGGAACGCGCTCCAGGCTGCCGTCGCGTCCGCGAAGCCCGGCGACCGCATCCTCATCGCGCCGGGAACCTATGAAGGCGGGCTCTACTTTCGCGGCGTGACCGGCGAGCCTGGGAACCGCATCGTCATCGCCGCGCTGGACTCGACGAACCCGCCGGTGTTCGACGGCGGGGGACAGGCGATGCACATCGCCGGAGCGTCGCATCTGGAGCTCCGCGACCTCGTCTCGGCGAACATGACCGGCAACGGCTGGAACCTCGACGACGGCGGGAACTTCGGTTCCGCGCGCGATATCGTCCTGAGCGGCATCCGCGTCCGCGACGTAGGGCCCGAAGGCAACCGGGATGGCATCAAGCTGTCGGGACTGAACGGCTTCGTCGTCGAGAACTGCGTCGTCGAACGGTGGGGAACCGGCGGGTCGGGGATCGACATGGTGGGCTGCCACAACGGTTTGATAGCCGGCTGCCGTTTCGAGACGACGCCGACGCAGACGAGCGAGGGCGTCCAGATGAAGGGCGGAACCGCCGATGTCGTCGTTCGCGGGAACCGGTTCGTCAACGCGGGAAGGGGCGTGAACATCGGAGGAAGCACGGGCTTGGAGTTCTTCCGTCCGGCGCTGAATCTCGACGGGAGCATGGAGAACTCCGAGGCGCGCGCGATCGTCGTCGAGGGCAACACGTTCATCGGGAGCGGTGCGGCGGTCGCGTTCGTGGGTGTCGACAGGGCGGTCGTGCGATACAACACGATCTACCGCCCGGGTCGGTGGGCGCTTCGCATCCTACAAGAGAACCGCAGCGAGACGTTCGTGCCGTCGCGGAACGGCGTGTTCGAGCGCAACCTGATCGCCTTCCGGTCGGACGCTTGGGCGTCGAGCGGGGTCAACATCGGACCGAACACGGCTCCGGAGACGTTCCGGTTCGCGTCGAACTGGTGGTACTGCCTCGATGCCCCGGCAAGGAGCCACCCCGACCTGCCGACGGAGGAGGCACACGGGACGTACGGTGTCGATCCGGCGCTCGCGGACCCGGAAGCCGGCGATTTCGCGCCGAAGGCAGGAAGCCCCGCTGCCGGGGTCGGGGCTCACGCGCTGCCGTCGAAAGCGACGCCCTAACTCGCGGGTAAGCCGACCCGCTCACGCAGAGCCGGGAACGCGTCCTCGACGCTCTGGTGCTCCGAGACGCGCGTCATGCCGTGCTTCCCGCACAGGGCGATGTAGTCGAGAACCAACTGCTTCAGCTCGTCGCCTTCGAGCCCGCCCGCGTCGATCAACGCCCGATACGCGGCGATGGAGCCCTTCTCGACGCGCATCCGCGCGTCGTCGCTGTCGGCTTCCCCCAGCGCCGACGCCCACAGGTCGAACGCCCGTCGCGCCGTCTCGGGATTCAGCCCGACGTCCTCCGGCTTCGGGAAGCAGCCCGGATGCACGCCCTTCGATCCTGCGTTGTCGTGGAGCCAGTTCACGTACTCCAGGACGCGGTCCGCCGCCGCGCCGTAGTGGAGCCGCACGAACTCCTCGCACACCGCGCGGTCGTCCAGCGACGGGTTCCACAGCATCCGCGAGATGAGGTGGTTCCGCAGGTCGCACATCTCGCCGGAGCGCCCGTTTCCGTTCGCCTGCATGAAGATGCCCTTCGCGCCGTTCCGCAGGAAGTAGCGCACGTTGGGTCCGATGCTCCGCAGATTCGGGAAGGGCAGGTCGTAGAACCGGAAGTTCGTGTTGTAGTTCCAGACCCAGATGTCGTCGCTCACCTCGCCCCACTCCGCCATGTCGCGGCAGAACGCGCGGTTCGTCTCGCAATCGGGATCGTCGATGGCGTGGAGCGTGCAGCACTCGATCGAGCAGAGCTGAATCTGGACATTGTGCTGGGGACGCATCGTCTTGGGGCGTTGGCGCGTGTACCAGTAGGCGAGCGTTCCCACCTTCGCGTCGGGATGGCGCTCCTCGATGAGCTCCGCGACGGCGTTCACGAACTGGAGGTTCGAGCCCATCGGCGTTCCCTCCCGCTCGTTGACCGCCTCGCACGCCTCGCAGTGGCAGTAGCGGTTCGTGTCCGCCTGGCTGACGCTCACGTTCTTGATGCCCGGATGCGAATCGAGATACGCGATGGCGGAACCGGCGGCGATCCGCACGATGTCGGGGTTCGTCACGCAGAGCTGGGGTCCGCCGCCGTGCGTCTCCGTATCGCGTTTCCCGTCCACGACCGCGTAGTACTCCGGGTGCGACTCGCCGTACTGGTCGTAGGGAACCAGCCAATGGAACGAGTGGTTGATGAGCTGCTGGCGGACTCTCCCGCCGAGTCGCGGTTCGTCGCTCACGGTGTTCACGCGCAGCCGCGCGGCGAACGCCGGTTCGTCCGAGTTCTCCCGGTAGTAGCTCCACCGGAACGCGAAGGGCGTCGCGTAGGCGTGTTCCCCGCACGGAATCGACACGCCCGACGCGTCCGGGATGTGCTCGTGATCGACCGTCAGGAACCGCACGCCCAGGTACTGCTCAGCGAACTCGTAGACCGCGTAGAGGACGCCGCGCGGCAAGCCGCCCGCCAGGACGATCGCGTCCGGCGCGACCTGGAGGCGCACGCCCTCCTCGCCCAGCGATGCGTCCTCCGACCCGTGGACGCGTATCTGCCGGCTCGACTCCGGCGCGTTTTGCCGAACCTCCAGCCGCAAGCCAGCCGACGCTTCGAGCAGACGCTGAAGCTCCTCGGCGGCGTAGGTCTCCGACGGCGACGCGTCCTTCCGCGTGCAGATCGTCCAGCCGCGCAGCTCCGCGACCGGAATCGAACGGTTATCTGCGCTCACGCGATGTCTCCTCTCTGCGAGTGTCGCTCTACGCCGTGACGGTGATGATGCCGCGCTCTCGCCGTAGGACGGCGTCGTAGAACCGCATCGTGCCGACGCAGTCACGAATGCTGGCGACCGGCTCCCTGCCCTCGCGGATCGCGGTCGCGAACTCCGTCAGGCTGAACCCGTCGCCGGTGAGCTCCCCGTTGCGCTGGTCGGAGTAGTTGTCTGTGAACCGGTTCCCGTCCTGCGTGTAGTGCTCGATTGCCCAGAGCCCGTCGAGGACGAGGTACTCGCCTTCGCCGGTGATCTCGATCCGGTCGTAGTTCCGGCTCCAAAGGCGCTGGCTGTTGAGCTGCATCGTCCCGACCGCGCCGTTGACGTACTCGACGGCGCACGCGAACGATCCCTGCCCGTTGATGTCGTTGTGGAACGTGGAGACCGTGGCGACCTCGCCGACCAGATGGCGCGCCAGGTCGAAGTGGTGGATGGCGAAGTCGAGCAGGTAGGTTTCCAGCGACGGGTACTTGCCGCTGCAGAACGAGAAGTGCGCCTGGGAGATCTTCCCGAAGGTCGGTGTTGCCATGACCTTGCGGGCTTCGCGCGCTCCGAGGCTGAATCGCCGCTGGAAGTTCACCATGAGCGTCTTGCCCGTGCGCGCCGACGCCTCGGCGAGTTCCTCCGTCTCCGCCAGCGACGGAGCCGGCGGCTTCGGCGTGATGACGTGGAACCCAGCTTCGAGCGCGTCGCGGACGAGCCCTTGCCGCGCGGCGGGCCCCATCGAGATGATGAGCGCCTCGATGTCCTCCGCCTCGACCATCTTCCGCCAGTCGGTGTACCACCTGCCCGACCCGAACTTCCCGGCGGCGGCGCGCGCACGGGCTTCGTCCATGTCCGCCACCGCCTGCAGCAGAACCGGAGCCATGTGGAGCGCGGGGTAGATCGTGTGGCGGGCGAATCCGCCGGCTCCGATGGATCCAACGCGGAGCGGGTCCATATCTGCCTCCTCGTCGCGTGCGTCGGTATCCGGTCGTTCCGGTCGCCTAGCATACGCGGGATCGACGCCGGAGTGAAACCGCCTGCAGCGCCACGCGTCCTCCATCCGTCGCTCCCGCGAGCACGGGAATGACGAGTGGAGGAGCGCTTGACAGGAGGCGCGCCGTCACGTCCAATGCCTCACGGGGCCGGCTCGCACGATCAGGAGAGGAGACCCACGATGGCAGCACCCGTCAGTATCGGCATTGCGCGCGCGGACATCACGCCGCCCGTCGGCATCCCGATGGTCGGATTCGCTGGGCGCGGCGTCTCGACCGCCGTCCACGACCCCCTGCTGGCGACCGTCCTCGTCGCCTCGACGGACGACCGCACGCTGGTTCTCGTGACCAACGACCTACTCCAAGTGCGCGGCGAAACCGTCTGCGAGTACCGCGCCGCCATCGCCGCGACGACCGGGGCCGCCCCGGCGGACATCGCGATCTCCTGCGCCCACAACCACTACGGGCCCGACGTGGACCGCTCCGAGTCGCCGCTCGTGTCGACGTACCGCGAGCACGTCAAGCACGTCCTGGCGGGCGTCGCCTCCGAAGCGATGAGTCGGCGCGTTCCTGCCCGCATAGGGCTCGCGTGGGGCTCCTCCGACATCGGCATCAACCGGCGGGAACGTCGCCCGGACGGGGTCATCATCCTCGGCAACAACCCGGACGGTCCCGTCGACCGCGAGGTCGGGCTCGCCCGCATCGAGGACATGGACGGCAAGCCCATCGCCTGCCTGGCGAACTTCGCCTGTCATCCCGTCTGCCAGGGCGGTGGGCAGCGCGAGCTCTCCGCCGACTTCGTCGGTTCCGCCCGAGGCGTGTTCGAGCGGATCGCGGGCGTGCCGTTGCTCTACGTGCAGGGAGCCAGCGGCAACATCAACCCGATCCGCATGGAACCGACCTACGAACCGGCGCGCAGCCTCGGCGTGCGGCTCGGATGCGAGATCACGCGGCTCTGGGAGACCGCCAAGACGGAATCCATCGACGGACTCGACGCCGCGTCGCGCACCATCGACCTGCCGCGCTACCGCTACGGCTCCGAGGAACAGGCGCGCCAACTCCTCGACGAGCTCGACGCCCAAATCGCCCGAATGGAAGCCCAGGGCGGTTCCGAAGGCTCTCTCTGGTGGGCGAAGCTGCGACGCCAGCGCGCCAACGACGCCGTCGAAAGCTGGGCGGGAACGCGCGCCCTCGAACCGGTGTCCGCCGAGATGCAGGCGCTGCGGATCGGCTCCTTGACGATGGCGACGGCTCCTGCCGAGGTGTTCAACGAGAACGCGACGCTCGTCAAGCGCGAGTCGCCGACGCCCGGCGCGACCTTCTTCTCCGGCTACACGAACGGGTCGGTCGGCTACATCCCCACCCGACCCGCCTACGACGAGGGCGGCTACGAAGTGACCCACGCCTGCCAGGTCGATCCCGACGCCGGCGACCTGATGAACGAGGCGTCGCTGGAACTCCTGCGCCAAGTCGCCGCGTCTGTGTAGGCGGATCGGCGCGAGGAAGGAGCGGACACATGGGCTTTACCGGCATTCCCGTTCCGAAGGAACCGGTGCGCGTCGCCGTCGTCGGGGCGGGCAGCAGGGCGCGCGGGCAATCTCTGCCACTCTACCCGCACCTGGCGCCGTGGATCGCGCCGGTCGCGGACGCGCTCCGGCGGCAGTACGGCGTCGATCCGATGGACGTGGATGGCATGCTGTTGGTCAACTACGCGAAGCCGTGATCGCTCTACTTGAACCGGTGAAGGAACCACCCGTGAGCGTTCTGCCCACCGTCCCACTGGGACCCCATCGCATCAGCCGCCTCGTCATCGGCGACAACCCCATCTACGGCTACTCGCACTTCAACCAACTCCTGTCGCAGCACCAGAGCGGGTTCCACTCGACGGAGCAGGTCATCGCGACGCTCAAACGGTGCGAGGAGGTCGGCATCACGGCTTGGCAGAACACGGTCACCGACCGGTCGCTGTCCGACCTCCGCGCCTACCGCGAGGCAGGCGGAACGATCCAGTGGCTCTGCCTCAGCACGGGTCGGTGGTATGACGACCCATCAGGCATCGCCGAGGTCGCTGCGCACGGGCCCATCGGGATGGCTCCGCACGGAGGCGGCGTCGCGGATCGCTGCTTCCGCGAGAACCGGTTGGGTCATCTGCGCGACATCCTCAAGCGGATCCGTGACACGGGAACGCTCGTCGGACTCTCGACGCACGATCCGCGCCTGCTCGAAACCGTCGAGTCGGAAGCGTGGGACATCGACTACTACATGACGGCGCTCTACAACCTGCGGGGCGGGAGGGAGGAGTTCGAGCAGCGGTTCGGCTACGCGCCGCTGGGAGAGATCTACCTGCGCGAGGACCGCGACCGGATGCTCGCCCTGATGCGGCAAACGTCGAAGCCGTGCATGGCGTTCAAGGTGCTGGCGGCGGGGCGTCTCATCGGTTCGCGCGACCAGATTCGCAGCGAGTTCGCCTACGCGCTCAAGAACTCGAAGCCGACGGATTCGCTGTTGATCGGGATGTATCAGCAGTTCGGGAACCAGGTCGGGGAGAACGCGGCGGCGGTCGCAGACATCTGTCGCGAGCTGAGCGGCTGACGAGAGGCACGACCATGGGGCGGGTTTTAGACCCGCCCCGCTCTTCCGGCGCAACTACCAGCATGCCGTAGGGACGACTCGACGAGTCGCCCCTACCTAACACAGCGCTCCGGCTACTTGTGGATGACCATCCTCCGCGTCTCGCGGAAGGAGCCCGCGCGGAGCTCGTAGAAGTACACCCCGCTCGCGACCCGCTCCCCGAGCTCGTTCCGACCGTCCCAGTACGCCGCCTCTGCTCGCGACGTGTAGTAGCCCGAATCCCGGTAGCCCACGTCGAGCTTGCGAACGAGAGCCCCCGCCACGTCGTAGACGTTCACCGTGACGGCGGAACTCTCCTTGAGCTCGAAGGGAATCCACGTCTCCGGGTTGAAGGGATTGGGGTAGTTCGCCATCAGGCGGCTTCGGGACGGCGGCGTGAAGGTCAGACGCGCCGTGAAGATGTGCTTCCCGGCGTCGAGGCGCATCGACCCATCGCGGCTGAGGTCATGGCGTTCATCGCCCAACTCGACGATGATCCGGTAGCCCTGCGGAAGCGTCTGAGCCGTCCAGCGGAGCGTTCCCGCTTCCGCCAGGTTCGCCGAGAGCTCCCACGTCGCCTCGCGCTGATTCGACGGCAGGATGCTGCGGCTCATCCGCTCGACCGGATCGTCCGTCTTGGCGAAGAACTCGGAGTAGCTGCGAATCGGCGGAGCCGGAGGCAGACCCACGTCGTAGGCGTCGAAGCCCACCTGCGCCTTGGAGCCGCTCCCGAGCTCGACCGTCTTGAGCGCCCCGCTGTCGAGCGAGATGGTCAACGGCGCGACCCAATCCGGCGACGGAGCCGCGCGCTGGACGATCGCCGGAGCCGTCGGCGTTTGGCTGAT
>Ga0194120_10001734_pt1 | contig 38832 bp, 36 predicted proteins | sample TA2MahCa65mmetaG_FD_148642 | JGI IMG/M metagenome (GOLD analysis project Ga0194120, IMG submission 148642) | Freshwater microbial communities from Lake Tanganyika, Tanzania - TA2015019 Mahale Deep Cast 65m | ecosystem: Environmental > Aquatic > Freshwater > Lake | place: Tanzania: Lake...
CCCTCATAGCGGCGCTCAAATGACCTGGCGCCTATCGGACGCAGGCACGGAGGCCTGCGCCACCGATGCAACGGGTGGGGCCGGCCTCCGTGCCGGCCGCGATGCCGGAGCGAAGTCATCAGAGCCGCGCTATCACACAGTAGCGCTCGCGCTTTTCTATATCAAGTCAACCCGCGCGATCCGGCCGCCTGGCGTATGCCTCGCGAAAGATGCGAGTCCGCCTAGGCCGACTTTTCCTGCTTCTTCTTGGTCGACTCGGTCACGAGCAGGGCCGCGCTGGAGCGGCGCTCCACCAGGTCCTTGGTCACGACGACTTTCTTGAGGTCCTGCCGGCTCGGGGCCTCGTACATCACGTCGAGCATGATCTCCTCGACGATGCTGCGCAGGGCGCGAGCGCCGGTCTTGCGCTTGAGCGCCTCCTTGGCGATGGCGATCAGCGAGTCGGCGGTGAATTCCAGCTCCACGCCATCCATGCCGATGAGGCGCCGGTACTGCTTGACGATGGCGCTCTTGGGCTCGGTGAGGATCTTGACCAGGGCGCCCTCGTCGAGTTGCTCGAGGGTCGCCGTCACCGGGATGCGGCCGATGAACTCGGGGATGAGGCCGTACTTGAGCAGGTCTTCGGGCGAGAGCTCGCGGTAGAGTTCGCCGATGTTCTTCTCCTCGACCGGCTTGACGTCGGCGCCGAACCCGATGGACTTCTTGCCGACCCGCGATTCGATGATCTTGTCCAGGCCGATGAAGGCGCCGCCCACGACGAACAGGATGTTGGTCGTGTCGATCTGGATGAACTCCTGGTACGGGTGCTTGCGCCCGCCCTGGGGCGGCACGTTGGCCGTGGTGCCTTCGAGCATCTTGAGGAGCGCCTGCTGGACGCCCTCGCCCGACACGTCGCGGGTGATGGACGGGTTTTCGCTCTTGCGGGCGATCTTGTCTATTTCGTCGATGTAGACGATCCCGCGTTCGGCCCGCTTGATGTCGTAGTCGGCCGCCTGCAGCAGGCGCAGCAGGATGTTCTCGACGTCCTCGCCGACGTAGCCCGCCTCGGTGAGGGTGGTGGCATCGGCGATGGCGAACGGCACGTTGAGGATCTTCGCCAAGGTCTGCGCCAGCAACGTCTTGCCGCTGCCCGTGGGGCCGATCAGCAGGATGTTGGACTTCTGGATCTCGACGTCGTCCTCTTTCTCGGCGTCGTGGCTGGAGAGGCGCTTGTAATGGTTGTAGACGGCTACCGAGAGGACCTTCTTGGCGTTGTCCTGGCCCACCACGTACTGATCGAGGATCTTCTTGATCGCGCGGGGCTTGGGGATGTCCCCGAGCTCCAGCGGCGGGCTCTCGGCATTGCGCTGGTTGTCGTAGAGTTCCTCGTCGAGGATCTCGTTGCACAGATCGACGCACTCGTCGCAGATGTAGACGCCGGGTGCCGCAATGAGCTTGCGCACCTGGTCCTGCGTCTTACCGCAGAACGAGCACTTGGGCTGGCCCTTGTTGTAGTCGTCTTTAGCCATCGCTTACTCCCCGGCCTGGCCCCCCGGGGTGCCCTCGGCCGGAGGCATCGGGACCTTGTTCTCCCCGATGCGCGGCACCAGCACCTCGTCGATGAGGCCGTACTCCTTGGCCTCTTGCGGCGACATGTAGAAATCGCGGTCGGTGTCCTTCTCTACCTTCTTGAGCGGCTGCCCGGTGTGGATGGACAGGAGCTCGTTGAGGCGCCGCTTGATGCGCAGGATCTCCGCGGCTTGGATCTCGATGTCGGTGGCCTGCCCCTGCGCCCCGCCCAGCGGCTGGTGGATCATGATGCGGGCGTTGGGCAGCGCGATGCGCTTGCCGGGGGCGCCGGCGGCCAGCAGGAATGCCCCCATCGAGGCCGCCTGGCCGATGCAGATGGTGCTCACCTGCGGCTTGATGTACGCCATCGTGTCGTAGATGGCCATGCCGCTGGTCACCACGCCGCCGGGGCTGTTGACGTAGAGGTAGATGTCCTTCGTGGGATCCTCGGCCTCGAGGAAGAGCAACTGCGCGATCGTGAGGCTCGCGATCATGTCGTCGATGGGCGTGCCCAGGAAGATGATGCGCTCCTTGAGGAGGCGGCTGTAGATGTCGTAGGCGCGCTCGCCGCGGCTGGTCTGCTCGACCACCATCGGCACCAGGCCGGCGTGGATGGGGTGGGTCATCATCGATCGCTTCCTCTTTCTATTGCGCGGCGGCTTCTTCGGTCTGTGACGCGGCTTCCGGCTTTGCCTCGCCTTCGGGCTTGGCCTCGGCCTCGGGCTTCTTCTCGCGGCCCTCGACGTCGGCACGCTCGTAGAGCCACTCGATGATCTTGTTTGAAAGGACTTCGTCCGCCAGGGCGGCGTAGCGGCCGTTGTTGATCAGCTCCTGCTGGAACTGCCTGGCATCGCGGCCGAGCATCTGGGCGTACTCGACGATGGCCTCCGCCATCTCCTCGGCGGTGACCTCGATGCCCTCGGCCCTGGCGATGGCGCCCAGCGTGAGGGACGTGCGGATGCGCTTGACCGCCTCGGGCTCGAAGCGCTTCTCCCACTCGTCGCGATTCTGCTCGTTGAACATCTGGCGGACTTCCACCCCCTGGCGCGCCAGCTGGTTGAAGTGCTGCTCGAGCAGGAAGTAGATCTCGCGCTTGACCATGAACTCGGACAGGTCCATCTCGGCCGTCTCGACGATCTTGTCCAGCAACTGCTTGCGGGCCTCGATCTCGCGATTCTCCTCGGCCTGCTCCTCGAGCTGCTTGCGAACCTTATCCCGCAGATCGTCGGCCGACTCGGCGCCGAACTCCTTGGCGATCTCGTCGCTGAGCTCGGGAATACGCCGCTCGCGCACTTCGTGGACCTTGAAATCGAACGAGGCGGCCTTGCCGGCCAGCTCGGCATTGGCGTAGTCCTCGGGGAACGTCAGCTCGGCGGACCTGGTCGCCCCGGCCGCGAGCCCGACCAGCGCCTCGGTGAATCCCGGGATGAAGCGGCCGGGCACGACCTCGACCGCGAAGTTGGTAGCCTTGCCCCCCTCGAACGGCACGCCGTCGAGCTTGCCCTCGAAATCCACGACCGCCACGTCGCCATCCTGGATGGCCCGCTCGACCGGCTCCACCGTGGCCTTGCGGGACAGCACGTTTTCGATCGCCTGCTTGACGTCGTCGTCGGCGACCGCGGCGGCGGCCACGGCAACCTTGATGCCGAGGTAGGTGCCGAGCTTGACGTCCGGCCGGACCTCGACCTGGTACTTGATGAAGGCCGGCTGGCCCTTTTCGAAGGTCACGTCCAGCACCTGCGGCTGGGCGATGGGCTCGAGCTTGGCTTCCTCGACCGCCTTGGTGTAGACGTCGGGCACTATCGCCTCGAGAGCCTCCTTGCGCATCGCGTCAGGGCCGACATGCCGCTCGACCAGCGCGCGCGGCGCCTTGCCCTTGCGGAAGCCGGGAATCAGCACGTGATGGCTGAGCTGCCGGTAGGCCTTTTCCCACGCGCGATCGACGGCGTCCTTGTCGACCTCGACGGCGAGGTGAACCAGGTTCTTTTCCTGTTTTTCCAGCGTGACCTTCACGAGAGCGGCCTCCTGACCCTTAGTCTCACGAGTATAACACGACGGTGCGTCGCCCGTTTGGCAGCGCAGCGCAAGGCGCCACGCTCATCCAAGGGCTTCGACCGGCCCGGCGGAACGGGCGGCGGATGCCGCCACGAAATCGTCGAAGAGCGCCTGTGTCAGCGCCTGATAGGCGGTGTTGCCCTCCCGCCCTTCTCGCTCGGGATGCCATTGCACTGCCAGCACATAACCCGGAAAGCGGCCAGGCTCAGGTTCGAGGCCCTCCACGATCCCGTCACCCGACCAGGCTGTCGCGATCAGCCCGGGAGCCAGGTCGCGGTCCTCTATCAACCCCTGGTGGTGGTAGGAGTTGGTCTCGACGCTCTGGCCGCCGGCCAGGCGCGCCAGTCGCGAACCCGGGCGGAACGCGATCTCGTGGAAGGCGCCCTTGCCGTGGGGGAGCGCACCCGGATGCTGGGACGGGATGTCCTGGATGAGGCCGCCCCCGAGCGCCACGTTGAGCAACTGGGCGCCGCGGCAAATGCCGAAGACCGGCACCCCGGCGGCCAGGGCGCCGGCTAGCAGCGGCAGTTCGACCGCGTCGCGCGTTTCGTCGATCAAGAGCGTGTCTGTGTTCGGCTGGTGGCGGTACCTTGCCGGGTCGATATCGTCGCCCCCCGCGAACAGCAATCCGTCGAAGTCGCCGGCCGAGGCGCCCTCGCCCGCATGGAGCTGATAGAGCCCGCAATCCTCGCGGCTGACGAACGCCAGGGCCTCGCCGACCGCGGCGATCGGCAGGATCAGGATCGGATCGCCACCCGCCGCCCGGACATGGTCGGAGTACCACAGCACCTTGCGCATGTAGGCGGGCGTCGCGTGACTGCCCCAGGTGATGCCGATGCGCGGCGCGCGGCGCGACTCATCAGACATCCACCCGCCCTCCCTCGGGAAGGGGCACGCGCAAGGTCGGCAGATCGATTTCCCAGGTGGCCAGGTCTGCGAGGCTGTCGAAGTGCGTCAGGTCGTAATGGATGGGCGTCACCGAGATGCAGTTGTCGCGGATGGCCCGCACGTCCGTGTCGGCGCCCTCGTCGAGTTCCTCGGCCTCGCCGGCGAGCCAGTAGTAGGTCTTGCCCCGCGGATCCACCCGCCGCTCGAAGATGTCGTTGTACCGGCGGCGGCCCAGGCGGGTGACGCGCACCCCGTTGATATCGTCCCATTCCACGGCCGGCACGTTGACGTTGAGCAGCACTTTCTCGTCGAGCGAGCGGCGCGCCAGGATCGATACCAGGTGGCGGGTGAAGACCGCCGCCTTCTCGTACCCGAGATCGCTGAAGGAAGCCAGCGAGACGGCGATGCACGGGCGATCCAGCAAGATGGTGCCCTCGACGGCAGCGGACACCGTGCCGGAGTATATGACGTCCACGCCGAGGTTGGGGCCGCGGTTGATCCCGCTGACCACCATGTCCGGCAGATCGTCCTTGAGCAGCGCGCCCCAGGCGAGCTTGATGCAATCCGACGGGGTGCCGTTGACGGCCAGAGCCCGCGCACAACCGGGGATTCGCTCCTCCTCGACGCGGAGGGGCTTGTGGAGGGTGAGGGCATGGCCGGTCGCGCTGCGCTCGCGATCCGGGGCGATCACATGCACCTCATGCTCGGTGGCTAGCGTCGTGGCGAGAATTCTGAGTCCGGGAGCTTGGATGCCGTCGTCGTTTGAAACCAGGAGCCGCATTGCCTTGCATCCTACCACGATGGGCCCCGGACGGCTGCCCGGCGGGCGCCGAATGTGACTCCAATGTGAAATTTCCGGCCGCGACTATGCAAGGAAGCGCACTTTGAGGTACATAATCAACTGAATGCGAGGGATCGCATTCGAGCGTGCCAAGGAAGGTCAGTCATGCCTGTAGGACCAGTCTCAAGTGGGTCGTCGTACGGCTCGTTCTACGAGCCCTGGACCGCGACCACCGACTCCGTCACCGGAGTCCAGACCGGATCGAGCACGGCCGGCTTCGTCGCCACCACCGGATCTTCGACCTCCGGGACCTCGGCAGGAGGTGCGCTTGCAGGCTCGGTGACGACGTCCTACACCCTGCAGCCTCCGACGAACCTCTTCGACGACCGGTACTTCGCGCCGTCGGCTTACCTGCTTTCGTTCCCGCAGTCCGGGCTCGATCCGACCCAGCCCATCTACAACCCGTCCAACCAGGCGTGGAGCTCCTACCTCAACCCGCAGCAGCTCATCGTGACCCAGTCGTCCACCGCCTCGGTTGCGGCGCCCCAGGTCCAGACCCAGACGGGATCGGGCGGAACGGCGGGAGCCCTCTACCAGGAGGGTCAGTACGGCCTGACGACGACGATCGTCAACCCCAACAACGGCACGACCACGACCGTCAGCCAGACCGCGAACTTCGCCGAGTCGGTGGCGGCCACGACTTCCGGTACCGGCGTGTCCGGCCTCCAGTCGACCATGAACTCCATCAGCAACGTGGTCACCTCGCTCAACACCCTGGCCCAGTCGTTCCCGTCAGCCAGCGGCGCGGGGCCCATTGCCGGGTCGGCGACCGCCAGCACCGCGGGAACCGGCAGCAGCGGATCGGGCGGCGGGACGGCCTCGGTCGCCGCCAACGGCGCGCTGACGGTCTCGGGTTCCGCGGTGACGGTTTCGCCTGGCGGCACCGCCTCCGCGTCCTCCGGTTCGACGGGGCCTGCTGCGGCGGTGACGGGTGCCTTCAGCCCGCAGCCGACGTATTCGGGCACGGCGCCCGCGCCGTTCCCGGCCGGCGGCACGCTGCCTCCCTTCCCCATGCCGACCCTCTCGAGCGCCATTCCGGGAGCGGCCACCGCGGGTCCGAGCCTTCCTCCGATCGTCTATCCGGGCCCGCCGGACGTGTACCCGATCGTCAACGGCCTTGCGGTCGTCCCCGTGCCGGGGTCCCACACGGTGCCGCGACCCGGGCCGGCGACCGGCGGCAGTGGCGGCGGGGGCGGCCCGATCGTGACGATGGCCTATCCGTCGGACGATGCCTACCAGATGCCCCCGACCGGCGGCTCGTCAGGTTCGGGCGCGTCGGCCGGCGCCGGCGCAGGGTCTTCCGGCGCGGCCGCGAGCGCGTCGGCCGGTTCCTCGGGTTCCGCGGTGACGCTTCGCTACCCCAGCGACGATCCCGTGCAGCTTCCGCCGGTGGCCCCGCCGCCGCCGCAGGCCCCGCCCTGGGCGCCGCCCGGCAAGGCCAAGGGATGGCACAAGAACAAGCCGCACAAGCACCGCCACGGCAGCGGCGGGCCGAAGGTCAGCGGCGGGCCGAGACGGCCGCCTTATGTGGGGACGGTCGCGACCGCCCAGGCCTATGCCGCCGGCAACGCGTCGGCAGCAGCCAGCGCAGGCGGCTCCAGCGCTTCGGCATCTGCCTCGGCCTCGCACCTGCGGCCGTATTTCCCCTGGCGGTAGACCCGTTCCAGGTTGACCTGACTGCCGCTTACGTCCGCGCCCGCAGGTCTCACGTACGCTTCAGTACGCTGCGACCTGCGGGCTGTGGTCGCGCCTGGCATTCAGGTCAACCTGAAACGGGTCCGGCTAAAACAGCGACGCCTGCAGGCGATTGGGATCGATGCGCATCGCGTCGATCATCTCCAGGATGAAGGCGTAGTCGTGGTACGAGCCCACGAAATCCAGGTCGTCGCCCGGCAGCACGAGCTTGGGTGATTCGTCGTACGACGCGACCCAGCTGTCGTACAGGGCATTGAGCTGTTCGATGTAGTCGCGCGGGATCTCGCGCTCGCAGTCGCGATCGCGCTTGCGGATGCGCCGCATCAGGGTGGGCACCGAGCACTTGAGGTAGATGAGCAGGTCGGGCGGCTCGAAGTAGGCCGACAGCACCCGGTACATCTCCTCGTAGTTGGCGTGGTCCCGCGGATCCATCAGGCCCTGCTCGTAGAGGTTGCGGGCGAAGATCGCCGAGTCTTCGTAGATGCTGCGATCCTGCACCACCGACCGGTTGCCGGAGGTGATGCGCCTGTGGGTCTCGAAGCGGCTGGCCAGGAAGTAGATCTGCGTGTGGAACGCCCACCCGCGCATGTCCTTGTAGAAGTCCTCGAGGTACGGGTTATCGTCCACCGACTCGAAGTGCGCCTCGTAGCCCAGCCGATCCGCGAGAAACCGGCAGAGGCTGGATTTGCCCGAGCCGATGTTTCCCGCGATGGCTATGAAAGTAATGTGAGGGTTACTCATGGTGGGTCTCGCGCACGCTTGTCAGTGCTGCCGGTGGATTACTCATTCGCAGGATCCTACCTCCTGGTAGGATGGCACGTCATGGAGAAGCTCGCAGTCGTCGCCGTCGGTGGAAACGCGCTCATCGCAGACAATTCCAGGACCTCTTTCGGGGATCAGGAGGTCGTGGCGCGCCAGACCGCGGCAAGCATCGTCGAACTCATCGTCAAGGGCTGGAACGTCGTGGTCACTCACGGCAACGGCCCCCAGGTCGGCTTCGAGCTGATCCGCTCCAACGCAGCGGCGGCCGAGACGCCGCCCCTTCCCATGGACGCGTGCGGCGCGGCCACGCAGGGCCTCATCGGCACCCTGCTGGTCCGGGGCCTCACGCTCGCCCTGGCCGAGCGGGGGATCGACCGCCCGGTGGTCACGGTCGTCACCCACGTGGCCGTCGACGAGGCCGACCCGGCGTTCGCCAAGCCGACCAAGCCGGTCGGCCCCTTCTACAAGCCCGAGGAAGCTCTCGCCAAGGCCGAGCAGGAAGGCTGGACCGTGCGCGAGGATGCCGGGCGCGGCTGGCGCCGCGTCGTCGCCTCGCCCCAGCCCAGGGAGGTCGTCGAGGCGCAGGCGATCGCCCGCCTCGTCGCGGCGGGTGTCATCGTGGTGGCCTGCGGCGGCGGCGGGATCCCGGTCGTGCGCGACGGCGGCGGCCTGCGCGGCGTCGCGGCGGTCATCGACAAGGATCTCGCTTCGTGCGTCCTGGCCGGGGAACTCGGCGCCGAGGTCCTGGTCGTGGCGACCAACGTGCGCCAGGCCTCGCTGCACTACGGCAAGCCGGAGCAGCAGGATCTGGCCGTCATCAACCTCCATGACGGCAAGCGCTTCATGGCCGAGGGCCACTTCGCTTCGGGGAGCATGGGCCCGAAGGTGCAGGCGTGCCTGGAGTTCGTCGAGTCGGGCGGCCGCAGCGCCATCTGCCACCTCGAGGACCTGGTCGGAGCCGCGGCCGGAACGGCCGGGACGCAAGTCAAAGCACCATGACGCGGAGCGCCCGCGGTACCACCTCGATCACCGCGGGCGTCGTGCCCGACAAGTCGCCGTCCACCTGGATCGGGGCCTTCTGGCCGCCGCGTATCTCGAGGCGCCGGCAGTCGAAGCGTTCGATGTCGCTCATCTCGTGCGCGCGCCCGAGCGCCACTCCCAGGAAGTGCCACCACGCCTTCCAGAACGAGTGGCTGCGAAAAAGCGTGCAGGTGAGCAGGCCGTCGTCGACCGAGGCGTCGGGAGTGATCTTGAGGAAATCGTCCCCGTAGAGCGCCGTGTTGGCGATGATGAACATGTAGACCAGGCGACTGGCCCGCTTGCCGTCGATCGCCAGGCGCATCCGCACCGGACGGTGCGTGAACGAGGTCGAGACGGCCGAGATCACGTAGGCGCCCTTTCCCAGTACCTGCTTCATCTCGGGCAGGATGCCGTGCATGAGGGCCGCGTCGAATCCGACGCCGACCATCTCGCAGAAGTACCGCGGCCGCTCGCCCGGTACCGTGATGAGCCCGAGGTCGATCGAGCGCGGATGGCCCATCGTCAGGACGCGGGCCGCTTCGACCGCATCCAGCGGGATCCTCAGCTCCCGCGCCAGGACGTTGGCGGTGCCGACCGGGATGATGCCCAGGACGGCCTCCGAGCCGACCAGACTCTGCACGGCCTCGTTGATGGTGCCGTCGCCGCCGGCCACCACGACGAGCCGGCACCCGTCGGCAACGCCCCGCGCGGCCGCCTCGCCGGCGCTGCCGGGTCCGTCGGTCTCCTCGCGTGCGACCCACCACCCGGCCTCGCGCAGGATGCCGGCGATCACCCGCCAGTCGGGCTTCTCCTGCGCCGGACCGGCCGCCGGATTGGTGATGAGGCACGCTTTCGGGGCCGGACCGGCCTGGGCCCGGCCCCAGTACATCAGGGGCGCGCGGTTCACGCTGACAGGATCGCATACCTGATAAGATGCTCGCCAACGAGTCGCTTCGCTCATTCCGAGGCCGGCAGGGACGCCGGTTCCACCGCAGGGGAATCGATGACAAAGGGCCGCTTCTACATCGTCGGCACCGCCATCCTGGTCGTGTTCGCGCTCGGCCTCCTGGCGGTGACCTGGGGCATCCTCTTCCAGTTCCGCGCGCAGGGCGTCGCCAAGGGCTTCGAGGAAGCGCTGGTGCGCACCTACGAGATGGGACGCCCCATTCCCGACGGCCAGTACGTCGTGGGCGCGTATCGCGTCGAGGCCACCCACACCACGGGCGGCGACAAGAAAGTGCGCGTGCGCGTGCGCGTCATGGAAAATCGCACCGGTCTGAGCCTGGCCGAGAGCACCCGATCGGTAGTGCCGACATACTGAGATGGCCATCCGGGCCGAACCCGCCCTGGCAGTCCTTTCCGAACTCGCCCGCGAGCACGCGATCGTGCCCGTGTGGATCGAACTGGCGGCCGACCTGGACACGCCCGTCACGGCGTTCCTGAAACTCCGGCGGCGGCACGCGGCGCGTTTCTTGCTCGAGAGCGTCGAGGGCGGCGAGCGGGTGGGCCGCTATTCGTTCATCGGCTGCGGCGAGCGGCGGCGCTTGCGGGTCGCCGCCGACGGCGACCCCTGGAAGGCGCTAGGCCTCATCGCGCGGGACCGGGTCGCGGGCGGCCAGTTCGGCGACTTGCCGGGGTTCTGGGGCGGCTACGTGGGCTGGATCGGCTTCGATGCGGTCCGGCACCTGGAGCCGACCGTGGGCAAGCCGCCGCCCGACGACCTGGGGATGCCGGCCGCCGAGTTCATCGAACCCGAAGTGCTGGTCGCATTCGACCACGTGAAGCACCGGATGCTGCTGATCCGCGCCGTGCCGGCGGGCGAAGATCTGCCGCGCCGCTATGTCGAGGCCTCGGCGGCACTCCGCGATGTCGCCTCGGCCCTGGCCGCGCCGCTGGAAGGCCAGCAGCTGCAGATCTCCGCCGAGCCGGCGGTCCCGCCGTACCGGTCCACGCTCACTCGCCAGGAGTTCATGGACCGCGTCGCCACCTGCCTCGAGCACATTCGCGCCGGTGACGTCTTCCAGATCGTGCCCTCCCAGCGATTCTCGGTGAGTTACGACGGCGACCCGTTCCTGCTGTACCGCCACCTGCGGATCCTCAATCCCTCGCCTTACATGTTCTTCCAGGACTGGGGCGACTATCAGCTGGTCGGTTCCTCGCCGGAAGTGATGGTCAGGCTGGATGGCGACGTCGCGACGGTCCGGCCGATCGCCGGCACTCGGCGGCGCGGCGGTCGGCCGGACGACGAAATAGCCGCCGAGTTGCTGGCCGACGAGAAGGAATGCGCCGAGCACATCATGCTGGTCGATCTCGGCCGCAACGATCTCGGCCGGGTGTGCGCGATCGGGTCGGTGCGCGTCGATTCCCTCATGCACATCGAGAAGTACAGCCACGTGCTCCACATCGTCTCGAACGTGACCGGGCGGCTGGCGCCGGGGCGCACGGGCCTCGACCTGCTGGCGGCGTCCTTTCCGGCGGGGACGCTCTCGGGTGCTCCCAAGATCAAGGCGCTGGAGCTGCTCAACAAGCTGGAGCCGAGGCGACGCGGGCCTTACGGCGGCGCGGTGGGCACGTTGGCGTATGACGGCGCGGTCAACATGGGCATCACCATCCGGACCCTGCTGGTCAAGGCCGGCCAGGCCCACGTGCAGGCCGGCGCCGGCGTGGTGGCCGACTCGGATCCGGCCCTCGAACACCAGGAGTGCCTCAACAAGGCCCATGCCTTGCTGCTGGCGGTTGGCGCCGCGAGCGCCGGGAAGGGGCAAGAGCCTTGAACGCGCTGATCCCGAGAGACGAGAGCTTCTTCGGCCTGCTGGAGGCGGCGGCCAAGAACGCGTTGCTGGCCTCGCGGGTGCTGCGCAACCTCCTCGAGGACTTCCGCGACGCGGCAGACCGTGTCAAGCAAATCCGCGAGATGGAGCACGAGGGCGATCGCCTCACCCACGAGTTGCTGGACAAGCTGGATCGGACCTTCGTGACGCCGTTCGAGCGGGAGGACATCTACTCCTTGACGCGCGGCATGGACGATATCGTGGACGCCATCTTCCTGGTGGCCGATCGCCTGGTCGTCTACAAGATCCAGGGACCCACTCGCGAGGCGGTCGCCCTGGTGCGCATCCTGGTGCGTTGCTGCGAAGAACTCGACTCGGCCATGGCGCTCTTGCGGTCGCGCACCCGCTTCCGCGACGTGCAGAGGCATTGCATCGAGATCGACCGCCTGGAGAACATGGGCGACCGCGTCGTGCGGCAGGCCCTGTGGGACCTTTTCGGCGACCCGGGCGACGTCCTCGAGGTCCTCAAGTGGAAGGAGTTCTACGACGTGCTCGAGGGGGCCATCGATTTCACGGAGAACGTCGCCGACCTCCTGCGCGGCGTGGTGATAAAAGCCGTCTAGCGGGTCTGGCGGTATCCTGCCGCCTGGTCCGGGTCGAAGCCCGCGGGTCGAACCCTTTGGCGGACTTGCCCAATCCCCGGCGGGCAAGAATTATGAACTTACGTAAATTACTTCACAGAGGTTGCGAGAGTTATTGACCGTTAACCAGGTGTATGGCACTCTACCGTCATAAAACTAAACAGGTTGCGTGCTCTATCTCCGCTTAATATGTATCTGTTTGTAACAATCGGCCTTGCCCGAGACCACCAACCTGCCCCAAAGAATCGAAAGGAGCGTTGGAATGGTCGGCAACAAGCCAGGCCCGGCCAAGGGTGACCCCAGGATGGTAGAAGCCGGGCGCCGCGGCGGGCAGACCGTTAAGGAAGAGCGTGGCCGCGAGTTCTTCCAGCAGATCGGCCAGAAAGGTGGCCAGGCCACCAAGGCCAAGTACGGGCCGGAGTTCTTCTCGAGCATCGGCCGCAAGGGCGGCGAGGCCGTCAAGAAGGAGCGCGGCGTGGAGTTCTACAGCTCCATCGGCCGCAAGGGCGGGTCGACCTCCCGCGCCACGCGCAAGCGCGGCATGCCAGCAAAGTAGCGGCTGGGACCAGGCGGGGCTGTCTCCACTTAGACAGCCCCGTTTCTGTTTGTAGAATGAGGGATGGCAGCAGGGGAACTTTCAGCGCGGGACATAGCGGCGCGCGTGCGGGCGGGCGACCTGTCAGCCGAGCGTGTGGCAGCCGACGCCCTCGATCGCATCGCGGCGCTCGATCCCGCGATCGGCGCGTTCCTGACGGTTACCCGCGATTCCGCCCTGGCGCGAGCGCGGGATCTCGACCGTCGCCGTGCTGGCGGCCAGGCCCTGGGGCCCCTGGCGGGCGTGCCGGTCGCCCTAAAAGACAACCTGTGCACCCGCGGGGCGCCGACGACCTGCGCGAGCCGTATCCTGGCCGGGTACGTCCCGCCTTACGACGCCACGGTGGTGTCGCGCCTCGAGGAGGCCGGCGCGGTGATCGTCGGGAAGACCAACCTGGACGAGTTCGCCATGGGTTCGTCCTCCGAAAACAGCGGAGTGGGGCCGGTCCGCAACCCCTGGGATCCCTCGCGGGTGCCCGGCGGCTCGTCGGGCGGGTCGGCCGCGGCCGTGGCCGCCGGGTTGGTACCCATCGCCCTGGGAAGCGACACCGGCGGGTCCATCCGGCAACCCGCCGCGTTGTGCGGCGTGGTCGGCCTCAAGCCCACCTACGGGCTCGTGTCGCGCTACGGCCTCGTCGCCTTCGCGAGCAGCCTCGACCAGATCGGCCCCTTGACGCGCACCACGGCGGACGCGGCCGCCGCCTTCGAAGCCATCGCGGGCCACGATCACCTGGACTCGACGTCCTTGCCCGACGTCACGCCGCCCGTCCTGGCCGCCCTCGACTCGGGCGTGGGCGGTCTGCGGATCGGCGTGATCTCCGAGCTTGCCGGCGAAGGTATCCAGGCCGAGACCTTGCGCGCCGTGCGGGCGGCGGCCGACTGGTTCGCCCGCAACGGCGCGTCGGTGGGCGAAGTCTCGCTCCCCACCGTGAAGTACGGCATCGCCGCCTACTACCTGATCGCCACGGCCGAGGCATCGGCCAATCTGGCCCGCTACGACGGCGTCAGGTACGGCTTGCGCGCCGATCGCCCCGACCTGCGCGACATGTACGCCCGGACGCGGGCCGCGGGTTTCGGCGCCGAGGTGAAGCTTCGCATCATGCTGGGGACGTACGCGCTTTCCGCCGGCTACTACGACGCCTACTACAAGAAGGCGCAACTGGTGCGGACCCGCCTGCGGCAGGACTTCGCCGCGGCGTTCGAGCGATTCGACCTCCTCCTCTCGCCGACCAGCCCTACCACCGCATTCCGGCTCGGAGAGCGCACGGGCGACCCGCTGGCCATGTACCTGGCCGACGTCGCGACGGTCGCGGCCAACCTGGCGGGCATCCCGGCCATCTCCCTGCCCTGCGGATTCGACGGGGATGGGCTGCCGATCGGCCTGCAGCTCCAGGGTCCGGCGCTGTCCGAGCCCGCCCTGCTGCGGGCGGCGCACGCCTTCGAGACGAATCACGATTTCGCCGCCCGGCGGCCGGATCTGGAGGTGAGTGCCAGTGGCTAGTTTCGAGGCCGTCATCGGCTTGGAAGTCCACGCCGAGCTCGCCACGCGGACCAAGATCTTCTGCGGCTGCAGCGCCAGCTTCGGCGCCGAGCCCAACACGCACGTGTGCCCCGTCTGCGCCGGCCTGCCGGGCGTGCTGCCGGTCCTCAACCAGACCGTGGTGGACTACGCGATCATGGCCGGCCTCGCGCTCAACTGCCGCGTCCAGCCCACCTGCAAGTTCGACCGGAAGAACTACTTCTATCCCGACCTGCCCAAGGCCTACCAGATCTCGCAGTTCGATCAGCCCATCTGCCGGGACGGCTGGCTGGAGGTGCCCGGTGGCGACGGCGCCACCACGGTGCGCATCCACCGCATCCACATGGAAGAGGATGCCGGCAAGCTGGTGCACGTGGGCGCGGCGGGCCTCGAGGGCGCCACGCACAGCCTGGTGGACCTCAACCGCGCGGGCGTACCGTTGCTGGAAATCGTCTCGGAGCCCGACATCCGCTCCAGCGAGGAAGCCAAGGCCTACCTCCAGGAGTTGCGCCTGGTGCTGATGGTGCTGGGCATCAACGACGGCCGCCTGGAGGAGGGCTCGTTGCGCTGCGACGCCAACGTGTCGATCCGCCCGGCGGGCGCGACCGAACTGGGTACCCGGACCGAGATCAAGAACCTCAACTCCTTCCGGTTCTTGCAGCGCGCCATCGACTACGAGGTGGCCCGGCAGACCAGGCTGGTCTCGGAAGGCGGCACGGTCGTCCAGGAGACCAGGCTGTGGAGCGAGGAGCGCGGCGTGACCTACAGCATGCGCTCCAAGGAAGAGGCTCACGACTACCGCTATTTCCCGGAGCCGGACCTGGTGCGCCTGGCCATCGGCCAGGCCTGGGTGGACGAGGTGCTCCTGCGGATGCCCGAACTCCCCGCCAGGCGCCGGTCGCGCTACCGCGCCCTCGGGCTGTCGGCGGTGGACGCCGCCATCATCGCGGCGGACCGGGCGCTGTCGACCCTGTTCGACCGCGCGGCCGAAGGCTACCGGAACCCGCGGGCGATCGCCAACTGGCTCATCGGCGACGTCACGGCCCTGGCCAACCAGGAACGCCGGAACCTGGAAGATCTGCCCCTGCAGCCCCACCACCTGCAAGCCCTGGTCGAGATGGTCGAGAAGGGCGCCATCACGAGTCAGGGTGCCAAGAAGGCGCTGCCCGCGCTGGTCCTCGAAGGCAAGGATCCCGTGACCCTCGTGGCCGAGATGGGCCTGGCGGCCATCGGCGACGAGGGTATGCTGCGCGACATCGTCGATCGCGTGGTGAGCACGAACCCCGCGCAAGTCGCGGAGTATCGGGCGGGCAAGACCAAGGTGCTGGGATTCCTGATGGGGCAGGTGATGCGCGAGACCCGCGGCCGGGGCGTGCCCGAGGTGGTCCAGCGCCTGCTGGCGGAGGCGCTGGCGGAGCGCTGATGGCGGCGCTCAAATGACCTGGCGCCTACGGACGCAGGCACGGAGGCCTGCGCCACCGAAGCAACGGGTGGGGCCGGCCTCCGTGCCGGCCGCGATGCCGGGGCGAAGTCATTAGAGCCGCGCGCTGAGAGCTCGCGCCGCCCGCCCTCGGGGCCGGCGGCTGACAGGGCGGGCTCCAGGCGTCCCTGGCGGGTATATCGCTCAGTGATGGACGATGCCCTCCTGGCCCGCTGGCAGGCTGTAGCCCGCCTGCCAGGCGACCTCGAGAAGGTGACGCGGCGCGACGAGCGCCTCCCGTTCCTCTACGAGGCGTTGCGGCGCCTGCTGGGCATGAGCCGGGCGCGCCTCTTCCCCATCAAGCGCCCGATGGCCGAACTGTCGGCCCCCGGGCGCAACAAGCTTCCCGTCCTCGAGTACATCTGCCTGCAGCGCCAGCCGGTCATGGTCTCGAATGCCGAGGACGAGGGCCTCGCGTTGCCGCGGGAGCTTTCCGACTGGAAGTTCCCCACGTTGCTCTTCATCCCCCTGATTTCCCGGGAAGTGGCGCTGGGCGTGCTCGCGCTGGCGAGCGAGGAGGTCAAGGAACTCGGCGGCGCCGACGCCGAGCTGATCGAGGCGGTCGTGCCCATCGTGGCGCGCACGCTCGAGATCGAAACCATGGTGGGCGAGAACGAGCGGCAGGCGCGCTACAACAAGCTCCTCGAAGGCGTGGAAGCCCTGATGCGCGACCGCGGCTGGGCCGAGATCCTCGGCTCGGTCGTCCACGAGGTGCACCAGTCCCTGCAGGTCGAGCGCACGCTGATCTTCGCCCGCCGCGGCCAGGAGAGCCTCGAAGTGCGAGCGGGCATCGGCTGCCCCTACGCTTCCGCCGGGAACCTCGGAGACGATGCCTGCGGCCTGCTGGCGAAGAAGGTGTTCTCGCACCGCAAGACCGAGGTGCAGAACTTCAACGGCATCCTGGATCTCGGCCTGACGCGCCCCTTCTGCATCGAGCGCCAGGTGGTCGCGGTGCCGATCGCCTCTCCCGAGCGGGTGCACGGAGTCATCGAGTGCTTCAATCGACTCGACGGCAAGGACTTCGAGGGCCACCAGATCGAACTGCTGGAGCGCGTGGCCGGCCGCATGGCGCTCGCCATCGAGAACGCCGAACTGCTCGATCAGATCCGGCAATCCGGCATCAACGCCGTCATCGGCCTGGCAACCGCGCTGGATGCCAAGGATGCCTATACGGCGAGCCATTCGCACAACGTCGGCGAGTACAGCTTCCGCATCGCCGCCGCGCTGGGCCTGCCCTACGACCAGTGCGAGCGCATCAAGCTGGCCGGGATCCTCCACGACCTCGGCAAGATAGGCATCCCCGACGACGTGCTCAACAAACCCGACAAGCTCACCGACGCCGAGTTCGAACTGATCAAGTCGCATCCGGTCAAGACGGGGAAGATCATGGCCCACTTCCACGACCTCCAGGACGTGCGCCTCTCGGCCGCCACGCACCACGAGCGCTGGGACGGCTTCGGCTATCCGGACCGGCTCAAGGGCGAGAGCATCCCGATCGGCGGGCGCATCATCTGCCTGGCCGACGCGTTCGATACCTTGACCAGCGATCGCAAGTACCGGGCCCGGGTGACCATGGAGTTCGCGCTCCAGGAGATGAGCCGCAATCGCGGGCGGCAATTCGACCCGGCCTGCGTGGACGCCCTCTTTCGGGCACTCGTGGATCTCGGCAGCGTGGACCTCAACGGCAACGCACTGCCGTCGCACGAGGAGCTGGAACGGCTCCGGACCGAGCCGCCGCCGCCGCTCAAGCCACCTCCCAAGCCGAAGCCGGCGGAGGCCGAGGCGACCAGACCGGCCTAGCGCGCAAGAGTTGATACCAAACCTCCTATGATATGTAACGTATCACGTTACTATCGTTGAGGAGGTACCCGATGCCCCAGCCGTGCGAAGCACCAGTCGTGCCCTTCCGGCGGCAGACGCAACCCGCGGACGACCTGGAAAGGGCCGTCGCGCTGATGCAGGAAGCCGACTGCGCCTGGCGGGCCGGTCGCCACGACGCGGCCATCGCCCGGCTCAGAGAGGCGATCGCGCTCGAGGAGTCCGCCCTGGGCCCCGACAATCCCGCCGTGGCGACCGCGCGGCCGCTCCTGGGAGCCTACCTGCTGGTCGCCGGAGACTATGCCGAGGCCGAATGCGTGCTGACCGAAGCCGTCTCCAGGCTCTCGGCCCTGCCCGACCGGCCCCATGAGAGCGTCGCGGCGCGGGCCCTGCTGGCCGAACTCTACCTCAAGCAAGATCGCGCGGCGGAAGCGGAAGCGCTGCTGGCCTCCCTCGGACCCGCATGCGAGGCCGCGTTCGGCCCACGCTCCCCCGAGTTCGCGCGCATCGTGCTGGCGCATGGCGCCGCGCACGAGGCGGCCGGCAATCTCGCCGAGGCCCTCCTGCTGTTCGGCAAGGCCCTCGACATCAGCGACAAGTCGAAAGGCGGCGCCGAGTTCCTCCCGGTGCTGCACCGCGCCCTCGGCGGCCTCGTGCGGCTCAACTTCGCCGCGGGTCGCCAGGCGACCGCCCTGGAGTACCTGGATCGGCTCCTGCTCGCCCTGCCGGACGACGAGGAGGAGTGACGTGCTCCAGTTCCATCCGGGCGACCTCCTGCACCTCGACCCCCGGATTCGCATCGCCTTCCGAAGGCGCTACGTCTACATCCGCCTGGATCCGGCCGCCCCGCCCGCCTGGCGCGGCGCGCTGGCCGCCGCAAGGGGATGCTCGTGGAGCCGGGTGGACGAAGCGTTCGTCATCCGGCGCTCGACTCCCAGCTGGGATCGGCTGGTGCGGCTCCTGGAGCGGCTGCCGGATGAGCCGATCGACCAGGGTAGGGCCTGCCCCCCGGTCGGCCCCCGCGGCGCCATGGCACCGCCGGCACGGAGGCCGGCGCCACTCTGCCGCCGGATGCCGACGCTGCTCGGCCTGCTCAGCCGGTTCGGCGCTTGGCTGCGCTCCAGAGCGCAAGCAATTTGTCGAGCGGCACTCCCGCGACCGATCCGCCGGCGATCTCCTCCATGGCGGCGAAGCGCCGAATGAAGCGCGCGTTGGCGTCCTTGAGGGCCTGCTCGGGGTCGATCCCGCGCATGCGGGCGAGGTTGGCGAGAGCCGTCAGGGCGTCGCCGATTTCGTGGGAAATCGCCGCCAGGTCCTCGCCGGCCAGGGCCTCCGCGAGTTCGGCGAACTCCTCGGTCACCTTTTCCGCGGCGCCGCGCCAGTCGGGCCACTCGAAGCCCACGCGCGCCGCCCGGGCTTGCAGCTTCTCGGACGCCGTCAGCGCGGGCAGGGCCAGGGGCACGCCGGCAAGCGCGCCCTGCCCGGCGGGTTTCTCGGCGGCCTTGAGGTCTTCCCAGCGGCGCAGGTGATCCTCGGCGGTCGAGCGTTCCTCGTCGCCGAAGACGTGGGGATGCCGCGCGACGAGCTTGTCGCATATGCGTTCCGCGATGTCATGGAGCGTGAACCTCTCTTCCTCGCTCGCCAGTTCCGCATGGAACACCACCTGCAGGAGCAGATCGCCCAGTTCTTCTTCCAGGGCGTCGTCGTCCTGGCGATCGATGGCGTCGACCACCTCGTAGGCCTCTTCCAGGCAGTAGCGCCGCAGCGAGGCGTGGGTCTGCTCGGCGTCCCACGGGCACCCCCCGGGAGCCCGCAGCCGGTGCATGATGGCTTCCAGGCGCCGGACGCCGCGTGGCGGCGCGGGCGGCAGGACCACCGAGGTCAGGTGGTCGATCCAGGGAAGGCGGTCGATCGCGTACAGCGGGAGATCCCGCTCGATCTGCTCCTCGCCCGGGATACCGGCGCCGCGTATCACCGTCACCGGGTGCTCGTCGGGGTACCAGGTCATCAGCGCGAGCTTCGCCTCGGACGCTACCTGCCGCGACCAGACCTGGAGGACGATGGTGTGCCGATCCGGCAGCAGATCGCCGATCTGGTGCGCGTCCACCACCTGCACGCCGCGCGCCGGATCGAGGCCAAGCCGCGCGTAGATGGCCTCCAGGCCCGACAGGCCGGGGACTATGGCGATCTCGACCCGATCCTGCGCGAGCAGCGCGCGCACCGTGCTCTCTCCCACCAGGGGATGCCCGGGCACGGCGTAGACGATGTCCTGGCGGGCCCCTTCGGCAAGCAGACGATCGACGATGGCCCGGTAGACGGCCTCGAAGTCCGATGCGTCGCGGTACAACTCGTCGAAGGCCTCGAACTCCACCCGCCACTCGCGCAAGGCGGCCACCGTCGGATGCACCGCCGTCCGCAGGTAGACCGGCCGGCGTTCCGTCAGCGCCGCGCGGGCTTGCACGGTGAGATCGTCAGGATTCCCGGGCCCCAGCCCGACGACGGTGATCAACTATGGGCTGCCGGTCGCCCCGGATGAGCCGTGCGCCTTGAACGCTCCGGCTCCGACGCTTTCGGTGCCCTGAGACGACCGCGGCGGCGGCGGCTGGTACTGCGGCCGGATCACGACCTTCGCGGCGCCTCGCTCGCTCTCCAGCCAGGCGGCGAACTCCTTGTCCTTCTTCTGGCGCAGCAACTGGTTGCCTATCTCGCCCTTGATGTCGTCGAACTTCTTGGTGTGGGCCTGCCGGCGCTCATGGGCCTTGATGACGTGCCAGCCGAACTGCGATTTGACCGGCGCCGACACGCCGCCGGGCCCCAGCGCGAATGCGGCGGCCTCGAACTCGGGCACCATCCGGCCCTTGCCGAAGAACCCCAGATCGCCGCCCTGCGCCTTGCTCCCCGAGTCCTCGGAGTGCTTTCGCGCCAGGTCGCCGAAATCGGCGCCGCCTTTGATGCGCTTGACCAGGTCTTTGGCTTCCTGCTCCGTCTTGACCAGGATGTGCGACGCCTTGACCTCCTCGGCCACCTTGAAGTGCTCGGGGTTGCCGTCGTAGAACTTGCGAGCCTCGTCGGGGGACACCGTCGCCGTCTTGGTGAGATCGTCGCGCAACTTCTCGACGATCAGGCTGTCGCGGACCTGTTCGGCCAGGGCTTCCTGGGTGATGCCGTTTTCCTGCAGGGCCTTCTTGAAAGCCGCCTCGTCCGGGAACTGCGTCTTGATGGACTTGAGGCGGGTCTCCACCTCGGCGGCCTCGGCCCCGATCTTGCGCTTCTGGGCGCCCTGGAGGAGCACGGACCGCTCGACGAGTTGATCCACGACGTCCTTGCGCAGGTTGTCGAGCATCTGCTGCCCCTGCGGGGCGCTGAAATCGACGCCCATCCGCGATTCGTACTGCTTCTTGCGGACGGCCATGTTGCGCTCGAAGCTGTCGCGGTCGATCTTCTCGCCGTTGACGGTGCCGACCCACGCGTCCGCCTCGGTGACGTAGAACGTCGCGACCGCGGCTCCGGACGCCACGACGACGGCCGCCACCAGGCCGGCGACGGCCTTCTTCGTGGCATTCCGGGCGCGAATGGCGGCCTGCGGATCGAGCTTTGCTTCGTTGTCTTTGTTGTTGGTCTTCTCGTTCACAGCGACTCAGTCTAGCAGTATTGGCGCGTCCGGGAGTTCCGAGGCGCGCCAGAGGTACCAGGACGCCGCGCTCCGGTAGGGGCGCCAGCGTTCGCCCCGGGCCGCGACTTCGGCGGGCCGGGGCAGGTCGGGGGTTCCGAAAGTACGCATGTAGCCCTTACGTAGGCCGTAATCGGCCACGGGCAGCACGTCGGGCCGGCCGAGGTTGAAGATCAGCAGCATCTCCACCGTCCAGCGGCCGATACCGCGGACCTGCGTCAGGGTGTCCACGATGGCGGAATCCGGCAGCGCTTCGAGGGCCTCTCGCGCCGGCACCAGCCCGGCGAGGGTCTTCTCGGCGAGATCGCGCAGGGCTGCCTGCTTGGGCCGCGACAGGCCGGCGCCGCGCAGCGCGCCCTCGGGCAATGCCAGCAGGTCGGCCGGCCCCGGCAGGCGCCCTTCCGGCCCCAGGGCCTGCAGGCGCCCGAAAATCGTGGCTGCCGCCTTGCCGGTCAGCTGCTGGTAGACGATCGACTCGGCGAGCGCCTCGTAGGGGCTGGGCGCCGGGTGGACCTGGAGGCGCAATCCGCCGACGCGGTCGATCAGCCGGGCCAGGGCGCGGTCCTTTCGCAGGCGCGCCAGCGCCGCGGCGCCGTCGAAGGGAAGCGCGTCCTCTCCTCGAAACAGCCTGGGCATCGGGCGCTCCCCTAGCGCCCCGCCGCGGCGGCCACCGCGGCGGCGGCCTGGCGCGAAAGCGCTTCCAGCAACTTCTCGACCGCCGCGAGTTGCTCTTCGGGGGCGAGCCTGGAGCGATCCATCGAGAGTTCGGCCTCGGCCCATTGCCAGCGGGCGAGGCCCGGGACCTCGAGCTGCAACTCCGCCCAGCCGGAGCGGGCGATCCTGGCGCCGACACGCACCCGGCCGGTCTCCGACTTGACATGGCCGATGCGCAGGTCGGTGGCGCGGAGCTTGACCGCGACGAGGCGGAGGAGGTTCTTCACGGGCACACCGAACTGCCCGAAGCGATCGCGCCACTCCTCGGAGAGCAGCTCGAGTTCGCGCTCGGTCTGCACCTGCGCCAGGCGCCGGTACTGCACCATCTTGTCCGCGGGATCTTCGAACCAATCGTCCGGGAGCAGGGCCGCGACCGGAAGATCGACCACGGCTTCCTCGCGCGGTTGTATGTCCTGGCCGAAGCCGGCGGCGATGGCCTCCTCGAGCAGCTGCATGTAGGTGTCATAACCGACACTCATCATCTGCCCGTGCTGCTCGGGGCCCAGGATGTTGCCCACGCCGCGGATCTCGAGGTCGCGCAGCGCTATCTGGTAGCCCGAGCCCAGGGCGGTGTGCTGCGAGATGGCGTCGAGGCGGTCCCGCGCCTCGGGCGTCAGCTCCTTGCCGGCCGCGAACATGCAGAAGCAGTACGCCTTGACGTCCGAGCGCCCGACGCGCCCCCGCAACTGGTAGAGCTGCGCCAGGCCCAGCTTGTCGGCGTCGTGGATGACGATGGTGTTGGCGGCCGGGATGTCGAGGCCGGACTCGATGATGGTGGTGGTCACCAGCACGTCGAACTCCCGGCCCACGAAAGCCAGCATCACGTCCTCCAGCGCGTTCTCGGGCATCTGCCCGTGCGCCATAGCGACGCGCGCGTGCGGCACCAGTTCCTTGACCGTGGCGGCCCAGTGCTCGAGATCTTCGACGCGATTGTGCAGGAAGAAGACCTGGCCGCCACGCTCGAGTTCGCGCAGGATCGCCGTGCGCACCACCTCCGGATCCCAGGGGCCCACCGCCGTCTTGACCGGCAGCCGGTTGGAGGGCGGGGTCGTGATGAGGCTCATGTCCCTTGCTCCCGACAGGGCCAGGTACAGCGTGCGCGGGATCGGCGTGGCCGACATCGACAGTACGTCCACCTGGCTCTTGAACGCCTTGAGCCGCTCCTTGTGGCCGACGCCGAAGCGATGCTCCTCGTCGACCACCATCAGCCCGAGATCCTTGAAGACCACGTCCTTGGAAAGCAGGCGGTGCGTCCCCACCACGACGTCCACCTCGCCCAGCAGGATCCGCTTGAGCGTCTCCCTGATCTGGCCGGCGGTGCGAAAGCGCGACAAGAGGGCGACGCGAATCGGGTAGGGCGCGTAGCGTTCGCGAAAGACCTGGAAGTGCTGGTGGGCCAGCAGGGTGGTGGGCGCGAGGATCGCCGCCTGCTTGCCGCCCAGCACGGCCTTGAACGCCGCCCGGATGGCGACCTCGGTCTTGCCGAAGCCGACGTCGCCGCAGATCAGCCGGTCCATCGGCCGCGGCCGCTCCAGATCGGCCTTGGTCTCCTCGATCGCCCGCAACTGATCGACGGTCTCGGTGTACGGGAAGCCGTCCTCGAGTTCGCGCTGCCAATCGGTGTCGGGCCCGAAGGCGTGGCCGGGCAGGGCCATGCGCTTGGCGTAGATGGCGATCAGGTCCTCGGCGAGCTGCTGGATGGACTTGCGGACGCGCTTCTTGACGCTCTCCCACTCGGCGCCGCCCATCTTCGAGAGCTTGGGGGAAACCTCCGCTCCGCCGCGGTACCGATGCAACAACCCCACCTGGTCGACCGGCACGTACAGCCGATCGTCGCCCAGGTAGCGCACCAGCAGGTACTCCTTTTCCTGGCCGTCGATGGTCAGGCGCGTGAGGCCCTGGTACACGCCAATCCCGTGCTTGTGGTGGACGATGTGGTCGCCCGCGCGCAGTTCCGTGACGCTCGCGATGGGAGTCCCCGCGAACGGGATCTTCTTGACCTTCGCCGCCTTCTTCTGCCAGCCGAAGATCTCGTGATCCGAGTACACCGCGAGGTTCAACGCCGGCCACTCGAAGCCGCAATCGAGCGCCTCGCGGAAGATCCACACTCCGCCGTATTTCGCCCCCCCGGGCAGGGGAAGCTGCGCCCCGAACGTCGCGTGGCAGCCGTACTCGTCGAGCAGCGCGAAGACGCGCTGCGGTTGGCTGGAAGCCACCACGACGCGCTCTCCGCCGCGGGAACGCTCGGCCAGGCGCCTGGCGAAGTCCCCGAACTGGTTGGGCATGGCCTGCGCGGGCGGCGCCCACCAGAAGAGGTCGTCGCCGTCGGGTTCGCCCGCCTCGACTTCGAGCACCGGGAACGCCTCCAGGGCCGCCTCCACCTCGGCAGGCTCGGCCACCAGGGCGACCGGCGCTTCCAGCAGGAGGCCGTTGTCGCGCCTGCGCTTTCGCTCCTCGGCCTGCGCCTTGACCCAGTCGGCCAGGCGGCCCGAGACTCCCGCAGCGCGGACGATGCGCGTGCCCGCGGGCATGTGCTCGAGCAGCGTCGACAGGCCGTGGAAGAACGCGGCGTACACTTCGCAGCCCTCGAAGGGCTGGAACTGCTTGAAGCGGGAGAGGTGCTCCCCGACGATGCCCGCGAGGCGATCGGCCTCGCTGCGGTGCCCAGAGCCACGGAAGCGCCACGCCTGCTCGTCGAGGGCTTCCTGGATGCGGGCCTCCGCGTTGTGCCAGTCCTCGGCCGGCAGGATGATCTCCCGGGCGGGCCAGATCTCGCAATCCAGCACGGTCTCCAGGGAGCGCTGCGTGAACGGATCGAAGGCCCGGATCGCCTCGATGCAGTCCCCGAACCACTCCACGCGCAGGGGTTCGGGCGCCTGGGGCGGCCAGAAATCGAGGATCCCCCCGCGACGCGAGAAATCCCCCCGCTCGCCTACCGCCGCCGCGGGTTTGAGACCCAGTTTGACCAGTTCCTGCGCCAGCCGGGTCGGCGGCACCTCGTCGCCGGCCCGCAGCCGGAGTGTCGCCTCGCGCCAGGCGACCGGGGCAGGGACCCGGCCAGCCAGGGCCGCGGCGGACGTCACCACGCGATCGATGCTGCCCCGCGCGAGGCCCGCGAGCACTTCCTGGCGCTGCTGCACCAGGTCGGGTTCGGGCGAGACGCCGTGATACGCCGATACCTCGCAGGCCGGAAAGTAAGCCACGTCCGGGCCGAACGCGCCCAGATCCATCGCGGCCTTGCGGGCCGCGACCGCATCGGGCAGCACCAGCAACCAGGGCGGCGGCAGGGCGGCAAGCACCAGCAGGAGCGCCTGCGGGCCGGGCCCCTTGATCCGGGCGCGCCGCTGCGACAAGAGATCCGCGAGGTGCGAATCCCTGGTCAGGTAAGGCACGAGATCGGCGAGCTGAGCCACGGAGCCTGACATGATACCGCATCCGGGCTTGATAGGTGGCGTCCGGATCGGGAATAATACAGCGGGCCGTTTTCCCCGAGACGAAAGGAACGTTGCCGCGCAAATGGCTTTGACCGTAAGCCAGAAGGCCGTCGAGTCCGTCCAGGTCATCACACTGGCCGGCGAGATCGACGCCCAGACGCTCCCGCCGCTCGAGACCGCACTCCAGGATCTCGTCGACAACGGCCACTACCGCATCGTGCTGGACTTCAGGCAGGTCCCGTTCATCGCGTCGGCCGGCCTCGGCGTGTTGATGAGCGTGATCGGCACCATCCAGGACAACGGCGGCGACCTCGTGATAGCCGGCGCCCAGCCAGACGTTTACCGCACGTTCGATTTGCTGGATTTCACGACGCTCTTCAAGTTCACCGAGTCCGTGGATCAGGCGGTCGCCGTCTTCGGCGGACCGGTCGGGTTGCGGGGCGAGTGAGGAGTCGGCAATGAAGGATGCAGAGGCCAACAGCACGCCGCTCAAGCCCATCACGGTCAGCCTGCCGTCTGACGTCAATTACCTGGATATCGCCCGGTCGTTCGTCGCCGACATCGCCGGCAAGGTCGGCCTCAACCCGAGCGAGATCCACGATCTGCAACTCGCGGTCACCGAGGCCGTGACCAACGTCATCGAGCATTCCTACGCCGGGGACGCCGATCAGCGCATCGAACTGGCGATCGAGAAGGATGGCGAGTGCTTCGTCGTCGCCATCACCGACAGCGGCCAGGTGCGCTTCGATCCCGCCAGCCATCCGGACCCCGACCTCAAGGAGTACGTCACGCAGTGCCGGGTAGGCGGACTGGGGCTGTTCCTGATGCGCAAGCTCATGGACCAGGTCGAGTTCACCTCCGACGAGCGCTACAACCGGGTCAAGCTCGTCAAGCGGGTCAAGAGCTGACGAATCCGGTGCGCCGGATCGTCGCCCTGGCCCTGGCGCTCGGCCTCGCGGCCGTCCCGGCAGCCCAGGCCAAGCCGCTCTTCGGCTCCCGGAAGGCGCCGCAGTTCACGCTCGAGGATTGCGCGACCGGCAAGCCGCTCAAGCTCGCGGACTTCCGCGGCAAGGTCGTGCTCGTCAACTTCTGGGCCACCTGGTGCCAGCCTTGCAGGGAGGAGATCCCGACCTTCCTGGAAGTGCGCGGCCGCCACAACGACAAGGGTTTCGAGATCATCGGCGTTTCGGTGGACGAGGGCGGCCACGCGGTGGTGATGCCGTTCGTCGCCGAGCAGCGCATCAGCTATCCGGTCGTGCTCGACGACGGCCGCACGCGCACCCGCTTCGGCGGCGTCCGCGGCATCCCCACGTCCTTCCTGCTCGACCGCGCCGGGGGCATCGCGCGCATCTTCCGCGGGCCGGTGAGCGCCGAGACCCTGGAGCAGGCCGTCACCGAACTCCTGTAGTCGCCGGCGCATGCCCCGGCGGATGCTCGATCGGCGGGGCGGCCGGCGGCTCCACCGGGGGGCCGAGCCGCAGGAAGACCCGGAAGCCCAGCGGATTCGGGCCATAAGCCGCGGCCACCGCGGCGTCGGGCACGATGAAAGTCAGATCGGCGCCGGCTGCCAGGCCGAAAGTCTCGTAGTCGCCGATTTCCCGGGCCAGGCCCAGGGTCAGGGCGCCGACCCTGTGGACCGTGTGGGCGGCCTCGCCCGGGAGCCCGAGTTCGTCGCGATCCACCACTTCCAGCCGCCCGTGGCCGCGCAGCGCCGGAGCCAGGTCCAATGCGCCTTCCAGGCCGGCGCTATCCAGCGTGCCGCCTCGGTGGCCGGCGCGGGGCTCGTTTCGCCCCCAGATCAGGGCGGCCGCGAAACGCCGTCCGCGGCCGGCGACACCCGCCACCAGCAAGGAGGCGGTGGTGCGGAGGAGGTCCCCGGGTTCGAGCGCCTGGGGGCCGGCCAGGTAGCCGGTCGAGACCTGCATGGCCACGTGGTCGCCGGGCGCGTAGCTGGCGCGCAGCGCGTACGAATCCAGCGGCCGGAACTCGAGGTCGTGCCGAGCCTCGTCGGGCTCCCGGCCATTGAACTGGGACGCTTCGACCTGAAACTCTCCGAGCCGCGCACCCACCGTCACGACGCCGAATGCGACGTGGGTGGAGTCTTGAAGGTGGTGGCCGAGCGGCGCGTTGCGGTTATCGCCCGACGAAGCGCGATGCAGGTACGCCGGCGGCCCCAGCGCGGGCGATCCGGCCGGTCCGCCGTAGACGAAGAACTCGGCCTCCGGCGCCAGCGGCACGGCGTACTCGCCCGCCAGCTCCATGACCAGGTCGTGCGGGTGCTGCCGGTCGATCAGGGGTTTGCCGCGGAAAGACTCGCCGGCTTGCAGCAGTTGCGGCACGCCGTCGGGGGGTAGCGTCCACGGCTCGAGGCTGGACAGCAGGCGCAGTTCGATCGAGCCGGGACCCAGGGGCCGCCTGGCGCGCAGCATCTGCCAGTTCTGCACGATCGCGGCCTGGCCGCCCCGCGGACCGCTCTGGCCAGAGACGCCGAGCGCAATGTCGAGGTGCGGCGACAGGACCCACCCGCCCGTCTCGAAGCCGTGCGGTTGGGGGGCGACCGAGGCCGGGAGCAGGTCGGTGCCGGCCAGGGCCGGGCAGGCGGGTGCCAGCGCGCCCAGCGCGCAGATGCCGGCCGGCAAGAACCACCGCATGCTGGTATTTTGCACCGTACCGGGCGATCCGGGGTATCCTGGGAGCAAATGGGGAACGCGCCCGCTGGAGCCCTCGCCGCCCCCGCACTGGCCCTGGCTGCGGCGGCCGCCGCGCTCTTCGCGCCGCCGGCGCTCGCCTGCTCGTCGTGCGGCTGCGGCCTGCCCGGCAGCAGCAGCGACGTCTCGTCGGTCGGCGGCGCGGCCCTCCTGTTCGGCGGCGAGAGCCGCTGGCTCGTGCAGAGCGGCATCAGCTTCCGCGACATCACGGGCAGCTTCAACGAGCGGGGCTCCTGGGCGGCCAAGCCGCAGGGCTCGACCCTGACCACCGTCCAGGGCAACCTGGGGCTGACCTACTACCCGGCCGACGGCTACACCGTCGGGCTGCAGGCGCCCTTCGCGATCAACCGCCTGGTGGGCGCCCAGTGGGGGAGCCAGGGGGCGGTAAGCCCGGTGGACGAACTCGACGGCGTCACCGGGCCGCGGCAGGCCGGCGGCTGGGGCGACCTCAACTTCCAGGCCTCGGCCCTCCTCTACCGGGGCAGCGAGGATCTTCCGGCCGTCGCCGCGTGGGCGGGCCTCGCGCTCCCCACCGGCAGCGCGGAAGGCGACGCGGCCGCCTTCACCGGCAGCGGCGTCGCCAACGGCCTGATCGGCCTCTCGTTCCTCAAGGGCTACGGGCCGCTGGAACTCTCGGCCAGCGCCGCGTACCAGCGCCCGCTGACGCGCCCGGCAGGCGCGGTGGCCTCGGCGTTCTACATCGGCCAGGCGCTCCTGGGTCAGGCGCAGGCCGACGTGGAAGTCTTCGCCGGCTGGAAGGCGGGCGTTGGCATCAACGGCTTCGTGGGCGCCACGGGCGTCGTGGACTCGGCCCCGACGGCCGCCACGCTCTCGAAGCTCAAGGTCGTGCCCAGCCTCGAATGGCGGCCGACCCCGGATGAGGGAGTCCGGGCGGCATTCGGCGCCGATCCGACGGTGTTCCCCGGGACCAACGCCATGACCGACAGCACGCTCTACCTCGTGTACTTCAAGTATCTCTAGACGGAGGGATGCGTCCCATGCGACACGGATTCCTGCCCGCCACCGCCGCAGCGATCGCCCTTTCCGGTTGCCCGGTGCCTGCCCCCGCCGACCTGGCGCCGCGCGAACTGGTGGCCGACCGCACCCTCCCGACGGGCAAGGGCCCCCACGGCATCGCCGTCGCCGCGGGCGTCGTGGTGCAGGCCAATCCGGCCGGCGGCACCATCGACCTGTTCGACGCCGAGAAGGAGACGCTCATCAAGACGTTGACGCCCGCGGACCTCGGTACCCTGGTCGGCGGCGTCGCGACGGCCTCGCCGGGCCTGACCAAGGCCACGCCGGACGGTACCTACGCGCTCACGGCCGATCCGGCCATCCCGGGCGTCCGCGTGCTCAAACCCGGCGAGGCGAGACAAGTGGCGACCGTGGACATTGGCCCGTTGAAACCCTCGTCCCGTATCGTGTGGGCCGATGCCACGACCGCCTACCTGTCGGTCACGAGCGAGGGCGGTGGCGTCAACGCCTTGAAACTCGCCTGGAAAAACGGCTTCGAGGCCCCGCCCGAGAAAGAACCGCTTGCCATCACGCGCGCCGGCGTGGACAAGGGGGCGGGAGGCAGCATCGGCCTGGGCGCCGGCTTCCTGGCCCTCGCCAACGGCACGGACAACTCGGTCTCGTTCGTCAGCCTCGCGGCGCCCGCGGCGATCACCTCGCTGCAACTGGGCAACAACCCGGGCCCGGTCGACATCGTCAATCCCGCAGGCCGGCCCCTCCTGGTCTTCGGCAATCGCAACTCCAATACGGTCGTGGTCTACGACCTGCAGAGCCGCGCCACCATCGCCACGCTCCCCGTGGGCACCACGCCCACTGACATGGTGGCGCGCCCGGACGGCCGATACGTGTACGGCACCTGCCGCGGCGCGGCCAACGTCTGCGTCATCGACACGGTCGCCGGCAAGGTGCACGGCGAAATCCGGGTCGGCCTTGGCCTGGCGGACAAGCCGGCAAGCCCGGTCCACATCTACCACGCCGAGGGGCAGGAAGGCTCGCACCAGGCCTGGGTCGGCAACGACGGCGACGCCTCGGTCACGATCATCGACATGCAGGCCAACCGCGCCATCGCGGTCGTCAAGACGGGCGCCGGCCACCACAAGATGGCATTCACGCCGACCAAGGCCTTCGTCTCGAACCTCACCGACAGCACGCTCTCGGTGATCGACCGGAAAGCGCTCTATTGACGCCTACGACCGCAGTTCGGTCTGCTTGAACTCCTCGATGCGGATCCAGTCGAACTTCCAGCAGTCGCGCACGATCTCGCGGCGCCTGGAGCCGTCGGCGCTCATGTTGAACACGATGTAGGTGTTGCCCATGAGGTCGGGGGCGTACCCGCCCATGGTTTCGTAAAGGTCCATGTCCATCAGGCGGTTGTTTGGGATGCCCGAGATGCCGCAGATGAACGACAGGCCCTGTGAATCCGGCGACCAGCGGAGGCGGAACAAGGACTCGGCGACGCCGTCGAAGACGGTGCTCTTGTTGAGGGTCTTGAGATCGAGCAGGACGATGCGCCACCCGAGGATCCACTTGTAGTACGGATAGCTGTAGAAGTAGGCGAGTTTCTTGCGGTCGGGCGAGAATTTCAGCTCGCGGATCTCGTGCTTCTCGCGCAACAACTCGACTTCCTGGCCGTCCTCGTCCACGCCGAAGACCGACCGCTCGTTGAAGCTCTGCTTCTTGAACGTCACCAGGAACTCGGGATCGTAGACGCTCAGCTTGTAGTACAGGTCGGTCGGCTTCTCGACGTCGAGGCGCTCCCAGGTGTTGACGTCGAGCACCCAGACCGCCGCCCGGTCGCCCGAACTCGTGTGGCTCCGCACCAGAAGCTTGGACCCGTCGTGCAGCCAGCTGGCGAAGACCGAGGTGAAGCCGTCGAAGCGCCTGACGGAGCCGTCCTGGTCGACGATCGACAGCGACACGTCGTCGGGGTGCTGCCGGGAAGCCTTTGTCGTGCAGAAGAGCTTCCGCCCGTCGGGCGAGAATTCGAAGTCCTGGAGCGCGTTGGAGTTTGCTCGCAGGATGCGATTCTCCTGCTTGCTGGTGTAGTCCTCCACCTCGCGCATGAGAAAGATGTCCTGCTCGTCGGACTTGATGTACGCGAAGTAGGTCCCAGCGGGAATCGTCTTGGGCTTGGTCAGGTTCATCTCCGGGTCCTGCCGCTAATCTGGGGTTGGTTCATCATACCACGCTCCGAGGTCGGAGAGCGCCTGGCGGGCGCGGTCCTTGAGCTGCGGCGTGGCCCCGGGATGGTCGTGGCAGGCCCGCCAGTGGGAAATGGAACCAGCCTTGTCGCCCAGTTCGCCGGCAAGCTGGGCCAGGCGGGCGTGCGTTTCGGCGGCCGACGCGAGGGCCCCCTCCCGCATGTAGGCCTCCAGGGCGCGACCGAACGCGTCTTGCGCCAGTTCCGGCCGCTCGGTCCGAGCCAGCACCGTGCCGAGCGCCGACAGCGGCTCGGGAGCGTCGGGTGCGGCGGCGATCGCCTGTCGCAGGTGCTCCTCGGCCTTCTCGAACTCCCCGGCCTCGACCAGGGCGATGCCGGCTCCCAGGTGGAACGAAGCGTCCGCGGAGACCGCGGGCGGACTCTCGGGCGGCCCGAGCGCGCGGGCCGCCGCAAAACCGACGCCCAGCCCGGTCAGCAGGCAGAGCCCGGCGACCATCGCGCCGCGCCGAGGGCTGAGAGTCAAGGCGGCGAACCGGTCGGGAGCGGGAACGGCGGTGCCGCCCGGGTTGCCCGTGCCGCCGGAACCGGCAGGGGCACCGGGTCCGGCAGGGGCACCGGGTCCGGCAGGGACGGCGGCCCCATGGGGACCGGCAGGGCCGGCTTCGACTTCGGCCTCGGGCGGCCGCATCAGGATCGCCAGATCGTAGGCGCGGCGCCGGTCGGGATCTCCCAGGACCTGGTACGCCTCGGTCAACAGGCGGGCGCGCTCGGGCGAGCCTCCGGCGTCGGGATGCGCGCCCGCGGCCATGAGCGCGCGATACGCCTTCTTGATCACGACGGCGCTCGCCCGCGGGTGGACCTGGAGCAGGCCGTAGTAGTCCGGGAGCGCGTTTTCGCCCAATCTCGTTCCTCTCTGGCTACATCTTACTGTGCAGCCTGACCCATGCGGCAGCCTCTGCCCTCCGATACGGTGCCCCGCGGCAGGGGGGAACGGATGGGGGCCAGGAGAGCTCCTCGAGCGGGCCGGCCGTGGAGGTCGGCCCCCGCGGGCGCCGTCGCGATCTGGGCCATCGCCCTCGCCGTACCGGCCGCCGGCATGCCGCCGCCGCGCGACGTGCCGCTCGACGAGGCCGTGCGACAAGCCCTGACGGCGAGCCCGGCGATCAAGAACGCCGAACTGGACATGCGGGTGCTGCCTTGTTGCAGGATGAGACGCTAGTTTGCCTGTCCAGCAGCCCCTGGGACACGGGGCTGCCGAGCGCGTGCCACTACCTGATGCAAGAGTTCGCCCGGGCCGGAAACCGGGTCCTGTTCGTAGACCGAGCCCTCTCGGTCAAGGATCTGGTCGTCGTGGAGCGCGAAGCGGACGAGTGGCTGCGCGCGCGCATCGCCCGCACGGCCGGCACGGTCCCCCGCCTGCGCAGGGTCGGCGAACTCTACGCGCTCACGCCCCCCCCGGTGCTTTCGATCGGCATGCTGCCGCCCGGCCTGATCCATGACACGGTAAACAGGCTGAATGCGGCGCTCCTGCGCCGTTGCGTCAGCGAGGCCCTGAGGGACCTCGGCTGGCACGCCGACATCGTCTGGGCCGGTCTCGATCTGCCGGGCGCAAACGCCCTGGCTGGCCGCCTCGGCGAACGGCTCCTTGTCTACCACTGCTTCGCCGAGCCGCCAGGCCTGGGATGCGAGGCGCGGCAAGGCACCCGGCAGGAGTCCAGATTGATCTCGCGGGCCGATGTGGTCTTCGCGACCAGTTCCGCCCTGTTGCGGCACAAGCGGTCCCTCGCGGCGGAAATCGGTTCCGGGGTCGTCGTGGCCTATCTGCCCGACGGTGTCGATCACTGCCGCCTCGCCAGGGCCCTCGCTCCGGACACGCCCGTCCCGGCGGCCCTTGCGGGCTTGCCGCACCCCGTTGCCGGCTATCTGGGCACCATCGAGGATCGGCTGGACTTTCACCTCCTCGAGACCGCCGCCGGGGCGCTATCCGAGGGCACCCTCGTCGTGGCCGGGCCCGCCTCCGGGCGCCAAGCGGAGCGCCTGCGCATCCTGGCCACGCTCCCCAATGTCGTGATCCTGGGCCCCGTGGATCCGGCGGCGGCACCCGGTGTCTTGAAGGCGTTCGACATCGGCCTTGTCCCGTTCAGCAAGACCGTGGCGGCGTCGTTCGCGTACCCGCTCGAGGTCAACGAGTACCTGGCCGCGGGCTTGCCGGTCGTGGCCAGCGACTTCGCCGACCTCGGGGATATGGCGCCGCACGTCCGCGTGGCCGCCTCGTCCCAAGCGTTCGCGGCCGCGTTGCGCGACGCGGCGACGCCATCCGGCCCCGGCAAACGCCTGGAGCGGTCGCGCTTCGCCGCCGGCAACTCGTGGCGCAGGCGGGCCGAGGCTGCTTCCGAGGTGCTGCAAACAATGGTAAAATAAGGTTTTAACGAAAGGACGCTGGTAATGACGACGCAGGCACCCGCCAGAATCGAGATCATGGCGCCCCAGGGCCCGTTCCGCAACGAAGATCCGGTGGACTGGACCGACGAGAGCAATGTCCGCCGCATGCGCGAAGCCCTCGCCAAGGTTCGTGGCGAGCTGGGCCGCGAGTATCCGCTCATCATCGGCGGCAAGCGCGTCATGACCGAGGGCAAGATCAGGTCGATCAACCCGTCCAACCCCTCGGAGCTGGTGGGCCTGTTCCAGAAGGCCGAGCGCGATCACGTCGAGCCCGCCATGCAGGCCGCCCTCGAGGCGTTCGAGACCTGGAGCCGCACGCCGGCCCCGGAGCGGGCGTCGGTGCTCTTCAAGACGGCCGCCATCATCCGGGACCGGAAGTTCGAGTTCATGGCGTGGCTGGTCTTCGAGGTCGGCAAGAACTGGCGCGAGGCGGATGGCGACATCGCGGAGCTGATCGACTTTCTCGAGTTCTACGGCCGCGAGGCCCTGCGCCTGGCCGCGGTCGAGCCCCCGGTGCAGCTCCCGGGCGAGCGTGACGAGCTGTGGTACATCCCGCTGGGCGTGGCCGCGGTCATCCCGCCATGGAACTTCGCCGGCGCCATCATGGGCGGCATGACCAGCGCCGCCGTGGTCTGCGGCAACACCGTCATCCTCAAGCCTTCCAGCGACTCGCCGGCCATCGCCGCGAAGTTCGTCGAGGCGATGGAAGAAGGCGGCCTGCCGCCGGGCGTCGTCAACTTCTGCCCGGGCGCCGGCGGCTCATTCGGCAACGCCGTCGTCGAGCATCCCAAGACCCGCCTCATCGCGTTCACCGGCAGCAAGGAAGTCGGCCTCGACATCCACTCGAAGGCCGCCCAGCCCCGCAAGGGCCAGCTCTGGATCAAGCGCACCATCCTCGAGATGGGCGGCAAGGACGGCATCGTCGTCGCCGACGACGCCGACATCGACGCGGCGGTCGAGGGCGTGGCGGTATCCGCCTTCGGCTTCCAGGGCCAGAAGTGCTCGGCCTGCTCGCGGCTGATCCTGGACGAGAAGATTTACGACGCCTTCCTGGAGAAGCTCGTCGCGCGAGTCGCGAAGATCACGGTCGGCGATGCGGCCGAAAACCCCGACATGGGCCCCGTGGTCAACGCCGGCTCCCTGAAGTCCATCCAGGAGTACATCGAGATCGGCAAGCAGGAAGGCCGTCTGGTCTTCGGCGGCGACCGCATCACATCGCTGGGCGACGGCTACTTCCTGCAGCCCACCATCATCGCCGACGTGGCGCCCACGGGGCGCCTGGCCCAGGAGGAGATCTTCGGCCCGGTGCTCGCGGTCATCAAGGCCAAGCACTTCGACGACGCGATGGACATCGCCAACAACACCGAGTTCGGGCTTACCGGCGCGATCTACTCGACCTCGCCCGAGCGCATCGAACGAGCCAAGCGCGACTTCCATGTCGGCAACCTGTACGTCAACCGGAAGTGCACGGGCGCCATCGTGGGAGCGCATCCGTTCGGCGGGTTCAACATGTCGGGCACCGACTCGAAAGCGGGCGGCCCCGACTACCTGTTCCTGTTCACGCAGGGCAAGTCCATCGCCACGAAGGTCTGATTTCCAAAAAAACACCCGCTTGCCGCTTGCGGCTACACGGCTCCGCGCTACAGTAGGGCCTGTCGACACGAATCGGTGAAAAGTCCACCTGCTGTGGCAGGAGGTTCCGATTCAGGCACTTCGGTCCTTCCTTCCGAGGAAGATCAGTACCAGGTGCCAGGAAGATTCGATGGGTCGTGAGATCGGCCGAATCTTCCAGCGAGCGCCCGAACCTTCCGAGGGTTCGGGCGCTTTGCGCGTGACATAACCAAGCAATCGGCCTGCAATATTCGTGCAATCTTTCGGTTGCATTCTAGTCACATAAGCGCAAGGGGACTGCAACGCACGGCGTGCGGGCCCCGGGGGGTAGGCGGCCGGGCGCGCGAGCGGGGCCGCCGGAGGAGATGTTTACGCGGCCGGGCGCATTCGATGCGGGGCCGCGAGGCTAGAGCGATGCCTGCAGCCGGGCGCCATGTTTGCGGGGCTGCCGGATTCGCACGCCTGGAGTAGGCCGGGCGCCTTGTAGGCGGGGCCAAGCTGGGGCGAACCAGTTGCGTTGGGGGAAGTCAGCGCGGTCCCGGCGACCGATCGGGACCGCGCGCCTGCAAGAGGAGGCTTTGCATGTCAAAGAAGTTCGTGCTGGCGGCCGCATTGGTTGCCGCGTTCACCACGGGTTGCACCGGTCCGGTCTCGGGCGTGTCCCCGGGCAAGACCTACCGGTCGCAGGCTACCTACGGCGCCGGCTACGGCCAGGCCGCCCAGCCGGAGCAAGCCGGAACGACCGGCGTCCGCAACGTCATCTCGCTGAGTGGCGACGCCAGCGGACCGTCCGGCACGCTCGAGGTCTCGCTGGAGCTGGCGAAGGCCGATCGCGGGCTCCTGGCCCTCCCCGAGGGTACCGACCGGGTCCTGATCACGATCGCTTCGCCGAAGCTCGATGCCCCGCTCCGCCAGGAGATCCGCCGGAGTCAGTTCGTGGGCGGCGTCGCGAAGATGATCGTCACCAAGCTCCCGCTCGGCCAGACGAAGGTCGGCTGCGAGGTCTTCGACGATGCCGGCGCGCTCATCACCCAGGGGACCTCCGGCGCCGTCGTCACCGCCGACACGATCAGCCCGGTCAAGATCGACCTGGTGGTCAAGGAAGCCACGGGCGGCCTGGCCATCTCCGTCGATACCAAGAAGCAGTATGCCGACAAGCCGGAAGTGTACTTGCCGCCGGACACGCTCACCGGCCTGACGGGCGCCCTCGATGGCGACGCCGCGCCGCACCATGCCTCCAAGCCAACCAAGAGCGAGCGGATGTACGACACCGGCATGAAGGTCTACGCCGGCCAGATCGTGGACTTTCGCGGCCTCGGCAAGATCACGACCACCAAGCGCCTTTACGCGGTCGTCGTGAGCGGCGCCACGACTCGCGTGATCGACGTGCGCATCACCGAGACGACCAAGCTCAAGATGCCGGTGGCCGGCAAGCTCTGCCTGATGGCCTTGCTGTAACCCGGGCGACCTTACCGCCAGAACCGGGGTTGTTGGGGGGAAACGGCAAGCGCCGGGGAGCTATGCTCCCCGGCCGGCCGTTTTGGGGTATTTTCATCGCGTGGTCGCGGTAAATCTGTGGACCCTGCTCACCTGGTCGGTGATCGTCGTCGTGGGTATCGCCGCGTTGGCGATCGCCATCGGCGTGCTGGCCGGCGACGACGGAGGCCTGGAGACGCTCCAGCGCCTGGTCCCGCCGGAGATCTGGGACGAGCTATCGCCGGCCGCCCGGGCGTCCTTCCGGGTCGTGGCGCAGGCGGATCCCGAGACGCGGGAGCGCTTCAAGCGCGTCCTCTTGCGCCTGGCCGACGGCTACCTCCAGGAGCAGCGGAGCCCCGCGGCGCAGCAGGCGTACGTCTCGGTCCTGCTCGACACCCTGGGCAAGCTGACGCTCTGATAGCACGGCTCGCCCTCGCTCAGGCATCGCGGCAGGCGCGGAGGCCGGCCCCACCCGCCGCATCGGTGGCGCAGGCCTCGGCCCCACCCGCCGCATCGGTGGCGTAGGCCTCCGTGCCTGCGTCCGTGAGGCGCTATATCACCATCACTTCTTCGGTGCCGCGCCTGTCGGCCGTCTGGAAGCGCTCCATCCCGAGTTCGGAGACGTCTATTTCACTCCGGCCGTCGAGCACCAGTTGCGCGACGACCTCCCCGGCCGCCGGCGCGTGCATGAAGCCGTGGCCGCTGAAGCCGGCGCAGGTGAACAGGCCCGGCACCTCCGGGTGGGCGGCGATGATGGGGTGGTGGTCGGGCGTGACCTCGTAGAGGCCCGCCCAGGCGGCGTTGATCTCGGCGACCTCGAGGGCCGGCATCCGCTCGACCGCCGCGGTCGCGATCTCCATCACGAACTCCTCGTCCACGTCGGTGCGGTAGGCCGGGGGCTCGTCGCGCCGTGCCATGCCCATCAGCAGGCCGCCGCTCTCGGGATGCATGTAGAGGCCGGTACCGTTGTCCACCATCATCGGGTACGTCGGCCTGATGAACGAAAGCGGCGCGGTGGTGGCGATGTGCCGGCGCACCGGGACGATCGGCAGGTCGATCCCCGCCATGCGGCCGATCTGGGATGCCCAGGCTCCCGCCGCGTTGACCACGACCGGCGTCGCCACCGGCCCGTCCGGCGTCTCGACGCCCGCAATGCGACCGCCCTCGATGCGCAAGCCCGTGACGGGCCGCCGGTTGACGACACGCACGCCTAGGTCGCGGTTGCGCTTGAGATAACCCTGCAGGAACTCGTGGGGATCGCCGATGCCATCGTTGGCGCAGAATGTGGCGCCGACGAGATCGTCCACCCGCAGTTCGGGCACGCGGTCGGCTACTTGCGCCGGGGTCAAGAGACCGACCTGGAGCCCGAGGCTGCGCTGGAGCGCGACGTTGCGCTGCGCCTGCTCCCAGTTGGCCTGGCTGGGCGACATGAACATGTAACCGACCTGGTGGAAGACGATTGGCACGAGCATCTCGTCGGCGAAACGCTCGAACTTGGCCACGCTGCGCAGCGACAGGCGGATGTTGACCGGCGTGGTGAACTGGGCGCGGATGCCCCCGGCGCACTTGCCCGTCGACTCCGCGCCGAAGAACAACTCCTTTTCGAGCAGCAGGACGTCGGTCACGCCGCGGGCGGCCAGGTGGTAGGCGATGCTGGCGCCGACGATGCCTCCGCCGATGACGACGACTTCTGCGGTTTCCATTTCGGCGCCAGTTTACACGGTTCTGGGCGGAAGGTGTGTCGGGTGTGACCGGCCAGGACCGCCACTTGGGGCGCCCGGAGGCGCCAGGCTCGGCCGGTGACGCAGCCCGGCCAGGACTGCGGGGTGGTACCGGCCGAGTGCTAAACAGTCTCCCATTGACTGAGATCCAAACCGTCGCTTGACAGCCGGTTTATCCAAGATCACAATCGCCGGATCTTCCCTTCCTGCGTTGATCCTGGAGGTGCTTGTGGGGCGATCCAAGAACGG
>Ga0194120_10001737_pt1 | contig 38756 bp, 44 predicted proteins | sample TA2MahCa65mmetaG_FD_148642 | JGI IMG/M metagenome (GOLD analysis project Ga0194120, IMG submission 148642) | Freshwater microbial communities from Lake Tanganyika, Tanzania - TA2015019 Mahale Deep Cast 65m | ecosystem: Environmental > Aquatic > Freshwater > Lake | place: Tanzania: Lake...
CTGCCCCGACGATCTGCAAGGATGGGGACCCGACGCTTGTGCAATGCGTTCCCATCGGCAGCATGAATCTTCTGTCGGTCTGCGGCTCCTGTCCCGAGGGCTATCGGCAGGTGGGGAGTTCATCGGTCCCGGCCCGTTGCGGCACGGCCGAAGGGGGCCACATGAGCCAGTGCCAGATGGAGAAATTCGAGAGCCGTCTGCCGAACCCGAATCAGGGTGGCCGCTTCTGTCCGCCTGACTGCGCGGGCCCGCTCCCAACGCCGGGACAGGGGGCCCTGCCGCCTCCACCAAAATACTTGCCTCCGCCGAAGGAGGGGCAATGAACCGACCGCACCCCTGGAAAATCTGGCAGGGCACGGTAGAGAGGGAACTGTGACCGAGCGCATCGTCACCAACCAGATGACCGACGACGAACGCGGCCTGGAAGTCACGCTGCGGCCGCAAACCTTGGACGAATATGTCGGCCAGGGGCGGATGAAAGAGTCCCTCAGGATTTGCATCGAAGCGGCCAAGCGCCGAGGCGAGGCCCTGGACCACGCCATTTTTTACGGCCCTCCAGGCCTGGGCAAAACCACCATCGCCCACATCATCGCGCGCGAGATGGGCGTGGCCATCCGTTCGACTTCGGGCTTGGTCCTGGCCCATGCGGGCGACCTGGCCGCCATCCTGACCAACCTCCAGGAGCGGGATGTCCTGTTCATCGACGAGATCCACCGGCTCCCGGCTTCCGTCGAGGAAGCCCTCTATCCCGCGATGGAGGACTACCAACTCGACCTGGTGATCGGCCAGGGACCCTCCACGCGGACGATCAAGCTGGACTTGCCGCGCTTCACGCTGGTGGGCGCCACGACCAGGGCCGGCGCCCTGACCTCCCCCCTGCGCGAGCGGTTCGGGCTGGTGAATCGCCTGGATTTTTATTCTCCCGACGATCTGAAAATCATCGTCACCCGCTCGGCCGGCCTCCTCGGCATCCCGATCGACTCGGAGGGCGCGGCCGAGATCGCCGGCCGCGCGCGCGGGACCCCGCGCATCGTCAACCGCCTGATCAAGCGGGTCAGAGACTTCGCCCAGATCAAGGCCGAAGGACACATCACACGCCAAGTCGCCCGCGACGCCCTCGCCTGGTTGGGGGTGGACGAGGCCGGGTTCGACGACATGGACCGGAAGATCCTCCTGACCATTATCGAGAAATTCGCCGGAGGACCGGTCGGCATCGAATCGCTGGCTGCCGCCGTCAACGAAGAGAAGGGGACGCTTGAGGATGTCTATGAGCCCTTCCTCATCCAATCCGGCTACCTGGAGCGGACGGCACGAGGCCGTCAAGCGACCAGGGTTTCGTTCGAACACTTTGGAAAACATAAAGATTTACTGACATAACCAGAAGAAGTTTTCAGCCGTCAGCAGTCAGCTTTCAGGAAAAAGATTTCGGAGTAAATATCTCTCACTGAAGGCTGAGAGCTGAAAGCTGATCGCTGAAAGCTATTGCCCTGCAGCCCTCCATAATCCCCCAAATCCTGTTGATAAACCTTGCAAAGCTCGCTTGCTTCCTGTACTATTTTCTGTCTCGCACTGAAAGATTTGCGTCACGGGTCGCCGTGAGGAATGTATGGAAAGTCCGAAGGACATTCAGCACTATCGCAAGGAGATCGATCGGCTCGACGACGAGATCCTGCGTCTGCTGAACGAACGATCCAAGTCCGTCATTGAAATCGGACGGTTGAAGAAGGAGACGGACGCCGAGGCCAATCTGCACACGCCGGGCCGGGAAGCGCAGATTGTCAATCGGCTGATAGGCGAAAACGCGGGGCCCTTCCCGAACGACGCGATCCGGTCCGTCTACCGCGAGATCATGTCCGCGTCGCTCTCGCTCGAAGGTCCCCAGAAGGTGGCCTATCTCGGTCCGCCGGCCACGTTCACGCACCTGGCCTGCATCCAGAAATTCGGGACCTCCGCCCAGTACGTTCCGGTCAACAGCATCAAAGACGTCTTCGACGAGGTGGAGCGAGGCCGCGCGAATTTCGGCGTGGTGCCGATCGAAAATACGACCGAAGGCGTGGTGAATTACACGCTGGACATGTTCATCAACTCGAACTTGCTGATCTACGGCGAGGTCTTGCAGGAGGTGTCCCACCATCTCCTCTCGAAGACCGGACGCCTGGAAGACATCAAGAAAATCTTTTCGCACCCCCACGCCATCGCACAGTGCCGGCACTGGCTGGAGACCAACCTGCCCAACGTGCCGGTCTCGGAGGTTCCCAGCACGGCCCGGGCGGCCGAACTCTGCGCCGACGATCCGTCGGTCGCCGCCATTGCCTCCGAACTGGCCGCGCAGTTGTATGGCTTGAAGATCATCAAGTCCAGGATCGAAGACAACCTCAACAACTTTACGAGGTTCCTGATCCTCTCGAAGAAAGCGCCGGAGCGGACCGGCAAGGACAAGACCTCCGTGATGCTCTCCGTGAAGGACAAAGTCGGCGCGCTCTACGACCTGCTGCGGCCCTTTGCCTCCCACGGGCTCAACATGACCAAGATTGAGTCTCGTCCGTCCCGACGCAAGGCCTGGGAATACTTCTTTTTCGTCGATATCGAAGGGCACCTCGAAGAGGATCGAGTGAAAAAAGCCCTGGAAGAGGTGAAGGGCCGCTGCCTCTTCATGAAAATCTTGGGATCCTATCCGGCCCACTCGTGACCCTATGCCGCTGAACGTACATCCCGATATCGCGTCGTTGGTTCCCTACCTCCCCGGCAAGCCGATCGAGGAACTGGAACGGGAACTCGGCATCCCGCGCGCCATCAAGCTGGCGTCCAACGAAAATCCGATCGGCCCCTCGCCGAAGGCCCTGGCGGCCCTCTCCACCGAAGCCGCCGGGACGTTGAATCGGTATCCGGACGGCGGCGCGCACCGCCTCCGCCGCGCCCTGGCCGACCGCTACAAGCTGACGCCCGATCAGGTCATTCTGGGCAACGGCTCCGACGAAATCATCGGCCTGCTCGCCCGCACGTTCCTGTCGCCCGGCGACGAAGCGGTGATGGCGGATCAGACCTTCGTGATCTACAAGATGGAAGTGACGGCGGCCCACGGCGTCTCGGTCGTCGTGCCCCTGAAGGAGGGCCGCCACGACTTGCCGGCCATGGCGAAGGCCGTGACCCCCAAGACCAAGCTCGTGTTCGTCTGCAATCCGAACAATCCGACCGGCACCATGGTGCCGGCGGCGGATGTCGCCGCGCTGATGGCGCAGGTGCCGGACGATGCCATCGTGGTCTTCGACGAAGCCTATTACGAGTACGTCGTCAGCCGGAATTTTCCCGACAGCCTGGGCTACGTCAAGCAGAACCGGAACGTCGTCGTCCTCCGCACCTTTTCCAAAATTTACGGCTTGGCGGGGCTGCGCATCGGCTACGGCCTGACGACGCCGGAGATCACCGGCTACTTGAACCGCCTCCGTCCGCCGTTCAACGCCAACAGCCTGGCCCAGCGGGCCGCGCTCGCGGCGCTGGAGGACGAGGACCACGTCGCTCGCAGCCGGGCCATGAACCAGGCGGAAATGACGCGCCTGCGCCGGGACCTCGTTTCGCTCGGCTTCCAGCCGCTGCCCAGCGAAGCCAACTTTTTGTATTTCGACGTCGGACGGAGCGGCCGGGAGGTGTTCGAGGCCCTGCTCCGCGAAGGCGTCATTGTGCGCCACATCGAAGGCCGCATGCTGCGGGTCACCATCGGCCTGCCGGAAGAAAACACCCGTTTTGTGGATGCGCTGAAGCGCGTCCTCCCACGCGAATAAGTCGAACCAAGGAAGAGGGGACCATGATTATTGTCTTGAAGCCTGAAGCCACCGAACGCGAAATCGAGCACCTGTTGGACCGGCTCCGCGAACTCGGATTGAAATCCCACATCTCGCACGGCGAAGAACGCACGATCATCGGGGTCATCGGCGACGACCGGATCCTGCACAACCAGCCCCTGACCGCGTTCCCCGGCGTGGAGAGCGTCACGCCCATCCTGGCGCCCTGGAAGCTGGTCAGCCGCGAGTTCAAGAAAGACAACACGATCATCGACGTGAACGGCGTCAAGATCGGGGGCAAGAAAATCGCGGTCATGGCGGGCCCCTGCGCGGTGGAAAAGCTGGAGGTGACCGTCGGCATCGCCCAGGAGGTCAAGGCGGGCGGCGCCAGCATCCTGCGAGGCGGCGCCTACAAGCCCCGCACCTCGCCCTACTCCTTTCAGGGCGTCGGCCGGGAGGGATTGGACTACCTGCTGGAAGCCAAGAAGCAAACGGGGCTCCCGGTGGTGAGCGAGATTCTGGACACGCGCGACATCGAACTGTTCCTCCAAAAGGCGGACATCATTCAGATCGGCGCGCGCAACATGCAAAACTTCGAGCTGCTCAAGGAAGTCGGCTCCTACGACAAGCCGGTGCTTCTGAAGCGAGGGCTGTCCGCAACCATCAAGGAATTCCTCCTCTCCGCCGAGTACATCATGTCCCGGGGCAACCGGAACGTGATGCTCTGCGAGCGCGGCATCCGGACCTTCGAAACGCAGTACCGCAACACCTTGGACCTGGCGGCCATCCCGTCGCTGAAAGAACTCTCCCATTTGCCGGTCATCGTGGACCCCAGCCACGCCACCGGGAAATGGAACCTGGTCGCGCCGATGTCCAAAGCCGCGGTTGCGGCCGGCGCCGACGGCCTGCTGATCGAGGTCCATTCCAATCCCGAATGCGCCCTCTGCGACGGCGAAGAATCCATCAAGCCGACCAAGTTCAAGGAGCTGATGCAGGAACTCAAGAAGATCGCGGAAGCGGTCGGGCGAGATATTTAGAGGGCTGATGGCTGCACGCAGACCTCATTTTCACCAGGTCGCCATCGTCGGCGTCGGACTCATCGGAGGCTCGCTGGGCCTGGTGCTCAAGCAACGGGGGCTGGCCGACTCGGTGGTCGGCATCGGCCGCCGGGTCGAGAACCTGAAGACCGCCGTCACGCTCGGCGCCATCGACCGCTACGTGTCCGAGGCCAAAGAGGGCGTCGGCGACGCGGACCTCGTGGTGCTGGCCACACCGGTGGACACCTACGAACGTCACCTCAAAGATTGGGGCCGCTGTTTGAAACCCGGCGCCATCGTGACCGACGTCGGAAGCGTGAAGGGCCCCCTCGTGGAACAGGCGGAAGGCTTGATGCCGGCCCTGGCGCACTTCGTGGGCGCCCATCCGATCGCGGGACGGGAAAAAACGGGGGTGGCGGCCGGATCCGTGGACCTCTTCAAGGGTGCGCGGTGCATCCTGACGCCGACGCAACGCACCGACCCGGGAGCGCTGGAAGCCGTGCGCGCGATCTGGGAGGCGGCGGGATCCGTCGTGCTCTCGATGGATCCCTTCCTGCACGATCGGGTGCTCGGAGCGGTCAGCCACCTGCCCCATGTGGCGGCCTTCTGCCTGATCAACGCCTTGACCGACATCAAAGACCGCACGACCCCTGAGTTGGATTTGCTGGCGTACGCCGGCGGGGGCCTGCGCGACACCACGCGCATCGCCGCCAGCTCGCCCGAGATGTGGCGCGACATCTGTTTGTGGAACCGGCAGAACCTGATCCAGATGATCGAGATCTACGAAGAGCGCCTCCGGCATCTCAAACAACTGATTGCGGCCGGAGACGGGCCGGGCATCGAAAAGGAATTGGAGCGGGCGAAACAAGTGCGGGAGCAACTCAACAACCGGTGATGAGTGATGTGTGATGAACAAAGATCGTTGCATTGATTTTTCCATCTCACTTGCTCGTCCCCCATTACCCATCACTCATCACCCATGACGTCTCTTACGATCAATCCCGGCGGGCCCTTGCAGGGAACCATCGCGGTCCCCGGCGACAAGTCCATCACGCACCGCGCCATTATCCTCAGCGCGCTGGCGGAAGGGGAAAGTCTCCTCACCGGCTATTGCCGCGGCGAAGATTGTCTCAACACGGCGCGAGCCTTCCGGGCGATGGGCGTTCGAATCGACGAGCAGCCGGACCGCTTGCGCGTGTACGGCAAAGGCCTGTGGGGTCTTTCGGAACCGGAGCAGCCGATCGACTGCGGCAACTCCGGCACCGGCATCCGCCTCCTGACCGGCTTGGTGGCGGGACAGGATTTCTTCACCATCCTGACGGGGGACGAATCCATCCGACGCCGTCCGATGGGCCGCGTGGTCAAGCCGTTGCGTGAAATGGGCGCCGCGATCGCGGGGCGCAAGGGCGGCGAACTGGCCCCGCTGGCCGTGACCGGCAGCCGCTTGCGGGGCATCGCCTACCGCTCCCCCGTGGCCAGCGCCCAGATCAAATCTTCCCTCCTCCTGGCCGGCCTCTACGCCGAGGGGACGACGCGCATTACCGAACCCAAACCGTCGCGCGACCACACCGAACGCATCTTCCGGCACTTTGGAATTCCGGTGCAGACCGAAGGTGCGGGCGAGGGATCGACGGAAGGATCCTCCGTGTCGCTGCCGGGCCGTCCGATCGGCTGGACCGCAAAGAACCTCGCCGTGCCGGGAGACCTCTCCGCTGCGGCGTTCTTTCTCGTGGGGGCCACGATCGTGCCCGGCTCCGACGTGACGATCACCGGGGTCGGCATCAATCCCACGAGGTCCGGGCTGCTGGACATCCTGCGCGAAATGGGCGCCTCAATCCTGGTGACGAACCGACGGGAAGAAGCCGGAGAGCCGGTTGCGGACCTGCACGTCCGCTCTGCCTCCCTGCATGGCATCCGCATCGGAGCCGAGCGGATTCCCCAGACCATCGACGAATTTCCCATCCTCTGCGTCGCGGCGGCAGTGGCGGAAGGCGAGACCGTCATCACGGGGGCGGCGGAACTGCGCGTCAAGGAAAGCGACCGCATTGCCACCATGGCCGCGGAATTGGCCAAGATGGGCGCCGCGATTACCGAGACCCCGGATGGACTGATCATTCAAGGCTCAGGCGGTCGCCGCTTCCGTGGCGCGTCCTGCGCCAGCCACGGCGACCACCGCGTGGCCATGTCCGTGGCCATAGCCGGACTCGTCGCCGACGGGCCCACCAAGATCGAAGAGACAGCTTGCATCGAAACATCCTTTCCGGGGTTCGATGGCAAGGTCTCGGAATTATTGACAAAACGTTGACCAAGTCTATAATACAGAGCCAGCGTCCGGAAAAGACCGAGGAACACCGGCGCGAGCAGCGTCTGATCGTCACGATTGACGGTCCTGCGGGAGCCGGCAAGAGCACGGTGGCGAAGCTGCTCGCGTTGCGTTTGGGCTATCTCTATCTGGACACCGGCGCGCTCTATCGCGCCGTGGCCTGGAAGGTGCGGCAAGCCGGTGTCGATCCCTCGGACCACGAGGCCGTGGCCACGCTCCTGCCCGCCACCACGGTGACGATGGAGTACCGCCCGGAACGGGCGCGGGTGTCCGTGGACCAGCAGGACGTGACCGAGGAGATCAGGACGCCGGACATCAGCCGGCTGGCCTCCGTCGTATCGGCCATTCCCGCCGTACGCGACTGGCTCCTCCCGGTTCAGCGCCGGATCGGGTCTGCCGGAGGGGTCGTCGCGGAAGGACGGGACCTGGGCACCAGGGTCTTTCCCGCCGCCGATGTGAAATTTTTTTTGGAAGCCGACATGGAGGTCCGTGCAGCCAGGCGCCATCGTGAATTGACCGCGGCCGGCCATGCCGCCCCGCTGAACGAGACACGCCGGGACATCCATACCCGCGATACGCAGGACCGTTCCCGGGACATCGCCCCGCTCGTGCCGGCTTCGGACGCCAGCGTGGTCGATACCTCGGTCCTGACGGCGGAACAGGTCGTCGACCGCATGATGGCGGTCATTGCAGCCAAGCTGTGAGCGCGGTTGCTTATTGGGGCGTGTGGCTGATCGGCTCGCTGCTGGTCCGGCTGCTCTTTCGGTTTCGGACGGTCGGCGCAAGACATGTTCCCACACGCGGCGGGGTGCTGATCGCGGTCAACCATGCCAGCTACTTGGACATCCCGCTCGTCGGCTGCGGACTGCGTCGGCGAGCCTGGTATCTGGGCCGGCAGGATTTATTCGGCCCCCGCTGGGTCAAAGCGATCTGCCGCTGGCTGGGCTGGATTCCCATCCGGCTGAGCCGGCTGGACCGCGAAGGGTTCGGACAGGCGGTCAAGCTGATCAAGGACGGGCAGGCCGTGGTCATTTACCCGGAAGGGGGCAGGACGTTGGATGGGCGGTTGCGACCAGGAAAGCCGGGGATCGGCGTCATCGTCGAGCAAACCGGCTGCCCGGTCGTCCCGGCCTATATTGCCGGAGCCTACGAGGTATTGCCCGTGGATGCCGTCTGGGTACGTTTTCGTCCGGTGCGGGTGACGTTCGGAAAGCCGATCGACTTCACCTCGGACGCGCAGCGATTGACAGGAAAGGATTTTTATCGACACGTGAGCCGGACGGTCATGGAACGGATCGCCGAGCTGGGACAAGTATCCCCGCCGGTCGATCAGGCCGCCCGTTCGGCGGCCCGGCCTCTCAACGCTGAGTGAGGCAAGGGCTTAGATAACCATCAGCACCCGACCGTGGTCGGAGAAGCAGAGGATTAGGAAGCACACGCATGGACATGGCAACGAAGCAGACAGGCGAGGATTTGGACCGGGGGGCGCTGGCCGCCTTGTACGAGGAAACCTTCCGGAACTTTGAGGAAGGCACGATCATCGAAGGACACGTCGTTGCCATCGGCAAGGACAAGGTGGTCGTGGACATCGGCTATAAATCGGAAGGCATTATCCCCGCCGACCAATTCTCGAGCCAGGAACTCCAGGAAATCAAAGTCGGCGACAGCCTCAAGGTCTATATCGAGGACCGGGAGGACGCCGACGGCAACCTCGTCTTGTCGAAGGAAAAAGCCGACAAGATGAAGGTCTGGGAAGAATTGGAACAGGCCCACAAGGACGAGAAAGTCGTGGAGGGGCGCATCGTCTCCCGCATCAAGGGCGGCATGATGGTGGACATCGGCGTCAAGGCCTTTCTCCCCGGCTCCCAGATCGACATGCACCCGGTGCGCGACTTGGATGGCTTGGTCGGCAAGACCTTCCCGCTGAAGATCATCAAGATCAACCACCGGCGCGGCAACGTCGTCGTGTCCCGTCGCGTCCTGCTGGAAGAGAACCGCGACAAGAAGCGGCAGACGACCTTGTCCACGCTCAAGGAAGGACAGTTGATCCAGGGCATGGTCAAGAACCTCACCGAGTACGGCGCCTTCATCGACTTGGGCGGCATCGACGGGTTGCTGCACATCACCGACATGTCCTGGGGCCGCGTCGCCCACCCCTCCGAGCTGTTCGTGATCGGAGACAAGGTGGAAGTGATGGTCCTCAAGTACGATCGCGAGACCGGCCGGATTTCCCTCGGCCTCAAGCAGAAGGGCTCCGACCCCTGGAGCAACGTCGCGGCGCGGTACCCGATCGGCACCCGCGTGCGCGGGAAGGTCGTCAGCCTGACCGACTACGGCGCCTTTATCGAACTGGAGCCCGGCGTCGAAGGGCTGGTGCACGTCTCGGAAATGTCCTGGACCCACGAAGTGCGGCATCCCTCGCGTCTGGTGTCGGTGGGCGACCAAGTCGAAGCCGCCGTGCTGAACGTGGATCCCAACAGCCGGAAGATCTCCCTCGGCATGAAGCAGACCGCCCCCAATCCCTGGGACATGGTGGAAGCGAAGTATCCGGTCGGCACCCGCATCGAGGGCAAGGTCAAGAGTCTGACCGACTTCGGCGCCTTCGTCGGCCTGGATGAAGGCATCGACGGGCTGATTCACATCTCCGACATGTCGTGGACCAAGCACATCAAGCATCCCTCCGAACTCTTCAAAAAGGGGCAGAAGGTGGAGGCGGCGGTCCTGCGGATCGACAAGGAAAAGGAGCGGCTCTCGCTCGGCTACAAACAGTTGACGCGCGATCCCTGGGAAGATGAGATTCCCCAGCGGTACCGGGTGGGAACCACCGCGATCGGGAAGGTGTCCAAGCTCACCGACTTCGGCGTGTTCGTGGAACTCGAAGGCGGCGTGGAAGGCTTGATCCACATCAGCGAGAGCGGGCTCGACCAGCAGACGCGCCTGGAGGACAAATTCAAGCTCCAGGATGAAGTCTCGGCCAAGATCATCAAGGTGGATCGGGACGAGCGCAAGATCGCGCTGAGCCTCAGGGAACACGTGCTGGATTCCGAGCGCAAACAGGTGGACGAGTACCACTCCACCCAGGGCGCGCTGGATCAGACGCTGGGCCGCGCGGCCAAAAAGACCAAGCGGCGCAATGACGCCGATCAGGAGAACGCCTGAGGGATGAGGACCTCCGTCAAGAAAGCGTCCCCGCATGACTGAACAGGCTGCGTCACCGGCGCCGCGACGTTGGAAACCCTGGAGGATGCTATTGTGGACCCTCCTCGCCGGGTTTCTGCTCGTGGTGCTGGCCAACGTCTTCTCGCCCGACCTGGATCTGTCCGGGGAGGATCGCGTCGCCCTGGTCCGGGTCGAAGGGGTGATCCTGGATTCCCAACAGACGGTGGACGAGTTGAAAAAGTTCGGCGAGAGCCCCTCGGTGAAAGCCATCGTCTTGCGCATCGACAGCCCCGGCGGCGGCGTCGTGCCGTCGCAGGAAATCCACGATGCGGTGGCGCGCGTCCGCAACACGAACAACAAGGCGGTCGTCGCATCCATGGGAACCGTGGCCGCGTCGGGCGGCTACTACATTGCCGTGGCCACGGACCGCATCCTCGCCAATCCCGGCACCCTCACCGGGAGCATCGGCGTCATCATGGAACTGGCCAATCTGGAAGGGCTCCTCAAGAAAATCGGGGTGGAGAGCGTGGTGGTCAAGAGCGGACGCCACAAGGACATCGGCTCCCCCTTCCGGAAAATGAACGCGGACGACCGACGCATCCTCCAGACCGTGATGGACGACGTGCACGGCCAGTTCATCGAGGCGGTGGCGGAAGGACGTTCGCTCGATGTGGGGGACGTACGGGCGCTGGCCGACGGACGCATTTTCACCGGACGTCAGGCTAAGGAAGCCAAGTTGGTGGACGAATTGGGCACTTTGGAGGATGCCATCAAGCTGGCGGCGGAGATGGCGGGGATCGAGGGAGAGCCCAAAGTCGTGGAGCCGAGGAGACGGTTCTCGATCCGCGAATTCCTCGAGAGCCGCCTGGGCGGCGCGCTCCCCCGGCTGGATTTTCACACCGGGGTCAGTTTGAAGTATCTGATGGCGTTCTGAACGAGGAGCACTCAGCCCTTAGCGCTCAGCAAACTGGCGGATGCGGTCTCCGAACTGGAAGCTGACCGCTGACCGCTGACGGTCCAAAGAGGAGGCGGAGGCATGACGAAAGCACAGATCATTGAGCGGGTTGCGCAGGAAGTGACGACGCTCACCAAGCGGCAGGCCGAAGTCGTGGTCAACACGATTTTCAACAGCGTCCGCAATTCCCTTCAGAAGGGGGACAAGACCGAGATTCGCGGATTCGGCAGCTTCCGCCTGCGGGCCCGCCGCATGAAGGAGGGGCGCAATCCCAAAACCGGCGCCACGGTCTCCGTGCCGGCCAAAAAAGTCCCGTTCTTCAAGGCCGGCAAGGAACTGAAGGATCTCCTGAACAAGTAAACACGGCGGCTGGAAAGGTTCATGGGCATGGCTGATTCAAACGGATCGACTGCGCAATCCGACATCGTCTGGACGGCGGACGCGCTCCAACGGATGGAGCGGGCGCCGATATTTTTGCGCGGCATGGTCAAACGCCTGGCCGAAAAAAAGGCCCGGGAGTTCGGCTATCCCGAGATCACCGGAGAAATTCTCGACCGGTTCAAGGGCCAGATGATGGGCCGCATGGGCGGCGAGGAGGGGATGGCCGCCGCCGCCGATCAGATGGCGCAGGGCAAGCTGCCCTGGACCGCGGCGGCGCGGGAGCGGCTCCAGGCGGTCCCCGAGTTCATGCGTTCCATGACCCAACAGATCGCCGAAGAACTGGCGAAGGAGGGCGGCCACCTCGAGGTCAACGTCGAATTGTTCGAGCGGGTGGAAGCGCTGGGCGACATCCAGGAACAGGCCGGACCGCCGATGGATTGGAGCGAGGGGGCCAAGGCCAGGCTCCAAGAGAAGATCCGGCAGTCGCCCCCCATCGCCATGGACTTCGTCACCGACATGCTGACGCGGGATACCGAAGACCTGGCCCGCGAGAAGGGTCTCACCCGGATCGACGAGGCTGCGCTCGACCTTCTTTGGGACGCCCCGCAAGCCAAGGTCTCCTGGACCGATGAGGCCTGGAAGCGCCTGCACACCTCGCCGGACTTCGTGCGGAGCGGCATCCGGAAAGCGGCCGAGCGGCGGGCGCGGAAACTGGGGCTGCGCGAGATCGACTCCGACCACCTCACGACGTTCCGCAACGAAGCGATGATGAAGGCCGTCAAGCGCATTCGGAGCTTCGGCTACAAGGAGCTGACCTTCGACGCCTTCGAGACCGCCCTACAGAAGACCAAGCGCCTCAAGGGAAACGATCAGGCCGAGAAGCGCCTGGAAGAAATCCGGGAACACTTTAAGGCCCCGGAGACCAAAAAACCGGAAGGCGGCACGCTGGGGGCGGAGCTGATGGATCGTTTCAGGAAATACCTGAAAGGCGAAGGCTCCCTCTAGGCTGACGCCGACCACGCGGACCGCGTGTCGCCGGAGTCCCGATGAAAACCTCCTGCCTGCTCCTCGCGATCGTTCTGCTGACCGGCTGTGCCACTGCCTTGAAGCGGGAAGGCCGCTGTCTGGCCAGCTTGACCCCCGACTATCTTCACGCCCAAGAAGAACTAGCCTCCCTGGAAGCGTCCTGGCACAGGGCGATGGACCGGCGCGATGCGGCCCTCAACGCCGTTCCCCCCCGCCCCCCATCCAACGCCGTCATCCCATCCTCGATGTCGGCTCTTCCGTTGCCGGCCGCGACCTCGGAAGAGGGCCGAGGGGGGACGCGGCCAAGCCGGCGCCTTTGGGCCGTTCGTCAGGCTCCTCAGGCTCCTGTGGAGCAGGCCCATCCTGACACGTCCACAAGCGAAGCCTACGCAAAGCTTGCCGAAGCCAAGGCCCGTCACAAACCGATGGTGTTCTGGTATGACAAGGTGTACGAGCGGGTGCGAACCCGCATGGATGAAGAAGAGATTCTCTCCGAAGTCCGCATGGTGCTGCTCCCGGGACCCGGCGTGGTGTTCTACCCGCTGATTCGCTGGAACATCCACTCCGTGTTCTGGGACGGCGCAGACCCGGACGCCGAATCAGACCCCGTGACCCATTATTGCGCGGACCGCCTCGCTCACGTCGCAGCCGCACCGGACGACACATCCCGCCACATGGAGTAGACCGCAAGACCGGAGTGGAGACCCAACCGACGGAGAGGACTTGCTCGGGAGGAAACGTCCGTCATGAAAAACGGTGGAGGGACGTCTCTACAGGAGGATGAGAGACGTCAGTTACTTCGGGGCACAACCAAAGTACGCAACCTCCACCGTTTCAATGAACCATGGGGCCGGGCCTCTTTGCAAGGCCCGGTTGGGGAGACTTTGGCGACGGGGTCAGGACCAGGCCGTTCCTTGCCCTCGGCGCACGCGGCGCCTGGCGCAAGAAACAGGGAACTGCGGCGCGCCTCAACGCGCCGCAGTCGGTTTGGGCCAAAACTTGTGTCGGATTTGCGGCAGCTGGACGTTTTCAAAATTCGGGATGTCGTAGAGACATCGATCGATGGTCTCGACTTCTTCCGGCGTCAATTCCAGGACCACGGGCTTTTTCCAAAACTGATCCAGCGCGAAGTAATCGCCGGTTGTCGGTTTTTCGGCGAGCAGCGCTTGCATCTTTTTGAACCCCTCGGTGTCTACTCCGGAAACCCGCCCCTTGTTCTTGTCGATGCACCACTTGAGCACTTCCGCAACCCCGTACATGGTCAATTCGATCTTTTCTTTCCCTGCCATTGGATCCTCCTGACGTTGGGCCTGTATTCTACAGCAGTTGCCCGGCGTTCTTCTAGAGGGAACCTGACGCATTCTTCGCCACGCCATCTTCCGGCCTGTTCCGGATCAGAACCGGAGGGTTTGACCGACCGGACCTGTGGTTGCGAAGCCGGCCAGGCCTTTGTATACTCTTCGACACAAGACAACCTCTTCGAGTCCCTCGCACAGAGGCCTCGGCCCATGACCTCCTGATGCACGACCTTCTCACCATACCTGTGACCCGTGCCGGAACCCTGGCCCTCCGATTCCTCGTGGCGGCAGCCCTGACTGTGGCAGGAGGGTGCATCTCCAAAGATGCCTACGTCCCGCCGGACCTTTTCTATCTCTTTGCCAGCTACCAGGTGGGCAAGAACCCGACCGCCGTCGCAACCGCGGACTTTAACCAAGACGGCTCCACCGATCTGGTGACGACCAACATCGGAAATAGTTCGCTGTCGGTGCTCTTTGGAAACGGGGACGGCACGTTCAAGGAGCAGGTCCAGATCGATGCGGCCAGGGAACCCCGCGCCCTGGCCCTCGACGACTACAATGGGGACGGCCGCATGGACTTGGCCGTGGCCTGCTCCGGCAGCGATCAAGTCGCCATTTTCTTCGGCCTTGCGAACGGGACCTTCGGCGTGGGACAGCGGTATGCCGTACACAAAATTCCGGTCTCCATTGCCAGCGGCGACTTCAACGGGGATCGCAAGCCGGACTTGGCCGTCGCGCTCCGTAACGACAAAGTCAAAATCCTCCTGGGGAACGGCGATGGGTCCTTCACGGAAGGGGCGCTGTACGAATACGGCGACACCCCAACCTCGATCGCGGTGGCCGACTTGAATCAAGACGGCAGGCCGGACCTCGCGGTGGCCAACGGAGGCCCCATGAGCAGCGCCGTTTCGATCTGGCTTGGAAACGGAGACGGCACCTTCCGCACCCCGACGGATTATCGAACCGGCAAACGGCCCTTGGTCGTGACCTTCGCCGACTTCAACAACGACCAGCGGACCGATCTCTTGGTCATGAACGGCGAGATGGATACGTTCACCACCTTTCTGGGAAACGGCGACGGAACCTTCCAAGAGGGCAAAGAATCCGGGGCCGATGCAGGTCCGGTGTACGGGCTGGCGAAAGACTTTAACGACGACCGTTGGGCGGACGTGGCGATCGCCAACGTCCAGTCCGGCAACCTGTCCATCCTCTTCGGACGAGGAGACGGCACGTTCCAATACCCGCCCATGAACTACAAGACGAAGGGCGGCCCCTTTGCGATCGCCACCCTCGGATTCACGGCCAAGCAGGAGGGAGAGCCAGGATTGGCCATCGTCAACAACGGCGCCGGCAGCGTGTCCATTTTCCTCCACCGTGGGCTGAAGGGGCACAGCCGGGCCCCAACGCCGGCACCTTCGTAAGCGCGTCCCTCCTCGTCGAAGCCGCACTCGCGGTTCAGCCTCGTGCCGCAGACTGTCGCTGCGCCGTTCCTCGCTCTTCCTTGACACCCCTTGGTTGCTGCGTTAGATTGGCCAAGAAGACCTCAGTGCCAACCGTGCGACGACATTGTCCGGATGGGGTCGGGATGGGACATCGTGAGAACATTCTTTTGGTGGTTCGGAATGGGCGCGCTCATGACCCTCTCGGTCCTCATGGTGCAAGGAGGCGTGCGCGACTTGCTGTACGAGACGCATCCCAGCGGAAGCGGCAGCGCCTTGTTGAGTTTCGCCACCACGATCTTCGGCGGAGGCCTGTTGGCGGGCTGTCTCGCCTTGGTCATGACCCGTCTCCGGTGACGCTCGACATTCGGCTTGACAGGATGCGGGCCAACACGGTAGAAGCACGACGCTTCCGCATCAACGCGATGGACGACGCCGTATCCCGGGTGCAAGCGGACATGGCCCCAACTGGATGGAGCGATGCATTGTCTCAAGTGCAAAGGGTTCATGATGGTCGAGCGTCAGTACACGCTGGCCGACCGCCGGCTGTACGCGCGCTGCCTGAACTGCGGATTTTGGCTGGACCTGGCGGACCTCTTGCGGTTTTTTCACAAAGTCATCGACAGCGGGGCTCGTGGCTCCAAGGCTCGTGAGACCCTCACGCTCTAATCCGCATCCGATTCGGCGCCTCCGGTGGCGGCCGTTGCCCGTTTTTGCGGCTGCCCTGTTGGCCGTGCTGTTGAATGCGCCGCTGTCGGGGGCCGCGTCCAAGCCCACCCTGGTTTCATCCCCCGCGACTTCCCCCGTCAGTTTCCTCGAACGGTCTCGGTCCTTCAGGCTGTCTCACGGACATTCTCCGGCAGCCCACGGCATTCTGCTCAAAGACCTCACGTCGGGAAAAACGCTGTACGAGTACGAGTCCGACCGCAGGCTCTCCCCGGCCAGCTTGACCAAAATCATGACCGCCCTGGTCATCCTGGAATATGGACAACTCCAAGACCACGTCACCGTGAGCCGCAAGGCCGCCGCCGCCCCAAGGACCCACCTGCGACTGCGAGCCGGACAGGTGTTTCGCCTTGAGGACCTCTTGAAGGCCATGCTGATCACGTCCGCCAATGATGCCTGTCTGGCGGCCATCGAACACGTGGCAGGGTCTGAGGAGCAGTTCGTCGATCTGATGAACGCGAAGGTGCGCACCCTCGGTCTGTCGGATACTCATTTCAGCAACGGCTGCGGCTTTGACGCCCCCGATCACTACGCCACGGCGAACGATTTGGCCAAGTTGAGCGAGATCGCCCTTCAAAACCCGATCTTCAGGGCCTTGGTGCGGGAAGAAATCGAGGTCATCAGCGCCGTCAATGTGAACCGCTCGTTCCTGCTCAAAACCACCAACCGGTTGCTTGGCCGGCTACCAGGCGTCGAGGGCGTCAAAACAGGGTTCACCTCCCGGGCCGGGCGCTGCCTCATCGCCAAGGTCTCCCAGGACGGCAAAGAGCTGCTGCTGGTCCTGCTCCATGCCAACCGACGCTGGAACACGGCCACCAGCCTCATCAATTACGGTCTTCAATCGGTTGAAGAACCGGTCGCCAGCCTAAGATAGAATTATCGGAGAGGAGGGGCGGTAGGCCGACACGAAGACGCGCGCGGCCGGCCCCTAGTGCGGAAGCTCGAACTCGATGTTCACGTCCTTGCCGAGGTAGTTGACCAGGACCCCCTGCTTCTCGTAATTCAACAACGCGCCCATCACGTTCTCGTCCCCATAATCCTCTTTGCCCAGGAGCTTGCGAATATCGTCCGGGCTCTCACTGTTGAGAACGTTCCGAAAGATCCCCCGCACCTTGTAGGCAAAGCGGTTATTGATGAAGATCAAATTGACCTTCCCGTCCATCAAGCGTACGCCGGCCATCGGCCCGGTGGGTTTGCGCTGGTCCAGCAGCAGAATAAAAGTCGCCTCCTGTTCCGCCTTGACTCCGGGAATCTTTTCATTGACCAGGATGTCCACCGCTTTGCTTTCAGGATCGCCCAGCTTCACGCCGAAGAGGGAGACCTCCGAACTCTTGATCTGTTTGGGATCCATCACGTCGTTCTTGCTGAGTTCGTAGGGTTCGGCCCCAGCAATTTCCACGATCCCAACCAGAATCGAGAATCCCACCGAGGCCAGCAAGATCGGCCACTGTCTGACGTTCATCACTTCCTCCTTGACGCCTCTGCCGGCAGAACGCGCAGGCCGTTTTCCACGCCCTATGGCACCTTAAATGCCGAAGAAAAGTTCGCGCATTGTAGCCGACGAGGACTGAACTTGCAAGGCAACCAAGGCCGAACATCCGGCAGGCCCACCGCCCACCGAGCGCATTAACTGACCGCGCGGACACGGGGCCGACCCGTGGGGCTCGCTTCCTTATCCAACTCAAGGAAGGTCGTCCGACACAAGCGAATGAATTCTTGCGCCGCGCGACCCAGGTGGCGGCCGGCCAGGTAGGCCAACACCACCGGATGCTTGGGCACCGGATCATGGAGACGAATCACCCGCAGCGCCTGGCCACGCAGACGCTGCCGCACATAGAATTCCGGCAGGATGCTCAAGCCGGCCCCGTGCCTGACCGCCTCCAGAATGCCTTCCGGTGCGGTCATTTCGACGGACACCTGGGGCTTGACCCCTGCCCGGGCACATTCCGCCTCAACCATTTTGCGCAGGCAGTAATCAACGGGCATCAACACCAAGGGAAACTTGGCTAACTCTTCCATCCGCATCCGAGAAACAGCCGGCCGAAAGTCTGCGGGAGCGACGAGGACCAGTGTTTCATCAAACAAATGAACCGTGGCAAGTCGATCTTCGTTCGGAGGAAGCAAACAGAGGCCCAAGTCTCGCCGGTGAGCCAACAGGTCTGCGACGATGTCGGAGGACGGCTGAGCATGAACCTGGAGATGGACGTTGGGAAACCGGCCTCGGAACCGACAGACCAGCGGGGGGATGAGGTAGGAATTGACGGTGGACAGCGCCCCGACGATCAGTCGGCCACGCTCCGCTCCTTTCAACTCCTGGATCGCCTGCACACCTTGTTCGAGATCATCGAGGACGCGCACGGCGTGCTCGCGAAGGATCTCCCCGGCTTCCGTTAACGCGACGCGTCGCCCCATCCGGTCGAAGAGAGGCAGGCCGACCTCCTCTTCCAGCGCCGCAATCTGAACCGACAAGGAGGGTTGCGACACATGGATTATTTCAGCGGCTCGCGTGAAGTTTTCCTGCTTGGCCACTGCCAGGAAGTACCGTAGCTGGCGCATTTCCATCGCGATCCCCCCTTGCTTCTAATTTGACATAGTATAAACGTATCGATTTTATAAAAACAATATATTTGCTCTATCGATAGTATGGCGGGTACCATCACGTCGTCAACCGCAAAGCGTTCACCAACAAAGGAGGGTTGCACGGTGAAACAACAAGGCAGAGTCCTCGTCATCGGGGCCATGGCCGGTCTTTTCCTGGGAGCGATCGGCTGTTCCGGTCTGGAACCCACGGGAGGCGTGTCATCAACGTCGCTTTACGACCGGCTGGGCGGCAAGCCGGCCATCACAGCCGTGGTGGACCAATTCGTCGCCAACGTAGCCCAAGATGCCAGGATCAACGGGCGCTTCTCGACGACGGATATTCCAAGGCTGAAAACGCACCTGGTCGACCAAGTCTGCATGGCCTCCGGCGGCCCCTGCGCCTATACGGGCGGGGATATGAAGACAACCCACGCCGGCATGAGGATCTCTACCGCGGATTTTACCGCGTTGGTGGAAGACCTCGTAAGCGCGCTCGATAGGTTCAAGGTCCCGGAACGGGAACAGGGGGAGCTGTTGGGGCTGCTGGGCCCCATGCAAAAGGACATCGTCGAATTGCCGTGACGCAACACTTTGTCGTCTACAGCGATTTCAACTGTCCCTTCTGTTACGCCCTCAACGAACGCCTAGGAGCAGGGGGAAACGGGGAGGGGGCGGCCTGGCGGGGCGTCCAACACGCCCCCCACCTTCCCGTCCCCGTGGCGTCCTGGCGCAACGATATGGCGGAGGACTTGGAGTTTGAGGTCCAGTCTGTCCAGAGACTGGCCCCCGAACTCCCGATCATGGTCCCGGCTGGAAAACCGAATACCGCTCGGGCCATAAGGGCCACGGCCTTGGCGTATAGTTTGGATCCGCAACGCGCATCTTCGTTCAAGGACCTGCTCTATCGGGCCTTGTGGTGCGAAGGCGCCGATCTCTCCGATTCCGCCACCCTCGTTGATTTGGCTGCAAGGGTCGGATTCGGACCGCTAGCGTTCTCGGCCTTGGATGGTCGTCAAATCTCCGCCGTCGTTGCACGGTGGCAGCAAGACTGGGAGCAAACCCGCGTCGGCGCGGTGCCGGCACTGATTCGATCTGACGGCAAGCAGCTCGTGGGACTTGTGGGAGAAGGCCGGCTTCGGGCCTTCCTCAAGCCCGATAACCCGGTCCATCATGGATGAAGAAGGCCCCGTTTACAGCGGGTGAGCTGCGAGTAGATGTAGGCCCAACGTCCGCAACCGTTCGAAGTACGCTCCCGCTTCCTCAGGAAGAGTGGGCAAAAGACCGTTGAGATCCTCCAGGCAACTTTTCAGAATCTCGACGCGTTGTGGGTCGAGCCCTTCCGTGGATTCCAGGTAGTACGTGACACAGCCGCTGATCACGGTGTCCAGCGTCATCAGCGCGCCTTCGTTGGGGTCCGAGAATCTGGGCCAGTCCGAGTCACGATGGATCTGCCAGAGGGAGAGGACCTCGCTCACGGCGTGCCCCGCAGCGTATCGATCGCCAACAATGTGGCCAGGACAATCAGCACCGTTCCGGACAGCCGATGGACCCAGAGCGGGATGCGGCCCCACCGGCCAAGCAGGCGCTCGCGCAACCGCGGCGAGGCGCCGAGCAGAATCATGCCCTTGATGACCATCAGCGCACCAACGGAGACCCAGAGCCAATGGCCTTCCTGCGTGGACGATCCCACCAGCAAGACCAGCCCGCCCAGGATCATCCCCTGCGTCAGCAGAAACCGAGGGAGGGGATCCGTCAGGACCCTTCCGATCCGGGCGCGCCACCGGGCCGGCAGGGTGATCATCGTCACGCCCATGGCCAGCCAAGTCAGGGCAACCAGTCCGAACAGCGGCAACGTCAGCATGGCGTCACTGGACTCCCAACCAGCCCAAGGCATTCAACAAGAGAAGGGCCAAGGTACAGAGTCCGAGCCCCCAAAACCGGTAGTCAACATCCTCTCGGTGCAAGCACCAGGTCAACGCCCCGGTTTTCCACTCCTGGGGTCCGACGGCCAGGAACAACCCCTTGACGACCATGGCCGTACCGGTGACCGTCCAGAGGAGTTCGTAGTGAAGCCCCCGGGAACCGAGGAGCAGGATGATGCCCAGGCAGATGGCCACGCCCTCCCAGCGCAGCATGGCCGAAGACAGGTCCAGCACTTCCCGGACGCGGGCGATCACCTGGCGAGGCGCGACCAGCAGCGCCAGCCCATCGGCCATCCAGATCCCGGCAATCGCCGCTAAGAGGTACTTCATCGTTTCCATTCGTCGTAGCGCCCCTTCGGCCTGAGGCCGAAGGGGACCCGGACAGAATCCACAGGCTAGGGATATAACCCGCGAGCCAGGTGCGCCTGGGCCACCTTGTCGATCCCGCTCATCAGCGCCGCCATCCGCATCGAGACCTGCCGCGTCGTCGCAAACTGGAGCGTCCGATGAAAGGCCTCGGTAATAATTTCGTGCAGCCGATCACGAATGTCCTGTTCCTTCCAGAAAAATCGCTGCACATCCTGGACCCATTCGAAGTAGGATACGATCACCCCGCCGGAATTGGCCAGGATATCCGGAATAATGAAGACGCCGTTGGCGATCAAAATCCGATCCGCCTCCAGAGTCGTCGGGCCGTTGGCGCCCTCCGCCAAAATTCTGCACCGGACTTTGGCGGCATTATGTTGCGTGATCTGTTCCGAAAGAGCTGCCGGGACCAGGACCGTGCAGTCCAGCCCCAGTAACTCCTCGTTGGTGACGGCCTCCCCCATCTTGATGTCGCAAAGCGACTGACGACCGGCTGAGCGGTACCGGGTCAACAAGTCCGGAATGTCCAACCCCTTCGGGTTATAGAGTCCGCCCGTTTTATCGCTGACCGCGATGACCTTGGCCCCGGCCTCTTGCATGATCCGAGCGGTGTGCGACCCGACATTGCCGAATCCCTGCACCGCCACCGTGGCCCCGCGAACGTCCATGCCGAGGTGCTGCATGGCCTCCAAGGTCACATCGACCACGCCCCGTCCCGTCGCCTCTTCGCGCCCGAGGCTGCCGCCGATCGACAGCGGCTTGCCCGTCACCACTCCGGGCACGGCAAAGCCCATCTGTTGGCTATAGGTGTCCATGATCCAGGCCATAACCTGCGCATCGGTGCCGACGTCCGGAGCCGGCACGTCCTTGTCCGGGCCGATGAGCGGGAAAATCTCCGCCGCATAGCGACGGGTCAGCCGCTGAAGTTCCCCGCGCGACAACTGTTCCGGCGCCACCTGGACCCCGCCCTTCGCCCCGCCATAGGGCAGGCCGGCCAGCGCGCATTTCCACGTCATCCACATGGCCAGCGCGGCCACCTCGCCGAGGTTGACGTCGGGATGGTAGCGAATCCCTCCCTTGGACGGGCCTCGCGACGAGTCGTGCTTCACACGGTAGCCCGTGAAGACCTTGACGGTGCCGTCGTCCATCCGCACCGGCACGCTCACGATGAGCGACCGCTCCGGCAAGGTCAGCCGCTCCCGCAGATTCGGATCCAGCTTCATCTGCTCGGCGGCTTGGTCGAACTGCGCCACCGCCAACCGAAACGTGTGATTGTCCAGCTCGTTCACGCTCGTTCCCCTCCGTGTTCCAGACTCACCATCGAACGACGACGCTCCCTCTCACCGGCAACGCCGGCCACCGGGCCCTCGTCGGAGAAATCCGCGGCCGGTTCCGCGGCGCAGTCGACCTCCGTGATCCAATTGAGCCCGAAGACCTCGGCAAAATGATCCGCAATCCTCTGACGGACCAGCGCCACATCGACCGACTGACCGAGGAGTTCGGCCATGGATGTCACGCGACAGCCGGCGATGCCACAGGGAACGATCCGCTGGAACGGCGCCAGATCGACGGTCGCGTTCAGGGCAAAGCCATGCATCGTGACGCCTCGGGCAATCCGCACGCCCAGGGCCGCGATCTTCGCCGGCTCCGGTCCGACCCAGACGCCGGGCAACCGCTCCACCCGCCGTCCCGCAATGTCCCAGTCCGCCAAGGTCCTCATCAACACTTCTTCCAGCAACCGCACATAGGCTTTCGGTCCCGGACAAAAGTTCCTGAGACGAAGAATCGGGTAGCCGACGACTTGACCGGGACCGTGATAGGTCACGGACCCTCCGCGCTCCACGCGGTAGAGGGAATACCCGGACTCGCGCAGGCCTTGCTCATCGCCCCAATGAGCCGCACCGCCGCTTCGCCCGACCGTAAAGACCGGCTCATGCTCCAAGAGGAGCAACGTATCGGGGCGACACCCCGTGATGCGCTCTTCGACCAGACGGCGTTGAAGGTCCCAGGCCGACGCGTAGTCGAGTCGATCATGGGTCACGAGGATGCCTGGGCTGGTCATCTCGCCCTTTTTAACGGCACGGTGAACTGGCCGTTCCTGCCGTAGACGGTGAGCTGCGCCGGGGCCTGCTCGCCGGAACGCAGAAAGGCGTGCCAAAAATCCCCGATGTTGTAGAGTTGGCTGTCGTCGATGGCTGTAATGACATCGCCGACCTGAAGCCCGGCTTCAGCCGCCAACCGAGCCGGTTCAACCTGCAGCACCGCGACCCCCCGGTCCACCTCCAGGTTGAAGCTGGCGGCGAGGCTGGGCGTCACCGTCGCCGGGACAAACCCGATATCGGGCCGCAGGACCGTCCCGCGCTCCAAGAGGGATTGAATGTTGGGCGAGACGGCATCGATGGAAATCGCGTAACTGATCGCCTGCGCCGAGGGGGCGACGGCGGCATTGATCCCCACCACACGCCCGGACAAATCGACCAAGGGGCCTCCGCTGTTGCCCGGATTGATGGCCGCATCGGTCTGGATCAGGTCATACAGCGTTTCCCCGTTCGGAGCCAGAATCGACCGGTCCAGGGCGCTGACCACGCCCACCGTCACCGTGGACCCTCCCTTCAAGGCGAAGGGATTGCCGATCGCGACCACGGTCTCGCCGATCTGGAGTTTCGAGGACTCGCCGAAGCGGGCGGCGACAAGGTCCTTGGCGGAAATCTTGATCACGGCCAAGTCCAGCAGGAAATCTCGGCCCATCACACGCCCCGGCGTCAACCGCCCGGTCGGAAGCCCCACGACGACGCTTTTGACCCCCTCGACCAAATGGTTGTTGGTGAGGACATAGCCCCGTTCATCGATGATCAGCCCCGATCCGGACCCTGGCTGAGAGGGGTGCTGAACGGCCGAAGGCGGCACGCCCCGCGTCATGATCGTGACCACCGAGGGCCGCACCGCCGCCACCACCTCAGGAATTGTCATCTCCTTCTGCTTCACGGAGGCGACGCCGTTGTCGGACAAGGCTCGCTCGGCGACCCCTCCCGCCAAGCTGAGGGCTACGACCGCAAGTCCCATGGCCCAGATTGTCTTGCGCAAGCTCATTCCGTCCCTTCTTGCTCGCCGCCCTCGCACACCTCGCCTCCGCAAACGTCCCCATTGTCTCCCAATTGACGTTTAGTCTCAAGCTCCTTCGCGCGCTGGAAATAAAACGGGCGAGACTTGCGCCTCGCCCGTGACTGCCCCCGACCGTGATTCTTGTCTGTACTTACTTGATCGATTCAAACATCTGCTTGATTTCCGGCGTCTTCAACTTCTTGATCGCCTTGGCCTCAATCTGGCGGATCCGCTCCCGCGTCACCGAGAGGCTCTGCCCGACCTGTTCGAGCGTGCAGGGCTCGTCCTGCCCGATCCCGAACCGCAATCGGATCACCGTTTGCTCGCGGGGCGTCAGCGTGCCCAGGATGCGATCCAACTCGCGCGTCAGCTCGGTGCGATGGACACGCGAGTCCGGGGTGACCGCCTGGCGATCCGCGATCAATTCGCCGAACAACGTTTGCCCGTCCCCGATCGGATTTTCCAGGGAGACCGGCTCCTGAAAGACCTGCATCGTTTCCTGGATTTTTTCGGGACGGGTCCGCAGCGCCTGCCCGACCTCTTCGAGGCGAGCTTCCCGGCCAAGTTGCTGGACCAGCCGCCGCGACGTCCGCACGATCCGATGCGACGCCTCCGTCATGTGCACGGGAATCCTGATGGTGCGGGATTGATCGGCCAGCGCCCGCGTGATCCCTTGGCGAACCCACCAAGTCGCGTAGGTGCTGAACTTGAACCCCTTGCGATGTTGGTAGCGCTCCGCCGCCTTCATGAGCCCGATATTGCCTTCCTGAACCAGATCCAGCAGGCCGAGCCCCCGGCCGTTGTAATGCTTGGCGATGTCCACGACCAGACGGAGATTGCACCGGACCATCTCATCCTTGCCGTTTTCCAACACAGCGCGGGATTCGCGAAGCCGCCGATGACACAGCATCAATCGCTTCACCCTGAGCGTGGCGGTCTTGCCGGGTCCCTTCACCTCCGCGATCAGCGTGCGCAGGGCGGCTTCCGCTTGGTTGAGGACGATGGCGGAGAGGCCGCTCAAGCCACGAATCTCGCGCAGGGCGCCGATCGCTTCCAGCAGAGCCTCGCTCTTCTTCGCCTGGCCGACGATCTCAACCGCTTCCTTCAAGGCCGCCCGAATGCCTCGGCTCCCCTGGTCAATCCGCTTGGCCAGCGCCAACTCCTCAGCCCGATTCAGGAGGGGTCGCTGCCCGAACGAGCGGAAGTAGAGCGACTCCAACGCCATGGAGACATCTTCCTTGGGGACGGCGGCTTGTTCTGCCTCGCCTTCCGCGGCACCGGCTTTGATCGCATCGCGCTCCATCACTTCCAGAAGATCGCTGGCTTCGGCATCGTCAGCCTCAAGCTCCAAGGCCTCCGGCTGTTCGGTGGTTTCCTCCAGATTCTCTTCGATGAGGGTATCTTTTCTCATGGTCTTGGCCTCTTTTATTACGACTGCCCGAACGATTTCGTTGACATCTATTAGATAGAGAGAGAACCGGCCTAAAGGATTCGCCTGCCCTCGCTAAAATAGACACATCTTTCCAGTGTCTTGCAGAATAGGGCACACCCTAAAACCGGAAATTTCATGGTCACGGGAGAGAAGGTAAGTCCGATAGGGAAGAAATCAAGCCAGTTTCTTATGGTCCGTTAGATGACCCGCATGACCGTTCGCGTAGGTTGCGGCTCAAAGAGCCGGAGCCCAACATCGGCCAGACCTTGGTTGAAATGCCACACCCATTCTCCTAGAATGCCCGCTATGAAACAATTACACAACGGCGAGCGCATCCATCTGGTTGATAACAAGGCCCGGCAATACGCCCTGACGCTGAAGGCCGGAGAAATCTTCCAATACAGCGGCGAGACGATCCCCCACGACGAACTGATCGGCAAGGCCGATGGCTCCGTGGTGACGCTGTCGCGCGGCAAACGCATGCTGGCCCTCCGCCCCACCTTGGGCGAATACGTGCTGAAGATGCCGCGGGGCGCCCAGGTCATCTACCCGAAGGACCTGGCGATGATCACGATCTGGGCGGATGTCTACCCCGGCGCCCGAGTCTTTGAAGCCGGGACCGGTTCGGGGGGTCTGACCATGGCCTTGCTCCGGGCCGTGGGAGATCGCGGCTCGGTGGTCAGCTATGAGGCGCGCGAAGACTTCGCCAAAACCGCCATGAAGAACATCGAACGATATCTCGGGCCGGTGCCCAATTTGACGGCGCGCCAGCAAGACGCCTCCGAGGGGATTGAACCGGAGGAGGAAGCCGGGGGATTCGACCGGGTCGTGCTCGATCTGCCGGAGCCCTGGCGGATCGTCCCCCACGCCGCGCGCGCCCTCCGATCCGGCGGCCTGTACCTGAGCTTCGTGCCGACAGTCCCGCAAGTCATGCAGACGGTGGAAGCGCTGGAACGCGCCACGGTGTTCGGCATGATCGAAACCTTCGAAACCCTGCTGCGGACCTGGAATATCAAGGGACGGAGCGTAAGGCCGGACCACCGGATGGTGGCCCACTCCGGCTTCATCACCGTCGCCAGGAAAGTCGAGCCGGGATTGCTGGCCGCCAGAGCGGCCGAGGTTGAAGCGGCGCCGGGCCACGATTCCGATGCCGAGGAACAAGACGAGGAGAACGCGGCATGACGCGCCTGGACGGCAAGGTGGCCTTGATCACGGGCGGAGGGATCGGAATCGGCGCCGCGGTCGCGAAGCTGTTTGCCAAGGAAGGCGCGGCGGTCCTCATCACCGGCCGTCGAAAAGATCTCCTGGAGCGCGTGGTCGGCGAGATCGAGCGGGACGGAGGCCGTGCCCTGGCCGTCGCCGGCAGCGTGGCGGACGAGGCCCACGCGCGAGGGGCCGTCGCACAGGCCGTCCGAACCTTCGGCAAACTGACCGTGCTGATCAACAACGCCGGGATCGGCTCCTTCGGCAAACCGCTCCATGAAATCGACGATGCCACCTGGAACGACTTGTTCGCCACCAATCTCACCGGCGCTTTCCGGATGACCCGGGCGGCCGTTCCCGAGATGCTCAAAGCGGGGGGAGGCGCGATCGTGAACGTCTCCTCGATCGCCGCCCTCGTCGGCATTCCCATGACCGCCGCCTACAGCGCCACCAAGGGCGGCCTGGACGCGCTCACCCGATGCACCGCCCTCGACTACGCCAAGCAGGGCATCCGCTGCAACTCCGTGAACCCCGGACTGGTGGACACCCCGATGGCCGCGCCGCTCATCAACGATCAGGAACGGCTGGCCCAGGTCATCGCCGCCTATCCCCTCGGGCGTCCTGGCACATCGGAGGAAGTAGCCAAGCTCATTTTGTACCTGGCCTCAGACGAATCCTCCTGGGTTACCGGCGGCATCTTTCCCATCGACGGCGGCATGACGGCACAGTAGGAGGATGCTGAAAAGTGGGATTCAATCCAAATAATTTTCTGATCATCCGCAGCTCTTTCGTGCCGGATGACCTGCGGAAGACAAGAGAGATTGTCTGCCTTTGCGCTTTGGATGCAATGAGATCGAGCGCATTTTCAGCGAACCCAGAATAGTTACGGCTCAAGAAATCCCCGCTTAAAAGGGAGGGTGCCGTCATGCTCTGTAATCCTCGAACGCTACGGCACACGAGCATCGCGCTGGTTATGCTCGTTTTGTCCATCTGCCTGGCCAGCGAAAACACAGCCATTGCCCAAGGGGGCACGGACTTTCCTGGGATAGTCCTCATGGTGGACCCAGCGGCCGGCAAACTCGCTGTGAAGAAGGACGCAGGAGGCACCAGGTTCACTTTCGCGGTAAACGACAAAACCCAGTTTGACGGGCCCGGCCTCAAGAGCCTCAAGGATGTCAAAAAGGGCGACAATGTTACGGTCAACTATCAGGTGATCGGCAGCCAATACCTTGCCGTAAAGGTGACGAAGAAGTGATGGAGATCAACACCCAGACTCAGTTGTGCGGGCTGCTCGGCAATCCGGTCGAGCATTCCCTCTCACCGGCCATCCACAACGCGGCGTTCCAAAAGCTGGGGCTGAACTTCGTCTATCTCGCATTCAAGGTGGAAGATTTGGAAGGGGCCATCCGGGGCATCAGGGCCCTGGGCAATCTGCGCGGCTTCAGCGTCACGATCCCGCACAAGGTGGCCGTTATCCCCTACTTGGACGAGGTGGAGCCCACAGCCGGACTCATCGGTTCGGTCAACACCATCGTCGTGAACAAGGGGAAGCTGACCGGCTACAACACCGACGCCTCGGGAGCGCTCCGAGCCTTGGAACATGCCGGGACTTCACTGCGGGGCGAGCCGGTCTTATTGCTGGGGTCCGGGGGAGCCGCGCGGGCCATTGCCTTTGCCTTGGCCATGGAAGGCAAGATCGGCAAGCTCACGATCTTGGGCGTGGATGAGAAGGAACGGCAAGGCTTGGCCAAGGACCTACAAGCACGGACCCCGCTCAAGGTGGAAGAAGGTCCCATCGCGGAAGACACGCTCCGCCGCGGCATCGCGGCGAGCCGCATCCTGCTCCATTGCACGCCGCTCGGCATGTACCCCAAGGTCCAGGACACCTCTGTGCCGGCCGCCTTGTTGGCCCCGCACCTGACGGTCATGGACATTGTCTACAATCCGCTTGAGACGCGACTCCTGCGGGAAGCCAAGACCGTCGGCTGCCGGATTATTCCCGGGGTGGACATGTTCCTTTACCAAGCGATCGCTCAATTTGAACTGTGGACCGGACAAACCGCCCCCTCCGACGTCATGCGGGCCGTCCTGGTCGCCCGATTCACATGAACATCGTTCTGATCGGCTATCGGGGAACCGGCAAGAGCAGCGTGGGCAAGATTCTCGCGGAACGGTTGCAGCGGGAGCTGATCTCCACCGACGCCGAAGTCGTCCAACGGGCTCGTCTCTCAATCCCCGATCTCGTGCAGCGATTCGGCTGGGAGCATTTCAGAGACCTGGAGTCCGACGTGTGCCGGGACCTGGCCGGCAGGGACAGGCTGGTCATCGACACGGGCGGCGGGGCGATCCTGCGGCCCCAGAACGTGGCCGCCCTCAAGACCAGTGGGATCCTGTTCTGGCTCACCGCAGCAGTGCCGACCATCATCGAGCGGATCGGGGGGGACAGCCAGCGTCCTTCCCTGACCGGCACGAAGTCCTTCACGGACGAAGTCGAAGACGTTCTCAAAGAGCGCCGGCCCAAATACCAGGCCGCAGCGGACCACGTCATCGCAACGGACGGGCGGTCCCCGGCCCAAGTGGCCGAGGCCATCCTGGCCAAGCTGTGAGCCGGCCGGGCGGTTGATCTCGATATAGCTCCATGCTATGTTATTTTCGCTCTCCGTCGCTGCGGGGCCGAGCGAGGACGAGCCGAGTGACGGGGCCCTGCCCCAGACGTTGCCTTGCGAAGAGGAAGCCGGCCGGAAAGCGTGAGTGACCTGATGGTGCCGCCAGGGCACGCCGTGGCATCTCTCCTTACTCCCTCCTGTCCCTCTCCCCAACGCAATGTCGTCAGCCGTGCAAGGAGGTAGCCGTGGGGACCAAATTGTATGTGGGCAGTCTTCCTTATTCGACGACCGAGCAACAGTTGAACGAGCTGTTCGCGCCGTACGGAACGGTGCAGTCCGCGAAGGTGATCTCGGACCGGTACACCGGTCAGTCCCGTGGCTTCGGTTTCGTCGAAATGGCAACCGGTGAAGAGGCGCAGAAGGCCATTGCCGCGCTGAACGGCACGGCGCTCGGCGGGCGGACCCTCGTCGTCAACGAAGCCCGTCCGCAGGAAAAACGGTCCTTCAGCGGAGGGGGAGGGAGCGGGGGCGGCGAGCAACGGGATCGTCGGTAGCCATGGCGCCGGCCCGCTGACGGCCAGGCAGGATCGGACGGTTCGTGCGAAGGAGGCTGCGGCACACACGGCAGCCTCCTTTTTTATTGTCCACATCCCCCGCACCTTGACAAGCCCGCAACGGCAATGCTTGTAATAGCTCCAGGCGCCACTAGCTCAATGGATAGAGCATCGGACTTCGGATCCGAGGGTTGGGGGTTCAAGTCCCTCGTGGCGCACCACCTTCCTCCAGCCACTTCCGCGCAGGACCCCTTTCTCCCTTCCTCGACGAGGGAAGGTCTGGGCCGGGACAATCCTCTTCATTACGATTGGGGGCCAAGATCATCTCAGGCCTCAGTAATTGCGCTCTCCGTATGGCAGGAAATGGGCAGCGCTCTGGCTAAAAGAATACGTGCAGGATGACTGGGTTTGTTCTATTCTCGATCAACTGGTAATTCGTCTCAGCAGGTGGGGAAGGCGTCCATCATTCTTGACCCTGATTTCCCTTCCTTTGCTCTTGCATATACTTCACGCGATCTTCTTCTTTGGGAACGTAGTATCGCATTTGCAAAACCATGAGACCTCCGAAAGTATCCAAGATGGTTTTGAAGTAGGAGAGACTCTCTATTATCAGCACAGCAATAACGAGTGCAACTGCCATGGCTTTGATCGCACTATACCGATGATGTTTTTTTAAGTGTCTCCTACCCCTCGGATATCGCGATCGACGATCGACCTTCTGCCCTTGTCCGGATTTGTCCATCCCGAGTGTCCTGCGGCCGTTGTCGTGATCAACGTGATCAAGTGGCATGGTCTTCCCTAGACCTATCTGCCCTGCCTCATGCAGCAGGCGAATCTCGGTCCTCTCCCACCAGCATCGGCATGGACCGTCGACTAGCCCTTCAGAGGATTCTACCGTCCAAGAGCCTGTCAGGGGGGCACGACAATGAGGATGCAGTTTAATGAAAAATAGCTACTTGTCAACAAGTAATCAGTGCCGGCCTGGACGCAGGGGGCAAGACACCGTGCCTGCCCGTCGCGCTGCATAGCCTATCAACGCTCCCCAACCGACGTGTCTGTCGAAAGGTTGTCTATGGAGTCGAATCCGACCGTCGCAAGTCCAAGTGCCCACCAATGGCAACACCTCCTTGAACGGCTGACTTCCTAGGAACGAGCCATCTTGTCGTGCTACCATGCGTGAGCCGGAGCGATCTGAACGAAAACCGATGGTTCGTTGTCGCGGGGGAGACACCGATGCTTGACCTGGTGGTTCTTGCCACAACTTTGTGGGTCTGTCCCGGAGACGTCTACTCGAACGAGCCCCGCGAAGGCTGCCGGCCCTTTCACGAATCGAACCAAGAGGGGTTCAGCACCGTCCCGGAACCGAAACCGGACCCCGCCGACAATGCTTCATCCCCCTCACGGCCGTCCAACAGTCTGCCTGAGCAGAGGCAGGAGATCCCCGCCGCATCGTCCAGAGAATGCGCGCTCTACGAAGAATGGCTCACGCTCAATTTGAAAACCGACAGCATCGGCGCGCACGACATGTCGACGGATGAATTCGAGCGCTGGAGCAACCTGAAGCAGATGTTCTCGGTCACAGCTCCACCGATGTGCTCCTCCAGGCCGAACCGGTAACGTCCGCCGTTGTCTCCGCTTCCCGGAATGATCGAGTTCCGGGGGGCAGAACCGGCCAGCCCCGGCGCCTATTGTATTCGTGGCGGCTGTGTGTTAAGGTTCCTTCGTGTTTCATCGCGGTCGGGCCGGACGGTGGAGCACGCAACTGAATCTGGCCCGAGAACCGATATTGACTTGCGGTAGGAACCTGAACGGAACGCTTGTCCTGAACGCTGCTCGATTCAACGCACCGTCCCGGCTCTCATTCCCCCTCTCTTCCGTCACCTTCAAGACAATGTCTCATCAGTAGAGGAGGTACCATGAGTACCAAGTTGTATGTGGGCGGTCTGCCCTATTCCACCACCGAGGCGGAGCTGAACGAACTCTTTGCCAAAGAGGGCGCCGTCGAGTCGGCCCGAGTGATTACGGACAAGTTCACCGGCCAGTCCCGGGGGTTCGGATTTGTCGAAATGTCCTCCGGCGAAGAAGCCCAGCGGGCCATCGCGTCGTTGAACGGCACGCAGTTGGGCGGACGAGCGCTCACCGTGAACGAAGCCAAGCCGCAGGGAAAAAACGGCGGCGGGCGGTTCGGCGGCGGCGATCGCGCAAGCCGCTTCTAACGTCGTTCCCGGTCATCCGACAGGACCGTTTGGAGGGTCGCGGTACGCCGCGGCCCTCTTTTTCTGCCCATTGAACGCGGGCTTGTTCCCATCCCAACCGCTGCGGTATGCTCTGGCCGACAGTCCTCGGTCCTTTCAATTGCTCGCAGAACCCTTGCCATGACCTTGCCCCCGCAGACCCCGGCCCAGGCAGCTCAGGCGCTCTACGCCATCCTGCCGCACGCCATGACGCAGGCCGCGCTGGAAGAATACGGCATCGACGCCGCGCCGGAACAGGCGCAACAGATCACGCGCGAACTGCTCTCCGTCAACCTCTACTGGGTCCAGAGCGCCTTGCAGATGGTGCTGACGAAGACGGCCTCCGAGCGGGTCTTGCTTGCGCTCCGCGAGCATCTCCGCTCCGTCTGGGAGACCGACCTTGGTCTGAACGGACAGGATGTCCAGGGCTACTTCGAAGAGGCGGAGGAACGGCGGCACACCTACGATCTGATCGTACAGGAGGGCGGAGCCCCGGTGGCGGTTTTCACGGAATGCGCGGGAATCCTGGAGTCCGCCTGGGCATTACGCGCCGAGGACCGCTCCAAGGCCCTGGCTTTGTTCATCGATCTGGTTCCGGTCGACGAGATCGGAGAGGTGCTGGAAGGGTCCGACTTGGGCAAGACGTAACCGCCCCCTGACCGCTCAGAGATACCGACGGTCCTTCACCGTGCCGGCGTCGTCGAATTCATACAACAGGGGCGCGCCGGTCGGGATATTCAACTCCAGCACCTGTTCCCTCGTCAGCCGGTCCAAGTGCATGACCAAGGCCCGCAGGCTGTTGCCATGCGCCGCCACGATCACGTTCCGACCGGCCAGGATGTCGGGGCGGATGCGGCGCTCGTAATAGGGCAACACCCGCTCCGCCGTGTCCTTCAAGCTTTCTCCGCCCGGCGGGCGCACGTCGTAGCTGCGCCGCCAAATCTTCACTTGCTGCTCGCCATATTGCTGCATCGTCTCGATCTTGTTGAGGCCCTGCAACTCGCCGTACATCCGCTCGTTGAGCGCCTTGTCTTGCTCGGTCGGCACGTTCGTCTGGCCGGTAACCTCCAACACGATGCGCAAGGTGTCGATCGCCCGCTTCAGGACCGAGGTGTAGGCCACATCAAACCGAACGCTCTTCAGTTTTTCCCCGGCCGCGCGGGCTTCTTGCTCGCCCTTCGGAGAAAGCGGCACATCCACCCAACCGGTAAAGCGATTTTCCAAATTCCACTGCGACTCTCCATGTCGAAGCAACACCAACTGGGCCATTCATACCCTCCGCTTATTATTGAGCAAGTTAGAGAATACGAAATCAGCCCAGTAAGTCAAGCGACTCGTTGATGAAGGCTTCCGCTCGTCCAAATTCAAAACTTCTGAACAGGCTGGAAGGCAGAGCGCCTTGCGGCGTGCCGGTCTGGCATTTCGATCTCAAGAACAAACCACGAACTTCCAAGAATGCAGTGATGAATAACGTGTGCAACTGGTTGGTTTTGTTTGGCTCCATCCCTTGCACTAAAGTCTGGCGAGCACTGGTCCGAGACAGAGATGTCCACTAACCTTAGACTCGATGAGGGAATACCCGCGTCGAGAAGGAGGGTCTCATGAAACGCACGATTGGCGTCTTTGTGTGCATGGCGGTTCTAGGAATCATCGGGATGCCCATATCCTCACTCGTAGGGGCCGCCGACTCGGCGCCTGCCAGTAAGGTAGCGGCCCAAAAGAGCGACATGGCTAAAGCAGCGCCCAAGAAGGCAGAGTCGTACCCGGAGCCCGTCTGGTCGACGGACACCGAGCCGCCCAAGAATGTGGCCGCCCCTGCCAAGCCCAAGGAAAAGCCCTATGATGGACCCATCTGGTCGACGGACACGGTCCCGGAGACAGGCAGCAAGTAAGTCCGACCATCGTCGGACGGGAAGGATAGGCGCACCCATCTGACTGCTGACTGAACTCAACCACACGACCCCTCGGAGGCATCCTCCGCTGGGGCCGTGCGCGTTTCATGACAAAGACCTGCCCCCGCCATTATTCCCACTAAATCGTTTTCGGATCACCTTGGTCTCAGTCGCCTCCCTTCATTGGCTTATTCGAACGGCAGAACTCAAGTTTGCAGCCCCCCTATCCGAACAAAGCAATTGGAGCAGTCGCATGGATCGACAAGACCAAGGGAGCGTTCCGTTATGGGAGTGAAGCGAGAACTCTTCCGGGTCAGCATGGCTCGTGAGGGGGTCGTTCGTTGTGGGACAGAGGTCGCACCCTGCGCCATCACCGACCTGACGTCCCACGGGATCGGGGTGAGCACCGACCTCCAAGCCGTTCGAGGAGATACCCTCGAACTGATGTTCCATCTCACGGACAAGCACCCGATTTGCTGCACCATCCTCGTCACCTATGCCACGCCGCCACACCTGGGAGGACGCATTACGGCGATCTCCTCCGAACACCGAAACCAACTCGCACGCTACATTGAACAACACGCATTCATCGCTCTCACGGCCTTCTGATCAAGACAAGCATCGCGACGATGATGAGCCCAACAGAACAGGCATCGGAAAGCAGGCCGTTGCTCTACGTCACGACGGCCGTCCTGATGCTCAGCACCGTGTCCCCCATCACCAAGAGCCTTCTGCAACACCATGACATCGCGCCCTTCGACCTGGTGTGCCTCAGGGTCCTCATCGCCTTTTCGTGTTTGTTTGCGATCACGCTGATGGGGCCTTGGCAAGAACTGTTTCAGATGCCCGGAACCGACATCATTCGCCTGACCTTGTTGGGAATCCTCGGCGTTGGGGCCGCCTATGGGTTCGCCGGCTTGGCGCTGGCCTATACAAGCGTCAGCCACTACACGTTGATCTACAGCTTGAATCCGACCTTCACCGCCCTCTTCAGCCTGCTCCTGAAGAAAGACCAAGCCAGCACGTTCAAGACCATCGGCATCTCCCTGTCCCTGGCCGGCTGTCTGCTCGCGATTCCTGTCGTGACACAAGACCAGACAGTGGGGTTCGGGGACTTGCTCGCATTGCTGTTCACCATCTCGGCGTCGGCTTGTGTCGTGCTCAGCACCGGCATGGTGAAACGCTATGGCGCCGTGGTGGCCACCACGGTCATGTTCGGCAGCAGCCTCTGCTTCCTCTTGCTGGCGGCCATGTTTTGGTCAATCCCTGCCCGCTTCCACGTAAGCTTATCAAACGGGCTCCTGATTGCCTATGTCGGGATCGCCACGGCAGCGGTCTTCTTTTTTCGCAACCTCTCGCTGAAATCACTGACCCCGGCCACAGTGGGAGCCTTTCACAATCTCGTGCCGATCCTCGTCATCTTGACGGCCTATTGGTTCCTGGATGAGCCGGTGACTTCCCAGATGGTCGTGGGGGGGCTCATCACCCTCAGCGGTGTCGAACTGGTCCGACGCGGCTGAAGGCTCCTTCGAGGCCACAACCGTCGCGCCAGCTCCGTCTTCCGGACACACCCCTATCCTGATTATCGCCGCATCACATTGCGCATTACGCTCCCGCATTTCCAGGTGGCACAGGGCAAGGCTGCCCGTCCGACGTTTCGCCATTCTTCCCCGGTGGAGCGGCGCCTAGTGCGGCCGGCCACCGTCTTCTATGCTCACCGACCAAGTCGAAGGGTTGCCAGGCTGCCTCACTGCGGCCGTCGAGCGAGCACCTTCTGATCGTGCGCGCTCCGGGAGCACAGGGGAGCCTGGCACCCTTCTATCCTCCCCCGCTTCTTGCAATCCCCTCGATACAGACGGTACCATGCCCGCGCATCCGGACTGCCCGACGGGAGTGTGCGCATGTTGTCTCCGCAAGCGACGTCCGACCAACGGTGGCGTGACCTTGAGCGCTGGTGGGTCGGGATGGCCCAGCGCCTGGGCGTCGTTGAACTGGGACAGGGTTTTTTTGCGAACGCGCGCGGGCCGCAGGGCGTGCTGGATCGTGTCGAGCAGGCGGGGAGCGACGTCCATTACATCCTGTTCGTCTTGCTTCGCTATTGGATCCCGCCGGTCCTCCCGCCTCCGGGACGGGAACGGGCCTCCAAGAACGATCAGGATTATTGGCTGGAGTCCGAGCAAATCTTAAAGAGCGCCGTGGTGCGCTTGCGGGAGCTGAAACCGCTCATCGAGCTGCTGACCTCGCCGAATCCCTTACACCCCGATCAGGCGCCTCCATCCTCCCAGGCCAAGCCGGTCGTCGAAGTGGAGTTGGCGCAGATGCTCGAAGGCATCGCCGAGGTGGCCGGCAGCTACGGCGGGCCCGATTACACGTCGGTCATCAAGAACTTCGATCCCATTCCGCTGCGACAGACGCAGCCGTTCAAGCACAACAAGAAACACAGCGCCGAGCTTTGGGTCGTGTTTTTGCTGCGCGAACATTTCAAGGGGTTGGGACTGGGGAAAGACCGCTACTGGAGGCTGATCGCCGACGTCCTGGCGGCAGCGGGAATCCACCAGCCTTCCGGGATCCCCTATGCGGCGGACGAACTCAAATCCTGGTGGCAGAAAAACTGGCCCCGTACTTACACGAGACTGGAACAGAAAAGCGGCTCAGCCGAACCCTCCGCCCAGGCCTATCAACACGACTTCGACTGGTTTCGCTCCTGGTTTGCCTGGCAGACATCCCGTCCCCAGCAACCCGAGCGCTGACCAGATCGCGCCGGCCTCATCATAAGACCGTCCGCTTCGGAACCGGCCGCATCTTGTCGAGCGGAAACAATCCGCCCTCCGGCGCCCCTTCGCGAAGGGCGTTGATCACGAACGCCGCCACAAGGAGGTGCAGGACCACCCCCACCCATATGACGTAGGGCTGCACCCCTCCCAAGTCCCGCAACATGCGCTCCCGCGCCGCGTTGTCCAGGCCCTGCCGTTGATGAATGGCGGCGAAGTGTTCCTTGACGTGCCAGTAATAAATGTAGTTGGCGCTGACCCCGGCCATGATGCGCCAGACGATCCCGACCGTGAAGTCGCCCGTGACGTAGGCCGAGAGCACAGGCCCCACCGCATAGACCGCCGCGTAGAGGTACATCTTGCGGTACAAGAACCAGAGAAAGGGATCGAGCAGGAAGGCCGGCCAGTGCCAGGTCAGGGCAAAGCGAGAGCCAGTGCCGCTTGCGCCTCCGGTAAACTTCTTGAATTGCGCCAGATAACGGTCGGCATTCGGGCCGATGAAGGCCCGCCATTCCTGCTGTTCATCCATCGGAAGGGAGGCTGCCTGCTCCGGCGGAGAATCCGGGAAGGCCGTACCGCATTGCCCGCAAAAGAGCGCCTCATCGGGATTCTGCTGCTCGCATTTCTGACAGGCTTTCATACGATCGGCCGGCCGGTTTCACGGCCGGATCCTTTTCTCTGGATGGACCTATGCGGCTTCATGGCGTTGCGGACCCTTATAGCATTGTTGCCCCTGGGTCTCAAGTGCGATCCTGGTGAAATTTCTCAATAGTCAGAACGGGATACGGGTCTCCGGCGCCGAGTTTCATGTTGCGTCCAAGCCGAGCGATATGTTACGTTTCTAGGATTCACGCGGGGTCTGAACGGATGCCGACAGAAGAGTTACGCAAGGACGCCGACCGCTACCTGATGAACACCTATGCCCGCACGCCGATCTCGATCGTGCGCGGGCGCGGCAGCCGGGTCTACGACCTGGAAGGCCGGGAATACCTGGACTTTGTCGCCGGCATCGCCGTCAACGTCCTCGGCCATTGCCACCCCGACGTCGTCGAGGCCATCCAAAAGCAGGCGCAGCAGCTCCTGCACACGTCCAACCTCTATTATACGGAACCCCAGGTCCAGTTGGCCCGAACGCTGGTCGACCACTCCTTCGCCCAGAAAGTATTTTTCTGCAACAGCGGCGCGGAGGCGAACGAAGCGGCGATCAAGCTGGCCCGCCGGTATTCGCACCAGAAGTACGGGCCGGACCGCCACGAGATTGTGACGATGCGGCAATCCTTTCATGGCCGGACGATGGCCACGCTCTCGGCCACAGGCCAAGAAAAAATCCAGAAAGGGTTCGAGCCGCTGCTGCCCGGCTTTGCCTACGTCCCGTTCAACGACCTGCCCTCGGTGGAGGCGGCGATGACCAACCGCACCGCCGCCGTGCTCCTGGAACCGGTCCAGGGCGAAGGCGGGGTCCACGTGGCGGATCGCGCCTACCTCAAGGGGCTGCGGGAGTTGTGCCGGTCGCGCGATGTGCTCCTGATATTCGACGAGATTCAGACCGGCATGGGCCGGACCGGAACCTTGTTTGCCTACGAGCAATTGGGGGTCGAGCCGGACATCATGACCTTGGCCAAGGGCCTGGGGGGCGGCGTGCCGATCGGCGCCTGCCTGGCGACGGACGAGGTTGCGGCCGCCTTCACGCCGGGAACGCATGCCTCCACGTTCGGCGGCAACCCCCTGGCCTGCGCGGCGGCCCTGGCGGTCCTGCGCGTCCTGCTGGAAGGCCGGGTGTTGGAACAAGGCCGCCGGATGGGCGAGTACCTGGCCAAGGGCTTGCTGGACTGCAAGGACCGCCTCCCGATCGTCAAGGATGTGCGCGGGCTCGGACTGCTGCGCGGCATGGAGCTGGCGATCGACGGGAAGCCGGTCGTGGCAGACTGCCTTGCCCGCGGCATTCTGATCAATTGCACGGCGGATCGGGTG
>Ga0194120_10001741_pt1 | contig 38625 bp, 34 predicted proteins | sample TA2MahCa65mmetaG_FD_148642 | JGI IMG/M metagenome (GOLD analysis project Ga0194120, IMG submission 148642) | Freshwater microbial communities from Lake Tanganyika, Tanzania - TA2015019 Mahale Deep Cast 65m | ecosystem: Environmental > Aquatic > Freshwater > Lake | place: Tanzania: Lake...
CGGGCGCGGGCCGGCCGTTGACGAGCGAGCGGTTGACGAGCGAGCGGTTGACGGGCGAGCGGTTGACGGGCGAGCGGTTGGCGGGCCAGTGGCTGGCGAGCGGATGCCGCCGGTCGAGGTGCTCGAGGTCAGCGAGGTCGGGGCGCCGGCGCCGATCGCGTTGCCGCGCGGGCTCGAGTCGACGGGGAGCACGGCGCAGGTGGACGAGCGCGGCGCAAGCGCGCTCGCGACCCAGACTCCGCCGAGCGACGAATGGGCGGGCACCGAGGTGCGCGAGGAGCGCTTCGCCGACGGCAAGCCCAAGAGCTTTCGGCGCGTGCGGCGCACGGACGATGGGATCGAGAACCATGGGCCGCTGCGCAAGTGGGCCTCGAACGGCGTGCTGCTCGAGGACGGCACGTACCGCGCGGGGGAGAAGGACGGCGTGTACGTCATCCGCCACGACAACGGGCTGTTGAAGAGCGAGATCCACTATGCCGCGGGACGCGAGCACGGACGCCGGCGCGAGTGGGGCGAGTACGGCACGTTGCTGTACGACGCGCAGTTCGTCGAGGGCAAGGTGGACGGCGAGGAGCGCACGTGGTGGCCCGACAAGACTCCGCGCACGCTCTCGACGTTCCGCCTCGGCGTGCTCGACGGACCGTCGCGCGTGTGGCACGGCAGCGGAGTGCTCGCCGAAGAAGGCCAGTCGCAAGCGGGACGGCGCGAGGGCACTTGGACCTATCGCACGAGCGAGGATCTGCTCGCGCGCGTGGAGCAGTACTGCGCGGGCAGCTTGCACGGCGTGACGAGCGAGTACGACGAGCAGGGGCGCAAGAGCGCGGAGCGCAGCTACGAGCACGGCAAGGCCGCGGGCCTGCACCGCGAGTTCTGGCCGGACGGCTCGACGCGCACCGAGACCACGTTCGTCGCGGGACGGCCCGAGGGTCACAGCGCGCGCTGGCATGAGAACGCTCAGAAGGAATGCGAGGGCGTGCTCGCGGCGGGTCAGCGCGCAGGTCGTTGGACGTTCTGGAAGCGCGACGGGACGGTCGATGCAGCGCAGTCGGGCGAGTACCGCGCCGGCGCGCGCGTTGGGCCGTAGGCGGAGCGAGGACGGGGCCGTAGGCGGAGCGAGGACGATGCGCGAGACGCTGCGTCATTCCAACGGCGCGAAGGCGGCCGAAGGCCCGCTCGAGGACGGGCGGCGACTGGGCACGTGGCTGCACTGGAGCGAGAGCGGTCGCAAGCTCGTCGAGGAAGAGTACGTCGACGGCCAGCGGCACGGCTGGCACACGAGCTGGCACGAGCGCACGCGGCTCAAGCGCGCCGAGGGCGCGTTCGAGCGCGACCTGCGCTCCGGCAAGTGGACGAGCTGGCACGAGAATGGCCGCGTGGAGAGCGAGGGCGAGTATCTGTGCGGCGTCGCCTGCGGGCCGTGGCGCAGGTGGCACGACAACGGCGAGCTGGAGTCGCAGGGCGGCTTCGATCGCGGGCGGCGCGCGGGCGAGTGGGTGCTCTTCCATCGCAACGGACGCGTCGGCGAGCGCGGCAACTACCGGACGGACGTGCGCGCGGGCCCGTGGACGAGCTGGCATCCCAACGGCGCGATCGGAGCGCACGGCGAATATCAGGACGGCGAGCGCGACGGCATCTGGACCACGTGGCACAAGAACGGCCGCGTCGAGAGCAAGGGCCTGTTCGTCGGCGGGCAGCGCACCGGCGTGTGGCGCGTGTGGTGGGACTCGGGCACGCCGCGCTGCGAAGGCAGCTTCGTCGAGGGCGCGCCCTTCGGCTGGTGGGAGTTCTGGTACGAGCACGGCCCCCAGCGCGCGGCGGGCGAGTACCGCGACGGCAAGCAGTTCGGCCCGTGGCGCTGCTGGAACTACGACGGCTCACCGGACGTCGACACGACCGGCACGTACTGGGACGACGTGCTGCAGCGGCGTTGAACGCCGTCGGCCGCGCGAGCGCGCCTCGCGTCGTTCGCTTCTCTTCTCTTCTCTTCGCGCTCGCGCGCGACGTTGGCGCCTGACTTTGGCGCGTGGCGCCGCGTCGAGAGCGAGGCGCGCTACAGGCCGATCGCGAAGCGCAGACCGGCGGTGAGGCTCGTGCCGAAGGACGAGTTCGGATCGCGCGACCAGGCTTGGGCGTAGGCGATCGCTCCGCAGGCGAGGCTCGCGTCGGCGCCCGAGGCGATGTGCGCGCCCATGTCGAAGGCGAGCACGCCGCTGCAACTCGTGCCGGTCGCGGCTCCTTGGGTCGGCTGCACGGGGGTGCGGCGGATGGGATGCGCGACGCACAGCGTGCCGCCTTGGAACGGCGCGGCGGCGGGCAAGTAGCCGTAGAACAACAGGCCGGAGGTCTGGTTGAGCAGGCCCGTGGCGCGGATCGTGAAACTGCCGACGCCCGACGACGCGCTCGGCTGGCCCGTGAACGCGATCAACGGCGTGCAGCCGAGGGAGTTGAGCTTCGGCATGCAGTAGGTCTGCACGCTCGCCACCGGAGCGCACACGCCCAGCGGCGCGGCGCGCGCCGTGCTCCACAGGGCGTGCGTGCTCGCGGTGCCGGCGTTCGAGTTGATCGGCGCCGTGGTGTTGCAGCCGCCGTGCGTGTGCACGCCGATCGCGACGTCCTCGCCCAGGTTCGAGCGGATCACGGGCGAGCCCGAGTTGCCGCCGAAGGTGTCGGGCGTGTAGCGCACGGTCGTGCCCGAGAAGAGCGCGAAGTCGCCCGTGTGCGTCTGCAGTGTCTGGCTCCAGATCAGGTCGTTGCTGTCGGAGCCGTAGCCGCTGACGCGGATCACGTCGCCCGCCGCGGGCGCGGTCGGCGCGGCGATGCGAAAGCGCACTCGACCCTGCGCCTGAAACGGAGTCAGGCCGGTGGTGGCGTTCGGGAAGCAGCCGAAGCTGGCCCAGTCGTTGCCGACGCCGCCGTTTTGGAACTGGCGCGAGGTGTCGTCGATGGCGTATTGGTGCTCGGGCGGCGGATGCTGGAGCACGCCGAGCGCGGTCGAGAGCGGCACGTTGAACTGCGCGACGTCGAGGTGGGTCGCGTTGGCGTAGCAGTGCCCGGCCGTCGTCATGCAGCTCGCGCAGTCGTCGAAGATCCACGCCGTGCACTGCACCGGCATCGTGCGCGCGATGCGCGCGTCGGTGGTCGGTTGGCGGTCGTCGGTCGCTCCGCACTGGCTCATCGGTGCGTACAGCAACGGCCCCATCCACACGCTGCGCAGCACGACGCGCGAAGGACCGGCGTGCGGCGGAGCGACGAGCTCGAGCTGCACCGTGTCGCCATTGAAGTAGGCGGTCGAGAGCTGCCACTCTCGGAGCGAGCGCGTGTGGAGCTCCTGCACGGCGCCGTCTTGGTGCGAGGTGATGCGCAGGAACGCGCCGCGCGTCTCGTCGAGGGGGTGCCACAGGCTCGCGAACTGGAAACGCAGGCGCAGCCACGTCGCGCCGCCGACGCGCACGGCGTGCGAGGCGAGCACGACCTCGTTCGGACTGGGATTGGAGCGCCAGTGCGTGTCGTAGGTGAACGCCGCCTGCGTCTGGATCGACGGACCGACCTGCGCGGAGGCGCGCGGAACGGCGGCGAGCAGGGCGACGAGCGGGGCGACGAGCGGGGCGAGCGGGATGGGAAGACAGCGCATCGAAGGTGGAAGTCGGACCGAGCAGGGTCTGCGGTGCGTCGTGGCGTGCGCAAGCGAGCAGCGCCGCGGCGAGCGGGTCGCGGCGGCGCGCTCGTGGATGGCGCGCTCGTGGATGGCGCGGGAAGTGGGGAGCCGGGAACGGCCCGGGAGCGGTCGCGCGGGCGTGGCTAGACTAGGGCGCGCCATGGAAACTTGTTCCCAGCGCCTGCGCGCCCGTCCCGCCACCAGCGCCGACTTTCGGGTGCTGGTCGAGTTCAACCTCTCGATGGCGCGCGAGTCCGAGGGGCTCGCGCTCGACCGCGCGCGGCTCGAGCGCGGCGTCGAGGCGGCGCTGGCCGACCCCGGCCGCGGTTTCTATCTCGTGGCGGAGCTCGACGGAGCGCCCTCGGGCTGCCTGCTCGTCACGGCGGAGTGGAGCGACTGGCGCAACGGCTGGGCGTGGTGGATTCAGAGCGTGTACGTGATGCCCGCCGCGCGGCGTCAGGGCGTCTACAGCGTGCTCCACCGCCGCGTGCTCGAGCTCGCGCGCGAGCGCGGGGACGTCGTCGCCCTGCGCCTGTACGTCGATCGGAACAACCTTCCGGCGCAGGCCACGTACCGGCACCTCGGCATGCAGGAGTCGCACTACCTGATGTTCGAGGAGCGCGGCTCCGCGGGCCGATAGGTCCTCGCCGCAGGCTCACAAAGCCGCCACCTCGTCCGTAACTCGCTCGCGGATTCGCCCCTCACGGCCTGCACAGGTATCGTTGCACCCATGACCCATGTCCTCCTCGCCGCGCTCGCCCTCGCGCTCGGCTCCACCACCGCGCCGCTGCCCCGCCAGAGCGTGCCGCTGGCCCAAGACAGCTCCCACGCAGGGAAGGCTCCGCCGATCCCCGCGCCCTTCGGTCCGGGTTCGATCACGCCCGATCAGGCGAATTCGGGGCGCGGCGTGAGCGCCGTGCCGCAGCTCAGCCTGCCGCCGCTGCCCGCGCGCATCGACAAGGTGCTCACCCATCCCGACGGCACGAAGGCGGCCGAGGGCGAGATGAAGAACGGTCGGCGCGACGGCGCGTGGGTGCTGTACTACAGCGACGGCAAACAGCGCGCGATCGGGACCTATCGCAACTACCGGCGCGAAGGCGAGTGGGTGTTCTTCCACCCGGGCATCGAGCTCGCGCAGCGCGCCGGCGCGTTCAAGGACGGCAAGCGCGACGGTGCGTGGCGGCGCTGGCATCCGACCGGCGTGCTGCTCGAGGAAATGGTGTTCGCGGACGACGTGCAGATAGGCGCGGCGCGCGAGTTCTATCCCGAGGGCACCTTGCGCGCGGAAGGGCGCTATCAGGACGGCGCGCGCCACGAGCTGTGGAAGCTCTACCACCCCGACGGCAAGACGTCGTACATGGAGGGCAAGTACAACCGCGGCATGCAGGACGGTGCGTGGCTCTTCTATCACCCCAACGGCGCGAAGTTCCAGGAAGGCAACTACGTGCTCGGCGTGGCCGAGGGGCGCTGGACCACGTGGCACGACAACGGCCAGATGCAGTCGCAGGGCGTGTTCGAGTTCGGCGCGCAGTCAGGCCAGTGGACCAAGTGGCATAAGAACGGCAGCGTGGAGTTCGAGGGCGGCTGGGACGCCGGTCGCGAGCAGGGTCTGTGGAAGCGCTGGCATGACAACGGGCAGCTCGCGGCCGAGGGCCATTACGACCAGAGCCGCATGGTCGGCGACTGGGTGTCGTGGTACGCCAACGGCCAGAAGGAGCGCGTGCAGGTGTACGTCGGCGACGCGCTGAACGGCCCGTACCGCACGTGGTTCTCGAGCGGCCAGAAGCGCGAGGAAGGCGAATATCGTCAGGGCAAGCGCGAGGGCACGTGGCGCGCGTGGAACGACGACGGCACGCCCGACGAGACGCTCTCGGGCGAGTTCAAGAACGACCGGCGCGTCAAGCAGCAGTGAGGATCGCGATGAAGCAAGCCATTCATTTCGTGTCGCTGGGGCTGCTCGCGACGCTCGCTCACGCGGGCGGCGCGGACACCCTGCGTTTCAAGGCGACGACCGGGTCGCGCGTGCACAAGCGCTTCGAGGCGAATCACGAGCTGCGCATCGACGACATGGGCGCGATCGAGGGCGACTTGCCCTTCCGTTCCGATGGCACGGGCGGCTGGATCAGCTCGACGCACAAGGTCGAGTTCGTCGACGAGTACAAGCTCGACTGCGAGGGCCTGCCGCTCGACTTCGCGCGCGCGGTGCGCGAGGTGTCGACCGTCGGCAAGGCCAGCGTCGTGTTCGCCAGCGGCGAAGTGCGGCCCGAGGCGTCGCGCTCGTCGTCCGCGCTCAAGCGTCAGGTGCTCGACTTCCACTACGTCGAGGAGGAGCGCGACTGGTCGCGCTGCTACGCCAAGGTCGACGGCGAAGAGGACCTGCTCGGACGCCTGCGCGGCGAATTCGAGTTGCTCGCGCTCCTGCCGCCGGGTCCGGTCGAGCCCGGCGCGAGCTGGTCGGTCGATCTCGAGCGCTTCCGCGAGGTGCTCGCTCCCGGCGGCGACCACCAGCTCGTCCCCGAGGGCGGCTCGATGTTCGGGCGCATGATCGAGGTCGGCGTCGGCGGCGATTTCGCTGACTTCTACGCGCCGGTGGGCGGCGAGATCAAGGCCACTTACAAGGGCCGTCGCCCCGTGACCCTCGTCGAGGGCACGCCGCCGCTGGTCGTCGAGGCGGGCGTGATCGAGCTCGCGGTCAACTTCGTGAGTCTGGCGGATCGCAAGTACCTCTACCGCATGGCGATGCCGCAGACCGAGCGCCGCGAGAACGCGTACGTCGACGACGTGCCGCTGGAGTACACGTTCCTCGGATCTGGCGAGCTGCTGTGGGACATCGACGGCGGCCGCGCGATCTCGTTCAAGCTCGAAGGCAACGAGGGCTTCATCAGCACCGTGACGAAAACGCGCTTCGATCGGCCCAAGCCCGAGCGTTACTCGCAGCAGAGCCGCTTCAGCGGTCCGCTGAAGCTGCAGATCACGTTCGCCGACGGCTCGGCCGTGCCCAACCTGCCCGAGCGCGTCAATCCCAAGGCCGACGTCACCGGACGGCGCAAGCGCTAGCGCGCGGGATCGCGGGCTCGACCGCGCACGGCTCCCCCGTCCGCACCGGACGGGGGAGCCGTGCGCCACTTCCATGAGCGCGCCCCGAGGCCTATCTTCTTGGCCCAATTCGGCGTGCCGAGGAGCGCGCGCCCAACGACGCGAGCACGCCCCCCACGCGAGGCCACCCATGACGACCGCAACCGAAACCCGCGCATTTCAGGCCGAAGTCAAGGAACTGCTCGGCCTGATGATCCACTCGCTGTACTCGCACAAGGAGATCTTCCTGCGCGAGCTGATCTCGAACGCGAGCGATGCGCTCGACAAGCTGCGCTTCGAGGCGCTCACGCAGCCCGCGCTGCACGCTGGGGGCGAGGGCGGGCGCGGCGACGAGCTGCTGATCCGGCTCGATGTGGACGAGAGCAGCCGACGGATCGTGATCACCGACAACGGCATCGGCATGACGCGCGCGGAGGTGGTCGAGAATCTCGGCACGATCGCGCGCTCGGGCACGCGGCGCTTCCTCGAGGAGCTGCGCGCGAAGGGCGCCCAGTCGCCGGAGCTGATCGGCCAGTTCGGCGTCGGTTTCTACTCCAGCTTCATGGTCGCGGAGTCGATCGAGGTGGAAACGTGCAAGGCCGGTACGCAGGACGGCGTGCGTTGGAGCTCGCGCGGCGACGGCGAATACACGCTCGAGGACGTGGGCTCGCTCGCGCGCGGCACGCGCATCACGCTGCAGCTCAAGCCCCTGCCGACCGACGACGAGGAGGCGCAGGACTTCGCGGATGCGGGGCTGCTGCGCGAGCTCGTGCGCAAGTACTCGGACTTCGTCGAGTGGCCGATCGTGATGCCGACCGCGCGGCTCGAGCACGAGGGCGCGCTCGTGCGCCGCACGCTCGCCGACGGAGTGGAGGTGTTCGAGCTGAACTCGAAGAAGCCGCTGTGGATGCGCTCCAAGGACGAGATCAAGACCGAGGAGTACGCGCAGTTCTACAAGCACCTCGCGCACGACTGGAGCGATCCGCTCGAGACCGTGCACTTTCGCAATGAAGGCTCGAACGAGTACACCGCGCTGTTGTACGTGCCTTCCGAGCGCCCGCTCGACCTGTTCGATCCGGGTCGCGACAAGTCGAACGTCTCGCTGTACGTGCGACGCGTGTTCGTGATGGGAGACTGCGAGGAGCTGCTGCCGAGCTGGCTGCGCTTCGTGCGCGGCGTGGTCGACAGCTCCGACCTGCCGCTCAACGTCTCGCGCGAAATCCTGCAGCAGAACCGCTCGCTCGCGCAGATGCGCAAGCGTTGCACGACCAAGGTGCTCGAGGCGCTCGCCGCGCTGCGCGACGGCCGCCGCGCGGACTACGAGCGCTTCTGGGCGGCCTTCGGCACGGTGCTCAAGGAAGGCATCGTCGTCGACCGCGAGCGCGTCGAGCAGGTGGCGGGTCTGTGCCTGTTCCCGTCGAGCGCGGACGAGAAGGCGATCACGCTCGACGAGTACATCGCGCGCGCGCCCGCCGGGGTGGACGCGATCTACGTGATCGGCGGCAGCGACCTCGCGACCGTGCGGCGCTCGCCGCACCTCGAGGCGCTCGCGGCGCAGGGCGGCGAGGCCCTGTGCATGGTCGAGCCGGTCGACGAGTGGGTGCGCGACATGCTCACGGAGTACAAGGGCAAGCAGATCGTCGCGCTCGAGCGCGGCGAAGCGCGCTTCGCCGGTGAGGCCGAGAAGCAAAAGCGCGAGGACGCCGAGCGCGAGTACCGCGGCGTGCTCGAGAAGCTCGAGAGCGGGCTGTCGGGCGCCGTCGCGAGCGTGCGCGTGTCGTCGCGCCTGAGGGAGAGCCCCGCGGTGCTCGTCGACGACGCCGATGCGCACGGCATCCACTACGAGCGCATGCTGCGCCAGACGGGCCGCCCGGTGCCGCCGCGCAAGCGCGTGCTCGAGCTCAATGTGGATCACCCGCTCGCGGCGCGGCTCAAGGCGCTCGTCGAGGCGGGCGACGCGAGCGGCAAGCTCAAGGACTGGGGCGACTTGCTCTACGCTCAAGCGCTGCTCGCCGAGGGCTCGCCGCTGCCCGACGCGCCGCGCTTCTCCAAGCTCGTGAGCGACCTGATGCTCGCGTCGAGCGTGTAGCGTGCGCTCGGGGGGGCGGTGGGGCCGCGGGCGGGGAGCTCGGTCCTCCAGCGTCGGCCGAGTCGGGCGTGCTCGGCCGTGTAGGCCGGGGCGTTCGCGAGCGTAGCGCGCGCCGCACGGCGCACCTGAGCGGCCCCAAGGCGCGGATTTCCTCGGTCGCTCGCTGGGCTGGAAAACGCGAGTTTTCCCGAGCGTTCTGGCCGTTGTCACGAGCGTGCGCGAGCGAGCTCTGGAACCGCGTGCCGCCGCGCGCTCGGATCTCGCTCGCGAGCAGGCACGCTCGCTGCCTCCACACGATGGGCGCGTACTTCACGCATCTCGAGTCACCCTGGGACGGGACCCGCCACGACTTCCGGCTGGCGCAGACGACGCACGCGGGCCGTCCGCTGGTGGCGCGCTACGACCTCGAGCGCATCGCCAAGGAAGTCGAGCGCGACTCGACCTACTACAACGCCGGTTGCATGTGGAGCTTCCGCGACCTGCTGCCGGTGCTCGACGATGCCAACATCGTCTCGTTCGGCGAGCTCGCGACGCCGACGCTGCAACTGACGCGACTGGGAGCCGAGCTCGGGCTCGAGAACCTGTTCCTCAAGGACGAGTCGCGTCTGCCGACGGGCTCGTTCAAGTCGCGCGGCATGTCGGTGGCGATCAGCAAGGCCAAGGAGCTCGGCATTCGGCGCATCGCGGTGCCGACGGCGGGCAACGCGGGCGGTGCGCTCGCGGCCTATGCGGCGCGGGCGGGCATCGAGGCGTGGGTGTTCATGCCCTCGGACACGCCGGAGGTGAACAAGCTCGAGTGCGAGCTCGTCGGCGCGCGCGTGGTCGAGGTCGAGGGCCTGATCGGGGACTGCGGCGCGCTGCTGCGCGAGGGGCAGAAGGTGTTCGGTTGGTTCGATCTCTCGACTCTGCGCGAGCCCTATCGGCTCGAGGGCAAGAAGACGATGGGGCTCGAGCTCGCGCAGCACTTCGGCTGGCGCTTCCCCGAGGTCGTGCTCTATCCGACCGGCGGCGGCACGGGCCTGATCGGCATTTGGAAGGCCTACGAGGAGCTGTGCGGCATCGGCTGGCTCGAGGATCGCCGCGCGCCGCGCCTGTATGCGTGCCAGTCGGACGGCTGTGCGCCGATCGCGCGCGCCTTCGAGCGCGGCGAGCGCACCGCGCAGCCGTGGGAGGGCGCGCAGACCATCGCGAGCGGCCTGCGCGTACCGAGTGCGATCGGCGACTTCCTGATGCTGGACGCGATCCGCGCGAGCGGGGGCGAGGCGCTCGGCGTGAGCGAGGCGTCGATCCTGCGCTGGATGCGCAGGGTGGGCGAGCTCGAGGGCGTCGCGATCTGTCCGGAGACCGCCGTGTGCTTCGAGGCGCTCGTGCGGCTCGTCGCGGCGGGCAAGATCGCGCGGCACGAGGAGATCGTGATCTTCAACACCGGCGCGGCGCACAAGTACGTCGAAGCGCTGCGCGCGGTCGATCGGCCGCCCTTGCCGCGCGTGCGACCGGGGGAGAGCGTCGACTGGCGCGCGCTGTCCGCGGGCTTCGAGCGCGCGGCGATCGGGTGATCCGCGCTCGCTCTGCGGCGACTTGCCGTGTCGGCGGCGCTGCGTAGAATCGCCGCGTGCCGGTTGGACACTTCGTCCTTCGGGCGCGCGGCCGTGAGCCCCGAGGCCCTCGCATGTCGGATGCAACGAGCCCGCACGACGCAGCGTCGCGCGAGCCTTCCCTGTCGCGTCGTTCGTTCTTCAAGGGAGCCGGCGTGGTCGCCGCGGGCGGCCTCGTCGGCGAAGCCGTGCATGCCGCGGCGCGCGGCGCGAGCCTCGAACCCGTGCGCATGGAAGGCACGGTCGAGATCGAGCTCGAGATCAACGGCGCGCGCACGAAGGTCGCGGTCGAGCCGCGCACCACGCTGCTCAACACGCTGCGCAACCACTGCGCGCCGCCGCTGACGGGCGCGAAGCTCGTGTGCGACCGCGGTTCGTGCGGTGCGTGCACCGTGCACCTCGACGGAGCGCCCGTGTACTCCTGCATGACGCTCGCGGTCGACGCCGTCGGCCGCAAGATCACGACCATCGAGGGCCTCGCGTCGCCGGGCGAACTCACCGAGCTGCAGTCGGCGTTCTGCGCCCACGATGGCACGATGTGCGGCTTCTGCACGCCCGGCTTCGTGATGTCGATCAGCGCCTGCCTCGAGAACGATCCCTCGGCGTCGCTCGACGAGATCCAGCGCTCGTGCTCGGGCAACCTGTGCCGCTGCGGCACGTACCCGCAGGTGTTCGAGGCCGCGCTCGACGCGGGACGCAAGCTGCGCGCGAAGGGAGGCCGGTGATGGCGCTCGATCCGCTGCGCAGCGAGGACGACAAGCCGCCGCGCCCCGCGGCGAAGGGCAAGCGCTGGGTGCGCGTGACCAAGGCGGTCAACGGCATCGACACGGAAGTCTGGGAAGAGGTCGCGGACGAGGCCGGCGGAGCGCAGTGGGGCGCGCGCGAGTCCATGCGGCTCATCTCGCGCGAGACGCCGCGCGTCGAGGGTCCCGACAAGGTGACGGGTCGCGCCGTGTTCACCCACGACGTGCGCCTGCCGGGCATGGCGTACGCCTGCGTGCTGCGCAGCCGCGTGCCCGCCGCGAAGGTGACGCTCGATCTCTCCCGCGCGCGCCAGATCCCCGGCGTGCTCGCGGCGATCGAGCTCGGTGACGGCGAGGTGCGCTGGCTGGGTCGACCGATCGCGGCGGTCGCGGCGACGACGCCGGAGATCGCCGAGGACGGCGTGCGCGCGATTCTCGCGACCTACGAGGAGCAGCCCTTCGCCCTGACGCCGGAGCAGGCCGCCGCCGAAAACGCGCCCAAGGTCAACAGCCGCGGCAACGTGCGCGTGCTCTCGAAGAACACGGACTCGCGCGAGGTCGATCAGGCGCTCGAAGCCTCGCCCGTGCGCGTGAAGGGCACGTGGAAGATTCCCGTGCAGCACCACGCGACGCTCGAAACGCACGGCGCGGTGGTCGATTACCGCGGCGGGGCCGAGGCGACGGTGTACGCCTCGACGCAGGGCACGTTCACGATCTCCCCCGACGCGGCGGGGCGTCTGGGGCTGCGGCCGAACCAGGTCACGGCCGTGGTCGAGCACATGGGCGGCGGCTTCGGCTCGAAGTTCGGCATGGGCATCGAGGGCGAAGCTGCGTGCTTGCTCGCGAAGGAGCTCGCGCGGCCCGTGCACCTGATGCTCGATCGCGCGAGCGAGTTCCACGCCGCGGGCAACCGCTCGGGCGGTGAGCACCAGATCGAGATCGGCGTCGGTCGCGACGGCAAGATCCTCGCGTTCAAGGCGCGCGTCACGCGCCACGGCGGAGTGGCGCAGGGCTCGGGGCATCCGCTGCCCTACATCTACGCTCGCGACAACGCGGTCTTCGTCGAGGATCGCTGCATCCACACGAACATGGATGCGAGCCGCGCGATGCGCGGGCCGGGCCATCCGCAGGCGTCGTTCTCGATGGAAGGCGCGATGGACGAGTGCGCCTACGCGGTCGGCATGGACCTGCTCGAGTTCCGCCGCATCAACCTGCCGGACGCCAAGCGCGCGCTCTACATGCGCCAGCTCGAGCGCTGCGCGGAGCTGATCGGCTGGAGGACGCACCCGCACACGCGTGCGCCGGATCTCTCGGACGCGGAGGTGAAGGTCGGCATCGGGTTCGCGATCGCGCGCTGGGGCGGCGGCGGCAACGGCCAGTGCAAGGTCGAAGTGCGCATCGCGCAGGATGGCTCGGTCGAGGTGCTCTCGGGCACGCAGGACCTCGGCACGGGTACGCGCACGTACTGCGCGTCGATCGTCGCGGAGGAGCTCGGACTCGAGCTCGCGGCGGTGCGCGCGCGCATCGGCCGATCGACGTTCGGCAGCGCCAACGCATCCGGTGGCAGTACGACGTCGGCCTCGCTCGCGCCGAGCGTGAAGCACGCGGCGCACAACGCGCGGCTCGCGCTGTTCGAGAAGGTCGCGCCGGCGCTCGGCGCGACGGCGAGCGAGCTCGAAGTGGCGCCGGGCGAGATCCGAGTCGCGGGCAGTGCGTCGAGGCGTATCGCTTGGAAGGACGCGTGCGCGGTGCTCGGGCCCGCTGGCCTCTCCGCGCAAGGCGAGTGGCAGGCCCACCTCGCGGGCAACGACATCGGCGGCGCGCAGGCCGCGAAGGTCAGCGTCGACACGCTCACCGGCGAGGTCAAGGTGCTCGAGATGGTCGCGGTGCAGGACTGCGGGCTGGTCCTCAACCGGCTCGCTGCGGTGAGCCAGTTGCAGGGCGGCATGGTGCAGTCCTTGTCCTACGGCCTGTTCGAGGAACGCGTGGTCGACCCCGATCTGGGGCTGTTCCTCAACGCGAATTTCGAGGACTACAAGATCGCGGGCGCGCAGGACATCCCGGCGATGAAGGCGCTGTTCGAGGACGATCCGCGCGGCGTGATCGGCATGAGCGAGGCCGCGATCATCCCGGGGCACTCGGCGATCGCGAACGCGATCCACAACGCGTGCGGCGTGCGGTTGCGCGAGATGCCGCTGACGGCCGACAAGATCCTGATGGGCCTCGAGGCCCTGAAGAGGGGCTAGGAGGAGCGCACATGAAGAGCTTCGAGTTCATCGCGCCGCGCACGCTCGAGCAGGCGGTCAATCTGCTCCCTGATTCGCGCGACCACAAGTCACGCGATCGCGTCAAGTTGCTCGCGGGCGGTCAGGATCTGCTCGGCGAGCTGAAGGACTATCTGATTGCGCCCAAGCAAGTGGTCAACCTCAAGACCGTGCCCGGACTCTCGACCTTCGACGAGCGCGACGGTCGCTACGAGGTGGGCGCGCTGGTCACGCTCGCCGCGCTGGAGCGCAGCGCGACGCTGAGGCGCACGCACGCGATGGTCGCGGAGGCCGCGACCGCCGTGGGCTCGGTGCAGATCCGCAATCAGGGCACGGTCGGTGGAAATCTCTGCCAGCGCCCGCGCTGCTGGTACTACCGGCACGAGCAGGCGGTGTGCATCAAGAAGGGCGGGTCGGAGTGCTTCGCCTACGGAGGCCTGAACAAATACAACGCGATCCTCGGCGGCGGCCCGAGCTACATCGTGCATCCGTCCGACCTCGCACCGGCGCTGGTGGCAGCCGGGGCGAGCGCGACGATCCAGTCCAAGAAGCGCGAGCGCACGGTCGAGCTCGAGCGCTTCTTCACGCTGCCGAGCGAGGGTGCCGTGACGCGCGAAAACGTGCTCGCGTTCGACGAAGTGCTCGTGCGCATCGACATCCCGGCGATGGCGGGTTGGACGAGCACGTACCTGAAGTTCCGCGAACGTTCGAGCTACGACTTCGCGCTCGCGGCGGTCGCGCTCGCGCTGCGCATGGAGGACGGCCGGATCGCGGAGGCGCGGCTGGTGCTCGGCGGCGTGGCGCCGATCCCGTGGCGCTGCGAGAAGGCCGAGCGCGCGCTCGTCGGCCGCAAGATCGACGCGCAGACCTGTGCGCTCGCCGGCACGCTCGCCCTCGAGGGCGCCGAGCCGCTCACCCACAACGCATACAAGCTGCCCCTCGCACAGGGGCTGATCACCAAGGCGCTGCGCAAGCTCGCCGGTCCTTGAGCCATCGCATGGAACCGACATCCCTCCACAGCCCGATCTGCGCCGAGATCCGCAGCAAGCGGTACTTCTTCCTGCAGTCCGCGCCCATGCAATCGAGTGACGTGGTCGACAACTCGAACGACTGCTGGTGCAACCGCACCTGCGACCGCGTCGGGCCCGACGGCGACGGCGTCCACCCGCTCGATTGCACCGCGGAGCGCTCCTGCTTCCGTCCGATCTTCACGCCCGAGGTGCGCGGGCTCGCCTGAGCGGCGCCATGGCGATCCTCCTCACGCTCGCGCGGGCCACTTCGGCCGCGTTCGGCGCCGAGTGACCGCGCAGGCTTTCAGGGCGCGCGAAAGACGAGCCAAGTGAAGCCGCCCGCGGGCACGCTCACGCTGACGCGGGCGCGCGAGCGCGCGTCGAGCGTGAGCTGCGTCGGCGCTCGCTCCTCGACTTGCACGCTCGCGGAGCCGACCAGCCCCGCGTAGTACAGATCGATCTCGAGTTCCTTCGTGCGCGGCTGGGGCAGGGGATTGAAGAGCATCGCCAGCGCACGTTCCTGTCCGCGCGGATTCACGTGCACCCAGCCGTCGAGGTCGCGTCCGTCGGCGCGGCGCAGGTGGAGCAGGTCGCTCTCGAGCACTTCGCGGTGCGCCTTGTACCACGCGACCCATTTCACGACGAGGGCGCGCGTCGCGTCGGTGTCGAACAGCCGCGGGCCACGCCAGCAGGCCTGCACGCCCGCGCCGAGGTTCGTCGCGAGGTGGCGCTCGTAGTCCTCGAGGTGCTCGTGCAGCGGCTCGAGCGTCGCGGCTGCGCCTCCGCCGTGGTACTCGGTGAGCGGCACGAACATCCAGCCCATCGAGGGCGTCTTCGTCCACGTGCCGTCGAAGATGTTCTGACGCGCGTGCAGGAGCTGCTCGGCCCGCGGGAGCGACCAGTTGGTCTCGCGGTAGCCCATGCCGGTCTTGTTCGAACCGTTCAGGAAGTACCAGTCCGGCACGTTGAGATAGACGCCCTGCGAGCGGCACCAGCCGTAGAAGTCGCGGATCCGCTCGAACTGCGCCCACTGCGAGTCGTCGAAGCCGCGGTGGCCGGAGTGCGACGTCGAGGCGCACGTGTCGCCGGGGTAGGAGCCGTCGTGCTCGAGCACGCTCATGCCGCTCGCGGAGTAGAACGAGCGCAGCTGCGCGAAGTAGCCCTCGCCCCACTCGCTGCACAGGCAGGGGGAATTGCCAAAGTACGCTCGGCCGGGCTTGTTGGTCTCGCGGTCGACGACGTCGTGCTCCGGTGCGACGGCGCGGCTCGCGAGCAGCGAGTAGGTGCCGAGCTCGACGCCGCGCTCGCGCGCGTAGGCGACGAGCTCCTGCGCTCGTGCGAGGTTCTCGCTCGAGCGATTCTCGACGTCGAAGCCCGAACCGAAGGACAGGATCGCCATTTCGAAGCCGACCGCGGCGCACTGGTCGAGCGCGAGCTTCACGGCTTCGGTGCGCGCGTCGCGGATGTGCATCATCAACGGGTTTTCGGTCACCCACGGCGCGAGCGTGCGGTACATGCGGCGCTGCGCGAGAGCGTTGCGCTCGCGGTCCGAACCGTCGAGCACGAGCTCGTGCACGCGGTAGCTCTCGAAGCTCCCACCCGGACCGATGCGCGCGTGTGGTCCGACAGGGTAGGTCGAGACGAGCAGACACGGCGTCTGCAGCGCGTAGCTCACCTGCGTCGCGTAGCCGCGGTCGGGCAGCCAGCGCGTCGTCACGTCCGCCGACACGTTCGACATGCCGTGAAACGCGTAGTCGCTCTCCACGTGCAAGTCGGGGCGCCGCCAGTGTTCCTGCGGCTCGACCGTGCCGTCCGCCTCGACGAAGGCGAGGCGCTCGACGTCGAGTGAGTCGAGCTGCACCGCGCTCGCTCCGCGATTGCGCAGCGTCACGCTCTTGGAAACGAGCGGCAGCCCGTCGTAGAGGTCGTAGTGCACCTCGAATTCGACGTCGCCGGAGAATGCGAACGTCAGGCGCTGGCCGGGCGGAGGCCACGGCAGGTCCGCGCCGTGGCGCAGGCGCTTCCACTCAAAGCGCGCGGGGATCTCCGCGACGCGCACGGCCGTGCAATGCCGCGCCGTGGGATCGAGCGCGAGTCGATCGAGGTCGGAGTGGCGCAGGTAGGCGCGATCGAGCGGTCCGACGAGGCCACCCGCGCGCACTTCGGTGCCGTCGATCGAAGCGCGCAGCTCCGGTTCCACCGCCCGCAGCAGCGCGCGATCGGACATGAGGTCGTCGAAGCCGATGCAGACGACGTCCGGCTCGACTCGCCACGTGCGCGCGACGAGGCCGTTCGAGAGGGTCACGGTGCGCGCGTCGCTCCTCCACACGCTGGCCCGCGCGGCGCTCGCGTCGAGCAGCCAGTCTCCGGCCGCGCGCGGGGGCGTCGCCGGTCCGCTGGGGAGCGCGTCGAGGAGGCCGCCGCCCAACATCAGGAACACGAGCGAGATCATGGGCGCAAAGGCGCGCTCCACAGCGCGTGGAAGTGGTGGACGGGTCCGTGGCCGTGGCCGAGTTGCCAGTCGGCCGAGCCCGCGATGGCGGCGCTCACGTAGCGCTTCGCGCCTTCGACGGCCGCGAGCGGGCGCTCGCCGCGCGCGAGCAACGCCGCGATGGCCGCGGAAAAAGTGCAGCCCGTGCCGTGCGTGTTGCGGCTTCGCGTGCGCACCTCGGAGAGGCGCACGCAGCGCGCTCCGTCGAACCACAGGTCGTCGGAGGTCGCACCATGACCGTGGCCGCCCTTGAGCACCACGGCGCGCGCTCCGAGGGAGACGAGCTGCTCGCACGCGCGCTCGGGCTCGCGCAGGACGCTCGCTTCGTCGGTGTCGAGCAGCACGGCCGCCTCGGGCAGGTTCGGCGTGAGCACGCTGGCGAGCGGAACGAGCTCGCTGCGCAGCGCAGCGACCGCCTCGGGCGCGAGCAGGGCCGCTCCCGACTTGGCGATCATCACGGGATCGAGGACGACGTGGCGTGCGTCGTGCGCGCGCAGACGCTCCGCCACGGTGCGAATCAGCGCGGCGCTCGACAGCATGCCGATCTTGGTCGCGGCGACAGCGAGATCCTCGAACACGCAGTCGAGCTCGTGCGCGACGAACTCGCACGGTGCATCGTGGATCGCGCGCACTTCGCGCGTGTTCTGCGCGGTCAGGCTCGTGAGCGCCGCGGCGCCGTAGACGCCGAGGGCCGAGAAGGTCTTCAGGTCGGCTTGGATGCCCGCGCCGCCGGAGGGATCCGAGCCTGCGACCGTGAGCGCGATCGTCGGAGTGGGGGCCATGGCGCGCAGTCTAGGGGTGCGTCACCATGCGCGCATGGACAGTCAACCGCACCGACTCGTTCCCTGGCCCCTCGACCGAGCGCCGCTCGCGCTCGAGGAGGTCGGCGCACGCCTCGCGACCCTGCACCCCGACTGGTCGCTCGAAGACGCGGCGCTCGTGCGACGCATCCGCACGCGCGATTTCTCCACCGCCCTCGCGCTCGCCGTGTTCGCCGGCGAACTCGCCCATCGCGCCGACCACCACCCAGAGCTCCGCGTGCGCTGGGGCGAGCTCTCGATTCGCCTGTGGACCCACTCCACCGCGGGCCTGACCGAGCTCGACTTCACCTTCGCGCGTTGGCTGGACTCGCGCCTCGCAAGCGGCGAGGCAGCGACCTAGACTCTCGGCCCTGATCGTGGGCGCCGCGCCGGTGGGTGGTGCGGTGCCTCCACTCCCCGCACTCCCACCATCGACACCCCCGAACTCACCCCCGAACTCACCTCCGACGGAAAGACGACCTCCCATGGCGCTCAAGGTTGGCGACGCTGCACCGGAATTCACCCTCAAGACCCAAGACGAGAAGGAATGGAGCCTCGCGGCTCACAAGGGCAAGAACGTCGTGCTGATGTTCTACCCGCTCGACTGGAGCCCGACCTGCGAGAAGGAGAACTGCTCGGTCGCGGGCGACATGACGCTCAACGCGCCGAACACGGTCGTGGTCGGCATTTCGCGCGATTCCACGTGGTCGCACAAGGCGTGGCGCAACCAGTTCAAGCTGGCGCACGACCTGCTCGCGGACGTCAAGCTCGAGGTGGCGGCCAAGTACGGCTTGGTCCACCCCGCGGGCTTCATCAGCATGCGCGCGACCGTGATCGTCGACAAGCACGGCAAGGTGGCCTTCTGCGCCGCCAACGCGCCCGAAAAGACCGGCGAAGCCCGCGACATGGCGGCCGTCAAGGCGGCGGTCCACACGCTGGCGTAAGACCTGCCGCACAGGCTCCCCAGCGGGAGCGCGCGTGCGTATCTTCGGACGGCGATCGGGCCCGTGGCTCGGTCGCCGTCGCAGTTCGCATCGCCCATGAAGAGCCCGCTCGTCCTGTTGCTCTCGCTGTTCGCCGTGCTCGGGCTCGCGCTCGCGGGCTGGCGCTGGAGTGGCGGCGATGCGACGGCGTCGCCCCAAGCCGCGGTCGACACGGGCGAGGGCGCGGCGGAGCCGGTGTTTCTCGATGAGCTGATCGCGCAGCCCTCGCTCGCGGCGCCGAGCGTTGCGAGCGCTGCGAGCGAGGACGAAGTCTCCGACGTCGAGCGCGCCGAGGCGGCCGTCACGCCGCCGCCTCCAGCGCCGAAGGCCGCCACGGCGCTGCGCGGGCGCGTGGTCGACTCGAGCGCGCTGCCGGTCGAGGGTGCGCGCGTGTACGCGGCGCTCACCGCGCAGGGTCCGTCGCTCCCGCTCGAAGCGGACGTGTGGGGCGAGAGCTGGCGCAAGCGCCGGGAGGCGCGCACCGATGCGGATGGGCGCTTTCTGATCGAAGACCCCGCCGTGGGCGTCACGCGCCTCGCCGTGCGCGCGAGCGCGGCCGCACCGCTCGACGTCGACAGCGTCGTGGTGGTGGAGAGCGTCGATACCGACGTCGGCGAGCTCGTGCTGCAACTCGGTCTGCGCCTCGTCGGCAACGTCGTGGACGCTTCCGGCGCACCCGTGGCGGGTGCGGTCTTGCTGCGCCCGTTCGATGCTCGCTCGCCGAGCTTTGGCGAGCGCGCGGGTGACACCGGCATCGTGCTCGGCGAGAGCGATGAGCTCGGGCGCTTCGACCTGCGGGGCCTCGCTCCCGGGCCCTGGGTCGTGCTCGCGCACCACGCTGGATTTCCCGATGCCGTCGCGCGCGGGGTGGACAGCGCGAGCGGCGAAGTCGTGCAGGGCGTGCGGATCGAGCTCGCCGCCGCGGCGTGGTTGCGCGGCGCCGTGCGAGTGCCCTCGGGCGCGCGCACTCCGGCGTTCGACGCGTTTTCCGTGCAGGCGAGCTACACCGGTTCCCAAGAGCGCGCGCCGGGCGAGCCGGACAACAACTGGCGCCGCGTGCGTTGCCGCGCCGACGGCAGTTTCGAGCTCGGCGGCCTGCGCAAGGACGAGCCCTATCGCGTCAGCGTCGTTTGGCATCGCACGAAGGACGACAGCGGCGGCACCGAGGTCGCCGGCAGCACACGCGACGTCCTGACCGATGGCTCGCGCGTCGACTTCGAGCTGCAGCCGTTCTCGGTGTTGCTCTACCGGCCCTGCGACGCGCTCACCGGAGCGCCCGTCTCCGGTCTCGACGGCAAGCTCGTGGCGCGCAGCGAGGGCGGGCGGGACTCCAGCTTGCTCTCGACCACGCGCGACGATGGCGACGGCGTGTGGAGCGAGACTTCCGCGCAGCTGCCGAAGAGCGGCGAGAGCGTCTCGCTCGTCGTCACGCACGAGGCCTATCGACCGACGCGCGTGACTCCGGTCGCGCTCGCCGCGGCGTCGACGACGGATGCCGGGCGCGTGTCGATGGAACCGCTCGGAGAGCTGCGCGTGCGCGTGCTTTCGGCCGACACGGGGGAGCCGATCGGCGGCGCGCGCGTGATGGCCGAGCTGCGCACGGGCGACGATGGTTCACGCACGAACGAACAACTCGCGACCAACCCGCCGCGGCCGCTCGAGCAGGTTCGCGTGCGCGCTCGCGAGTCGGACGCGCAGGGCTACGCGACGCTGTACGCGAGCTTGGGAGCGACGGGGCTCGCGTGCGCGACGCACCGTGACTGGCCTGCTTCCGAGCTCGTCGAAGTGCGCTTCGGCCCGCGCGGCGGCGAGGCTCTCGCGCTGTACATCAACCCCGGGGCCGAAGCTCGCGTGCGGGTGATCGATGAGAAGGGCGCTCCGGTCGCCGGCGTGGCCGTGAACGCGACGTGGCGCGTGCCCGATCTGGGCTTGCCGGCGGAGAGCATGCGCTCGGGTTGGCGCATCCAGCTCACCGGCGCCGAAGGTGTCGCGAAGTTCGCGCGCCTCACTCCGGGTTCGACGGTCTTTTCGCTGCTCGAGGACCGTGTCGGCGGTCCGCGCAGTCCGAACGAGCGCGACGCGACCAAGCTCACCGTGAACGTGTCGCCGGCGCAGAGCGCGGAGATCACGCTGGTGGCCACGTCGCGCGGCGACGTGCGCGGGCGCGTGCTCGACGCGGGACGTCCGCTCGCGGGCGCGACGATCCTGCTGCAGCCCTCCGGCGGTGGGCAGGGACGTTGGGACAACGTGCGCGAGGTGATCGTGCGCAGCGATGCGCAGGGGCGCTACTCGGTGCAGCGCCTGGGCGCCGGCCTGTGGAACGTCACGGTGAACCACGCCGCGCGGCTCGTGCCGGATAAAGAGCGCTTCGACTTCGACGGCACCGATCGCGAACACGATTTCTTGCTCTCGGGTTCCGCGATCACGGGCAGCGTGCGCGACGCGCGCGGGCGCGCCATCGAGGGTGCGCGCATCGCGCTCGGCGAGGTGCGCCGGGATGCTCGCAACTCGGAGCAGGGCAACTGGAATTCGCTCGGCGGCAACACGCGCATCGTGACGGATGCACTGGGGAACTACGCGCTGCGCGGCGTGCCGCACGGCCTCGAGCTGCAGGTCGCGGCGGATCATCCCGACTATCAAGGCGCGCGCTGCGCGCCGTTCCAGCTCGTGCCCGACGAGCTCAAGGCGGGCGTCGATTTCACGCTCAAGCAGGGCGCGATCCTGCTGGTCGAGGTCGAAGCGAATGATGGTCGCGTGGTGCGCGCGCAGGTGACCGCCCAGCGCGTGGCCGACGAGAAGGGCAAGCAGGTGCGCAATGGGCCGCGCTCGGCGCGGCTCGACGGGCGCTCACGGGCGCGCTTCACGGGCTTTGCGGGCGGTCGTTATCGGGTCGCGCTCGACCGCGCGTTCCCCGGAGAGGACCAGCCCGCGAGCGCCCTCGTCGAGCTCGAAGAGGGACGCGAGGGGACCGTGCGCCTGCGCGTGCCCTAGGCGCGCGGCGGAGCCGCTGCACGCGCGCGGCTCAGCTCTTGACGCATTCGAGCGCGACCACGATGCGGACCTCGTCCGCGATCGTCGGGATGCTGCCCTTGACGCCCCAGTCGCTGCGGCGGATGAGGAAGGTGGCTTCGAAGCCCGCGCGCGTGTCCTTGAAGGGCGACTCGCCCTCGCCGGTCCGTTCGATCGGCACGCTGATCGTCTTGGTCACGCCGCGCATGGTGAACTCGCCCGTGGCCTCGAGCACGCCCTCGCCCTTTGAGACGACCTTCGTGCTCTTGAAGGTCAGCACGGGAAATTCCTTGGCGCTGAAGAAGTCCGGGCCGCGCAGATGGTCGTCGCGCTTGCCGTCGTTGGTGTTGACGCTCATGGCGTCGATGGAGAGCTCGACCGAGGAGGCCTCGGGGTGCGCGGCGTCCCAGACGACCGTGCCGTGGAGCTTGTCGAAGCGGCCCCAGAACGGAGCCACGACGTGCACGACGCGGAACAGGACGCTGGAGTGACCGGGGTCGACCTTCCACTGCGTGGCGCGCAGCGGTGCGAGCGCATCGGGAGCGGATGGGGCCGCGGCGCGGAAGGCGGGGGGGACGGCGAAGGGAACGGCGAAGGGGACGGCGAGGAGGACGGTGCCGAGCAGGGCGAACTTGAACATGGGGACAACCAGCCTCTAGACGGGGTGGCGTTGGAAAAGGGGAGGAGGAGATCGCAGGGGTGAAGCGGACGAGTCGTCCTAGGTCGCGAAGACGCGCGCGGGGTCTTGGAACGACTTGAATTCCAGCGCGTTGCCGCTCGGGTCGCACAGGAACATCGTAGCTTGCTCGCCGACCTCGCCACGGAAGCGGATGTGGGGCTCGATCAAAAAGCGCGTGCCGCGCGTTCGCAGGCGCTCGGCGAGGGCGTGCCACGCGCTCCACTCGAGGATCAAGCCGAAGTGGCGCACGGGGACGTTGTCGCCGTCGACCGGGTTGGTCTCGGCGCGCGCGAGCGTGCCATCGATCAAGTGCGCCGAGATTTGGTGGCCGCAGAAGTCGAAGTCGATCCAGCGCGGCGCGCTGCGGCCGACCCTGCAGCCGAGCGTGTCGACGAAGAAGCGGCGCGTGGCCTCGATGTCGGTCACGGGGAAGGCGAGGTGGAAGGGCGGTGCGCTCATCGCAATCCGAGGATGGAGCGCCAGCCCGCCAGCGTCAATGCCGCGTTGCTCGACCAGCCGAACTCGGCGGCGCGCGCGCGGGCGGCGCTGGCGCGGGACGGCGCGTGCGTGAGTTCGATGGCTCGCGCGAGGGCGCTGGCGAGCTCCTCGGCGCTCGGACTGGGCTCGACCCACTGCGGGAGCGCGCACAGCGCATCTCGGTAGGCGCTCAGGCGCGAGGCGACCAGCTCCAGCCCGCAGGCGAGGCCCTCCAGCGGCGTGACCGGCGTCCAGTCCTCTCGCGCGAGCGTCACCAACACGTCGTGGCTCGCGAGCGCGCCGCGCACCTTGGCGTCGTCGGGCTGCGAGTCGAAGCGCACGCGCGAGGAGATGCGGCTGCGCGCGGTGCGGGCGCGGAGCTCGTCGTACGCGTCGCCCAGGCGGCCGAGGAAGGTGAGCTCGGCGGGCTTGCCAGCGTCGTGCAAGCGTTCGAGCGCGGCGAGCAGCGCGAGCGGGGAGCGGTCCTCGTCGATGCGGCCGAGCGCGAGCACGCGCGGCAGGGCCCCGCGAACCGCGCGCGGCGCGACGAAGTGCTCGCAGCCGACGGGAACGACGAGCGTGCGCGCCGGATCGAAGTTCGCGTGGGCGAGCTCGGAGCGTGCGTGCTCGCTGAAGGTGACGAGCACGCTCGCGCTTCGCAGGGAGTCGAGCTCGGCGGGTCGCGCGGCAACCGCGAGCGAGAGTCGCGCGCGGCGAGGCGTGGGAAACGCGGCGGGCAGCGCGACGGCGTGCACGAGCTCGGCCCCCGGCGCGAGGCGCTCGAAGCCGAGCTGCAGGCGAGTCGCCGTCGGAAGGGAGCTGCGCGGCAGGGCGACGCGCCGCAGTCGCGCGTGCGCGGGCAGCTCGTGCGACGCGAGTGCGCCGCGCACGCGCGCGCCGCGACCCCACTCGACCAACGTGACGTCGAGCGAGTCGCTCGGCAGCGCGACGAGCGCTCGCGCGAACTCGCGCATGTAGCGGCCGGCGCCCGGCTCGTGCGTCGCACCGGGCCAGTGGTCGAGGGCGAGCTTCACGGCGCGTGCACGGCGATCGCGCTGATTTCGACGCGCGCACCCTTGGGGAGCGCCGCGACGCCGATCGTTGCGCGGGCCGGCGCCGCAGCGCTGAAGGACTGCGCATAGACCGCGTTCAGCGCGGCGAAGTCGCCGAGGTCCACGAGGTAGACGGTCACGGACACGACGTCACTTAGGTCGAGACCGTCGGCGGCGAGCACGGCGGCGAGGTTGGCGAGCGCCTGGCGCGACTGCGCTTCGATGCCGCTCGCGAGCTCGCCAGTGAGCGGATCCGTGCCGATCTGACCCGACAGGTACAGCTGCGCTCCCGCGCGGATTGCCTGCGAGTACGGACCGATGGGAGCGGGAGCGGCGCTCGAGACGACGGCGCGGCGCGGCGAGTGCGTCGCACAGGCGCTCGCGAGCAGGACCAGAGCGAGGAACGCGGCGGGAGCGTGCATGGGCTCGATCTTGCGGATCGTGCGGGCGGACTCCAAGGGCCGAGCCGCGTCCGACGCGCTCGCCTCCCGCGAGCTCGGTCCCGCGAGCTCGGTCCCGCGAGCTCGCACCGACGCCCCGCGGGGCTGTTGCTAGGATCGAGTGCATGTTCGCGGAAGCGCTGCTCGCCTCGCTCGGCTGCATGGGGGAGATCGTGTTCGAGCCCGCGCTCGGACGCGCTCCCGAGGGCTGTTTCGTGGCGCGCGCGGGCGGCGTGGTCGCGTGTGCGCGAGCGGGCGGGCTCGGGCTCGCCCTGTTGAGTGAGCCGCGCGTCGGCGCCGCCATCGCGCTCGACTTCGGCGCCAGCGCTCCGGAGGGAGAGGACGAGCGCTGTCGCGGCGTCGCGCGCTCGCGCGGCGGCGCGCTGCTCGCGTCCGACCGCGTGCATGCGCGCGTGCGCTGGCGCGAAGTCGCGGCGGGCATCGACGTGCTCCTGCGCGCGGGCGGCGGTGGCTTCGAGTACGACCTCGAGCTGCGCGACGGAGCGTGCGTGCGAGAGTTCGAGGCACGCGTGCGCGGCCACGAGGCACTGTGGCTCGGGCCGGAGGGGGAGCTGGTGATCGAGACCGCCGCGGGGCCGCTCGTGCAGCCCGCGCCGACCGCGTGGGTCGCGCGCGACGGTCGCGCACTCGAGTGTCGCTTCGAGCTGCGCGGATCCGACCGCTTCGGATTCGTGCTCGCGCCGACCGACGGGCCCGCGTGCATCGATCCGATGCTGCGTTTCTCCACCTACTTGACGGGGGACTACGAGCAGGAAGTGCGCTGCATCGCGCAGGGGCCCTATGGCGTCTCGTTCGCCGCCGGCACCACCCTGTCGATCGATTTTCCGACCACGCTGGGCGCCTTCGATCCCTACTACAGCGGCGGCTCGGAGGGCTTCGTGGCCTGCCTTTCGAGCGACGGTTCCACGCTTTTGTGGTCCACGTTGCTCGGCGGGAGCGCCGATGATTCGATCGCGTCGGTGCGCGTGACGCGCGGTGGGTCGGTCGTCGTCGGCGGCACGACCTTCTCCGCGGATTTTCCGACCACCGCCGGTTCCCTCCAGCCTGTTTTCGGCGGCGCGCAGGACGCGTTCGTGGCGCGCCTCGAGGGATCGGGCACGGCGCTCGAATGGTCGACGTACTTGGGCGGAGCGCTCGCCGAGCGCTTCGGCGAGCTCGAGCTCCTCTCCAACGACGACGTCGTGCTGTGCGGCGGAACACGTGGCGGCTTGCCCACGAATTCCCTCGCCTACGACGCGAGCTACAACGGCGGGCCCTTCTTCGGCGACGCGTTCGTCGCGCGCCTGCGAGCCGATGGGGCCGCGCGTGTTTGGTGCACCTACCTCGGTGGTGCCGGAGACGAGCTCGCCGAGCGCGTCGCGGTCGATGCGAACGACGGCATCGCGCTCAGCGGCAGTGCGTACTCGGCACTGTTCCCGACGAGTGTGGGCGCGTTCGATCGCAGTTTTTCGCTGCCCTCGGAGGCCTGGGTCGCGCGCTTGGACCCCCAGGGCAGCCAGCTCCTGTTTGCGACGTACCTCGGCGGCAGCGGCGAAGAGAGCGTGCTCGATCTCGCGCTCGAGCCCAGCGGCAGCGTGCTGTGCGTCGGCGAGGCGCGCAGCGCGGACTTCCCGCTCGAGCAGCCGCTCGACGCGAGCTTCGACGGAGAATCGGAGGGTTTCTTCGCGCGCTTCGCGCCGCAGGGCGATGCGCTCCTGCGCGCGAGCTTTCTCGGCGGCCTCGACTCGGACCGCGTGAGCGCGCTCGCCCACGACGCACTCGGACGCATCGTGCTCGGCGGCGACAGCTTGAGCGAGGACCTGCCGACCACGCTCGGTGCCTGGAGCCCGACCCCCAACGTGTCGGTGCTCGGCATGCAGCGCGAGGTGTTTCTCGCGCGCCTGCCCGCGACGCTCGACGCGCTCGACTACTGCACGTACTTCGGTTCGCGCCAAGCGGATCGACTGCACGCGCTCGCGCTCGATGCGAGCGGTGAGCCGATCTTCGGCGGCGTCACGCACGGCCCGGGACTGCCCGTGTCGCCCACGGCGTTCCAGCCCTCGTGGAACGTGCTCGCGATCAGCCAAGGCTACGTCGCGCGGCTGGCGCTGGAGTTGACACCGATCGCGTTCGGCGCGGCGTCGATCAACTCCCTCGGCGCTCGCGCGCAGGTGCGCTGGCAAGGCTATGCGTCCGGCTCGGAGAGCGGATTCCAAGTCGGAATCGACAACGCCCTGCCGCTGGTGTGGTCCCAAGCGATGAGCAGTCTGCAGCCGCTGACGCAACCCTACCTCGGTGGGCGCTTGTATCTGGCGCCGCCACTCAAGCGCTATCCGCGACTCAAGACCGACTTCCTCGGGTATGCGCTGCGCGACATTCCCATCGAGCCGTGGCTCGCGGGGCAGACGCTGTACTTTCAGGTCTGGTACGAGGATCCAGGCAGCGCGCACGGCGCGGCGCTTTCCGCGGCGCTGCGCGTGTTCGTCTATCCGTGAACGCGATCAGCGGAAGCCGCGCCGCTGCGGACGCGTCGGCACGCTCGCGCGCTCACCGCGCCGTGAGCTCGCGGACTCCCGCGCTTCGCCGCGCTCGTGCTCGTCCCACGTCTCGCTCACCAGCGGCGATTCGTGGCGACCGCTGGTCTTGTCGAGGCGCACGAGGTCATCGCGGCTCAGCTGCTCTCCGAGAAGGCCGCCTTCGGCGCGCAGCGAGTCGTTGAGCTCCTTCCACAGCGCGCGAACGAACGGCAGCCACAGCGGCACCGTGAGGGCGATCAACGCGTACTTGACCGGCTCGCTGTTGAGGCTGAAGTCCATCGTTGGCGTTCCTAGCCTATCGACTGTGCCCGAGCCGTGTCGTGAGCACAATCCGCCCAGAACTTCAGGGCGCGGAGCCGCTGCGCGAGGAGGGCCGCAGGATGCGCGGTGCGTGCGCGCTCGGCGTCTCGCCGCAGATGCGCAGGAAGGCCGCGAGGAGCTCGGGACCGTCGGGGGACAGGATCGACTCGGGGTGAAATTGCACGCCGAAGCGCGGCAGGTCGCGGTGGCGGACGAGCATCGCCACGCCCTCGTGGGTCGAGCCTTCGAGCGCGAGCGTGGCGGGCCACGGCTCGCGGCGCGCGGCGAGTGAGTGGTAGCGGCCGACGACCAGCGGATTGGGCAGACCCGCGAGCCAACCCGCGCCGCAGTGGCGGACCTCGCTCGAACGACCGTGCACGGGCCGCGGGTCGGCCTCGACGACGCCGCCGTAGTGCTCGCACAGCACTTGATGACCGAGGCAAACGCCGAGGATGGGCAGTTGCGCGGGAGCCTGCGCGAGGAGCGCGTGGCACAGTCGTGCGTCGCACGGCTGGCCGGGACCGGGGCCGAGCACGAGGCCGCGGGCGCCGAGCGCGAGCACGCTGGGCGCATCGAGCGCGTCGTTGCGCACGACGCGGACCTCGACCCCGCGCGCCTCGATCGCCTGCGCGAGGTTGAAGGTGAAGGAATCGTAGTTGTCGATGAGGACGATCACGGGCGCGGCTCGCTGGCTGCGGAGCGCGACGATAGCCTGTGCGCCAATGATCGCGCTCCACTTCCGCACGCGGGTGTTGGCCCTAGCTCTCCTGTCCTTGGGCGCGGGTTGCGGCGAGCAGCCGCAGGAACGCGGCCTGTTCGAGCGTGCCGGAGAGAAGCTCGATCAGGCGGCCGATCGGCTCGGCGACGAGCTCGGAGCGCTGGTCGAGGAGTCGGATCGCGCGATCGAGCGCGCGCGGCAGCGCTTTCACCAACAGGACGAGTCCGCGGCGAACGACATCGGGAGCGCGCTCGAGAAACTCGCTCGGGAGTTCGAGCGCGGCCGCGCGAAGGCCGGTGCCAAGGCCAGCGCGGCGAGCGAGAAGCTCGAGCGCGAGTTCGAGCAGCACATGGAGCGGGCGCGCGAGAGCGTGAAGGAGCTGCGCCGGGCGAGCAAGGACGACTGGCAGCGCGTGCTCGACGACATCGGGCGCGAGGCGCGCGAGGCGAGCGAGCGGCTGCGCGAGGCCGCTGGTCGCTAGCGGACTGCCTTCGCGCGCTCGGCTCGGGCCCATCGCGCGCCCTTTTGCAGGCCCTCGCGGCGCTTCGGTGCGAGCTACGGCTCCCGGCCTTGGGAGTGTCGCCACCGTGCGCTCCAATGGATGCTCGCCAACTCTCTCTACCCCTCCACGTACAGAGTCGTCATGCGCGCAACTCCCCTTGGTTTCCGTCCCCTCGCCCGCCCGCTCCTCGCAGCCATCGGACTCGGCCTGTGCGCGCTCGCGCCGTGGCGCTCGACGCCCTCGGGGCATGCCGCGACTCTCGGCGAGGCGACGAGCGGTCTCGAGCTGCCCTCGTCCGAGCGGCTGGCCGACCTGCGCGCCGAGGAGCAGGCGACGATCGAGCTCTTCCGCCGCAACTCCGCGGCCGTGGTGCACATCACGAACAAGGCGCGCGTGCAGCGCTTCCTGCGCAACGCCGTCGAGGTGCCGGTCGGCTCGGGCACCGGATTTCTGTGGGACGAGCGCGGACACATCGTCACCAACTTCCACGTCATCGAGCAGCAAGCGCGCGAATCGAGCTACTTCGTGCGCTTGGTCGGCGACGAAACCGAATACGCGGCGGAGGTGATCGGCGCCGCGCCCCATCGCGACCTCGCGGTGCTGCGCCTCGTCGAACCGCGCGCGCTCGCGGCGCGGCCGATCGCAGTGGGGTCGAGCCGAGACCTGCAGGTCGGCCAGAGCGTGTTCGCGATCGGCAATCCATTCGGGCTCGACCAGACGCTGACGACGGGCATCATCAGCGGACTCGGGCGCGAGATTCGCTCGGTGAGCGAGCACAAGATCGCGGGCGTGATCCAGACCGACGCAGCCATCAATCCCGGCAATTCCGGCGGTCCGCTGCTCGACTCGCGCGGGCGGCTGATCGGCGTGAACACCGCCATCGTGAGCCCGTCGGGCGCCTACGCGGGCATCGGCTTCGCGGTGCCGGTCGACACCGTGGCGCGCGTCGTGCCCGAGCTGATCGAGCGCGGGCGCGTGCGTCGTCCGGGGCTCGGTGTCGTGTTGCTCGACCCGGGGCTGGGAGCGCGGCTGGGGCTCGACGGCGTCGGCATCGAGCGCGTGGCCGAGGGGGGCGCCGCGGAGACGGCGGGGCTGCGCTCGGCGAGCCAGTCGGGGCGCTCGGTCGCGGTCGACGAGATCGTCGAGCTCGACGGCCAGCCGATCCGCTCCCAGCAGAATCTGTTCGACGCGCTCGACGCGCACGAGGCCGGCGACGTCGTGGCGCTCAAGATTCGACGGGGCGGCGACGTGTTCGAGCGCAAGGTGACCTTGCAGTGGATCGACTGACGCTCGCGGCGCGCCTCCCGAGGCTCGCGCGGCGAGCCCCTTGGACGCGCGGCCGCGCTCCGTAGACTCGCGGCCGGTGCGGCGAGGCCGCGTCGACCATGGCGAACTTGCGGGATCGGGATGCGGCGAGCGCGGCAGGTTCGTCCGAGCTCGGGCGCGGCGCGGCGCTCTGGCTCGCCTGGTGCGCGATGGCGTGCCGCGTCCTGCAAGTGCAGGCCTTTCCGATCTACGACGACGCGTTCATCACCTTCCGCTACGCGCGCCACCTCGCGGCGGGGGACGGGATGGTGTTCAACCCCGGCGCGCCGTGGGAGCCGGTGCTGGGCACGACGACGCCGCTGTACGCGGCGCTGCTCGCTCTGCCAGCGTTGATCGGAGTGGCGATTCCGCTCGCGTCGCTGACGTTCAACGTCCTGTGCGATGGGGCGAGCGCGTACCTGCTCGCGCGATTGGGGGCCGCGCGACCGCTCGCGACGAGCCTCGGCGTGCTCGCCTTCGCTGCCTTGCCCGTGATCGGGCGCATCAGCGTCGGCGGCATGGAGGCGTCGCTGTTTGCGCTGCTGTGCGTCGCGGCGGTCCATGCGCTGCGCAACGAGCGGCCAGCGCGCGCGGGGTTGTGCGCGGGACTGGCGTGCACGACGCGGCCCGAAGGCGTGCTCCTGCTCGCCGTGCTCGCGCTGTTCGAACTGCGCACCCTCGCGCGCGCGCGGCGGTTTCTCGTGCCCGTCGCCGTGGTGGGCATCGGCGCCGTGACGATCTTGCGGTGCTACTACGGAGAAGCGATCCCGCAGTCCGTACAGGCCAAGGCCTCGAACCATGGGCTCGGCCTCGAGCTCGACCGCGCGTTGGAGGTGCTCGAGCGCGGCCTCTGGCCTTCGCCGGAGATGTGGCTGGGCCTGCCGTTGGTGGCCGTGGGGCTCGCGCGCTCGATGCGGCATTCGCTGCGAGCGATCGTGATCCTCGGTTTCGGCCTGCTCGTGGCCTACGGGGCGGCGGGAGCGAAGACTTGGGGCTGGTACTTCTACGTGCCGCTGCTCGCCTGGTGCGTCGCGTGCGGTGAGGGAGTGGGCGCGGCGCTGTCGATCGCGTCGCGCGGGCGAGAGTTCGCGCCGCGCGCGCTCGTGCTCGGCGCGGCGCTGCTCGCCCTGGTGGGCAATCTCGCGCTCGCGCTCGCGCGGCGCGACCGCGTGAGTGGCTCGGTCTACGCCGCGATGGACAACTGGTGCAAGGAGCAGGACACGCTCGGCCGCCAACCGACGATCCTCGCCACGGACATCGGTGCGATCGGCTGGTACAGCGGTACGCGCATCCTCGACAGCGAGGCGCTGGTGTGGCCGGCGGCGCGCGCGTACGAACGGCAGGTCGATGCGCTGCGCGCGGAACTCCCCGACTATGCGCTGGTCGTCGTGAACCGCGCCCGCATGCTGCCGTTCCGCGCGGATCCGATCGCGGCGCGCTACGAGCCCGTCGCGCGCTTTTCGACCTACGGCCTGACGCGCGACGCGGTCGATCTCGAGCCGCGCCTCGACCTGCTCGTCGACGGCTGGAAGCCCGACTACGTCCTCTACCGCCGCGTGCCCTCGGGCGATTGACCCGCGTCGTCGAAGTAGCCGAGCTCGCGCAGCGCGCGCTGCTCGGAGGCCGACAGCTCGCCGCGATCCGGAGCTTCGACGAATTCGCGTTGCAGGCGCTCGAACTCGCGCAACAGACGCTCGCGCACGTGCGGGTGCGCTGCGCCGCAGTCGTTTCGCTCGAGGGGATCGAGCTCGAGGTCGCGCAGCTCGGCGCGTCCGAGCGCGGGCCAGACGTGCAGCTTGAAGCGGCCGGAGCGCACGGCGACTTGCCAGCGTTCGGGGTGGTTTTCGTAGTGGCGCGAGCTCGCGAGCAGCGCGCGCTCAGAGTCGAACGGCTCGTCGCGCACCAGCGGCATGAGCGAGCGACCTGCGGAGTGCGGGAGCGCGGGCAGGTCGCACAGCTCGAGCAAGGTCGGAGCGAGGTCGAGCAGGCTCACGGGCGTCGATTCGACGCGCGAGGACAGTCCGGGAGCTGCGAGTGCCAGCGGCACATGCAGCAACTCCTCATACACGTTGGAGTTGTGACCCTGCTCGCCGTGCTCCATGAACGCCTCGCCGTGGTCGGAGGTCCAGACGATCAACAGCGGCCGCCGCGTCGCGCGCGCGCGGAGCGCGTGCACCAGCTCCCCCAAGCGCGCGTCGACGAACGCGACATGCTCGTCGTAGAGCGCGGCGAGGCGCACCACGTCGGGATGCTCCGGCGCCAGTCGCGCGCGGTGCACGGCGCGCGCGCTGGCGATCGAGCCGTCGACGTGGGCGAGCGCCTCGGACTCCGCGCTGAAACGGCCGCGGAAGGGCGGGGGCGGCTGGTAGGGCATGTGCGGCGGGGCGACGTGCAAGTACACGAAGTGCGGCGCCTGCGCCTCGTCGAGCGCGCCGCGTGCGAGAGCGAGCGAGCGTTCGAAGCTCGCGAGCGAGAAGTCGAGCACTTCGTAGCGTTGGAAGCCGCGCCCGACTCCCGTGCGCGAGCTCAAGACCGGCGTCTGGACGATGGCGCGCGTGCTCCAACCCGCATCGGCGAAGCGCTCGGCGAGCGTCGGCAGGTCGCTGCGCAGCGCCAACTCGTCGTCGCGCGCGCCGTGCACCTCCTGCGGTTTGGACGTGAAGAGCGAAGCGACGCTGGGGAGCGTCCAAGCCGCTGGCGCTCCGGCCTGCTCGAAGCGCACGCACTCGGCCGCGAAGGCGTCGAAGGCCGGAGTCGTGGGGCGTGCGGGGCCGTGGCCGGAGACCCCACCGGAAACGTGGCTCGAGACGTGGCTCGCCGCGAGCGAGTCCGCGACGATCACGAGCACGTCCGCTCGCGCGTCCTCGCGGCCGCAGGCGGCGCACAGGACGAGCAGGAGGACTGCGAGTGCGCGCATCGAGTAGGCTCGAGAGCAGGCTAGCAAGGAGGCACCATGGACCGACCGTTGCATCTCTCGCGCGAGGATCTGCGAGCGCTCGACGCGCGCGCGATCGCGGAGCTCGGGATTCCCGGGGCCGTGCTGATGGAGAATGCAGGGCGGCAAGCGGCGGAGCTGCTGCTCGCGGCGCTGCGGCAGCAGGTCTTCGCAGGTCGGCGCGCGCCTGCGCCCTGGCGCGTGGCGGTCGTCTGCGGCACGGGCAACAACGGTGGCGACGGCTATGTGCTGGCGCGGCATGTGCAGCGAGCGGGGCACTGCGTCGAGTGCTGGGCGAGCGGACCGCCCGCGACCGACGAAGCGCGGACCAACCATGCCATCGTCCTGCGGCTTGGGATTCCCGTGCGCACGCTGTCCGACGCGGAGAGCCTCGCCTCGGCCGCGGCGGCGTGGGGGAACTTCGACGCGCTCGTCGATGGCCTGCTCGGCACGGGCCTGCGCGGCGCGCCGCGCGCGGAACACAGCGCGGTGATCGCGGCGATGAATGGCGCCGTGGCGCCTTTCAAGCTCGCTCTCGACTTGCCCTCGGGGCTCGACTGCGACGAGGGCGTCGCCGCGGGAGCGTGCTTTCGGGCCGATCTGACGGTGACCTTCGCGGCTCGCAAGCTGGGCTTCGACGGCGCGTGCGCCGCGGAGTTTCTGGGCTCCGTGAGGGTCGCGGATCTGGGGTTCGAGCTCGGCGCGCTCGGCCATCGCGAGGGCTAGAACCGGCCTTGAACATGGCTTGCCTTGCGACGCCGCGCGCGGGGGGCTAGCGTCAGGTTCGTCGGCACGGCGCTGTTCGCTCCGACCGAGCACTTCGAAGTCCGTCGTTCAGGAACCGTTCCCCATGCAGATGTCCCGCTGGCGCTTCGCGCTCGTCCCGCTCGCCCTCGTCGGCGCCGCGTGGCTCTCCGCGAGCAGGCCGGTCGCCGAAGGCGAGCAGGTCGAGTTCAAATTTCGCGAAGCCCCGGTCAACGCCGCGGGCGTGAAAGGACTGGGCGACCTGCGCGGCGTGCCGGTCTTGATCGACTTCTGGGGCAAGAACTGACCCGGCTGCGTCGGGGGGTCCGTGCCGGCCTCCCTCAAGATCCAGGAGCAGTTTGGGGATGACGTGCAGGTGATCTTCGTCGAGTGCCAAGGCACCGAAAAGAACACCTACGAGGCGTTCATTTGGAAGATGAAATGGATGGGGAACAACGCGCTGTGGACCAACGAGCGCGTGATCCCGACCGTCGGTCGCGGATTGCCCGAAGTGGCGCTGATCGGGGTCGATGGGAGCGTGCTGATGCAGGGCTATCCCGGCGATTTCGGCAAGCGGCTCGAGGAGACGATCGCGGCCGAAGTGAAGAAGTCGAAGCACGCGCCCCCCGGTTCGCCCGCGTCGCTCAAGGAGGCTTGGGCTGTTTTCGCCAAGGGCGATCTCGGTGGCGCGCTCGAGCAGTGCGACAAGGTCGGTGGCGACGACGGCGCGAAGGCGCGCGCCCTGATGATGGAGCGCACCGCCACGCACTTCGCGCGCTTCGAGCGTCTGCTCGCGGCGAGTGATCTCACCGAGGCCGGCGAACTCGTCGATGCGCTGCGGAAGTCGTGCAAGGGCGTCGCGGAACTCGCGGCGAGGGTCAGCGACGCGGCGGCCAAGCTCGCGGCGCCGGAACTCGCGGCCGAGCGCGAGGCCTCCAAGGCGTGGGCCTCGTTCGTTGCCAAGATCGCCAAGGAAAAGCCCTTCGATGGCGGCAACGTGAAGAAGGCCGAGAACATCGCCTCGAAGCACGAGGGCACCAAGAACGGCGCGCGTGCGGCGCACTTCGTGGAGCTCTCGAAGATCAACCTCAACCGCTGAGCGCTCGTCGGCGTTCCGCTCGATTCCAGCGAGCCGCGCGCTTCCCGCAAGGGAGCGCGCGGCTCGCGCCCTTGCTGCGGAGCGCCGCGGCGCGTGCGCTACTCGCGCCGCGGGGCGAGCGCGGCGAGTTGCTCCGGCGTCGCCACGGATCCTTGCAGCTTGAGTGCGCCCTCGCACACCAGCGCAGGCTCGATCGTCACCTTGCCGCACTTGCTCGAACCCAAGCCCTTGGCCGTGATGGGATCGATCTCGAGCGCGGCGGAGTGACCGGCGACGAAGCGATTGCGTCCGACGAGCGCCACCTCGCGGCAGCCGCCGATCGCGACCAGCGGCCGATCGCCGCAGCCCGGCGCGATCTGGAAGTCGTTGTTGCGCAGGATGAGCGTGCCGTTGGGCTCGCCGCCTGCGTCCCACGCGACGAACGCGCCGGTGCCGAACGGCACGCCCTCGCGCGTGAGATGCGCGAGCGCGGGGTCGAAGCCGCAGCGGTAGCGATTGTTCTCGAAGATCGCGCGCCCCGTGTGGCGACCGGCGAGCGTCAGGGCGCTGCCACCCTTGTAGTCGTCGCCGCGCGCGATGCACGGATCCTCGATCGAGCAGTTGCGCACCGTGAGCGTCCCCGCGCCGCTCGGGCCCCAGTCGGGTCGCGCGACGACCTGCAGAAACGTGCGGCCGAGACGCGCGCCGTCGACGTTCTCGATCGTGACGTCGCCGACCAGATTCTGCAGGTAGAAGCCGTGCTCATGGCGGATGTCGCGCACGCTGGCGCGGCCGCGCACGCCGCGGAACTCGAACTCCGCGAGGCAGTTGCCCCACACGCCCCACTTCGAGTTCGCGCCCTCGCCCTTGGCGTGGTCGAAGCCTCCGACCAAGTGGCAGTCGAGGAACTTGAAGCCCTCGTGGCGGCGGCTGTCCGCGAGCTTGTAGAACATGATTCCCGCGCGGTAGCCGCACTCGATGGTGAGGCCCTCGAAGGTGATCCAGCCGCAGGTCAGTTCCTGCGCGATGGCGATCGTGTCGCCGCTCGTGCGCGGCACGACGCGCGCGCCTTGGCCCTGTGCGCGCACGACGATCGGCCGCTCGCGCGTGCCGCCGTGGATCGGCGCATTCCACTCGCTCTTCTTCGCGAAGCCCACGCCGAACGCGGGATAGTGGCCGTCGGAGAGCGTGATCGTGCTGCCCGGTCCACAGCGCGCGAGCGCGTCGGCGATCGGGTTCTTCGACGCGATTTGCTGGCCGTTCGAGAGCCGGATCGCGCCCGGCGTGCAACTGATGAGCTGCTCCGTGAGCGTCGCTTGGACACCCACGCGCTGCGCCGGTTCCCTACGCCCTTCTCGAGCGGGCAGCGTGGCTAGAGCGAGCGCCGAGGCGAGGAGAGCATGCACCCACATGGGCGCCATGGTCGCTCGCGCGGCCCGATCTGGCAAACACTGCGCTCTCACTCGGCGGTGCTTTCCTCGCTACGCTGGTGTCCCTCGCTTCCTCCGCGCCCCTCCGTGGGGGTGCCGTCCCACAGGAACTTCCATGCCCCGTCCGTTCCCGATCGCCCTCATCGGCCAGCGTTTCATGGGCCGCGCGCACTCCAACGCGTGGTCGCAGGTCACGAAGTTCTTCGATCTCGAGCTGCAGCCGGTGCTGCACACGATCGCGGCGCGCGATGCCGAGGGGTTGGCGCCCTTCGCGCGGCGCTGGGGCTGGCTCAACTCGACCACGGACTGGAAGCGCATCGCGCGCGAGGACGCGATCGAGCTCGTCGACGTCGGCACTCCCAACGACGTGCATCGAGAGCAGGCGCTCGCGATGCTCGAGGCCGGCAAGCACGTGGCGTGCGAGAAGCCGCTCGCCGGCACGCTGTCCGACGCGCGCGCGATGGCCGCCGCCGCGAAGAAGGCCGCGAAGAAGGGCGTGCGCACGTTCGTGTGGTTCAACTACCGCCGCTGCCCGGCGGTGGCCCTCGCCTACAAGCTCGTGCGCGAAGGCAGGCTCGGCCGCATCCGCCACGTGCGCGCGCGCTACCTGCAGGACTGGGGCGGTCCCAAGACGCCGATGTCGTGGCGTTTCCAGCGCAAGGTCGCGGGTTCTGGCGCCCACGGAGACCTCAACGCGCACATCGTCGACATGGCGCGCTTCCTCGTCGGCGAGGAGGTGAGCGAGATCCACGGTGCGATCGAGCGCACGTTCGTCCACGAGCGGCCGATCGCCGGACACAAGGGGAAGAAGGGCCAGAGCGATGTCGACGACGTCGTCGCGTTTCTGGCGAGCTTTTCCGGCGGCGCGACGGCGAGCTTCGAGGCCACGCGGCTCGCGATCGGACACCAAAACGACAACGGCATCGAGCTGAACGGCGAGCAGGGCTCGCTGCGCTTTGGCTTCGAGGACATGAATGTGCTCGAGCTCTGCGAAGCGGGTGACGACCGCACCGGAGGTTGGAAGCGCATCATGTGCACGTCGGGCGGCAATCACCCCTACGCCAGCGCGTGGTGGCCCGACGCGCACGTGATCGGCTACGAGCACGGCTTCACGAACATGGCGGCCGACGTGCTGCGCACGCTCGCCAACGTCGCGCCCGAGGTGCCGCTGCCGGACTTCGCCGATGCCTACCAGACGCAGCGCGTGCTCGAGGCCGCGCTCTTGTCCGCGCGCGAGCGCCACGCCATCGCGCTCTCGCAGATCAAGTAACTCCACGCAACGCACGAGATTCAGGGAGACGACGCCATGCCCCGTCCGCTGTGTTTGTTCACCGGCCAGTGGGCCGATCTGTCGCTGGAGACGCTGGCGAAGAAGGCCAAATCCTTCGGCTACGACGGCCTCGAGCTGGCCTGCTGGGGCGATCACTTCGAGGTCCAGCGCGCGCTGAAGGACAAGGGCTACTGCAAGCGGAAGTGGGAGCTGCTCACCGACTGCGGCGTGCAGAGCTTCGCCATCTCCAACCATCTGGTCGGACAGGCGGTCGCCGATCGCATCGACGAGCGCCACAAGTCGATCCTGTCTCCCGAGATCTGGGGCGATGGCGATCCCTCGGGTGTGCGCAAGCGCGCGCAGAAGGAGATGATCGACACGGGCAGGGCGGCGCGGAAGTTCTTCGACGCGGCTCCCGCGGGCGTGAAGGCACAGCTCGCGCGCTCGGGGCGCACGGTCGTGGTCGGTTTCACCGGCAGTCCGATCTGGCACCTGATCTACTCGTTCCCGCCCAACTTGCCGTCGCAGATCGACGATGGCTTCAAGGAGTTCGCCAAGCTCTGGAAGCCGATCCTCGACGCCTACGACAAGGTCGATGTCAGCTTCGCGCTCGAGGTGCACCCGACCGAGATCGCCTTCGACCTGCCGAGCACGCGGCGCGCGCTCGCGGCACTCGGTGGGCACCCGCGCTTTGGCTTCAACTTCGACCCGAGTCACTTCGGCTATCAGGGCGTCGACTACTTGGGCTTCCTGCGCGAGTTCGGCGCGCGCGTGTGGAATGTGCACGTCAAGGACGTGTGGTGGTCGGATCGTCCGACTCCGGCCGGCGTGTTCGGCGGTCACACCGACTTCGGCAGCGACGGACGCTTCTGGGACTTCCGTTCTCCCGGGCGCGGGCGCATCGATTTCGAGAGCATCGTGCGCGTGCTCAACCACGTGGGTTACCACGGCCCGCTCTCCGTCGAGTGGGAGGACATGCTGATGGACCGCGAGTTCGGAGCCACCGACGCGGCCGCCTTCGTCCGCCAGCTCGACTTCCCGCGCTCCAACGTGGCCTTCGACGCGGCGTTCGCGAAGTAGCGCCCGCGCGGGGCGGTTGCCTCGAGGTCGGGGGCGTCCGCCGCTGGCCGGTGGCTCGTTTCTGGGGAACCGCGAAGTGCCTTGGCAGCGTCTCTTGCCTCGCGCAGCGACGGTGGACCCCGCCATGCCCTCTCATCGAGGCCCCGCCCAGGCCGCCCCGCCCATCGTCGCCCCGCCCATCGTCGCCCCGCTCAGGCCGCCCCGCCCAGGCCGTTTGCCCGTACGATTCCTATTGATGCTCTTCGCTCTGGGCACCCTGTCCGCACCGCTGGTCGCGCAGGTGTCGGTCGACGCCGGAGTCGATCAGGTGCTCGATTTCCCCAGCGCGGCGGCGCTCTCGGGCTCGGTCGGCAACCGCGCGCCG
>Ga0194120_10001743_pt1 | contig 38586 bp, 28 predicted proteins | sample TA2MahCa65mmetaG_FD_148642 | JGI IMG/M metagenome (GOLD analysis project Ga0194120, IMG submission 148642) | Freshwater microbial communities from Lake Tanganyika, Tanzania - TA2015019 Mahale Deep Cast 65m | ecosystem: Environmental > Aquatic > Freshwater > Lake | place: Tanzania: Lake...
CCGGCTGCGACCCAGCCGGGCCCAGGGCGGACCGGGCCGACGCCGCCGCACGGCGATCCCCGCCACGTCAGGGACGACCGCGGTCCGCGGCCGGCGGGCCGACCGGGCCACCGACCGTCGAGCGCCCCTCGCTGGACGGGTGCGGATGCCCGCGATCGCCCCGATCGTCCGTCGCATGCCGCACCGCCGCACGACTGGATCACTGGCATCCACGCGGTCCTGCAGCTTCTGGCGCGGGCGCCGCACCGCGTCGTCCAGGTCTTGCTGTGGTCCCGCGATCCGCGCGTCGAGGCCCAAGTCCAGGCCGCAGCCGCGGCAGCGCGGATACCGATCGTCCGCCGCGAACCGCCCGCTTTTGAAGATCCGGGCAACCCGCAAGGGGTGGCGGTGCAGGTCACCGAGTTTGCGTACGCCGACCTCGATGTGGTGGCGCCGCCGACGGGCTGCGCTCGCGGCGCGATCTACCTCGTGCTCGACTCGATCACCGATCCGCGCAACTTGGGCGCCATCCTGCGTTCTGCGGCGTTCTTTTGCGTGCAAGCCGTGATCATTCCGCAAGATCGGGCCGCTGGGGTCACCGCCGTCGTCGAACGGATCGCGCGCGGCGCCACGGCGACCGTGCCGGTGGTCCGCGTGGTCAACCTGGCTCGAACGCTGGAGATTCTGCAGCAGCGCGGCGTGTTCGTGGTCGGCACCGGACTTGAACCGTCGAGCGCGGAGTTGGCCGGTTACACGTTTGCGCCGATCACAGCGGTTGTGCTCGGAGCGGAAGGCAGCGGCCTGCGGCCGCTCGTGCGGCGCCGTTGCGATGAAACAGTCCGATTGTCAGGCAGTTCCGACATGCAGTCGCTCAACGTCTCGGCCTTCGCAACCCTGGCGCTGCACCTGGTGCGCGCCCAGCACCCGCGCGTCGATTCGCCCCAACCCGCCGAATCGCGTTGACCGTCGGCGCGCGTTGCTGTAAACTCCGCGGCCCCGAACCGGCCCGCTGCGCGCGGAGCGCCGGACTCGACAAGCGCCAGGTTTCGCAACTCGGCAGCATTGCAAGAGAACGTCGACAATCACCTCAGGCTCCCGCCTGCGGTGCGCAATTGCCGCAGGCTCGACGCAGGGCTGCCGCCGGGCTCGACGGAGCGCACGAGTTCACGCCTCGGGCGGACGCCGATCGCCCAACGAAGCGCTGGCGTAGCTCAACTGGCAGAGCAGCTGATTTGTAATCAGCAGGTTGCGGGTTCAATTCCCGCCGCCAGCTCCGCACCGTGGCTGCAGCGACAATGCTTGGAGGGTTGCCGGAGTGGTCAATCGGAGCAGACTGTAAATCTGCCGGCGTACGCCTACGGTGGTTCGAACCCACCACCCTCCACCGCCCCTGCGGTTTTTCGCTCGCCGAGAACCCGGGCGCCATCCGCGGCCGGCCAGTGCGTCCAATCTGAGGGTCGAAGGCCGCGCCGGCCGCACCCGGCGGGAGTAGCTCAGTTGGCAGAGCGTCAGCCTTCCAAGCTGAATGTCGCGGGTTCGAGCCCCGTTTCCCGCTCCGCGCCGCAAGACCCCGGCGGACATGCACGTGTGCTCCGCCGCTACCGGGCCACGTCGCGGTGGTCCGCGGCCGGCGCGCAATGCCTATGTAGCTCAGTCGGTAGAGCACTTCCTTGGTAAGGAAGAGGTCGCCGGTTCGAATCCGGTCGTAGGCTCCGGGGCTTCGGCCCCTCCCACCGGCAGGTGTGCGGCATGGGCTCGCACCGGCCGCTTCGGGTGGCAAGCAGGGACATCGTCCAGGGGATCGCGCCGGGATCGAGGTCTTCGTCCGGCCCCGTCGTTTCGTAGTTTTCAGGACACGCCACCAGGGTGGCGGGAGGATTTTTCGTCATGGCCAAGGCCAAGTTTGAACGCAACAAGCCCCACGTCAACGTGGGCACGATCGGCCACGTCGACCACGGCAAGACCACCTTGACGGCGGCCATCACCAAGCACCAGTCGCAAAAGGGCATGGGCAAGGCCAAGTCCTTCGACGAGATCGACAAGACGCCTGAGGAAAAGGCGCGCGGCATCACCATCTCGACTGCCCACGTCGAGTACGAGACCGCCAAGCGCCACTACGCCCACGTCGATTGCCCGGGCCACGCCGACTACATCAAGAACATGATCACCGGCGCCGCACAGATGGACGGCGCAATCCTGGTGTGCGCGGCCACCGACGGCCCGATGCCGCAGACCAAGGAGCACGTGCTGCTGGCCCGCCAGGTCGGCGTGCCCAAGATGGTCGTGTACCTGAACAAGTGCGACGCCGCCGACCCGGACCTGCTGGAACTGGTCGACATGGAACTGCGCGAACTGTTGAGCAAATACGAGTTCGACGGCGACAACGCTCCGATCGTCCAGGGCTCGGCCTTGGAGGCCTTGAACGGTGTCGGCAGCAAGTTCGGCACGCCGTCGATCGACGCGCTGATGGAGGCACTGGACAACTTCATCCCTGAGCCGGTGCGCGACTTTGACAAGCCGTTCCTGATGCCCGTCGAGGACGTGATGACGATCTCAGGCCGCGGCACCGTGGTCACCGGTCGCGTCGACCGCGGCACCATCAAGCTCAACGAGGAAGTCGAGATCGTCGGCATTCGGCCGACCATCAAGTCGACCATCACCGGCATCGAGATGTTCCACAAGACGGTGGACCAGGGCCAGGCCGGCGACAACCTCGGCGCGCTGCTGCGCGGCATCAAGCGCGATGACGTCGAGCGCGGCCAGTCGCTGTGCAAACCGGGATCGGTCACGCCGCACACCCAGTTCAAGGCCTCGGTCTACGTGCTGAGCAAGGACGAGGGCGGCCGCAGCAAGCCGTTCTTCAAGGGCTACCGGCCGCAGTTCTACTTCGGCACCGCGGACATCACCGGCGACATCGACCTGCTGGCCGGTGTCGAGATGGTCAAGCCGGGGGACAAGGTCGAACTGCTCGTCAAGCTCATCAGCCCCGTGGCGATGGAAAAAGGCATGCGCTTCGCCATCCGCGAAGGCGGTCGCACCGTCGGCGCGGGCGTGGTGGCGGACATCGAAAAGTAGGCAGGTGCGAAGCAGGCAGGCTTGGCTGGGGGCTCGGACGACCGGCCCCGCACAGTTGACCTGCCCGACGAGCGCCAGTCGCCGCAACCGGTGACCCGACCCGGGACGACTCCCGGACCAGGGCCGACTGCGGCGGCTGGCGCACCCCCTTTGCAGCAGCCCTGGTGGCCGGCAAGGGGAATGCGCGACAGACCATCCTCCCCGGTGGCCTTGTCGCGGTACTGAGGCAACATGGCGCAGACCAACCGCTCGATCATCCATCTGGAATGCCAGAGCTGCCGCACCAGCGGCGTCCCCGGCGTTTCGCGCTACACCACCAGCAAGAACAAGAAGACCAAGCCCGGTCGGCTGACCTTCAAGAAGTACTGCCCTTTCGAGCGCAAGCACACCGACCACAAGGAAACCAAGTAGCCGCGCCCGAGTTTGGGCCGGGCGACCGGTCTGTCGTGTGGCCGCCGGGGCCCCAGGACAGCCCCGGCGACCGGCCGGCCGGCCGTCCCTGGCCGAGGCGAGGCGCGCACCGACCCGTGTTTGCGTGCAAATGCGGGTCCTCTGCAGGCCAGTAGCTCTAACGGTAGAGCGGCAGACTCCAAATCTGCGGGTTGTGGGTTCGAATCCCGCCTGGCCTGCCCGAATGCGCACAGCTGCCCGATCGCGCCGGTACGGTTCCCAGTGAGGGCAAGGAGCGAACGATGAGCCAGGAGCGGATGGTCAACATGGCGTTCATCGCCGCAGCACTGGTGCTGTGGTTCGTGAGCGCCAACCTGATCGGCACGGTGCTCGACGCCCTGCCGCCGCTGCATGCGGCTTCGGGCGAACGCTGGCAATGGGACGCCTACATCATCGGCCGCGAGTTCCGCCTGAGCAATCTGCTGGGCGTGGCCGTGGGCGTGGCCGGCGGCATCCTGCTGTGGCGCAACGAGTGGCTTTTCACCCAGGCGCACGAGATTGCGGGCGAGCTGCGCAAGGTGTCTTGGCCGTCGTGGCCCGAGGTCCGGCTGTCGACCGTCGTGGTGATGATCACCACCGTGCTCGTGGCCTGTGTGTTGTGGGGATTCGACACCGTGTTCGCCTTCGTCAGCCGGCTGGTCTACAAGATCTAGCCCACGCAATAGCCCGACGGCGGCGCGCCGGATGGAGCGCGACGACGCCCGACGGCCCCGACCGGCCCATGGTGCCCAACTACGGAGGCGAGCGATGATGCCCCTGGATGTTCTGAGCCAAGACAGCGCGACCAATTCCGGCGCTGAAGTCGCTCCGCGGCCGCGCGCTTCGCGCATGCGCTGGTACATCGTCAACACCTATACGGGTTCAGAGAACCTGGCGCGCACCCACCTGCTCAAGAACGCAAAGGACGGTCGGCTGGAAGAACACTTCGGCGAAGTGCTGATCCCGACCGAAAAGGTCGCCGAGGTGCGCGCCGGCGTGCGCCGCGAATCCAAGCGCAAGTTCTTCCCGGGCTACCTGCTCGTGCAGATGGTGCTCAACGACGACACCTGGCACCTCGTCAAGAACACCGAGAAGATCATTGGCTTTGTCGGGTCCGAGAAGGACAAGATGAAGAAGCCGGCGCCGGTGCCCGAACACGAGGTCGAGCGCATCCTGGGCCAACTGGAACAGGCTGAGGTCCAGGCCAAGCCGGTGGTGTCGTTCAACGAGGGCACCGAGGTGCGCGTCATCGACGGACCGTTCGCCAACTTCAGCGGCACGGTCGCAGAAGTCCAGGCAGACAAACAGAAACTCAAGGTGTTGGTGTCGATCTTCGGTCGGGCCACGCCGGTGGAACTCGGCTTTATGCAAGTCGAGAAGATGGGCGGGTAGCCGCCCTGGGGTGCCAGGCGGCCGGCGGATCACGGGGATCCAGTCGGGCGCCGCAACGAGCACGGTGCTGGCCATCGTCCAAGGGCGGTGACAAGCAATTCGCGCGGGTGGGGTTCGCGGACTTCACCCGGAGGTAGTCATGGCAAAGAAAATCACAGGGTACGTCAAGCTGCAGTTGCCGGCCGGCAAGGCGACGCCGTCGCCGCCCGTGGGTCCGGCGCTCGGCCAGCACGGCGTCAACATCATGCAGTTCTGCAAGGCCTACAACGCTGAAACTGCGGCACAGGCCGGCATGATCATTCCGGTGGTCATCACGGTCTACTCGGACCGGTCGTTCACCTTTATCACCAAGACGCCGCCCGCGTCGCGGTTGCTCCTCAAGTACGCCAAGGTCGAAAAGGGTTCGTCGGTGCCCAACCGCGACAAGGTCGCCAAGGTGACCATGGCCCAGGTCGAAGAGATCGCCAAGATCAAAATGCCCGACCTGTACGCCGTGGACATGCGCGGCGCCGCCCTGACCATTGCCGGCACCGCCCGCTCGATGGGCATCGACGTCGTCGGCTAGACCCCAACCGCCTTGCGCGGCCACAAGCATCGGCCGCAGGCACCCGAGCGTGCTGGTCCGCGGACCATCCGCACCTGGAGACATCGCCATGGCTACCCGTTCCAAGAAATACCGCGCGGCGCTCGCCAAGTTCGACCGCCAGAAGCGCTACCCGCTCGACGAGGCGTGCGCCATCGTCAAGTCGATCGCCAACGCCAAGTACGACGAAACCGTCGAAGTCGCCATCAACCTGGGCATCAACCCCAAGCACGCCGACCAGATGGTGCGCGGCGCGGTGGTGCTGCCCAACGGCACCGGCAAGGTCAACCGCGTGCTGGTGTTCGCCCGCGGCGAAAAAGAGAAGGAGGCCTTCGACGCTGGCGCCGATTTCGCGGGCGGCGACGAGCTCATCGACAAAATCAAGGAAGGTTGGTTCGAGTTCGACACCTGCATCGCCACGCCCAACATGATGGTGGCGGTGGGCAAGATCGGCAAGCTGCTCGGCCCGCGCGGGCTGATGCCCAACCCCAAGGTGGGCACAGTGACCTTTGAGGTCGGCGCCGCGGTCAAGGCCGCCAAGGCCGGCAAGATCGAGTTCCGCGCCGAGAAGTCCGGCATCATCCACGCGGGCGTCGGCAAGCGCTCGTTCGAGGCTGGCAAGCTGAGCGAGAACATCCACGCGCTGCTCGACGCGCTGCACAAGCTCAAGCCGGCGACGGCCAAGGGCACCTACGTGCGCGCAGTGACCGTGGCCACGACCCACTCGCCGGGCGTGCGCGTGGACGCCGTCGCCCTGGCCAGCGAGGTCAAGCACTGACCTCGTCGCCGGTTGCACCCGGCCCGCGCTTCCGCGGATTCGGAAGCACCGAACGTGGCCCGCTGCGCTTGCGAAGCGCAGGGGCGACGGCTGCCGGACGGGCACGATCCGGTGGCGTTCGACTCCCCGCACAGGGGGGGTCGCGTCTGAGAAGCCGGCATGGGTCCAGCGCAAGCACGGCCCTGCAAGTCCGGCGGAGGCGCGAGGAGTCCGACAAGGTTCCGGGCGCGGGGCGACCGAGTCGCCGCACGTTCGGGATGCGCCAGGGCGCGGACCTGAGGGTCGGCACAGCCTGGCGTGACGGTTCTTGCGTGGAGGCGGCGGCGCGGTGCCACCGGCCTTCGACATCTCAGGCGTCGCAAGGAGGAAGACCGTGAACAAGCAAGAAAAGCAAGTTCGGGTCGATACCCTGCGGCGCGAACTCGACGGCATCGACAGCGTCATCGTCGCAGAGAATCAGGGCATTTCGGTCACCGAGATGCAGACTCTGCGCGGGGCGGTGCGCGCGGCCGGCGGCAAGGTTCGCGTCGTCAAGAACACCCTTGCTCGCTTGTCGGTCCAAGGCACCTCGTTGCAGGTGGCCAGCGACAAGTTTGTGGGGCCCGTGCTGATTGCGTTTGGCAAGGATCCAGTGGGTCCCGCCAAGGCGATCCTCAAGGTTGCCAAGGACATGCCCAGGCTCGTCGTCAAGGGCGGTGCGGTTTCTGGCAAGGCGATTGATCCCGATGGGGTCAAGACCTTGTCCGAGCTGCCCGGCCGCGACGAATTGCGCGGCATGTTCCTGGGTGTCCTGACCGCGGTGGCAAGCAAGTTCGTGGGAACGTTGGCGGCGGCGCCGCGCGACTTCCTGAGCGTGTTGGCCCAGCGGGAGGATCAGCTCAAGAACGCAGGCTAGTGCGAGGGTTTCGACTGCTGACGGCCACGGCCGGCGTCGCGAAACGGTTTCGCGACCCCTGACCGCAGTGACCCGCCGGTTGCCCGGCCGCAGCGACCACAACGCAACAACTGGAGAATCACACCATGTCACTCAATCGCGCAGATGTGCTCAGCTATCTCAATGGCCTGACCGTTCTGGAACTGGCCGAACTGACCAAGGAACTCGAGAACGCGTGGGGCGTCAAGGCCTCCGCCGGCGTGCCGATGATGGCCGTGGCGGCGGGCGGCGGCGCGGCAGCGGCTGAGGCGCCCAAGGTCGAGGAAAAGACCGAGTTCGACGTCATCATCCTGGACGCTGGCGCCAACAAGATCAACGTCATCAAGGCGATTCGCGAGATCACCGCCTTGGGCCTCAAGGAAGCCAAGGAGCTGTCCGAGAAGGCCGGTGGCGTGGTCAAGGAAGCCGTCAGCAAGGCCGACGCCGAAGGCATCAAGAAGAAGCTGGAAGAAGCCGGCGCCAAGGTGGAAGTCAAGTAGCCGCAAGGCCACGCGAGTTCCAGACCTCCGGGGATCGGCGACGGCGACGGCGACCGATCCCCGGAGGGATCGACCCCGGGCGCCCCGGACCGCGCCCGCGGACCCGAACCAGCCGGCTGCGCGCCGCGCCGGGCGGGATGCACCGCAACCCAGGTCCACCTTTCCAGCACGCCGTTCCGGACGCGGGAAGCGGCGAGGAGTTCCTCCCACATGGCACGCACTGCGATGGACCTGCGGGTCCGCAAGACCTTTTCGCGCATCAACCGGGTGGTCAAGGTTCCCGATCTCATCCACGTCCAGCGCCAGAGCTATGACAAGTTCCTGCAGCGCAACGTGCCGCCCGCGCAGCGCGAGAACGTCGGCCTGCAGGCCATCTTCTCGTCGGTGTTCCCGATCCAGGACTTCAACAAGACCGCGAGCCTGGAATTCGTGTCGTACCACTTGGAGGATCCCAAGTACGACGTGACCGAGTGCCGCGCCCGCGGCATGACCTTCGCCTCGCCGATCAAGGTGCTCATCCGCCTGGTCATTTTCGACGTCAGCGAGACCGGCGTGCAGACCGTCCGCGACATCAAGGAGCAGGAGGTCTACTTCGGCGAGATCCCGCTGATGACCGAGGCCGGCACGTTTATCATCAACGGCAGCGAGCGCGTCATCGTCAGTCAGCTGCACCGCTCGCCGGGCGTGCTTTTCGAACACGACAAGGGCCGCACCCACGCCAGCGGCAAGCGCATCTACTCGGCGCGCGTCATCCCCTACCGCGGGTCGTGGCTGGATTTCGAGTTCGACCACAAGGACACGTTGTGGGTCAAGATCGACCGCAAGCGCAAGCTCTTCGTGTCGGTGCTGTTGCGCGCGCTGGGCTATACCATCGAGGAGATGCTCAATTACTACTACGACGTCGAGAAGGTGCGCCTAGAGCCGGTCGCCGGCCAACCCACGCGGGTGTGGCGGTCGCTCAACTTCGAGTTGCTCGAAGGCCAGCGCAGCGCCGTGGACATCGTGCACCCCGCGACCGGCGAGGTGCTATTGGCCAAGAACAAGAAGTTCATGCCCAAGGTCATCAAGCGCCTGATCGATGCAGGCGTGACCGAACTGCCCATGGACGAAGAGGGCCTGGAGGGCAAGGTCGTCGCCCACGACATCATCGACGAGACCACCGGTGAGGTCGTGTTCGATGCCAACGCCAAGCTGAGCAACGACGACATCGACACGCTGGTCGCCCACAAGGTGTTGTCGTTCAGCATCCTTTTCATCGATCGCTTCAATTCGGGCCCGTACCTGTCGGACACCATCGCCCGCGATCTGGAAGACCTCATCAAGCGCAAGCGGCCCGCCACGCCAGAGCAGGCCATCGAGGACATCTACCACCACCTGCGCCCGGGCGATCCGCCCTCGCAGAACCAGGCGCGCAACTACTTCAATGGCCTGTTCTTCAACGAGCAGCGCTACGACCTGAGCGACGTCGGCCGCATGAAGGTGGAGTACAAATTCGCCCAGCGCGATGCGCTCCAGGCGCTCAAGAAGCAGGGCCTCGTGCGTCTGGAAACGGTGTCGATGCGCCGCGACCGCAGCTTTGACTTGTCGAGCCCGACCGGCGAGTACAAGAACTGGAAGCTGGAATTCGGCCTGTACAACCTGGGCGCCAAGATCAAGACGTTCTCGGTCAAGGTGGACACCAAGACCTTTCCCGACATCAAGCGCGTGACGCCCCAGCAGTTCGCCGACCAGCTGGCCGGGGTGTTCTCGGTATCGGACCTGTCGCGGCCCGAAGCGGTCAAGCAGGCCGATTGGACGCTCGGCTTCGCAGTACGCGGCGACGACGGCAAGGACAGCAAGGTCACCTGGAAGATCGACCCCAAGACGTTCGCGTCGCCCGGCCAGGCCTCCCCGCAAGAGTTGGCTGCCGCGCTCAACACCGCGTGGGGCGACACTGCGCCGGTCGTCGTCGAGTTCTCGGCCCCGGCCGAAGTCGTGGTGCGGCCGCGCGCCAAGGGTGGCGAACTCGCCGTGGACGCCCACGAAATCTTGCGGCAGCGCCTGGATCTGCCGGCCGGCTGGCGCAGCGAAGTGCGCTTCTCGACGGGCCTGCTGACCGCGGCGGTGTCCAAGCAGCGCACCGTGCTGGTCACGCCGGTCACCGGCAACCGCCAGGTGCAGATCAAGGTCGACGGCAACGAGCAGTTGCGCGAGCGGCTGGGCTTTGCCCCTGTGGCGCCGTGCTACACCCTGACCCGCGCCGACATCCTGCGCACCATCGGCTACCTGCTGGCGCTCAAGAACCAGCGCCCCGGCTTCTCCATCGACGACATCGACCACTTGGGCAACCGCCGCGTGCGCGCGGTGGGCGAGCTGATGGAGAACCAGTGCCGCGTTGGCTTGGTGCGCATGGAACGGGCCATCAAAGAAAAGATGAGCATCGCCCAGGACATCGAGACCTCGATGCCCCACGAGCTCATCAACGCCAAGCCGATGAGCGCAGTCGTGCGCGAGTACTTCGGCAGCAGCCAGCTGTCGCAGTTCATGGACCAGACCAACCCGCTGTCCGAGGTCACCCACAAGCGGCGGTTGTCGGCGCTGGGCCCGGGCGGTCTGACCCGCGACCGCGCTGGCTTCGAGGTGCGCGACGTACACCCGACCCACTACGGCCGCATCTGCCCCATCGAGACGCCTGAAGGCCCGAACATCGGTCTCATCGCCTCGCTGTCGACCTACGCCCGCGTCAACGAATACGGTTTCATCGAGACGCCGTACCGCGAGGTCCTCGACGGCAAGCCGCAGGACAGCTACGAGTACTACTCGGCGCTCGAAGAAGAAGACCGCGTCATCTGCCAGGCCAATGCGCGCCTCGACGCCGCCGGCCGGCTCGAAGGCGACCTCATCGACGTGCGCAAGTCCGGAGAATTCAAGCAGGTGGCCGCCGACGAAGTCGAACTGATGGACGTCAGCCCGAACCAACTGGTGTCGGTGGCCGCGTCGCTCATCCCGTTCTTGGAGAACGACGACGCCAACCGCGCGCTCATGGGTTCGAACATGCAGCGCCAGGCCGTGCCGCTGCTGCGGACCACCTCGCCGCTGGTCGGCACCAACCTGGAGCGCACCGTGGCTGCCGACTCCGGCGTGACGGTGGTGGCCCGCCACTCGGGCACCGTCGAACGCGTCGACAGCAACCGCATCGTGGTCAAACGCGACGTCGACGGCAACGACCCGGGCGCCAACACCGACATCTACAAGCTGGTCAAGTACACCCGCAGCAACCAGAGCACCTGCGTCAACCAGAAGCCGATCGTGCGGCGGGGAGACCATGTCAAGCAGGGCGACGTCATCGCCGACGGACCGGCCACCGACCGCGGCGAACTGGCCCTGGGCCGCAATGTGGTCGTGGCCTTCATGCCGTGGGGCGGCTACAACTACGAAGACTCGATCCTGATTAGCGAAAAGGTCATCAAGGAGGACCTCTTCACCTCGATCCACATCGAGGAGTTCGAGTGCATCGCCCGCGACACCAAGCTCGGCAAGGAGGACATCACCCGCGACATCCCCAATGTCTCGGAAGAGGCGCTCAAGGACATCGACGTCTCGGGCATCATCCGCATCGGCGCCGAGGTCAAGACCGGCGACATCCTGGTCGGCAAGATCACCCCCAAAGGCGAGACCCAGCTCAGTCCCGAAGAGAAGCTGCTGCGCGCGATCTTCGGCGAGAAGGCCGGCGACGTGCGCGACACCTCGCTCAAGGTCCCACCGGGCGTGGTCGGCACCGTCATCAACGCCAAGGTGTTCACGCGCAAGAGTGAAACCAAGGACGAGCGCACCCTGGAGATCGAGGAAGACGAGAAATCGAACCTGCTCAAGGACATGGCCGACGAAGTGCAGATCATGGCGTCGGCGACCTTTGAGAAGGCGCGGCGCATCCTCTACGGCTCCAAGACCGCCAACAAGGTCGCCAACGACCAGGGCGAGGTGGTGCTGAACAAGGGCGTGGAGCTCAACGACGCCACTTTGGGCCTGTTGCCCGACCACCTGTACGACGACGGCGACCGGTTCAAGGTTCCGGCGGCCTGGGCGGACCTGCGGGTGGCCGACAAGGAGGTCCAGGCGCAGTTGCAAGCGCAGTTGCAGCACCTGGAGACGGTGGCCAACGAAACCCGCTTCTACTTCGAAGAGAAGATCAAGCGCTTCGTGCGCGGCGACGAATTGCCGCCCGGCGTCATCAAGATGGTCAAGGTCTACGTGGCCATCAAGCGCAAACTGCAGGTCGGCGACAAGATGGCGGGCCGCCACGGCAACAAGGGTGTGGTCAGCCGCATCCTCGCCGAAGAGGACATGCCGTTCCTGCCCGACGGTCGGCCAGTGGACGTGGTGCTCAACCCGCTCGGTGTGCCGAGCCGCATGAACGTAGGCCAGATCCTGGAGACGCACCTGGGCTGGGCCGCGCGCCTGCTCGGACTCAAGTTGCGCGAAGACGTCGAAAGCGGCAAGAACACCCGCGAGGTGCGCGCCGGCATCAAGGCTGTGTTCCAGGACCAGGGCATCGCCGACATCATCGACCAGCTCGACGACGGCGACCTGCTTCGCTTCGTCGAGGACAACCAGGAGGGCATCCGCATCGCTTCGCCGGTGTTCGATGGCGCGACCGAGGACAACATCCGCGACCTGCTGACGCGCGCCGGCATCAACGGCGGCTTCCAGACCGAGTTGTACGACGGTCGCAACGGCGAGCGCTTTGACCAGAAAGTCACGGTCGGCGTGATGTACGTGCTCAAGCTGCACCACTTGGTCGACGACAAGATCCACGCGCGGTCGATCGGTCCCTACTCGCTCGTCACCCAGCAGCCGCTGGGCGGCAAGGCGCAGTTCGGCGGTCAGCGCCTCGGTGAAATGGAAGTGTGGGCCATGCAGGCCTACGGCGCGGCCTACGCCCTGCAGGAATTCCTGACGGTCAAGAGCGACGACGTCATCGGCCGCACCCGCATGTACGAGAGCATCGTGCGCGGCGAGGGCCGGCTCGAACCAGGGCTGCCCGAATCGTTCAACGTGCTGGTCAAGGAACTCAAGGCCTTGGGCCTGGACATGGAGTTGCTGGACAAGGAGGGCGCCGCGATCCCGTAAGCCGGACGCCCGCCCACCCGCCGCCCACACACACCGCCGGCCCGACGACACGCTTCGCGGCCCCCCGGCACAGGAAGGTCACCCATGCGCGAGATGCTGCACTTCTTCGAAATGCCCAAGAACCCCTTGAACATCAAGGCGGTCAAGATCTGCCTCGCCAGCCCGCGGCGCATCGCCCAGGAATGGAGCTTCGGCGAGGTCAAGAAGCCCGAGACCATCAACTACCGCACCTTCAAGCCCGAGCGCGACGGGCTTTTCTGCGCCAAGATCTTCGGACCGGTCAAGGACTACGAGTGCAATTGCGGCAAGTACAAGCGCATGAAGCACCGCGGCGTGGTGTGCGAGAAGTGCGGCGTCGAGGTCATCCAGAGCAAGGTGCGCCGCGAGCGTCTGGCCCACATCAACCTGGCGACGCCGGTCGCGCACATCTGGTTCCTCAAGAGCCTGCCGTCGCGCATCGGCAACCTGCTCGGCATGACCCTCAAGGACCTGGAGCACGTGCTGTACTGCGCCAAGTACGTGTGTCTGGGTGCGCTCAAGTTCACGGCCGTCAAGCCGGCGCGCAACGTGTACTACGTCCCCCGCGAGCGGCGTGCCGAACTGATGAACGAGTTGGAGCAGACCGCCGACGGCGCCGAGGTCAGCAAACTCGTGGCCCGCTACGTCAAGGACATCGAGCGCGGCGCACTGGTCAACGAAGAAGACTACTACGACGTGCAGAACGGCATGGTCATCGAAAAGTCGCACCTGGCCAAGGCGTGGCTTGCAGACATCGGTCCGATCACCGCCGGGCGCATCCTTTCGCAGGAGGAGTACGACCAGATCCTCGACGAACATGGTGAAATGGCGATCGACTGCGCTCCGGCCACCGACTACCTCAAGCTCGAGATGGGCGGCGAAGCGGTGCTCGAACTGCTCAACTACATGGATCCCGGACGTATTCCTCCGGAGAAGCCGCGCTGGCCGGGCGATGGCGTGGGCGTCGAGACCCTGGACGATCTGGCGCGCCGCCTGCGCGCCGAAGTGCAGAACTGGGAAGAAAAAGGCGAGCAGGCCACCAAGGTGTTGAGCGGCGAGGCCAAGATCAAGAAGCTCGGCAAGCGCCTCAAGATCGTCGAGGCCCTGCGGTCCAGTGGCAACAAGCCGCAGTGGATGGTGTTGACTACGATTCCCGTGCTGCCGCCCGACCTGCGCCCGCTGGTGCCGCTGGACGGCGGCCGCTTCGCCACGAGCGACCTGAACGATCTGTACCGCCGCGTCATCAACCGCAACAACCGCCTCAAGCGGTTGCTCGAACTGGCGGCCCCCGAGATCATCGTGCGCAACGAAAAGCGCATGTTGCAGGAAGCGGTCGACGCGCTCTTCGACAACGGGCGCCGCGGCAAGCTCATCACCGGGCCCAACAAGCGTCCGCTCAAGTCGTTGAGCGACATGCTCAAGGGCAAACAGGGCCGCTTCCGCCAGAACCTGCTCGGCAAGCGCGTGGACTACTCGGGCCGCTCGGTCATCGTCGTCGGCCCCGACCTGCGCCTGCACCAGTGCGGCCTGCCCAAGAAGATGGCGCTGGAGCTGTTCAAGCCGTTTGTGTACGCCAAGCTCGAAGAGTTGGGCTACGTCACCACCATCAAGAGCGCCAAGAAGCTGGTCGAAAAGGAACAAGCGGTGGTCTGGGACATCTTGGAAGATGTCATCAAGGAGCACCCGGTGCTGCTCAACCGCGCGCCGACCCTGCACCGCCTCGGCATGCAGGCGTTTGAACCCGTGCTCATCGAGGGCAAGGCCATCCAGTTGCACCCGCTGGTGTGTACGGCGTTCAACGCCGACTTCGACGGCGACCAGATGGCGGTCCACGTGCCGCTGAGCCTGGAAGCGCAGATCGAGGCCCGCGTGCTGATGATGTCCACCAACAACATCTTGAGCCCGGCCTACGGCAAGCCCATCATCAACCCGAGCCAGGACATCGTGCTCGGCCTGTACTACATGACCCGCGAAATTCCGTTCGCCAAGGGCGAAGGCCGTCGCTTTGCCAGCCCGGTCGAGGTGCGCGCGGCCTACGATGCCGGCGAGCTCGACCTGCACGCGCGCATCCAGGTGCGCATCGACGAGTACGCCGAGGGCACCGATCCCGACGAGCAGGACGTGCCGGTGCGCCGCACCATGTTCACCACCACCGCCGGCCGGGTGCTCCTGAGCGAAGCCGTGCCCAAGGGGACGCCGTTCGCCCTGTTCAACCGTGAACTTGGCAAGAAGGAAATCGGCGCGCTCATCGACGAGGTGTACCGCAAGTTCGGCAGCAAGAAGACGGTGCTCTTGGCCGACGCCCTGCGCAGCGCGGGCTACGCCAACTCGACCAAGGCCGGCGTGTCGGTGTGCCTGGACGACATGCGCATCCCCGACGAGAAGAAGATCATCATCGAGAGGGCGCTGACCGATGTGAAGAACATCACCCACCAGTATCTGGAGGGCGTCATCACCGACGGCGAGCGCTACAACCAGGTCGTGGACAAGTGGTCCGAAGCCTCGGAGCGCATCACCAAGTCGTTGATGGACAGCATCAGCAAGGCCAAGGTCATCGACCCGACGACCGGCAGCCAGGCGCTGGAGCCTGAGTTCGACAAAGAGGGCAAACCCGTGCTCGGCGCGGATGGCAAGCAGAAGCTGCGCGGTCGCGAGACCAAGAGCCTGAACCCCGTCTTCATGATGGCCGACTCGGGCGCCCGCGGTTCGACGCAGCAGATGCGCCAGTTGGCCGGCATGCGCGGCCTGATGGCAAAGCCCTCGGGCGAAATCATCGAGACGCCGATCACTGCCAATTTCCGCGAAGGCCTGTCGGTGTTGCAGTACTTCATCTCGACCCACGGCGCCCGCAAGGGTCTGGCCGACACCGCGCTCAAGACCGCCAACTCGGGCTACCTGACGCGCCGCCTGGTCGACGTGGCCAACGACGCCGTCATCACCGAACACGACTGCGGGACGCTCGACGGCATCGACCGCGAGCCGCTGGAAGAGGGGGGCGAAATCATCCAGCCGCTCGGCGAGCGCATCCTGGGCCGCGTGGCCCTGGAGCCCGTCGAGGACGGCAAGGGCGAACTTTTGGTCGACGCCGACCAGGTCATCGACGAGGCCGCCGTGGCGCGCATCGAGGCCGCCCACATCCGCAAGGTCAAGATCCGCTCGGTGTTGACCTGCCGCAGCCAGACCGGCATTTGCGTGTTGTGCTACGGTCGCGACCTGGCGCGCGGCAAGATGGTCAACATCGGCGAAGCGGTCGGCGTCATCGCTGCCCAATCCATCGGCGAACCCGGCACCCAGCTGACCATGCGCACCTTCCACGTCGGCGGTGCGGCTTCGACGGCCCGCGACCTGCCGCAGCACAAGGCCACCGTCGACGGTACCGTCAAGTACCGCGACCTGGCCACCGTGGATCCGGGCGACGGTGGTGGCTTCGTGGCCGTCGCGCGCGGCCACCTGCTGCTGACGCTGCCGGGCGTGCCCGACGACCGCTGCCCGTCGTTTGCCATCCAGGCCGGCGCGCGCGTCAAGATCAAGGACGGCGCGGCGGTGCGCAAGAACGATCTGCTCGCCGAGTGGAACGCCGCGCACACCCCGGTACTCAGCCGCGTCGGCGGCGTCGCCCGCTTCAAGGACATCGAAGAGGGGTTGACCGTCAAGGATCAGGTCGACGAAGCGACGATGATGACCCAGAAGTTCATCATCGACACCAAGGACCAGAACCTGCGGCCGCGCGTTGCCGTGCTCGACAAGCATGGTGACACCCTGGCCGAGATCAGCCTGCCGGTGGGATCGAACCTCATCGTCAGCGACGGCCAGGTGGTCAAACCGGGCGAAGTGCTGGCACGTATTGCGCGCGACACCGCCAAGAACAAGGACATCATCGGCGGTCTGCCGCGGGTGGCCGAACTGTTCGAGGCGCGCAAGCCCAAGGACCACGCGGTCATGGCCGAGGTCGACGGCATCGTCGAATTCGGCAAGATCGTCAAAGGCAAGCAACAGATCTTCGTCAACCCCGAGGTCGGCCAGCGCCGCGAGTACGTGATGCCCAAGGGCAAGCACGCGACCGTGGCGGATGGCGACCGCGTGCGCGCCGGCGACCCGCTGATGGACGGCCCGCTCAACCCGCACGACATCCTGCACGTCCTGGGCGTCGAGGCCCTGGCCGACTACCTGGTCAACGAGATCCAGGAGGTCTACCGCCTGCAGGGCGTGCGCATCAACGACAAGCACATCGAGTCGGTGGTGCGGCAGATGCTGCGCTGGGTGCGGGTGACCAAGACCGGTTCGACGCAGTTCATGGTCGACCAGCAGGTGCTCAAGCACAAGTTCGACGAAGAGAACCAGCGGGTCATGGCCGACGGCGACAAGCCCGCATCGGGTGAACCCCTGCTGCTCGGTATCACCAAGGCGTCGCTGTCGACCGAGAGCTTCATTTCGGCCTCGTCGTTCCAAGAGACGACCAAGGTCCTGACCGAAGCCAGCCTGTCGGGCAAGCGCGACTACCTGCATGGCCTGAAGGAAAACGTGATCATGGGCCGGCTCATCCCGGCCGGCACCGGACTGCCCGCCTACACGACCATGGAAATCGAGGTCGGCAACCCCGAAACGCGCGGTCTGGAGAGCATCGGCTACGCGTAGGCGCCGCCGACGCCCTGCTCGCGGTCTGCGCCCTGCGCGTCCGCGATGTGTCTGGCGTCGGTCGGGCCGTGGGTGGCCGCCCGGTGACTTGGTCCGCGTGCGCCGCGGCGATTGACATCCCACCCCAGGGGTCTAAGGTATCGCCGCCCGGATTCTGCCTCACCGGGTGCGCAAGGAGGCCCCCATGGCCCTTACTGCCCTGGTCAGCGATCCCATCGCCAGCGAAGGCGTGCAGGTGCTGCGCCAATCCGGCTTGTTTGATCGCGTCGACGTCAAGACCGGGCTGCCCGGCGCCGAGTTGCGCGCGATCCTGCCCGAGTACGATGCCCTGCTGGTGCGGTCGATGACCAAGGTCCGTGCCGACGAGTTCGCGTGCGCCCCGCGGCTCAAGGTGGTCGGTCGGGCCGGAGCCGGGGTGGACAACGTCGACGTCAAGGCGGCGACCGCCAACAAGACCCTGGTCATGAACACCCCGGGCGGCAACAACAACGCCGTGGCCGAGCTGGTGCTCGGGTTCCTGTTCGCCCTGGCCCGCGGCCTGCCCGACGCCACCCACTCGACCCGCGCCGGCCAGTGGGAGAAATCGCGGTTCATCGGCCGCGAGATCGAGGGCCGAACGCTCGGCGTGGTCGGCCTTGGCGCCATCGGCCGCATCGTCGCGCGCAAGGCCGGGGCGCTCGGCATGCGGGTCATCGGCCACGACCCGGCGCTCGACGACGCCCGCATCGCTGCGCTCGGCGCCCAGCCGCGCTCTTTTGACAGTCTCTTGGCCGAGAGCGACGCCGTGACCGTCCACGTGCCGCTATTGCCGCAGACGCGCGGGCTGTTTGGCGCGGCGGCGTTCGCGAAGATGAAGCGCGGCGCGTGGTTGGTCCACGCAGCCCGCGGCGGCATCGTGGTCGAGGCGGACCTGCTCGCCGCCTTGGACAGCGGCCAGGTGGGCGCGGCGGCGCTGGACGTCTTCGTCGAGGAGCCGGTACCGGCCGACCATCCGCTGCTGCGCCACCCCAACGTGTTGGCGACGCCGCACATCGGCGCCAGCACCCGCGAGGCGCAGGACAAGGTCGGCGTGCAGATCGCCCATCAAGTCGTGCGCTACTTGCGCGACGGCGTCGCCGAAAACGCCGTCAACCAACTGGGCTGAGCGGCCGGCGCCCGCCCTGTGCCGCACTGCGAGGCCGTCATCGCGCATCCCCAGCAACTCATCGGCCTTGCTCTGGACACTTGCAGCACGTGCGCTCACCCGTGGCCGGTCGGCGTGTGCCCGCTGTGCGCGCCGGGGCCGATGGCGCCGCCCGCTGAGGCCGCGGGTCACCCGGCCGCCGACGCCGACGTCGAGACGGCCCTCTTGCGTGCGCTGCGGATGACCCCGCCGCTCTTGATCCTGCGCGGCGGCGAGTGCCTGTTGCGACACAACGCCCTGGATCTGTTGACCGCGTGCCGCCAGTCGGGCGTCGGTCGCGTCGAAGTGTGGACCGCGGGTCCGCTACTGGCCCGGCCGCAGTTCGCGCGGACCATCGCGCGGGCCGGCGCCACCGACGTGGGGGCCGTGCTTTTCGGTGACACGGCCGAGGGCCACGACTACGTGGCGGGCGCGGCTGGGCATTTCCAACGGGTGCTGGCCGGCGTGCAGCGGGCCCGCGCCGCGGGCCTGGGCGTGCGGCTGCTGGTGCCGGTGCTACGGCCGACGTATCGGGGTCTGGTCGGGGTGGTGCGCAAGGCGATCCCGGCCGGCGTCCAGGGGCTGCACCTGTGGACGCCGCCGGGACCGGACCGCGACGCGCACCCCTTGCTGGCGCCGCTGCCGATGGCCGCCCCCTATGTGCAGGCGGCCGTGCAACTGGCGCGGACGGCGGGCCTTGATGTGCGCACTGAGGGGCTGCCGGCCTGCCAACTGGGACCGCACGCCGGTCTCGCCGTGGCGACGCTGCCGGCGATCTCGGCGGGGCCGGCCCAATCGGGAGCTTTGCCTCACGCGTTTGGGCCGCCCTGCGCGGCGTGCAGTTGGCAAGGTCGCTGTGCGGGGCTGCCGCAGGCGCACATCGACGCGCATGGCTGGGTGGGCGTGGCGGCGCGAAACGATCCCGCGCAGTTGACCAACCTGCCCCAGCGGGTGGGTGGGTGATGCCTTGGCACGGCGATGCGAACAAGGGTGTCCTGTTTGCCGCCACCATGCCGCCCCTCGCCGGGAAGGACGCGCTGGCGCGGGCCTGGACGTCCGCCGCCTGCACCGCCGGGACGACCCCGACCTCCGCCGGCAACCGGTGCGCCGGCGAGGCCTCGGCCGCGCTGCAGATGGCCACCCGCAAGGTTGCCTGCGGTCGGCGCCAATGCGCCGGCAACCCGCGGCGGTGTTGAGCGCCACCGACGTCGCAGACGGGAAAAGCCCGGGCAGTCAATGAATTGGCGTGCGCCGCCGTTGGCCATGTGCTCCGCGCACTCGCGTTCCAAGCTGAACCTGCACCAGACCCTGCATCTGCACCAGTCCGGCGCAGCCGGCCGACCCTGAAACGCCCGCACATCAGCAATCTCCGCGGTCCTGGAGACCACTCGTAGCCGGGTCGCCGCCACCGATGTCCTGCCCTCGCCACGCAGGACCGTGCCTCGCCAGGCCCTCCCGGCCAGTCCAGCCCAAAAGCCTGTTGGTCCGGTTGTCCACACGCGACTCCTCCGCGCGGAAAAACCGGACCAATTGAGTCTGTTTTCCCGCCGCCAGGTGCGGCCCCGCGCAACATCTGCCACAATGCCTGCGCGTCGCCGGCATGCCCCCGCCGCGCGCGACCGCCCGCCACTCGATGATACAAACACCTTCTGCACCCGGCGCGCTGGTCGAAGGCATCGACATCGACCAGTTGGTGCGCGACGGCATCCTGAACCGCGACGAAGCGGAGGCCTTGCGCCTGAGCCATCAGGCCGAGACTGGCACCGCCCGGTTGGAGGCCCTGCCGTCGACGGCCGGCGACACCTCCAACGAGCACAAGGATTTGGTCAAGGAGGCCGCCGCCCACCACAAGCGCCACTGGGTCCGGGTGACGCGGCTATGCAACCAGCGCTGCACGTTCTGCCTGGATTCGATGAACCAGGACGGGACCATGATCGACGTCGAGTCGCTCAAGGCCTACATCCTGCTCGGTCGCAAGCTGGGCCGGCAGCGGCTCATCCTGTCGGGCGGCGAGGCCAGCGTCCACCCCAAGTACATCGACCTCATCCGCTACGGGCGCCAGGTCGGGTACGAATGGATCCAGACCGTGACCAACGGCATGATGTTCAGCTACCAGCGCTTTGCCAAGGCGGCGGCCGAAGCCGGTCTGAACGAGGCCACGGTGTCGATGCACGGCCACACCGCGCAACTGCACGACCGCCTGACCGGCACCCCTGGGGCGTTCGTGACCGGCATCAAGGGCATGCAGAACCTGCAGGCCACCGGCAAGGTGGTGGTCAACGTCGACGTGGTCATCAACAAGCAGAACTACAAGGTCCTGCCGGACATCATCGCCTACTATTACAACAACTTGAACATCCGCGAATTCGATCTCTTGCACATCGTGCCGTTCGGTCGCGGCTTCGACGAGCACCGCCACTCGCTGTTTTTCGACTTGAACGACGCCGTGCCCTATTTCCGCAAGGCGTTCGCGTGGGCCGACAAGCCCGACCTCTACCTGTGGACCAATCGGCTGCCGGTGACCTACCTCGAAGGCGCCGAGCGGCTCATCCAGGATCCGCACAAACTGCTGAGCGAGTTCGACGGCGGTCGCCACAACTTCGAGGGGTACTTGAAGCGCGGCCTCAAGCCCGATTGTCACGGCGAGCGCTGCGACTACTGTTTCCTGGACGGCCCGTGCCGGCAGACGATGTTCCCCTACCGCGAGGCCCTTGCCGCGGGGTCGTTCCCCGCCGTGCGCCGCAAGGCCGTGCAGTTGTGGGCCGGCACCCCTGCGCGCGACCAGTTCGAGCGGCAGGCGGCCCAATGGGTCACGCTGGTCGCCGACTCCGCGCAACAGGCCTTGGCGGCGCTGCCCGAAGTGGGGTTTGCCCAGGCGGCGCTGACCTTGGCGCTGCCCGGCGTGGCCGAGGTGCCGGCATTCGTCGCCGCTTCGCCGCGGCCGCTCGCGCGGTGCCTCTTGGCCGGCGCCGACCAATTGCAGGCGGCCCTGGCGGGCGCGGTGGCGGCGCCGACCGCCATCGAGGTGCGGCTGGACCGCGCCGTGGCACAGTGGTTGCTGGCGCATCGATCCGCATGGGCCGGCGCGCAGGACAGGCTCGTCGCCGCACTGCCCAACCACGAGACCCTGTCGGCGAGCAAGGACGGCGACCCGGATCCCGCGACCCTGCGCGCGATTGCGGCGGCCGGCGTGCGGCTCAAGAACGTGCCCAGGTGCGTCGCCGGTGCCGCGGTCGAACCGGGCGACCACGGCGTGCTCGACGCGGCGATGCTGGACGCCGCGGGCGACCTCGACCTCGACAAATACGTCGCCCATTACACCGCCGCCGAGTACTACGCCAAAAGCGTCCGCTGCGGCCTGTGCGCACACACCGACCGCTGCCAGGGTTTGCACATCAACTACGTGCGCAACGTCGGCCTGGGCCTGCTGTCGCCGCTCGACGCCCACGGTCAACCGGTCGCTGGTGGACACAGCTTTGACCAGTTGACCGAGCGACTGCAAAAGGCCAACGCCGCCCGCGCCAAGCGCGACCAGCAGAAGCAATTTGGCGTCCACAAGCCGGTCGCCGCCGTCGCCGAACTGTCGATCGGCCAGCCGTAGCCGCCGAGGAACCGCAGCCCCATGGCCAACATCGGCTACATCCAGATGGTGCGCCACTGCAACCAGAACTGTGGGTTCTGCAGCAATCCAGAGACGCCGTTCTTCTACGATCTGGACCAGGTGCGCACCATCGTCGCCGATTTCGTGGCGCGCGACTACTTTGGCGTCATCCTGACCGGCGGCGAGCCGACCTTGTCGCCGGTCCTGGCCGAGACCGTCGCCCACGCCCGCGCCAACGGCCTGCACGTGCGCATGATCACCAACGGCCAGAAGCTCGCGGACTGGGACTACTGTCACGCGCTGTGGAAGGCCGGTCTGCAACATGTCCATGTCAGCATCCACAGCTACAAGCACAAGCTCGAAGACTTCTTGACCGGCACGCCCGGATCGCTGGCCTGGGCCGAGAAGGCTTTGGAGAACCTGGGCAGGACCGACATCACCGTCAACATCAACACCGTCATCAACCGCTACAATTGCGACCACTTGCACGAGACGATCGACTGGTTTATCGAGCGCTTCCCGTTCATCCGCCACTTCGTGTGGAACAACCTCGACCCGTCGATCGGCCGGGCTACCAGCAACAACTACTTCACCGCGCGCTTGGGGCAAATCGAGGTCAGCCTCGGCAAGGCCATGCGGCGCCTGCACGAGACGGGCCGCAGTTTTCGGGTCGAGCGGGTGCCGCTGTGCTACATGACCGAGTTCGCGCACTGCTCGACCGAGACGCGCAAGATCGTCAAGAGTGAAGAGCGCATCGTGCACTTCCTGGACAACAAGGGTACGGTGCGCCAGACCGAGTGGGGCCACCTGTACGCCCCGGTGTGCGACGGGTGCGGGCTGCGCGCCATTTGCGGCGGCCTGTTCGACCGCGGCGACGCTTACGACCCCAAAGAACTGTCGCCGGTCTTTGCGGACGCTCGGCCCATCGTGCAGCGCATCGTCACGGATTTGCAAAGCGACCCGGCGTGGCGCTTGGCCAAGTTCAAGAACCTGGCGACGCTGCCCGCGGCCCACCAGGGCCGAAGTGAAGCGGGTGCGCATCGCGCCGGCAAGGTGCAGGCGCCCACCGGCGACAAGCTGGTCGAACCGGCGATCGACCCCAAGCGCCGCAGCGACCCGACCGCGCGCGATTGGACGCCCGGCGTTGACTGGCACCCTGCCGACGACGAAGACGATGTCGATCCGGGCCTGGCGGTTCCGCCGGCGCCCGTGAGCCAGGTCGCGGTGGCGACGCACCAATTGGCCATCGCTGGCGCCACGCTTGAAACCCTGGGCCGGCCGCAGTAAAAGCCCGCCACCCCGATTGCGCCCCGCTGGAGAGTTTGACCATGACCGCCCAAGAGACCCAGACCCCAACCGTCGAACGCCTCGACGACGCCCACAGCCGGGTGACGCTCGCGCTGGAAATCGGCCTCTACCCCATCGACGTGCTGTACGGCGCCGCCTACATCTTCATCGACCGCGCCTACGTGCTGCTGGACAAGGACGAAGGCGTCGGTCGGCCGGGTCGCTACCTGGTCCACCTGCGCGGCAAGAACCCCATGAGCCACGAGCAACTGCTCGCGCTTTGCGGCGAATTCGGCAACGAATTGCTCAGCCAAGCCCTGCGCCGCAAGGTCGTCAAGCAGAACCAGAAGATCATCGAAGAGATCACGACCCAGGCCATCGCCGGCGCGGCGGGCGGCACGTTGCCCACCGATTTCCTGGCCAACCAGGACGATGGCCTGGACTTCCTCGACGATCCGCTGGGCATCGCCGTGCCGTGGGAAGAGAAGTTCAAGAAGAAAAAGGACGAACCCGGCGCCGCGCCTTGATCGCGAACCGCAGGCCCGAAGAACGCTCCACGCCCCCACCTCCGAGGCCCGATGTCGAACCCGAATCAGACCGTGCTTTTGCACCGCGCGCTCTACATGCAGCAGGCGATCAAGCAGGCGGCCGAGACGTTCGCCGATTTCGCCAGTTTTGCCATCAGCCGTCAGGGCGCGCACTACGCGGTCGCCATCTCGGACATCGACGCCGAGGCCGATGGCGACGTGGTCGCCGAGTTCTGCAACTTCGCGCTCTACAACACCATGCAGCGCAAGCGCAAGAAAATCTGACGCCCGCTTGGCCGCGAACGCGGCCGCAACTGTCGCCCCATGCTCGGCGCCGCCCCTTGGCCGCCGCGGAGTTTGCATGTCGCTGCCCGCCTCCGTCCCACTGCACAAGGTCAAGGCCGAGGCCTTGGTGCCCTTCAACCATCGCCGCATCGGCGGCCGCTGGCTGGTCAGCAACGACCTGGGCGACCACGTGTTCCTGACCGACGCCGAGTTCACCACGTTCGTGCAGGCCGAGACCCGGCCCGGTGATCCGCTGCATGAACGGCTGGTGGCCGGCAATTTCCTGGCCGGGACCGTCGACGTCCAGACCCAGGCGGCGCGCTGGCGCAAGAAGAAGCAGTACCTCTTCTATGGCCCGACGTTGCACGCCTTTGTGCTCACCCACCGCTGCAACCACGGCTGCCAGTATTGCCACAGCTCGATCGTCGGCATGGAGCGCACCGACACCGACATGTCGATTGAGACGGCCGAACGCGCCGTGGACCTGGCGTTCCAGACCACCAGCCCCGGTGTCACCATCGAATTCCAGGGCGGCGAACCGCTGGCCAACTGGGAGGTCCTGCAGCACGTCGTCGAGTATGCGCGCCAGAAGAACGCGCTCGCGGGCAAGGCGCTGTCGTTTTCACTGGTGACCAACCTCAGCCTGATGGACGACGACAAACTCGACTACCTGCTCGACCGCAAGGTGCAACTGTGCACGAGCCTGGACGGTCCGGCCGACCTGCACGACAAGATCCGCATCTACAAGAACGGGTCGTCGCACGAACTGGTCGTCGGGTGGATGAAAAAGATCAACGACCGCTACAAGGCCATGGGCCTGGACCCCAACCTGTACCGCGTCGAAGCGCTGCCCACGATCACCCGGCCGGCGCTCGGCCGCTGGCGCGACGTGGTGGACACCTACGTCAGCGTGGGGTGCCGCGCGGTCTTCTTGCGCAAGCTCGACCCGTTTGGCTTTGCGGCGCGCTCGGCCAAGACGCTCGGCTACTCGATGGACGATTTCGTACAGTTCTACATCAACGCCGTCGAGTACATCCTGGAGCTGAACAAGCAGGGCACCCAGGTCATGGAACGCCATGCCGCCATCATGCTGAGCAAGATCCTGGCCGACGAGGAGCCGAACTACCTGGACTTGCGCACCCCTGGCGGCGCCTGCATCGGCCAGATCGGCTACGCCCCCGACGGGTCGATCTATTCGAGCGACGAAGGCCGCTTCGTGGCGGCGATGGGCGACGACATGTTCAAGGTCGGCACGGTGATGGACACCTATGACCGCCTGATGACCAATGCGCAGACCCGGGCGCTGGTGATGGCGGGCCTCAACGACGGTCAGCCCGATTGCGTGTCGTGCGTGTACAAGCCCTGGTGCGGCCAGCAGGTCGAGTACAACTACAAGACCCAGGGCTCGCTGCACGGCCGCATGCGCGACAGCGTGTGGTGCAAGAAGCACAAGTCGATCTTCGACTACCTGATGGCCAAGCTCGAGCGCGCCGACCCCGAAGAGATGCGGATTTTCGAGCGTTGGACCACCCACCGGGTGCTCGATCACTTCTTGCAGGAGCGCTCGGCGTTGTAGCCCGCCTCCGCTGCCCACAGCTTGCACTGGTCGCCAGTTCGCGTCCTCGACAGCCGACCCGCGGATTGCGCCGAGTGCCAACGCGACCGCCCCAGCCCTGCGGCCCCCCTACCGACGCGCCACCCGTGCGTCGAGCGCCGCCAGCAGGGTTCGATACGCCCCCGTGCGCTCCAGCGCCGCCACTTCCGCGGCACGCGGGGCGCTCAGCGGTTGTCCCGCGCGCCACTGGTCGTACAGGCCCTCCAGCGTCCGCGCGCCGGCCTCCGGGTCGTCCGCGGGGGCGCAGCAGCCCGTGCCGGTCCGGTCCAGCAAGGCCCGCGCCTCCGCGCCCTGCACCGCGAAGGCCAGCACCGCGGTGCCCGAGCGGATGAACTCGAAGAGTTTGCCCGGCGTCGACAGGTCGTCGAGCGCGCTCAGCACCAACAGGTCGCCGGTCGCGTAGCGCGCCACCACCTCGGCGTGGCTGACCCGCGGACCTTGGGTCACGAACGGCGCGACGGCCGGGAACTCGGCCAGCAGCCCGCGCAGGATGCCGACGTTGTCGCTGTACATGACCAGCCGCAGCCGCACCTCGGGCCGGCGGGTCAGCAGCGCCTGCCACGCGGCAAACAGCGGCGCCAGCGTGTAGCCCTGGTACATGCTGCCGGCGAAAAGCAGCGTCATCACCGCATCTTGGCCAGGTGGCTGCCGATGGCTCGCCAGGCCCGGCATGGGCAACGCGCTTGCAAAGTCCGCCTCGTCGTAGCCATTTCGCGCGGTCCACACGCGGTCGGGGTCCAAGCCGTGGCGGTCGATGAGCAATTGCCGCAAGGGCTCGGTCGTCACGCTGACCAGGTCGGCATGCCGGTACACCGCCCGCTCCAGTCGCCGGTCGATCCAGCGCCGCCACAGGCCGTGCGGGGCCGGCGACCGATAGTGGTGCATGAAGCGGTTGTCGGTCCACGGGTCGCGCAGGTCACACAGCCACGGAATCTGGAAATCACGTTTGATTTCCATGGCCGCGAGGTGTGCGGTGTACGGCATGCTGGTCGACATCACCGCGTCGAACGGACGCTGGCGGCACAGATCGCGCGCGGCATCGCCGGCCTCGGGCAGCCAGCCGAGGTACGGGTCGGGTGTCAGCCAGCGGTTGGCCCAGGCACCCAAGCGGTGCAGGCGCAGCGCTCCGGTCCTGACCACTTCGAGGTCGTCGGGCACCTCGGCCACCATCGATAGGTCGAGACTGTCGCCCGCCGCGGGTGCGCACGCCACGACGCTGACGTGCCAGCCCAGGTCCGGCGCCGCCCGGCACAGCTTGAGCGCCCGCTGGACCCCGGCTCCGCCCAGCGGCGGAAAGAAGTAGCTGAATAAAAGCAGGCGCTTGGTCATGGTGTCCGCGGTCGGTCAAAGAATGAGGCCGTACACCCGCCAGTGGGCGTTGGCGTACAACACGGGCAGCGGCAGATCCGCGCGCCGCACCAGCAGCGTCCGCGCCCCATGGCGCCGCCCCAAGGCCCGGTAGTGGTCGAGCGGCAGCGTTTCGAAGCGGGCGTCGAGTTCGGCCAACATCGGGTTGCCGCGCGCGGTGGGCTGTACGCCGCCGGCCAGGTCGACGATGCGGTGGTACCAGGCGACCACTTCGGCGCGCCCGGGCGGCACCTGCTTGTAGCTCGCGACCACCGGCCGCTGCGCCAGCCAGCCCACCGACTCCAGCGCCGGGGAACACAGCACCGCTGCCTGGGGCGGGCCATGGGCGGCCACCCAGTGGGCCGCCTTTTGCAGATCCAATCCTGCCTCGCGCGGCAGCGCCGGTCGGCCGCCCATTGGAAAGTCCCGCCACACCTGCAGGTAGCCCGGCAGCGGCAGCGCCGCCTGCACCAGCACCCACGCCGCCAGGGCGCGCGGCAACCAGACCCGCGGCAAGGCAGGGGCGAACCGCACCCACAGGGCGCCGCACAGCACCAGGCCGATCAGCGGCAACATCGCGCCACCCACCCGAAACGGCAGCAGTTGCAAGAACCGATGCCCTCCAGGCAGTTGCGCCGCAACGATGCCCGCGGCGAACGGCAGCAGCGCCGCGACCCCGAACGCGCCCAAGGTGCGCGCGGCCGGCCGATCAGCCAACCGCCCGGGCGCCAGCGCCAGCGCAGCGAGCATCGCCAGCCCGACCGCCCAGGTCCGCCAGCCGATGGTCCAGGTGCGCGGATCGCTGTGGTGCGGCGTGCGGAACACCACGTAGATCCACGCCATGTCGGGGCCGTCGCCGGTCGGCAACTGCTGCGCTGCGGCCCGGGCCAGCAAGACCACGGCGGGCGAGGCAGCCACCAGCCAGCCGGCCGCCAGCCCCAGCCAGTGCCGCCACGGCCGCGGATCGCCGCGCGCCGCCCACAGACCGGCCAAGGCCATCGCCAGCGTCGCCTGGCCGCCCACCAGCACGTGTAGCGTCGTCGCCGCGCCAAAAAGAGCCGCCGCAGTCCCGCGTCGGCCGGCGATCCAGGCGTCGAGGCCGAAAAGCACCAACGCGTAGGCGCCGACCTTGGACTCGACCGTGCCCAAAAGCCATTCGCCGCCAGCGATGCTCTGGTCCCAGCGCACATAGAGGCCGCCCAGGACCACCGCCAAGGCTGGGCCGATGCCCAAGCGCGCCAACAGCCGCGCCAGCGCCCAAGCCAGCGCAGCGTAGCCTGCAAGGCGGCCCACCACCGAGGCGACGTGCAGCGGCAGCGCCCAAACCAGCGGCGCCAGCACCACCTGGAAAGGCCGCCGCGGTCCTTGGTCCAGGCCCAGGAACCAGTCGCCGGCCAGGAACTCCGGTTCCAGCCAGCGCCGCGCCGTCAGCAGCGTGTCCAGTTCATTGCTGGTCAGGCTGTCGCGCAGGCCGAATTGCAGGGTGGCCACCACCCACAGCGCTGTGGCCACCGCGACCACTGGCCAGCGCGCCGGCTGTGCCACGCCGGTCGGCGCCACCGCCAGACCCATGTCACGCAGCAGTGACGGCCTCGACCTGCACACCTAGCGATCCGTCGCACAGCAGCAACTCGAGGTGGTCGGCCACCTGAACACCGGCCACCGAACCCACCGCAGTGCCGTCCGGGCGCCGCACGATGGCATAGCCGCGACCCAGGGCCGCGCGCGGACTCAGCGCCCGCAGGACCCCCGTCAACTGCGCGATCCGCTGCCGACGGCGCTCAAGGGTGCGCGGCAAGGTCTGGTCCAGCCGCTGCCGCAAAAGCGCCAGCTTCTGCCGTTGATCTGCCAGCTTGCGCACCGGGTCTGCGGCCCGCAGCCGCCGCGCCAGCACCTCATGGCGGCGGCGTTGGCGCTCCAATTGACGTTGGGCGGCGCGGTGCATGCGGCGGTGCAACTCTTCCAACCGCAGCTGCCGCTGGCCGGTCAGGGCTCCGCCGTCGCCGAGGCGCGCCCGCAGCTGCCCCAGATGGCGGCGCTCTGTGGTCAGTTGGCGCTTGACCGCTTGGGTGGCCCGGCCGCGCAGGTCGACGACCAGGGCGTCCAGATCGGCAAAGCGCGGGACCGCGCGCTCAGCGGCGGCGGTGGGCGTGGGCGCGCGCCAGTCGGCGGCCAGGTCGCTCAGCAGGGTATCGGTCTCGTGGCCCACGGCGCTGACGATCGGCGTCCGGCACGCGGCAAACGCCCGAACCACCCGCTCTTCGTTGAAGGCCCACAGGTCCTCGAGGCTGCCGCCGCCGCGGCCGCACAAGATCACGTCGGCCCAGCCCAGCGCGTCGATGCGCTCAATGCCTTGGGCGATCGACTCCGCCGCGCCTTCGCCCTGCACCTTGACCGGGACCACCAGAATCCGCACCCGGGCCCGCTCGCGCAAAATGCGGACCATGTCCTGCACCGCAGCCCCGGTCGGCGAGGTGACCAGCGCGACGGTCATAGGCAGAAACGGCAGCTGCTGTTTGCGGGTCGGGTCGAACAGGCCCTCGGCCGTCAGCCTCTCCTTGAGCCGTTGTAGCGCCAGGAAAAGCGCACCTTCGCCCGCGAGTTCGACGTTCGTCGCATTGAACGAGTAGCTGCCGCCTTGCACCCACAGGTCGGCCCGGCCGGTGACGACGACCTGCATGCCGTCGCGCGGGCGGACACGCAGGGCCTGCGCGGCGCTTTTCCAGATCGTCACCTTGACCCGCGCCGACTCGTCCTTGAGTTCAAAGTACAAGTGGCCGCTGCCTGCCCAGTTGGTGCCGGAGACCTCGCCTGTCACCCGCATCACCGGCAGCGGCTGCAAGACGGCCCGCACGCGGGCGTTCAACTGCGAAACAGAGAGGGGGGCGTCAGCGGACAACGGCAGCATGGACCGATGATGGCGCGGTGCTGCCTGGCCGGTCAATGGGCCGGTCGATCCGAGTCGCGCGTGGGCCGCGATCCTGTTGCGCTTCTTCCCCGGAATGCGCTGAGCCCTTCGTGATGTACGACGACCCGAATTTGCTCGGTGCCCGCCCCCTGCCACACTGCCAGCAAAGCCGCGTGTGCGGCGAAGCAGCGTTCATGGCCTCCGCAGACAAGCTCATCGTCGAAGTGCCCAAATCTGCTGCCGACTTCCGATTGCCGCCCGGCGTAAGTCGCCGCTTGCAGACGCTACTCGACAAGCAGGACCGCGGGGTTGCGCTGACAAGAAGTGAACGCGAAGAGGCAGAAGGGCTGGTCGCATTGGTGGACTGGCTGGCGCTGATTCGCGTCCGCACTCCGAGCGAAGGCTGACTCTGTGCGGCGGGCGATCCTGGCGAGCTTGCGTGCCATCGTCAGGCTGCGCTCTGGCGATCGCTGCGAGTATTGCCGGTTGCCCCAGCGGTTGCAGGAAGCTACGTTCCACATCGACCACGTGGTGCCCGTCGCCGCCGCCGGCCAAACCTCCTCGGAAAACCTCGCGTTGGCGTGCGTTTCTTGTTCGCTGCGCAAGGCGGCCCGGTCGCTGGCCGTCGATCCTGAAACGGGGCGCGCCGAAGCGCTGTACAGTCCCCGACTGCACGCTTGGACGGAGTCGTTTTCCGCGCAAAGCGACGGTACGGTGACGGGCTTGACCGCATCGGGTCGGGCAACCGTGGTGGCATTGGCCCTGAGCCGGCCGATCGCGGTGCTCATTCGGCAAGCCGAAGCGGTGGCAGGGCGCTGGCCGTAGCTGCGCAGTTCAGCGTTCCACCGCTCCGCTCAGAACTCGACCCTTCATGTGAACCCGCTGCTGCTGCCACCTCCGCCCGACGAGGATCCGGCGATCAATTTCGCGGCGGGTGCTGGCGATCTCCACCGCGCCCAGCATTAGGTTCCGCAGGCGTCGGCCCGCCCACGCTATGGCCCACCCCGGCAATGACTGGGTGCGCCGCCAGCGCGGCGTCGGCCTCGCCGTCGGGTGAGCGCACCTGGCTCTGCCCCGCTACCGCCGGCCCATAGGTCGCCTGACCGAGCGCCGTGTCGAGCACGCCGCGCAGTTCGATGTGCGCGCCGCCGTCCCGCAAGTCCAACGGCTTGGCCGTGCGCACCTGCAGCACGCCCTCGGCAAGCGTCAGCGGGCCCGCGGTCGATCCTGTCAGCACGATCCGCTGGCCGGGCAGTAGGCACCGAATGTCGGCGATGGCGCCGCGGTCCTGGCCCGCCACCCACAGGTGCGTGCCCTGCAGGTGGCCGGCGATATCGCCGCGGAACACCAACTCGACCGCCTCGTCGCGGTGGTTGGCTACGCCGTCGCCGTCCAGGTCCACGCCGCCCGGCCGGGCCAGGATTTCGTTGACGACCACCTCGCCGGTGCGCGCCGGCAGGCAGGCGGGCGGGGCGTCCACCGCGACGTCGGCAGCGACGACGCGACCATCGGCCAGGACGCTGCGCGGGTCGGGCGGTTCGGCAAGCAGGGAACACGCCGCGCACGGGGCAAGCGCAACGACGATACACAGGGCGAAACGAGCGGAAGCGATCATCTGGGACTCCGCGGCCTGTCCATGGCCGCACCCAGGTGATCGGTCCGGCGCTGCAAAACACCGCGGCACGGTCGCAAAAAAGCTTTGCAAAAGTCCGCGCCGATTGCGCCTGCCCAAATCCATGGCCTTGCAGTACGCTATCGGCCCCGCTTGGGAGGCCGTCATGCGCGCCGCTTTCGCCCTCGTCCCCGTGATCAGCGCCTGGACCGCCGCCTGCGCGACCCCGGCCGCTACACCCGCCGCGGCGACCGCCGATGTGGTCAGCCCCGACAGCACAAGCGGTGATGCCGCTGCGCCCGACAGCGCCGTCGACAGCGCAGCCGCCGACACCAGCGATCCCTGGGCCGGGGCGCCGGCCGACACCTGCAAGCCTGGCAAGCCCTGGGACGGCAAGGGCCCGGCGTGGATCGACCGCACTGAAAAGGCGGGGCTCTCTGCGCTTGGCGTCGTGGGCATTCGGCTGAGCACCGCCGACCTCGACGGCGACCTGCGGCCTGAGCTTTTCGCGCGCAGCATGGCCGGCCAGGGCAACCGCGAGAACTGGGAGGCCGGCAAGCGCCGCATCTTCTTGCTCAAAGCCAAAGCGGCCGACGGCGGTGGCTTGCAATTCGACGACATCACCTTGGCCTCGGGTGTGCTCGCGACCCGCGACGGTCAACAGGGCCGCCAGGCCCACGTGGTGGTGTACGGCGACGTGGACAACGACGGCGACCTCGACGCGTTCGCGGGCAACACCGTCCCGGGCGATCCCAAGAAGGACCTATTCCCCGGCGACGCCTCCGAGGTCTTGATCAACGACGGCACAGGCGTGTTCACGCTGCCCGCCGACAACTTGTTTGCCTCCAAGGAGTTGCGGCGGTCGGTCAGCTCGGCCAGCTTTGTCGACTTTGACCGCGATGGCGCCCTGGACCTGTGGTTGGGCTACACCAGTTGGCCGGGCGCCGGCGGCGATCTGCCCATCCAAGACCAGTTGTTGCGCGGCGACGGCAAGGGCGGCTGGCAGATCGTCACGGGCCAGGAGGGTCTGCAGACCAAGGACTGGAAGTTGCAGGCCGAGGTCGAGGCCGGCACCGTCCACCGCGTTACCTGGGGCACCGCGGCGTGCGACGTCAACGGCGACGGCGATCCCGACCTGCTCGGTGTCAGCTACGGCCGGTACTTCAACAGCCTGTGGCTCAACGGCGGCAAGGGTCCGGGTGGCAAGAGGTTCGAGGACCTCAAGGCCGAGACCCACTTCGACCGCGACGACGACGACGACTGGACCACCAACTGGAACGCGCAGTGCTACTGCCAGGAGAACCCGCAGGCCGCCGAATGCGACAAGGCGCCCAAGCCAGTCGTCAACTGCGCACAACTCAAGAAGGCCTTCGGCGGCACCTACCGCTGGAACCACGCCAACGACCGCAAGCCCTTCCGGTTGGGCGGCAACACCGGCACGGTGCAGTGCGCCGACCTGGACCGCGACGGCGACCTGGACATGGTGTTCGGCAGCATCGTCCACCCCGACGTCGGGTCGTCGAGCGACCCCATGCGCATCGCCAGCAACGACGGCGCGCCGATCCCGCAGTTCGTCACCCACAAGGGCAAGGACAACGGGTTTGCGCACACGTGGCCGACCGGTCAGGCCCAAGACGTCGGCGACATGAGCCTGGCCGTGTTCGATTTCGACAACGACGGGCGCCTGGACATCGCGGTCGCCGGCAGCGACTACCCGGGCACCCGCGCCAAGCTGTGGCAGCAGCAGCCCGACGGCCGCTACCTGGAGGTCACGGCGGTATCCGGCCTGGAGATGATGCACGCCGCCAGCATCGCCGTGGCCGATTGGGACCTGGACGGCGACCTCGACGTGGCGTTTGGGCACTCGTTGGCGCGCTGCGGCCTGAGCCCGGCCGAGTGCAAGAAGACCGAAGAAGTCCACGTGTTCGAGAACACCGTCGGCAACAGCGCCAACTGGCTGCGCATCGCCCTTCAAGGGGGGGCCGGCAGCAACCGCCGGGCGATCGGTGCGCGGGTGTCGGTCACGGCCGGCGGATCGACGCAGACCCAGGAGGTGGGCGGCGGCTACGGTCACTTTGGCTTGCAGAACGACACAGTGCTGCATTTCGGGCTGGGCGCCGGCTGCGTCATCGACAAGGTGCTGGTGCGCTGGCCCGACGCGGCGGGCACGGTGCAGACCTGGACCCACGTGCGCGCCAACCAATTGGTGCGGCTGGTACAGGGCGAGGTGGCGCCTCAGTACCCGCTCTACAAGAACTAGTTTTCGGGGAAGGCATGGCGCAATATCAGTACGACAAGGCGTTCTTCGCCTACACCACGGCGTCGAACGACCACAGCGCCCAGCGCGTCGCCCATTGGCTGGCCGGTTGGTACAAGCCGAAAAGTGTCGTCGATTTCGGCTGCGCCCAAGGCGCGTGGCTGGCGGCGTGGCAAGTCGCGGGGGCGGACGACGTGGTGGGCGTGGACGGCGACTACGTGGACCGCGCGGCCCTGCGCATCGATGGCGATCGCTTCCTGGCCCGCGATCTGGCGCAACCGATTGATTTGGGACGCCGTTTCGACGTCGTGCAGAGCGTCGAGGTGGCCGAACACCTGCCAGCCTCGGCCGCCGAGGGGTTCGTCGCCACACTGTGCCGCCACGGCGAGATCGTGCTGTTTTCGGCGGCCCCGCCCGGCCAGGGCGGCGAGCACCACGTCAACGAGCGGCCCTATGCCTGGTGGCGCGACCTTTTCGCGGCGCGCGGCTACCGCCTGTACGACTGTGTGCGGCCGCAGCTGGTCGGCGACGCGCAGGTGCAGCCCTGGTATCGCTACAATGTGTTTCTGTATGTGCACGATCACGCCAGCGCGCGGTTGCCCGCCGAGGTGGCGGCGACACGGTTGGCCGACGGCGCACCGGTCCCCGACATCTCGCCGCTGCCCTACAGGGTCCGCAAGGCGGTGGTGCGGTTGCTGCCGCCGCAGGTGGCCGACCAACTGGCCCGCTGGAAGGCGCGCTTGGGCGCGTGAGCGATGGCGAGCACGTCGCTTTGGGTTTTGGCCCCGGCCGATTTTGGTTTTGGCCTGCGCCGTGCGCTGTGGTATCTTGGCTGCGGGCAGGCGAAAGTCCGTCTGCGGCCGATTTTTTCGCGTGATCCAGGCCATGGCGCAGCAATGACGCCCCAGCCCGACCGCACCTGTTGCGAGGAAGCCATGAAGTCCATTCGCCTTGCCAGCACTGCTGTTGCGTTTGCGCTCGCCGCTAACGGCTGTGTCAGCTCCGATCCCGGCGGTGGGGCCGCGGCACCTGCCGACACCCTGCTCAAGGCCACTGGATCGTTCAGCGCCGACATCGACAAGGGCACTTTCAAGGTGGACTACACCGGCGCCGTCGCGACCGCCACGCTCAAGCACCGCCTCAACAAGACGCCGGGCGGCCTGTCGTGTATCCCCTCGGCCCACATCTCAGTTGCGCTCAAGGACGGAGCGTGCAAGCTCGAATTCCTCTACGAGGCTGGGTTTGCTGGCGAGGGCCTAGTGCTCAAGACCGTCAACTTCCACGCCCGCGGCTGGTTGCACGGCGACAAGTCGCTCAACCAGACCATCGATTGCCCCGGCTGGACCAAGGAGCCGGCCAAGGGTGAGGTCGTCTATTCCTCGTCGGTGGTCGAGGGGGCGCTGCAGTTCATGCCGATCGGCCAGCCCGAAGCCGGCATGGCCAAGGCCACCTTGCGCAACAAGGAGCTCAAGACGACCTTCGCCAAGCTCACCACCATGAAGTTCCAGGGCCGCAAGTTTGACGTCGACCTGTCCAGTATCACCTTCAAGGGCGACGTCATCAGCCTCGGCGACGAGAACGCGCAGTGCGTCAAGACCTTCCACGACTACCCGAAGTGGGAGCTGCAGGACATCAACCCCGGCAGCAAGGGCGCGAACAACACCTATGGCTTGGATGCCTTCAAGGGCAAGAAGGTCGTGGTGGCGCTGGTGTCTGACTGGTGCGCCAGCTGCATCTCGCAGACCAAGCTGATGCAGAAGCTGCAGGACAAATACGACGCCGCCGGCAAGAACGCGCAGATGATCGTCATCAACGACAAGAAGACCAACGACAAGACCAAGCTGACGAAGGAGGTCACCACCATCCCGATATTCCAAGACGTCGCTGGCGTCGATGCGTGGGCCAAGATGGACGCCCCGCACGCGGGCAAGTTCTCGGGATCGGACATCCGCAACAGCGGCTACGGCTTTGCCAAGAACGGCGCTGAGATCATGTACTTCAAGCCCAGCGGCGATGGCTCGCTGAACCTGACCGCATTTGAGCAAGCCGTCGAGGCCGCCGTCAACGCGCCGGACGAGCCGTAGCCAGTCGCCCGCGAGGCGCAGTCAACGCTCGCGCCCGGCCGGCTCCCGTCCCTGCAGCACCGGCTCCCATCCCTGCAGCAACTGCTCGGCCCGCGACCGGACCATCTCTGCCGGGTGATCGCGGGCGCAGTCTGCCAACGCCTGGCGGGCCGCGGGTGTGTGCAGCATCTCCAGGGCGTCCAACGCCGCCGCTACGACCTCGGGGTGACGGCCCTCCAGCGCCTGCGCCAGCACAGGGACGCTTTGCTCGCCGCCCAAGCGCCCGAGCGCAGTGCACGCCACCACCGCCACATCCTTGCGGGTGTCGCGGCACAGCTTGTCGAGGCGCGGCCGCCCTGCCGCCAGCTTGCGTTCGCCGGCCTCGCGGGCGCACGCGCTCAGCTTCCAGACGTCGCCGTCGCTCAGGCACAGCGCCAATTCGGCTTGAGGACGCCGGCGCGCCCACAGCTCGGCCAGCACGTCGACGGTGCTCTGCGCGACTGCGCGACCCAAGCGCGGCGGTAGCCAGGTCGCCAGGTCCGCCTGCGCTGGCTTGGGCAGCTGCAGGGTCGCCACGCGCATGGCCATTTCGCCCTGACCGGCACGTTCGCCCGCCGCCTCGGCCTGCACGCGGACCTGCACACCGAGCGCCGCAGCTTTGGTGTCGCCGATGGGCACGACATGACCGGTGGCGTTTTCGGCCTGCCACGCGACGTGGACGTCCACGCCGCACCACGTGGCCGGCGACGGGTCGCGCGGCGCACCCACCGCACCCACCAGCGGTGCTTCGGCCAGGGCGGCGACCGCAGCGGCGCGGATGGCCTCGGCCTGTGCGGCGCTCGCGTTCTGGTCGCCCGGCGGGGTAGCTGCCACCCGAAATTCACGGATTTGCCACTGGAACTCTGCGGCTTGCGGCGCTGCGGCGTCGGGCTGCGCGGCCGCATCGCTGTGGCGGTTCCGCCCGCATGCCGCGGTCAGCAGGATGGCCAGCGCGATCCACAGCCGCATCAACTGTCCTGCAAAAGCACCAGCAGCCCGGTGGCCCGCGAGCCGCCGATGTAGTGCAAAAGCTGTCTAGTTTCAGTTGGTTCTCCGTCCAGTTCGGTCAGCACGATGACCTTGGCCTCCATGCCCTTGAAGGCGCGGATGCCGCGCAGGCGGATGTGGCCGGGTTCGTCGCCCGCCGTCAGCTTGAAGGGCAGCAGGGCGTCGGCAAAATCGCGCCAGATCGACTTGTGCGGGGCCCGCGCGGTCAAGACCACGACGTCCGATGGGGCCACGCCGCCCTCGCCGCACACGCGCTGCAACACCCGCCGCAGCGCGCGACCGGCGTTGGGCCGCAGCGGTTCGATGGCGACCGGGCTGCCCTCGGGCGCGATGCAGTGCGCCTGGCGCATGTGCGGTGTGGTCTCGCACAGGTGGCGGTGGATGGCGGCGGTGTTGCGCCAGTTGGTGGTCAGCACCAGCGCCTCATCGGCCCCGGGCACGGGCGCGGCGTCTGGGCGCAGACATTGGGCGTCGTCAAAAAACACGTAGCGAATCCCGCGGTCCGGATCGACCAACCAGGCCTGCAGGGCCTGCCACCACGGCGCGATGAAGTCCTGGGCCTCGTCGACCACCAGGGCGTCAAAACGCGGCCCTTCGCGCTGCGCCGCGGCCAACAGGTGGCCGGCCAACTCGTGGTCGAAAAAGCGGGCGCGCGCATCGCTGGCTGGCGCGAGGGTGCGGCGGCGGTCCAGGCCCGCCAGCTCGTAGCACAGCTCGTGAAAATGCCAGGCGACAATTGCCGGCGTGTCGGCCGCCGCGCGGTGCAGCTGGTGGCCCAGCTCTTTGTTGTAGCACGTCAAAAGCACCCGCATGCCCTGGGCGGCCAGCGCACGCGCCTTGTGCAGCGCCAGCACGGTCTTGCCCGTGCCCGCCGCGCCGTAGATGGCCTGCCGCCGCACCCGCGCCAACAGGTCGAGCACGCCCACCTGCTGCGGGCTGAGCGCCACCATCGCCGCCGCGTCGTCGTTGAGCGCGTCGGCGAGCAACATCCGCGCTCGCTGTGGTTGCAGGAAAAGGTCCTCGAGCGCCCGCCACCACCAGCGCGACGACGCATTGCCAGTGGCCGGCGACTTGCGCTGCCAGCGCTCAAACAGACCCAGGACCGCCGCGACCGGATGGTCCAAGGCCGCCCGGTCCAGGATCACGTCGGCCGGGGCGTGGGCCGCGAACCCGGCCGCCGGCGCGAACGCCTCGGGCAACAGCACACCGTGCCCCACCGTCGGCCGCGACGGCACCGCCAGCGGGTGCTGCGCCAGCTTGTGCACCAGCGCCGCCATACCCTCGCGCGCCGCCGCGAACGGGTCGGCGATGCGCCGCGGCTGGCCGTCGCGACCTGTCACCGTCCACGAGGGCGCCGAAGGGTCGTGGCCCAGCGCGCCGCCAACCAGCACCAGGCCCAGCATGCCGTGCTCTGGGTGGGCCAGCACGAAGTCCAGGGCGCCGTCGCGCAAGGGCTCGGCTGCC
>Ga0194120_10001745_pt1 | contig 38566 bp, 39 predicted proteins | sample TA2MahCa65mmetaG_FD_148642 | JGI IMG/M metagenome (GOLD analysis project Ga0194120, IMG submission 148642) | Freshwater microbial communities from Lake Tanganyika, Tanzania - TA2015019 Mahale Deep Cast 65m | ecosystem: Environmental > Aquatic > Freshwater > Lake | place: Tanzania: Lake...
GTTGGTCGTCTTGTCCTTGGCTTTGACGGTGAGGATGCCGTTGGCATCGATGTCGAAGGTGACCTCGACCTGCGGAAGCCCTCGTGGCGCAGGCGGAATGCCGTCGAGATTGAAGCGGCCGAGGGATTTGTTGTCGCCTGCCATGGGTCGCTCGCCTTGTACGACATGGATCTCGACCGAAGGCTGATTGTCGGAGGCGGTGCTAAATGTCTGCGAGCGAGAGGTCGGGATCGTGGTATTGCGCTCGATGATCGAGGTAGCCACGCCGCCCATGGTCTCGATGCCGAGTGAGAGTGGGATCACATCGAGGAGGAGCACGTCTTTGACATCGCCCCGGAGGATACCACCCTGGATAGCTGCACCAAGTGCCACCACTTCATCAGGATTGACCGACATGTTGGGCTTCTTGCCGAAGAACGTCTCCACAGCCTTTTGGATCGCGGGCATACGAGTCTGGCCGCCGACGAGGATCACTTCATTGATATCGCCTACCTTGAAAGGCGAGGCCTCCATCGCACGCTTGGTGATCGTCATTGCGCGATCCACGAATTCGCTCGTAAGCTCTTCGAGCTTGGCACGTGACATCTTGAGGAGGAGGTGGCGCGGACCCGATGCGTCAGATGTAATAAATGGGATGTTGATCTCGGACTCCATCGCAGTCGAGAGCTCGATCTTGGCGCGCTCGGCGGCTTCATCGAGGCGTTGACGCGCGAGTGGGTCTTGGCGGACGTCGATACCGCTCTCTTTCTTGAACTCATCAGCGATCCATCCGATGATCTTTTGGTCAATGTCTTTGCCGCCTAGATGTGCGTCGCCGTCGGTGCTGCGGACTTCGATCACATCATCACCGACTTCAAGCACCGAAATGTCGAACGTGCCGCCGCCGAAGTCGAAGACGACGATTTTTTCGTTCTTCTTTTTGTTGAAACCATAGGCGAGCGCAGCGGCTGTCGGCTCGTTGATGATGCGCTTTACATCGAGTCCGGCGATCTTGCCTGCGTCTCGGGTGGCTTGGCGCTGACTGTCGTTGAAATACGCCGGCACGGTGATGACTGCTTCGGTGATGGTCTCTCCCAGGCGTGCTTCCGCGTCTTGCTTGATCTTCTGCAAGATCATCGCCGAGATCTCTTCGGGGCGGTACCATTTGTCTTGCATCAAGACTTCGACACCGCCGTTTGCGGATTTGCGGACCTCAAAGGGGACGGTCGCACGGTCTTTCGTGACACCCTCTTCGTCGAATGAATGACCAATGAAGCGCTTGATCTGGTAGACGGTATTCTTGGGATTGGTCACCGCTTGGCGGCGTGCCAATACGCCGACGAGCTTCTCGCCCGCCTTGGAGGTGGCGACGATGGAGGGTGTCGTGCGCGCACCTTCGGCATTCTCTATAATGCTCGGCTCTCCGCCATGCACGTAGGCAAACGCCGAATTCGTGGTACCCAAATCGATTCCCAAAATTGTGCTCATATTAGTTACAAAATGCTATGAATAAATAATTGCTACTGTATCAATACGAATACTCATGCACCTCCCCGCTCCGCTTTACCTCGCTCTCCACTCGCATCCGCTCACTCTGTACTCTCATCCCCCGCTCTCGTCCCGCTCCCCATCTTTCCCCATCTTTCCCCATCCCCTTCTCTCTTTCATTGGCTGACAATTTTCCCAATTGGGATTTTTGTCAGCCTTATAGAGACATTATATGCGGCGTTTAAAGCAAGTCAAATTCTTGCACAAACCGACGCATGTCATGGATTTCTGTTGCGACGATGTATCGTATGTATTCATCCACACCATACCATTTGGCGATCGTAAGGACCTCTTGGTGACACTCATGCGGATAAATAAAGACGGATCGCTGGTACAATTTGAATCCCAGGTCTTCAAGCTTGAGCCGGAATGATTTTCTGGCCTGTTCGTGTTTGCTCGGGAGATCAAACATCACGATCCGCCACTTGCGATCCCAGCGGTACGGTGCTTTGATCGCAAGCTCCCAGATGGTGTCTTCGTTGAGTTTGGTCTCTCCGGCTGATGTCAGGTAGACATACTGATCATGCCCGCGCTCCTCGATGCGTATTCGGTTTTTTTGCTCCAAGTACCTGATCGTGCTCCAGATGCGCTTGCGTTCGCGCACTCCTTTTGGATTCAGGTAATCAATGAGTTGGAGCGTATTGGGGGCGGCTACGGCCATGCCGCCGACCACGACACCCGCCGCGACGAGCTTGAGGATGTCCCGTGTCAACTCGCCTCTGCGGTATTCAGCGGCGGTTTTGATACCCTTGAATTTCGTTGCCATACCCACACCCTATCAGTTTCCATATGTCGTGTAAATATCCCAATTGGGAAAATTGTCAGACAGGGACTTGACATATAGGGATAAGGTGTGATAAACTATATCTAGTCAAAATGGTTGAGACCATTGGCTAAAACCGCGCGGGCTCGGAGAGATTTTCGAGGCTGTGCTTGGAGGAGAAAGACGATGAATACAGAACTATTGCTCCCCGGGATGTTCATGCTGTCGTTGGCGTTCCTGTTGACGGTGGCATGGACTTTATATCAACGGACCGGGACATCCTGGATCAATGGCCGGCTTCAAGAAGGCATGGGTTATCGACTCAGCGAGGTTATGATCGGAGCCATACTTGGACTCGGAGCTCTCGTGGTCTACAGCCTGCTCTCGGGCCTGCTCGACCGTGCTCTGCTCGAGACTCAGCCAGACGACTGGTTCGCTCAGTATGTGCGGTCCCCTGATTACTACATGGATCGTGCCGTATACTGGCTTTCCTGGGTCTTGCTTGCGGTGCTCGGGCTGTGGTTCCTCTCCATCGCCTCGTTGTCGCTCCAAGAGCCGAGGACTGAAGCCAATCACAACTTCTTCAGGAATGGGCTGTTTGCAGCGGCCATGATCCTGGCGGTCCTAGGCACCATCACCGGGTATGCGTTGATTGCATGGGCAACGCCCGAAGTCGCTCGTTGGGCGGTGGGGGCGATCAACATCAATGTGATCATTCTATTCACCTGGTGTGCGCTCTTTATCATCGCTGGGCCGGTGAAAGAATCGGTCTAGCGATACAGACATGATCGGCGTTGGGGATGAATCCCCGACGCCGATTCTCTTTTTTTGGTCCCGTTCATAAATAAAGCCCACACATAACGTATACGTTATGTGTGGGCGAGCCCTTAGCGTTTCGCTTGGACACGATGGCTGACAAAAATCCCAATTGGGATTTTTGTCAGCCGCTGCTTTTTTGGATGTGCTGTTTTGATGTCCTGTACTGCGCTGTGTTGTACGTGGTGCGGATGTCGGGTGGGCCCGGATCAGGAGGAAGCGATTATTTTTTTACGATCACTTGGGCAGGGCGGAGGATTTTTGCTTGCCCTGAGGTATTGGAAGGGGTCTCTGACTTGTAACCGAAACGCAGGATGCGGATGATTTCGCCGGATGCTCCGGGTGTGTCTTCCATCTCCTGGACGATTTCATGCAGATTGTGATCGGACATCTCGCCTACTTTGCCGTAGCGGGTGACGCCATTGCGACTGAGCACATCGAGCAGCTGATTGCGTACCTGGTCCATGCCCGAGCGCCAGGACTGATCGACAGCGGCCCATGCTTCTCCCGTGGCAGCCATGTCGAAGCTGTCGAGGACGGGGATGATATCCTCCATGAGCGATTCTTTCGCGCGCGCACTCGCACGATCGGCAGAGGCGAATGCCTCTTTGCGGATATTGACACTTTCGGCCTTAGAGCGCTGCCAGCCGTCGAGGTATTCATCGCGCTTGGCTTGCGCCTCTTTGAGCTCTCCGCGCAGCTTTTTGATCTTGGCCTGTGCGGCGGCCATATCCCCCATCTCTTCCTCGGGTTCAAAGTTGATTTCCTCCGACATGTCGCGATCATTTTCGTGCATCATGGTAAAAGTCTATCAAATAGGCGGTTTTTCTAGAAGTTGACAATATGTATAGATTTGATATAATTTAACTAGGCTTGAACTGGAGGAACGTAGATGTTCGACTACCTCGACAAAGAAGACAAGCAATTCGCAGTCAAGACTGCGAAGATCGTTGGCGTTTTTGCGGTCGTCTGTGTGGGCATCTTTTATCTCACAAAGGCGGCCATCGTCTACACCTGGATGGATCCTCGGACCGCTGTTTGCCTGGCTATTGGCTTCGGGACGATGATTTGTTTTGGCCTGGTCCTGTGGATAACTCATGTTGTCGGTAACAGGGCTGCCGATGTAGCGTCGGAAAGCGGATATCCAAGGCTTTTCGTGCTGATCGCACGGAACCTTATGTGGATCGTAGTCATCGGCACGGCGTGGTCGATCCTCAAATTCTACCACTTCGTCTGATCCTGAAGGAGGAAAGGTATGCGCAATCTGCGTACTGTGCCGGGCTTCGAGGCTGGTAGAGACCTCGTGATCGGTCTTGTCGTGTTTCTCGGCGTGATTCTCCTTGGAGAGCTCGTCGTCGCGAAAATATGGCATATCACCGGCTGGCATGCCGCGACAATGCGATGGGTAGGTATGTCGGGCGCTGCAGTTTTCCTCGGTCTGGGGGGAATCTCATTCCTCTCAGGCTATCGCAAAACGGCGGTGCTCCTGTGCCTCATGGAATCCATTTCGGCCGCACTGTGGCTCCGAGCGGTCGGACCTCTCGACATCCTGGAGGTCCTGCTTAATGGAGGCTTCACCTACTGGGCCTATGAAGCCTTGGGTGCCATCGTGTTCACGTCGCTCGGTTTGATCGGTTTGCTCGTTAGCCTTCGTCCGATCCACGAGCGCTATATCAAGCGTTTCGGCTGATCTTGGACGATCTGGTCGCCCTGGGTACTTCGGTATCCGGGGCGATTTTTTTGTTGACAAAAGTGATAGTATGGGCTATTTTTGTGGGCAGATTCAACACATAATAGAAGGCAGAGGAAATGGACGCGACAGATCTAGAGACTTGGGGCATCTTTCGCAAGAATCTCCAGGAACACGTCGATAAATTGTGGGAGCAGAAGGGTGGCGAGAAAATCACCATCACTGCACCTATGACTTTCGTCTACATCCAGACGGGCTTCAAAGACGGGCCGGTTCATAGCGATCCGCGCACCGAGGAAGAGGTGCATAAGGGCGTCATGAAAGACATGGTCCGTAAGCTGGAGGACAACGTATACGGACCCATTGAGGCCGTGCGACCCGAACCCCATCCATTCCTCGATAAGCTCGCTATCGTGGTCGATAAGACCCTCTCGATATTTGCGGCCAAATCTGCAGGCAATGGCGCGTGGACCAAAGAAGGCATCCTAGACTCTTTCGCGGGCTGGACTACGGCAGATACCAATGCCGCTCTGAGCACGCTCCAGGAGTGGAACATTGTGCGTCGTCTGTCTGACGGGAGATGGGTACGGGACTATGAGGTCATGTCGCCCGAAGATCGCCCAGACAGGAAGATGTGATCGCTCTTTTACACTAAAAATCGCCTCGGCATGGACCGAGGCGATTTTTTTGTGGACGAGCCATTAGCGCTTCGACCATTGCGGTGAGCGGCGGGCGCCTTTGAGGCCAAATTTCTTGCGCTCCTTGCCGCGCTGGTCGCGTGTGAGAAAGCCGCGGACTTTGAGGTCCTTGCGCTGCTCAGGCACGATCTCCGTGATGGCGCGGGCGACGCCGAGGCGGATTGATTCGGCCTGCGCCTTGTGTCCCCCACCAGAGACCTTTGCCGTGACGGCATAATGAGCGCCGACGACCTGCATCGAAGCGAAAGCCGTCTGGACCATCGACGGAAGCGGGAAATATTCCTCCGCGGTCCTACCATTCACTGTCATCGAGGCATTCTTAGCAGGAGTGATGCGGACGCGCGCGGATGCGGTCTTGCGGCGACCGACGGCTTCTGTGTATGTGTGAGCTTTTGTTGCCATAGGGATAGTATATAGCCACTAGTGACTAGTGATTAGTGAAGAGGATACATCGAATTGATTCATATGGTTGGTTTGAGTGCAGTACATCATGATGTTCTTGAATTTCCTAGTGGCTAATCACTAATTATTAAATTTTTCATACGAGCGGTGCGCATAGTGTTGTTGGGCAGCATGCGCTGCACGGCGCGGCGGACTGCCTCACCATGACCCTTGCGCTCATTGAGCTTGCTCAAAGTCTCCTTCTTGAAGCCTCCCGGGTAGCCGGAATAGCGCGTGTAGGTCTTTTGCAAGGCCTTGCGCTCGCGAAGGGTGAGCTTGGCGGCATTTATGACAGTGACGCGGACATTGGAGCGGATATTGGGCGTGTAGCTGGCCGTCGTCTTGCCCATAAGCATCTTGGCGGCCTCTGAGGCGACGCGGCCGATCGCTTTGCCCGAGGCGTCGATCGTGTATTCAGTTTTTACGTGAGTGGTCATAAGGATAGTGATTAGCCACTAGCGACTAGTGATTAGGGTTAAGAATGCATTGGTGGAATGTATTTTCATGTTGGTGCAGTAAAGCATAATTTCTCTGAATTTCCTAGTGGCTATTCCCCAGTGGCTAGGCCCTATTTTATGAATTCGATACGTGCCGATTCGGTGGCTTGTTTGCCGATTTGACCCATGCGGACGATGCGGGTGTAGCCTCCGTGACGAGCAGCATACCGCGGCGCAAGCGTCTCGTGAAGCTTTTTCACGGCGTCCGGTGCACCACCAAGGCGGCTCGAAATGGTGCGCTGCGATGCGACGGTATTCTTTTTGGCCTGCGTGACCAATCGCTCGACAAACGGTCGCAGCTCCTTGGCCTTGGCGACCGTGGTGACGATCCCCTCCTCAAGGACGAGTGAGCGGGCGAGGCTTCGCATGAGTCCGGTGCGGACGTGTTTGACGCGGCCAAATGTTCGTTTGCGGTGATGGTGACGCATAAAATTCAGTTGACAGTTGATAGTTGACAGTTGACAGAAAAACCGCGAACGACGTTGGTCGTCACTGTAAACTGTAAACTGTAAACTATAAACTTATTCATAGGTTATAAGTTATTGAATCCGCAACGTCAAACCAAGGTTCGACAAGGCTCTCTTAATGTCCTGGAGGCCCTTCTGACCCATACCCTCGATCGCGAGGAGATCGTCTTCGCGCTTGCGGACGAGACCGCCGACAGTGCGGATTGATGCGTTGTCGAGAGCTACCTCGACGCGCTGCGGGAGATTGAGCTCGGTGATGCGGGTCTTGAGGATTTCGGCATCCATCGGGACGGACTTATCTTCCTGCTTCGCAGGCTTTTCCACGGGGGCGGCAGGCACCTCAATAACCTCCTCTTCTTTGAAGCCGATGATCGATTTGAGCTGGTGGATCATCGTCTCGATCGAAGTCTCAAGTGCATCGCGCGGGCTGATGGTGCCATCGGTCTCGATGATCATGCGGAGGCGGTTGAAATCGGTGCGATCGCCGACGCGCATGTTTTCCACCTCATAATTCACGCGGCGGATCGGGCTGAAGATCGCATCAAGGGCGATAGTGCCGATGTCGACGCGCTCTTTCTGGTGGATCTCCTTCGGGATGTAGCCCAAGCCACGCTCGGCGCGGATCTCGATCTCCAGATCAGCCTTGGAGGTGATCGTGGCGATGTGGGTCTCGGGATTGAGCACTTCGACCTGGCCGGGGAGCTTAAGATCGGCTGCGGTGACCTCCTTCGGACCCTTCACTGAAAGGTGGATCGTCTGGGGCTCATCGGTGAGGAGGCGGAAACGGATCTTGCGGAGGTTGAGGAGGATCGTGACGACATCTTCCTTCACACCCTCTAGGGTCGAGAATTCATGCGGGACACCCGGTATCTTGACGTGCGTGACGGCAGCGCCCGGAAGCGAAGAAAGCACGATACGGCGGAGGCTATTGCCGAGCGTAAAACCATAGCCCGGGTACAGGCCGTCGATCTCGTAGACGCCGCTGCGCTCAGTCTCCTGTACGATGCGGGGCTTGCTGGGGAGTGCGATATGATAGTCGGACATAATATCAAGTGGGCTGTTACGTTAAATAAATTAAATAAACGATAGCGTGATAATAAATATATACACCAAAATTGGTCCTATTATACCCTGTCGGAAACGAAAATCAAGCTGCTAGCGTGCATAACGAGGATAGGATCAGCGAACCGCTACCTGCTGTAGAACTCGAATACCGTCGCGTAATCGAGGCCGATTTCCGCCGGATTGTATGACGGCTCGCCCTTGATTTCGGCACGCAGATTGGAAAGGTCGACCTCAAGCCATTGCGGGATGGCACGGCGCATCTCTTCGGTGTCTTCGGTGAGGCCGGCAAAGAGCGGGCTCGTGCGGCTGCCTTCGCGGACAGCAAGGATGTCAGCGGTACGGATGCGGTGCGAGGGGATGGTGACGCGGACGCCACCCACGGTGATGTGCCCGTGGCTCACGACCTGGCGCGCAGCGCGGCGCGTAGAGGCGAGTCCGGCGCGATAGACTGCGCTGTCGAGGCGGGATTCGAGTGCCTGATGAAGTGCCTTGGACGGGTCTGCCTGCTCGAATGCCTTCTCTGCATAATTTGACAGCTGGCGCTCGGAGAGTCCATAGGTGTAGCGTACGCGCTGCTTTTCCAAAAGCTGCTTGCCGTAATCCGATCCGCCGCCGCGTCCGCCGCGAGTCTTTTTGCTGGCCTTGGAGCGCGCTTCGGAGAGCGCAAATTTCTGAGTCTGGGTTTTCTCGAAGACGGCCGGACCGAGGCGCTTGGCGACTTTGTACTTTGATTTTACTTGCAGCATAGGGATAGTGATTAGCCACTAGTGGCTAGTAATTAGAGTTAGCAATACATTGATGCAATCTGTTATTTTCGTTTGAGTGCAGTAAATCATAGTATTTTTGGATTTTCCAGTGGCTATTCCCTAGTGGCTAATGCCTATACACGGCGAGCTTTGCGCTTGCGCGGGCCATTATGGGGTACGGGCGTATCATCTGCAATGCGGGAGACCTCGATGCCTTTTCCGGCAAACGCGCGCAGTGCCGATTCACGACCAGAGCCGACTCCGCGGATGACCACGTCGACTTCCTTGATGCCGATGATGTTGGCCTTGTCGCCGACGATCTCACCGACCTTGGCGGCGGCAAACGGAGTACCCTTCTTGGCACCGGAGAATCCGAGGCTGCCCGAAGAAGACCATGCGACGGTATTGCCCGCCTTGTCGGCAAGAAGAACTTTTGTGTTGTTGAAGGTCGCCTCGATATGAAGCGTGCCCGCGACGATATTCTTCTTGGCGACACGCGCCAAAGAGCGCGACTTGAGTCCCGCATCGACGCCACCTCCCGATTTTCGAATGATTCGTTTCTTACCCATGGTTTTGAATAGTGATTAGCGACTAGCCACTAGTGAGTACTAGTGGGCGAGACTTCTACAATGGTGAATGTTTTTTCTGTAAAGATGTTCATAATTGAAAGATTAATTGAGTGCTCCTAGTGGCTAACCCCCTAGTCGCTAGTGGCTGCTATGTTTTCTCCAGCTTGCGACGGCCGGATGTCATGGTCTTGCGGACATTGCCACGGACAGTGCGTGAGTTGGTCTTGGTGCGCTGACCGCGGACAGGAAGATGGCGTGTGTGACGGACTCCGCGATGCGCTTTGATGTCGCGCAAGCGGCGGATATTGGCGGAAATTTCGCGCTTGAGCTCGCCCTCGACAGGACGCTTCTCAATCGCCTCGCGAAGCGCACTCTCTTGGGTAGGGGTCAGATCTTTTGGCTTGGTGCCCGGATCGATGCCGAGGGCGAGAAGGGTCGACTGCGCAAGCGGGCGACCGACACCATAGATGGTCGTGAGACCAATCTCAAGGCGCTTGTTATCTGGGACAGTGATTCCGGAGATTCGCAACATAGGGATAGTGATTAGCCACTAGTGGCTAGTGATCAGGCTTAGAGATGTATATGCGTTATTCGTTTTAATTTTTATGCAGTAAATCATAGTATTTTTGGATTTTCCAGTGGCTATTCCCTAGTGGCTAGGCCCCTTATCCCTGACGCTGCTTATGGCGGGGATTAGAGCAAATAACCCACAAGCGTCCGCGACGGCGGACATTGCGGCAGTGCATGCAGATTTTCTTGACGGATGCTTTGACTTTCATGGGATAGTGATTAGCCACTAGTGACTAGTGATTAGGTTTAGAGATGTATATGCGTTATTCGTTTTAATTTTTTTGCAGTAAATCATAGTATTTTTAGATTTTCCAGTGGCTATTCCCTAGTGGCTAGGCCCCTTAGCTTCGTCGGACGATCCGCGATCTCCCGCCATATGGGTCAAGTTGGACCTGGACCCGATCACCCACGAGCACCTTGATGCGATGCAGACGCATTTTGCCGGCAAGGTACGCGAGCGTCACCTCCCCAGATGCAAGCTGCACCCGAAAAAGTGTGTTTGGAAGCGCCTCTTCGACGACCCCTTCTACTACCTCTGGTTCAGCCATATCTGCGTGAAAGATGATAGCAAAGCATAGCGGTATGTCAAGGACTTATCGGCTCGTTTCGGCTGACGGGTCTATGATACGGACCTGGATGTCTTGACGATCCTTTGGAAATGTTTTCTTCCAGAATGGCTCGACACGAGCAACGGCCGATTCTATACCGGGAAATGTCGCTACAATGCTCTGGAATGAGGTCTGATCGCGCCCAATCAGGGCCTCAAGGAGGGCTTCGGTATCGACATCCCATACCAAGGTGGCTGTGCCGCCGAGAGTAAAGTGGAAGGGCTGGTTTGCGGCCGTGCTCGACGCATAATCGGAAGAAAGAGCGGTATACCCTTCTCCGCCGACGATCTTGAGGTCGGCGTTTTCGGTGTCGGCGGCGACACTCGAGCCGATCATCTGTGCCAAGACCTGTGCCGGTAGGCTGGGGGCGATGATACGGATGCGCTGATGGATGCCGACACCATTTGCCTCGTTGGTATCAGGGAGATCTTGGTATGCTATCTGCATCAAGCTCGGGAATATCATGCTCCCCTCACCACCCATCTCTCGAAGCTTCTCAAGAGCCGTCTGCTGTAAGCGTTCGCGCATGGTGGCGATGGCCGTAGCGCGAGCGCCTGGATCGGTGGAGACGCGATCCCCAGCGAATCCTCCGGTGATGGGGCCGGTCGAGTCGGCATATACCCCCTTGTACATAGGGGCATTGGTCTTCAGGCCTGGTACGGTAAAGCGTACCACAGATGAGGTATTGTACTGTTCACCAGCATTTTCGGCGATGACGGTCACCGTGACTTTGCCCAGGCTACTACCCTTCTTGCCGGGCACGACGATGTCATTGGGCGTGCGGAAGATAAGGCCGCTGGGTGTCTCGAAGCGCGTAGTCGCCACGAGACGCACCGGCGAGGTGGAGAAGTCGTTGAAAACAGTGATGGAGGCGGAGGCCTTCGTCTCTACACGCGTCGTCCCGCCGAGCGCCGGGATGACCTCGGTGTCGTCGAGGTCGATCGTGACGAGCTTGTACGGCAAGGTGCCTGTAGCGGCAATGTCGGCAGGATACGCCACAAACGCGGTGCTCGGATCAAATACGATGGCATGCGAACGCGGGGTCACGGTGACGACAGTCGGACGCATCGCCAGTATCGCAAAAAGTCCGAGTATCAGCACGCATACTGCAGCGACGACCCAAATCCAGAGGCGACCACCCTTCGAGTGATTCTGTTTTGGTGCTCCGATACCGATGAACGGCGGAGAGGTCGGGCGTGCATCGGCGGCAGGTCGTGTGCGGCCACGGTTGGGGATGCTGATGTTGCGGATGCCACGCAGACCGACTGCTTCGTGCGCATCCTCTTCTTCCACATCCTCTGCGTCAGCGAAGGCGTTGTGTATGGGGACATCGGAATCATCCCCTTCATAATCCTGGCGATGCACCGATCGGGATGTGCGCGTAGGCGCAGAAGATTCTTCTTCGAGAGCGGTGGTGTCTTCTTCTTTCACACGCTTTGACGCTTTCCCGCGAGATGTGGCGGGATGCAGCTTGCGCGCGGATGATGGAGGGACGATGTCTTGAAAATAATCTTTTGCCATATGTGAAAAGTATACCCGGTCCCTGAAGGTAATCAACGCACGCGCAGTGTATAAGTCGAGCGAAGCGAAGCGTTTAGGACTTTTCCTCAAGGTGCGCGAGCGCGCATGCAAACATGAGGCGCTGATTGATATGCACATCCTTTGGCGTTGTCACGAATGATTTGAAAGACGCGGCGTCGTGGAGAGGGATGATAGAAAAGGGACGCGTCGTCGTGGTGAATTGGGTGAAATCGATTCGAGAGAATAATTCGGAGAGCCAATGGAAAAGCAGATCATCACAAAGGAGGACGAGTACGGGGGGTACATAGCGATCGGCAACGAGCTTGACCATCGCATCGGCATAGATGCGGACAAGCTCAGGCTCGGCTTTTATCATCGCCTCAGTGATGGCGGCACACGCCGCGGAGGAACAGGTCCCCTCCAGAGACATGCGCAAAAGCGAGAGTGTCTCTTCGGGGATTCCCTTGCCGGCGATGCGCCGCACGATAGAGAGCATCCCCTCGCTGACGGTATGGTGAGCGACGGAGAGATCGGTGTGTATGTTTGCAATAATCGACGCTTCCCGGCCGATATCGATGAGGCAGAAGTCTTTGGGGGCAGCGGGAAGCGCTTCAGTGACGGACAGCACCGTCCGTAATTGGGATCGGAAGATGAGTGTGGCAGATGCAAATCTCTTTTGGAGCGTTTCCTCGACAATGGAGCGGATGTGCGGATCACATCCGCTTATGAGCGCATACACGGACAATGTATGTGCGCTTTTCCCGACCGGTTCGGCGGTCGCATAACCATTGAGCTCGATATGGACGACATTGGCTTCGAGCAGATTGGGAATATCGATCTCGGTGCTCTGGTCGAGAGCTTGCTTTGCAAGGTCGGCGATCATGTCTTCAGTGATAGGGGTCTCTTGGGTGAATTTTTTTGTGGAACGAATCGTCTGCGATCGGGCCCATGGCGCATTGATGACGATCAGCACGCGTGCGATCTTGGCGCTCGACTGTGTGGTGGCATGGTAGGAGTCGAGGGCTTTCTTGCATGCTTCGTCGATCTGTTCGGCAAGTGCGGCGATCGTCGCTGTGGGCGATCGTGTCTCAAGGGGAAGTTCGCTTTGGCCGACTGCGATGATCTCGAGAGGCTGAGCCGTGTGAGGGATTGCGATTGCTACGGAGACGACGCCGCTCTCTATATCGACGACGGCGATGGGGCGCTCTCTGGAAGACGTCAAAGAAAATCCGGACATGTGCATTCAGTATACCGCGTAGATACGGCGGCAAGAGCGCATCTCCACAAGGATAGTGCATGAGAGCGGGACAGTGTGTATGTTGTTGCGAAACGCGCCCGCCTTTTGCTTTGCAATCAATAAGGGCTCGTCCACAAATAATGTACCCATTATTTGTGGACTACACTTATGGGCCCGTTCATTTGGTGTTGAAATTATTTATGGACGGGCCCTAACGCGCTGGACTTGGGGTAATCAAGAATGCGGGATTTCGCTGTGCTCGGACAGTCGCAACCACATACACACTGTCCCGCCCAACCTTGCTCATATCATCTCCAAAATATATTTTCCGGACAAAGCACTTGTTTATAATTCGCGGCCGCGAATCATAAACAAGTACTATAAAAACAGGAACGGGTTTGGGGCTGGAAAGTCTGACTCTCCACGCTTTCTCTTTCCTTGGAGAGTCAGACTTTCCAGCACCTTTTCGTTATAGTATACTTTTTTACACCAATACTCCCTTGATACGACGAATACCGGATGCTATGGCTTCTTCTTTTTGGATATTGCAGCATCTTTGGGTGCGCTATGCCGCTTCGGCATTATGCCACTCGTCGCGGGTAATGTCCGCTTGCCGGAGTATTTCTGAGACAAGCCCGGCAGAAATATCTGATTGATGAGGATTAGGGATGCGCACAATCCGATTCTTTCGCACCATAAATTGATGTTTGCGGCCAGAAAAAGGACCTGTAAAGCCGAGTGCTTGCATTCGTTTGATGAGATTACGCCGCGATATGTTTGCCATAGACCCCATGTGATGAAGCAATGCGAATACCGGGCACACGAACACCGGCATGCAACTGAAGCACGAGCCATTCTTCGAGTACTTCGCGCAGCTCGGCCCGGCACATCGGCATTGTCTTTTCGTTGGCCCACACACCGCGCAACGAAGGAATCTCGCCAAAATAGGTACCATCAGCCAATTTCTTGAAGCGGGCAGATGTCATCTTCTTTGTTACAAATTCGGTGAGCATACGCACAGGGTACCATCTTCATGCGAGATTGACAAATAGATTGAATATTGCCATATAGTATACTTTTTTACACCAATACTCCCTTGATACGACGAATACCCGATGCCACAGCTTCTTCTTTTTGGATGCGGAAGGTGCCAGCGGATTCGATTTCTGAGGTGTTGGTCACGTGCGGGCCGCCGCAAAATTCGATCGAGAAGGCTTGGTCGAACTGTGGATTCTCCAGGGTAGCACCGACGGGGCCGAGCGAATAGACAGAGACGACATCAGGATACTTGGCGCCAAATTCATGCTGCGCGCCGAGTCCCTCAGCCTCTTCTTTGGGCATGGTGGAGCGCGTCATCGGGAGATGCTGCTTGATCGCGTCGTTTACAATACGCTCGACCTCTTTTTTCTGATCGTCGGTCATCTTTTCGCCATGGGAGAAGTCGATACGGAGGCGCTCGCCGGTGATATTGCTCCCACGCTGCTTGACATGATCGCCGAGGACCATTTGGAGGGCCTTGAGGAGGATGTGGTGCGTGGTATGGAGGCGCACCGTCGCCTCGCTATGATCGGCGAGGCCGCCTTTGAATTTCTGTTCGCTGCCGGAGCGAGAGAGCTCCTGATGCTCCTTCATGCGCTTCTCAAAATCTGCTGCATCTACCGAAAGAGTGCGTTCTCGTGCGATTTCGAGTGTCATCTCGAAGGGAAACCCATAGGTGGTGAAGAGTGTAAACGCATCGGCCCCTGAGATTGTGCCTGCCTGTGCCATTTTCTCAAACTCTTTCATGCCGTTGTCTAGTGCGCGGCCAAATTGCACCTCTTCCTTCCATATCTCCGACGTGATCTGTTGGTAGGCGTCATCAGAGGCGAGTTCGGGATAGGCAGCTTTGTATTTCTCGATGATGATGACGGCGCAGCGATTGAGCATACTCCCCTCTTTTTGGTCATTTTGCACTCCGATCTTTTGTGCATGTTGCGCGGCGCGGCGGATGAGGCGGCGCAATACGTAGCCGCGCTCCGTATTGGACGGGCGTACGCCATCGGCGAGCATGAAGACTGTGGCGCGCATATGATCGGCGACGATACGGAAGCTGCGCTGGTACGCGAGGTCTTCGTAGCTTTTGCCGGAAAAAGCTTCAAGGAGTGAGATAATGCTCTCGAAAATGTCTATTTTGAATACATCGGGCGTCTGATTGGCGGCTGCGGCGATGCGCTCGAGTCCGCCGCCGAAATCCACGTTTCTTTTCGGCAAAAGGCCAAATGTCCCATCTGCCTTTTTCAGGTACTGCATGAAGACGTTGTTGCCGATCTCCATGAATCGACCGCAGTCGCAATTGGGGTGGCAGTGAGGGCCAAAAACTTCGTCGTGGACAGTGCCAAAATCGTAAAACATCTCCGTATCAGGACCTCCGGGCTCACCTGCAGGCATTTTGTCGGGTGTGCCAGCGCGGCTCCACCAATTCTTCCGCGCATCGTAGTAGAAGATACGTCCGCCCTGCATGCCCTTCTCATAGCCATCTGCCTCGCTGCCTATGATGACATCTGTCGCTTCGATACCTTTGGATGCGAAGAGCTTTTTCCAAAGCGCTACCGATTCGGTGTCGCGCGGCAGGTCGTACGCCTCGTCGCCGATGAACGCGGTGACATAGAGCCGCTCCGGATCGATGCCGATCTCGTCGACGAGGAATTCAAACATCCATGCGATCTGCTCTTCTTTGAAGTAATCGCCGAAAGACCAGTTGCCAAGCATCTCGAAAAAGGTGGTGTGGCGATTGTCGCCGACTTCGTCGATGTCTTCGGCGCGGAAGCTGCGCTGACTGTCGGCTACACGCGTGCCCGACGGATGCTCCTCGCCGAGAAGGTACGGCACCATCGGCTGCATGCCCGAGCCGGTGAAGAGAGTCGTCGGGTCATTGAGCGGAATGAGCGAGGCGGAGGGGACAATCGCGTGCCCGCGCGCTTCAAAAAATGTGAGATATTTGGTGCGGACATCACTCAGATTCATAGGCAAAATCGTAACATCGTTACACATAAAATGCATGTTGCATGATGTGGGTATGTATTGTCTTTCATACATTTCGTCGGTGGGCTTGTAACGGCATACACGTGTTTTGGGACAAAAGAAAAGAGGGGCCGCGGAGCGGTCCCTCTATTGACTTAGTGCGTCAGGCGTCGAAAAGCTCGTGCTTGGAACGCTTTTTTGCTGCGTATCGCTTCTCGCGAAGGCGCTTAGCGAGCAAGTAACGTGTTCGCGCCTGCACTTTTTCAAAAGCCTGTATTTCAAGCTGGCGGATGCGTTGGTGCGAGAGCCCAAACTCAGCACTCAGTGCTCTCAAGGTCTCCGGAGGTTCCGTCAGTCGCCGTGCCTCAAAGATGCGTCGCTTGCGCGGATCGAGCACGCCGAGTGCGGATCGCATCGCCTTGAGGCGGTTTTCTCCTTCCTCAACGGCGATGAGATAGTCTTCCATGTCGACGGCATTATCATCCTGTAACGCATCGACCCATTCGAGCACTTCGGCCCCTTTGTTCTTATTATCGGTCACCTTCTCATTGAGAGATGTGTCGGGCTGCAGACGCCGGCTGGCGTCCATGACCGTCGACTTCGATACGCTCAGAAGATAAGCAACCTCCTCAAGGTGTTTAGCTTTCAGATCGCCTTCGTAGTCGATACCGAGCACGCGCTTCACTTTATGCAAGTTGAAAAAGGCCTTTTTAAAGTCCGATGTGGCCCCCAATCGTACGATAGAAAGCGTGCGCAGTACGTAGTCTTGCACCGCGGCACGAATCCACCACATGGCATACGTGGCAAATCGGAATCCACGCTCGGGGTCGAATCTGTCTGCCGCCTGCATGAGGCCGATGTTGGCCTCTTGTATGAGGTCGGCAACCGGCAGACCGTATCCTCGATATTTGTTTGCCACAGCGACGGCAAGTCGAAGGTGGCTCGTGATGAGCTCGTGTGAGGATTCCCGATTTCCCATCCGTGCAGATCTTCCAAGATTTAATTCTTCTTCACGCTCAAGTATAGGCATGCTGCGAACGGCGTTGACGTAATGCGCCTCAGTCCCGCTTTCGGGGATGAAGTGTTTTCCCATTGTTCTACTCCCTTACACTGTGTGTATCATCTGCCATAAGATGTACGCCCGTCTCAAGTGCGTGTCAAGAGCTTTGGTCAGACTTTTAGGAGCTGGAGAGTCAGACTCTCCAGTCCCTTTCCAGCTCCGAGTGTCCGCTCTCGGTGCTAGCGCTGCCGCGGTGCTTCACGATCTCGCGTTTCTTGCATGGTACCGCGAAGCGCTTTAGTGCGTTTTGTGCCTGTTTCAATATGCAAAATATGGCGTGTTTGCTCGCTCCCGACTGGCGGGAGCGGGATTTTGCGGGAAGTTGGCAGGACTCAGGAGATTTTGTCAAGATGCTCGATCGGCCCTGCTGCTGATTCGGAGAGGTTTTCGATGACGAGATACTTTTTGAGCGCCTTGTGGACCTGCCCCTTGGTGAGCTTGAGTATGCGCTGCGGGAATTCATCGAGATACGATGGCTTCTTGCCCTCGACGGCGATATCGTGTGCGACACGGGCGAGCGCACCGGAATTGGCACAGAGGACGCGAGAACGCGCCTCATACATCTCGCGGTGTTTGCGTACCTCCTCGCTCGTCGGACCATCATCGACGATCCGCTTGATCTCGCGCAGGATGGAGGTGCGCCCCTGGCTGAACAAGGCGGGCGCAAAGGTACCCCAGATCGCCACGTAGCCGTCGGTACCGTAGCTAAATCCTCCCGGATACGCATAGACGCCGTAGGTGAGGCCTTCTATTTCGCGCACGATCTGCATGAGCCGGCCCGTGAAGCCGCTACGGCTCCCGAGGACTTGCAGCCCGAGAAGAAGCGGGGGGAAATCCGGGTGCGTATTGGTGATGCCGGTGGCCACCCCGAGCATGTAGTCGATACTCGCCTTGTCGGGGATCGCAGTGACGCTCGTACGCGCTTTAATCGGTTTGGAGGGATCATAGGGAGGGATGACGACATCGCGCTGCGGCAGCTTCGAGAAATGCTTCTCTACGAGCGCAAACGCCTTGTCTCGCTTCATATCGCCGGCGACCGATATCACCAGCAGTCGACGGTCAATCGCATAGGCATGGTATTCCTGGAGCTCCTTGCGGGTCATTTGCTCCACCGCGAGCTTGGATTGCATCGTATCCTCTTGGCGATTAGGATGTCGGATACTGAAAAGGGTCCGCGAGAGATTGATCGATGCTTGCTCGTGCGGATTTTGGGATTCGAGCGAGAGATCGGCGATCATGCGGGATTTGAGGTGAATGAGCTCTTCTTGAGGGAAGACGGATTCGCGCAGGCATTCGGCGATGAGCGAAAGCAGCTTGTCCGCATACACGGCCCGCACGCGCGCATGAAATACAAGGCGATCTTTCTCTGCTGAAAATGAGAACGATGCACCGAGCGTGTCGAGCATGATCTGTATTTCTGTCTTGGTGTGCGTGGTCGTCCCATCGAGGAGCATCGCCGCATGCATGTCGGCTAAGACATCGCCCGAGAGCGTGCATTCGTCGATCCCCTCGCAGACGAATCCCTGGGCAAGATGGACCCCGCCCGCAAGGCTGCCCACGATCGAGACTTCGCCGTGCGCAGGAAAGGCTGCAAACAGCGCCTTGCCGCCGAATGTGAGCTTCTTTTCTTTTATTTTTGATGCGTAAGACATAGATGGGTATTTAGTAGTCGAAGTCGATCTCGACATGATGAGTCGGTTGGGTCGTGTAGGTGGCGCTCGCTGTCTCAATGATAGGAGTCTCGACGGTATCCAGGAGGATGCCGGACGTCTCGGTACGCGGCACGAGGTATTTTTTGGCGACGTGATTGATATCGGCAGCGGTGGTTTTCTTGATTTTCTGCTCAAATGCATAGGCGAGCATCCAATCGCCAGCGGCGATTGATTCGGACACGGTACGGATCTCGTTGAAAATACCGTCGCGTTCTTCGGCGATTTGCGAGAGAATGCGCTCACGCGCGCGACTCACCTCGGCTGCATCGACGCCCTCGGCGACCACTTTCGCGATTTCTTTGCGCATGATCCGGATAAGCTTGTCGGGAGCGGTGCCTTCCGCCGCCGTCGCCGTAAAGGTGAGCAGCCCCGGGTCAAAAGTCGGCAAGGTCATGTGCGAGAGATCCGATGCAAATCCGCGATCGACGAGCGCCTTCTGGAGTCTGCTGGAAAAGCCGCCGGCAAGGATGGTGCCGAGCATAAAGACAGGGATGAAATCGGGATCGGTCGCGCACGGAGTCTTGTATGCGAGTATGGCGATCGAGACACCTGAGGCCTTCTTGATCTCGCACGACCGCGCTTTTTTCTGCTCCGGTTCAACGATCGTCATTTGTGGGATTGGGTGTGGAGAGCGAGGGATTGGACCGAAGTATTTGACGACCAAGCGCTCCATCTCGGCGCGAGAGACATCTCCGAAGATGGCGAGTGTCGCATTGTTGGGCCAGTAAAAGGTATCGTAAAATTCGCGCAGCTTCGCGGCGGTCGAGGTCTCGATGTCTTCCTTGGTGCCGATCGTGGGGATCCGATACGGATGCACCGTAAAGGCAGTTGCGGTGAGCTCCTCATCGAGCAATTCGTACGGATTGTTGCGGCCACGCTCGTACTCATTGCGCACGACGGTCATTTCCGACGCGAGGTCGGCGTCGTTGAAGAGTGCATTGCGCATGCGGTCGGCCTCGAGCGCGAGCGCCTCTTCAAGCCGCTCTTTCGGGAGGAGCTCGAAATAGTTGGTGCGATCGAGCCAGGTCGTGGCATTGACCAGAGCGCCCATCCATTCCAAGTAGCCTGTGATCGCCTTGCCGTTTCTCTGGTTGAATTTCTTGGAATCCTTGAAGAGCAGGTGCTCCAGGATGTGGGTCGAGCCGGTATGACCCGGGGCTTCATTGCGCGATCCGACATGGAAGGTGACGCAGACAGCCGCGACCGGCAAGGACTTTTCGGGCTTATAGAGGACGCGTAGGCCATTACTCAAGAGATACTCGGAAACACCGAAAAGAGTGCGTAGGCTCTTGATTTTTGGCATTTTTCGTGTTGATTTAGATTTCCGGGCCCGCTTCATGGCGGCAAGAATAGCGCACCTTTTTCGATCGTACAAATTTCAAAAGCAATACAAAATTTTTCTCCAAAAACGCAAAAATATTACACCACACTCCCAAATTGAGAGGTGTCACCTCTGGTGTTGCTTCCGACTTTTACAACTACAGCCAATCAATCGGTTTCTTGTGGTGCTGTGCGAGAGATTCATTCGCCTTGCTGAAATGTTTGTTGCCGAAGAAGCCACTGTGTGCGGAGAAGGGAGAGGGGTGTGCGGACTCGAGCACGAGGTGTTTGGTGCGATCGATGTGTGCGCCTTTTTGTTTGGCGTAATTGCCCCAGAGCATGAATACGAGGTGGTCGCGCTCGTCTGAAAGCGCTTTGATCGCTGCATCGGTGAACTGTTCCCAGCCCTTACCTTGATGCGAACCAGCGTTATTGGCGCGGACGGTGAGTGTCGCATTGAGCAGAAGCACTCCTTGGCGCGCCCAGCGCTCCAAGTCTCCGGTCTTGTGGATGATCGGTGTTTTGAGGTCGCTCTCGATCTCTTTGAAGATATTTTGCAGGGAAGGTGGCAGTGCTATCCCCTCACCTACTGCAAAGCACAGACCGTTGGCCTGGTCCTTGCCGTGGTACGGATCTTGGCCGAGGATAACGACCTCGACGTCTTCAAACGGGCAGAGATCGAATGCGCGAAAGATATTTTTCGGCGGTGGATAGACGATCGCGTATTGATATTCAGTGTGTACGAAAGTAGATAATTCTTTGAAATACGGCTTTTGAAATTCCGCCGAGAGATGCGCCATCCAGGACGAATGGATTCTGATAGGATGGGAATCATTCTTTGCATTCATCGCTTGCCATTGTACACAAAAGAAAGACTCCGCACTCATATTGGTGCGGAGCCTCCGTTTTCTAGTCTTTCCGTGCGCGCACCCTCTTGCGCCTTTTGGGCGGGTGGCATGTGGAGAAGTACATGATGGGGATGACCAGCATGGTAAACGCCAACTGAAACCACAATCGAGCGTTGTCATGATGGATCGCATTGTAGGCATTCTGACCAAAAGACATCACCAGGATGATTGTGACAAATGTCCTGATGTAGCCTCCTGGATTCACTGATAGCCACTGCTGCATCCGCGGACCAGGCTTGTATTCGTCTTCCGTTTCCTGCATAGAGCGGAAAAAGAAGATGAATTTAATCAGGATCGCGCAAAAAAAGGCGAATATGAGTAGTGTCGCGGCAGACTGACGCTGCTCGACCCACATAAACGTCGAAAGCGTGCATAGCCAACAGCATATTTCTGCCAGCTTGAAATTGGAGACGCCTATGCGATTGGTAAGGTGCTGGAAGAAGCCGATCATCGTGTCGTCAAGCTTCTCCACGTATGAATCAAGCTCGCGAGACATGATCGTCTCCTCTTATGTTGAAGATTCGATGCTCTTTTTGCACCCTACCACACTTTTTCACTTCTCAAAAGACGCTCTTTTTGGCGACTGCCGCCCCGGTTGTAGCCACCTATGGAGCCGTCGCTGCGGATGACGCGGTGGCATGGAATGTCGGGATCATAATTGGCGCGCATGATGCTTCCTACGGCGCGGGCGGCACGCGGATTCCCTGCTTTTGTCGCCACCTGTTTGTAGGTCATCGTTTTACCTGGAGGAATCTTCCGGGCGACGGCACGGACCTTTTCGGCGAAGGATTTCATAGGTAAATACATCATACCATGTCAAGCGACATTGTTGCGCATAGTGGCCGATAAAAATCCCAATTGGGATTTTTATCGGCCACTGGTTTACATGACTCGCGGGATTATTTTTTTATCTTTGACATCTGCGCCCTCAACGTATTTCCGGCGGCTTCACGATACAGGCAGTAATCGCAATCGGGCGATGCAGGCGGAATTGCTTCACTGAGAAGACACTGCTTGATGTCAAGCAGTGTCTGCTCTACCCAACTCGCGTCGCCCGTATAGGGGATAAGCGTCACCTCAAACTCGAGCTTCGCATCGAATGCCTCCCGGTCCTTGCTCGCATTGGCATAGACGAAATATCCGGTGTCAGAGACCGCAAATCCCCGCTGTCGCAAAAGCCACTGGTACACTTCCATCTGGCGTTTGTAGCCGATGTGCCACGCTTCATCGAGTGATTTGATTGTCGTATCTTTACTCGTCGATTTATAGTCGACGACGATCAGTTCTCCCCCATCGTTTACCCAGAGATCATCGACTGCGCCCGAGACGACGAAACCGGTCTGTGCATGCTTATGCTCGACACCCTTGAAATTCTCACGCCAGATGTCGAGATCCGCGTGTGCATAGGGCACCGCATCGACCTTATAGTGCTTCATAAGGGGATGCGGCTCTCCCTGTGCGCGATGGATATCAAACTCTTTTTTCAGGAGCGCATCGACGGCGCTGTTGAGATTAAACGGAAATCCCGGCGGTCGCGCCACGCCGAGCTTGTTGTCGAGAAAAAAACATCGCTGACAATTCAAAAAAAGATCGATTTTTGAGCGGGAGAGTCGCCACCGGGCGCCACCGTAATTCCAATCTGTCTTACGATTGGGCTTGTAGAAAGTCGACATAGCGCAAGCTCTTCGGGAACAGGCGGTTAGTGTTGCTCTTGCTGATTGTCGACAGGACTTTGCGGATGCTGATTGTCATGGTTTCCCCGAAACCAGTGCTTGAAGCGATCTTCGACATACCACATACCGGTAAACATGATGAGTGCGAGCACGGTCGCAAAAATCGAAAGTGAATACATGCCAAATCCGACTGCAATACCCACAGCTGTCGCTACCCACATGCCGGCGGCGGTCGTGGCACCATGGAGCGATTCGCCGCGGAAGAACATCAGCCCTCCGCCGATGAAGCCCATACCCATGACCACTGCCGCCGCGAGACGCAGCGGGTCGAAATTGAGAATGCCGATGAACGCGATATCGACATAATTGCCGACAAGTATAAACATACATGCGCCGAGAGAAACGAGTCCGAAGGTGCGTGTGCCCACGGGCTGCCGTGCAATGACAGATCGCTCGGTGCCGATGATGCCGCCGAGCACCATCGCCAAGAGGAGCTTGAGAAACATCACTGTATCAGTATCGATGAATTGTTCGACGCCGTTCATATGCAGTACTATAAAGTATAAACCATAATCGACAAACAGCACGTGGATAACATTCGTCAATGGGGAAATTTCGTCTTTGCGAGGCCTGTGGCCGAAGCAATCCAGAGTGCTACCACTTACCCTAGATTGCTTCGCTTTGCACCACAAGGGCACTTCCATTTTTCTAAGCCTTGGCTAAGAAAAATTGGTCGCTCGCAAAGACACTATTGGTAGGTTGGTAGGTTAGTTGGGGATGGTATTATGTATGAACGGGACCTAGTTATGCCGGTAATGCGTCTCGCGATTCTTGTGGTATGAAACCTGTCGTATCTTGCACGCCGCACAGCTGGCGGGCTTCCGCGAGGACTTCCGGTATCCGCGCAGGCTTCACGCCGTATTCTTTCAAGAGGTGCGGCGTCTGGATGTGTCTGCACAGCACGATGCGCTTCTCGAGCATCCGACGCTTCTCGCCGTCGGTGAGAGTGGTAAGGCAGGTCAGCGGGTGCACGCGGCCGGATTCGATCAGAGAGAAAAGACCGCGGGACCGCGGGTATTCCCACCCCAAAAGCTTGAGATTCGAGCACTGCGCGTAGCGGATCGCATTGCGCGTGAAGCGCGTGTTGGTCACGAGCCAGCCTTCATCGACACGCGACGACTTTTCGGGTGCATTGCGCAGGTCTTCGTAGCGTGCGTGTACGTATAGTGCGTCCTTGACATCGATCTTGCCGCCGGGATCATTGTGGAATTTTGCTTCGATGCCGATGCGGCGATTGCCGCGCTCAGCGAGCACATCGACTTCATGGGAAGCGCAGCGGCCAGCGAGCGTAACGCCAGTCTGCGCCTGGTATCCATGTGCACGCAGGACTTCTGCGAGGAATTGTTCAAACGGAAATCCTGACGGCCCGAGCGAAAAGACGGCGCGCTTGATCGAATAGCGCGCCGCGACCGGTATCGTCTCGTATTCGCGCAGGAGCGAAAAGGCATGCCGGTAGATCTCCTCGGTCATTATGCCGGGGCGCAGTTCGTCGATGATCCGAGATACGATGCGCGCCCGCATCGTGGAGCTCGCGCCGGCATTTTGCAGAGAATGTTCGAGCTTCTCGGTACTGAAAGGTTCTTGGCCGCCATCGGCCTTGGTGATGAGTATGTTTTGCTTGGGATTCATAATCAACGGAAGACAGAGGTCGAAGCAGTGTGTAGCGGCACATCCGGTATGACAGCAATCGGGATTGGCTCCCCGTCGAGTGTCGCGGTAAACGATATGCCGAGCGAAGATGCAAAGACGATGGTGCGGAATTGCCGTGTGACCTCTTGCTCAATACAGAGCGGTACATGAGGCTCCCGCCATGTCGTAAACATAAGAGCGTACGTGGTGGAGGAGACTTGTTCGGTCTTGACAGTGACTTCATCGCAGGTCGACGAGACCGGAATGGTGCCCGTGAGCGTATGCGAGCCGACGCCGATCGTATCGCGGACCAGGACCGGGCGTATAGGCTTGAGATTTGCGCGCACCATCTCATTGGCGACGAGAAATGTCGCGCCGAGACCGACGAAAAGTATGAGAATGAGCCATACGAGCGAGCGCAGAAGATTCATCCTTTTTATTATATAGTGTCGCAAAGCCTTGATCGGCGGTTTATTCACAGCGCCTCTATATGTCTCTCTATGCGCCGAATCACTCCCGCACCAAAGACACGATCATCATCATAGAGCACGAGGGACTGACCGGAAGACACAAGATGCGGCGCGTCAAACTGTACACGCATTCCATCGTCGGCTTGTCGCAATGATACGGGAAACGGCGCTTCGCGATGGCGCGACTGCGCGAGTGTGGAAAGCGGGAGCTGTGGGGTCTCCCCGATCCAGTGCATATCTTCAAGCATGATTTCCCGGACCTCCCCGAGACTGCGGTCGAGAGAGACGGTGACTGTGTTGTCTTTGATCGAGGTGGCGATGACGTACTGAGCACCTTCCGTGTGTCCCGAAACGCGGAATCCATGGCGCTGGCCGATCGTATAGAGCGCCGCACCATCGTGCGTACCGATTTTGTTGCCATCAGTGTCGATCACATCACCCTCTTTGAGCGTGATATAACGCGCGAGAAAATCGCGCATACTCACGTCGCCCACAAAACAGAGCCCCTGGCTGTCGGGCTTGTGCGCGACCGGCAGACCACATGCCTGCGCACGCTTTCGCACTTCGGACTTTGACAGATCACCGATCGGAAAAAGCGTCCGGGCGAGCTCTTCAGTGCGCACGCGGCAGAGGAAATACGACTGATCCTTTAGTGGATCGACGCCGCGCATAAGCTGCGGTGATAAGTCAGACTTATCACCATGGTGATAAGTCTGACTTATCACCGCGGGCTCCACTCGGGCGTAGTGGCCGGTGGCGATCAAATCCGCGCCGTGCGCAAACGCCCATTGGGCGAAATGGCCGAATTTGATCTTTTCGTTGCAGAGGACGTCGGGATTGGGCGTGATGCCGCGCTCATAGTCGCGTACCATGTGCTCCACGATTTCTGTCTTGTATTCGTGCGAGAGGTCGATTTCGCGAAAGGGAATGTCGAGCGCAGCCGCGATGCGCATGGCATCGAGGCGATCCTCGCGCCAGGTGCACTCAATGAATTCAGGTTGCCAGATCTTAATGAAAACCCCCGCGACATCGTACCCCCGTTCCTTGAGAATAGCCGCCGAAGTGCCGCTATCTACTCCTCCCGAGAGGCCGACGAAGACTTTAGTTTTTTCCGATTCCCGTTCTTGAATCTTGTTTTGAAGAGGGATGGTGGCAATTTCTTGTGGCATATGTTTATGTTTTGGCTTTATCAAGAAGCCATTCCCATAAAGGCCTGAACTGTATGGTCATTCCACCCTTCTCCATATCACGCTTATCATCCCACGTAAGGACAAGGAGATTGTTCACATGTAATTCCTTGCCTGCTTCAACCAAGGCTTTTATTTCTCTTTGCACCACATCCGGATTACTCGATTCATAGGTCACCTGTATCAATTCGGTTATTTCCGTACCGGACTTCAGTGCAAAATCCACTTCACGATCGTTTCTGGTGTGGTAATAGAATATTTCCCGATTAGACTCACTGCCTCGTTTCACCAGCTCGGTGAACACGAGATTTTCCATGTACTTGCCATTGTTCGGTGAATGCTGAACTGCTTTGGACGTTATAAATCCGTTATCGACTACATATGCTTTCTTTGGAGATCTGAGACGCAAACCGGCTTTTGCAGAATAGCGATGGAGAGAAAATATAAGATAGGCCTCGGTAAGATAGCCGAGATATTTTTCAAGTGTAACGCCGCTTTTGAAGCCAAGAATGTTGGCAAGTTTGCGTATGCTGTACTGGCCGGTAACGTTGTTTATGAGGAATGAACCGAGGTTGTCTATCTGCTCGGAAAAGCGCACCTTATGCCGCTTGACCACGTCCTTAAAAAGCAGGGAGTCAAATAGCACATCAAGATATCCTCTTGGATCGAGACCTTTGGTAACTACTTCCGGATAGCCACCACTTAGCATGTATTCATTTAAAATCTGTAGGAGTTTTCCCTTTTCTGAAGGTATGGCAAGTTTTTCTTCTGTCACTTCATACTGTTTGGCACGAAGTATTTCGGAAAAATCAAACGGGAGTATTTGTATCGGTATATGACGGCCAGTAAGATGGGTGGCAAGTTCTTTGGATAGCAATCGAGCATTCGATCCCGTAAGTACGAGATTATAGCCTTCACGATGCAAACGATTCACGAACAGTTCCCATTTGGGAAGATTCTGTATTTCATCAAAGAGAATATTTTTTGTTTCTCCGTAGGCTTGTCGCAATTCCGACATCAGTTCATTGAGATCAAACGTATCTTCTCCGGGGAGTGATTCATCATCAAAATTGAAATACGCAAACTCTTTATCTTTCAGGAGCATCAGTGAAAAGACCGACTTGCCGGCTCGACGAGGCCCCAAAACCACTTTTATCAAATCCGAATCAAGCCACTTTTTGGCCTCTTTTTCCTTGGTACGCTCTATGTATGGCAGAGACAAAAGTCTCTCTTTTTCGCCTTTTTGCCTTAAAACAGTTGATTTAAGCATATTATTTTAGCCGTAATGTGCATAAAGTATCCTTTTTGCACACCACAGATAGTATACTGGACAAAATAGGAAAATACAAGGATTCTTGTCAATTATCAATATAGATACTCTTTTTGGTGAGATGCTGCTGGTAGGTCTTGCTGAAGTAGGTGGTTCCGTGATCATCGGCGAGATAGAAGAGGTAGTCGTTTTTCGTCGGGTTGACGGCGGCTTGGAGCGAATCGAGTGATGGGCTTCCGATCGGCGTGGGTGGGAGGCCTTTGTGGACGTAGGTGTTGTACGCAGAATCGCTCTTGAGGTCATCCCTCGTGAGGCTAAAGGTACTCTTGCCCATGGTATAGAGAAAAGTCACGTCGACTTGCAGTGCCATATCCTTTCTGATCCTATTCCAGAGGACACCGCTGATCATGCGGCGATCATTGGAATTAAATGCTTCTTTTTCGATGATGGATGCCATGTTCACTATCTCCTCGAGCGTATGGCCCGAAGCCTCGATCTGCTCGGCAAGCGACTTTTCAGACGGAGCCGACAAGGGGGGTGTCGTCGTGGCGTGGAGGATCTCATCGAAGCGGTCGCGCATGCTCTTGATGACCGTACCCTCATTGGCATTGGGAAGGAAGTTGTATGTATCGGGAAAAAGGTAGCCTTCCAAGGGCGTCGCCTGCGTGAGGAAATTGGCCTGATCGAAGCGCTCGAGCTGTGAGCCGAAGATCACCGCCATCTGACGCGTATTGGCGCCTTCGGGGATGCGTATCCGTATCGGCACGAGACCGTTTTCGCCAAGTGCAATGATGCGAATCACGGAAAAAAGATCATGTGGCTCCTTGAAAAGATAGTCATCGGCCTGCATACGACGCCCCTTGCCTGAGAGTGTCGCCGCGACACGAAACGCAAGCGCCGAACGCACGACCCCCTGCTCGTGAAGCTTGCGACTGATCTGAGTGAGTGTCTGCCCTTCGGGGACTTCGACCAGGTGGTTGAGCGGAAAATCATCAGGAGGACGTATCAAGAAAAGATACGTGCATACCGCGAGTATGCCGGCCACGAGGATGATGATGATCGTGCGGCGATTCGTGTGCTCGACCCACCGCTGCGAAAGATGCAGCTGCACACGATCAAGATCATCGAAGAATTGTCGCAGTTTTTTCAAAAAGGCGTGGAGAAAATCCATAGATGAGTAGGTCGATCAGTATTACATCGGGAGATTTGGCGGCGGGGCGGCCTTGGTGGCGGGGATGCGATTGATGCCAGGGGCTTGGACGGTGCTACTCGGGAAATGCCACAACGTGGCAATGGACTCGACGCTCATGATGCCGATCGGTGCGCTCCATGGCGGATAAAAAGCGGATCGCCTGCGGTAGGCATCAAGGAATCGGCGCATAATGAACTTCTTGTACATGTCTTTATAATCCTGCCATGGATAATTAAATGTATTGAGTCCGCCATCGTTGTCTGGCCCGAGCTCATTGAGATATGAGGTCCCCAAGGGTTTCCAAATGAGACGCAGTATGCCGATATTGGGTCCTTGCACACTTCCGCGCGAGAGATCGGCCATGTAAATGCCCCGCACACTTACGTCGTAAGATACCTTGCCGGAATTGCGCTCAATGGCTTCCATCTGGACTTTTTGCTTCCACGTAGGGTTGGGGAAGCGCATCGGATTATCCTTCTGCTCATCAGGTATTGCCTCCACGCGAATCTCGTCGATCTTCTTTTTCTGGCGCGCCTGCCAATCGGCCTCACTGCTGGTGGGAAACAACACACCACCCGTCGTCTTCGTAGCGCGGATAATAATTTGAATCCAGACCTGCTCTTGCGGCTTGAGTCCCGAGAGATACTCAAACATCTGCGCCAAGGGCTCGATCTTAAATTCCTCCTTCGGGTCCTTATCGAGCTCAAAATCGATATAGCTCTTGATCGGAAACACATCTTCCTTACTGAGCTTAAAATCGTTGACAAAGCCATCGTACCGAGCCGGATCGTACTGGAATTTTGATGCATAGTCTTCCACGACATGTATCTCGACATCGGGGAATTGCGCATAGAGGGCGGTCTCTACGACGTTGCGCAAAAAATCCCAGGTCCAGACATAGAAATGCACTTCTCCACCAAAGCTCGCAATCTCGAGCGAATACCATGGGCGTACGCGACCCATCCATGCTCGCTTGATGAAATCCGTCTCACCCGAGGTGGACCACATCGTTGCAAGTGCGATCTCCATGGCACGCGGCGATTTGGACATCTCGCGCGGTATGCGTATCTCGAGGAGAGTGCCCTCGCGCTCAGAAATCCACGCTGATCGGATATAACGCACCCATGTCTGCCATCCGGCGCTGATGAGCACCAGGGGAAGCCAGATCGGCGCAGTGCCAAGTACCCATCCAAATCCGAAGACGAGAAAATTGGGTATCTGCGTCGAGAGAATGTTCAGGAGTCCCAGGAAAAGTGCGCCGAGGAAAAGGGGGCGCGGAATGCCCCAACCCCAAAGCCACTGCACCCACGCATGAAAATCAAACCATGAGTATGACTGGGACTTGAAACCGATTTTCTTTTGGAGCGGCGTCTCTGTTTTTTGCCTCTTTACTTCAGCCATCGTCACTATTTTACCACTCCCTATACACAAGTGTGAGACTTATAAACAAAACGCCGCGACTTGGTCGCGGCGTTTTGTATTGCACGGATGTAGTGGATTATTTGTGAGATTTTTCCACCGTGTAGCGGCCATCCGGGAGGCGCTTGAATATACCGCCCTGGAGATTGACTGCAATCGTCGCATCTTTCACATAGCGCTCACGCTTCACGCGATCAAGTATCTCTTCACGGGTCAGAGGTCCTTCACGTTCGATGATGCTGCGGATCACGTCGCGGACGACGCCCGGCTGATAGCCCCACTCCTTGAGCGCATAGAGGCCGCGCCCGACGAGGACGAAACGCTTGTCCTTGATAAGCTCGTTGTGCGTGGTGGCGGGATGTGTCTTGCGCTTGAAGAGCTTCTCGATACCTTTGGCCACCTCGGTGAAGTGCATCGGAGAGCCGTTGCGCTTGATGGTGAGGTATGCGAAATCGCGCGTGTTCTTGATGCGGACATGTGGGCTGTCCATACGGCCCCATTCCCCGAGCGGATTCTTGCCGACACGCTTGGAGATCGCAAGCCAGCGGACGAGCATGTCATCGGCTTTGCCTTTGATACCGAGTGCTTTGAGGTTCTTGTGGAACATCTGCAAGAACTCCTCTTCCGGCGTCAGAGTATTCATGTCGAGTGCATCGTGCAGCGCGGTCAAGGCCTTTTCGATCTGATCGGCAGCTTGTTCATCGATGTGCCAGCGCGTGCGGAAGTCGTTGGTTTCGCGGCGCTCATCAAAATGATGTCCGAGAGTGAGGAGGAAAACGAGGTGATTGCGGTCGGCTGCGCTTTCGGCGAGCTCGTCGAGGATTGAGTCCTCGGCAATGACGCCACCGAGCGCATGGACCTGTCGCTTGAGGTCTTCGAGTTTCTCGATCGCTTCGCGATATGCGGCAGACTCGCGGACTGCAGCGAGTGCATGATTCTCGATCTGACGGACACGCTCGCGCGTGATGCCGTATTCCTGGCCGATGGCATCGAGGGTACGCTTGTCGCCTTTCGTGGAGAGGCCGAAGCGGTCCGTGAGGACGCGGCGCGAACGATCCGGAAGACCGGCGAGAAGGTCCTTACTGGTCGACTTCGGTGAAAATGAAAGTCCTGGCATAAAGATTTTTAATAGGTTCTTAATAATTATTGACTACCGCTGATAATATTTTTTAATGCCCTCGAAACGATAAAAAGTGGCTAGAAACATGACTTTTCGACACTTGCCAGGCCGAGACTTTTGTTTTCCTCTCCTGTTACCAATCGTTTTAGCAAAAATAATGAATGCGGTCAAGTCCCTGCAATGTACACGGAGGATACGCACACGCCTCGGGTGGTTCATCGCGGGAGGGGGTATCGCCTTATGCACTGGTGAAATACCGACATTTTCGAGAGCGTGCTACTATTGATTTGTACATCTCCTTGTTATGAGCACTATGTCGCGGACCTCTATTTTCCTCGTTCTCGTCGCAGTAGGTCTTGTATCACTTCTCGCGCATCTATCCGGCGGAATCGATATCCAGATTCTCAATCCGCAGGGTCCGATTGCACTCGAACAGAAGCGACTCATTATCACGGCCGTCCTCCTGATGCTCATCGTCGTGGTGCCCGTGTACGTACTCGCCGCCCTCATCGCTTGGAAATACCGTGCGACCAACACAGACGCTCCGTACACGCCCGACCACGATCATGATCAGCGGATCGAGATCGTCTGGTGGACGATTCCCCTACTGATCATCCTTACGCTCGGCACAATCACCTGGAAAACGACCCATGCACTTGATCCGTTTAGACCCCTCGATTCGACAGTATCCCCGGTCACGATCCAGGTCGTCGCTCTCAACTGGAAGTGGCTCTTTATATACCCGGAGTACGGCATCGCCACGGTCAATTATGTCGCATTTCCCGAGGACACGCCCGTCTCATTTCATATTACCGCCGACGCGCCGATGAACTCCTTCTGGATTCCGAGCCTCGGAAGCCAGATCTATGCGATGGCCGGCATGTCTACACGCCTGCACCTCCTGGCAGATCAGCCTGGTACCTACCACGGCCTGTCGGCCAATTGGAGCGGTGAGGGCTTCTCAGGTATGAAATTCATCGCACAGTCCCTTTCGCGGGAAGATTTTGATTCTTGGGTCGCGGCGGTCCGACAAATCTCATCTGTATTCGATACCGGTGAATATGATCTGCTCGCTTTACCGAGTAGCCATACCCCTGTGAGATATTTTGGCCATGCTCAACCGGGGTTGTATGATTATGTGGTGAATAAATATATGCAGCCGCACGATACTATGCCGGTCCGTGTGCTTCATGATGAATAATATGTTTGGAAAAATGTCTTTCGCCGCACTCCCGCCCAACGCCATCGTCTTGTCGGCGTTTCTCTTTATGATTGCGCTTGCAGGACTCATAATCGGCGCACTCTTCTACTATAAGCGCTGGCGTTGGCTCTGGGATGAATGGCTTACCTCGCTCGACGCCAAGAAAATCGGAGTCATGTATATCATCGTCGGATTCGTCATGCTCGTGCGCGGCGCCATTGATGCCGCCTTGATGCGCGGACAGCAGGCGGTCGCCGCAGGCGATTCGCTCGGATATCTCTCTCCCGAGCACTTCGGACAGATATTTACCGCCCACGGCGTGATCATGATTTTTTTCGTCGCGATGCCGCTGATGTTTGGCCTCTTCAATCTCGTCGTACCTATGCAGATCGGGGCGCGCGATGTCGCCTTTCCCTTCCTTAATTCCCTGAGCTTCTGGCTCTTTGCCGCCGCCGCAGTACTTATGAATATCTCGCTTGTCTACGGCGAATTTGCCTCGATTGGTTGGCTCGGGTATCCGCCGCTCTCTGAGCTTGAGTACAGTCCCGGCGTCGGCGTCGATTACTACATATGGATACTCCAGATTGCCGGCCTCGGAAGCCTCTTTTCTGCGATCAATTTCCTCGTCACTATCCTGAAGATGCGCGCGCCCGGCATGACGCTCATGCGCATGCCGATGTTTGAATGGACGACTCTCGCGAGCGTCGTCCTCGTGATCGTGATATTCCCCATACTCACGGCGACCCTTGCCATGCTTTCGCTCGATCGCCTGCTCGGAATGCACTTCTTCACGTCGGATTTTGGCGGCAACGCCATGATGTATGTGAATCTCATCTGGGCGTGGGGTCATCCGGAAGTCTACGTGCTCATACTGCCAGCATTTGGCGCATTTTCAGAGATCGTGCCGACCTTCGCCAAGAAGCGTCTTTTCGGCTATAGCTCGATGGTCGCCGCGTCGATCGTGATCTGCTTTCTCTCCTTCGTCGTCTGGCTCCACCACTTCTTCACGATGGGTGCTGGCGCCAATGTAAATGCCTTCTTCGGGATCGCGACGATGGTGATCGCCATCCCGACCGGTGTAAAGGTCTTCAACTGGCTCGCGACGATGTATCGCGGGCGCATCACGTTTACCACGCCGATGTATTGGTTTCTCGGCTTCGTCGGCACCTTTACGCTCGGCGGCATGACCGGCGTCATGATGGCGGTGCCCGGCATCGACTTCCAGATGCACAACAGCCTCTTTCTCGTCGCACATTTCCACAATATGGTGATCGGCGGCGTCGTCTTCGGGTATCTCGCCGCGCTCTCTTTCTGGTTCCCCAAGATTTTCGGCTTCACGCTCGATGAAAAGTGGGGTATTCGCGCCTTTTGGTGCTGGCTTATCGGATTCTTCGTGGCCTTCATGCCGCTTTACCTCCTCGGATTTATGGGTGCGACGCGCCGTCTCGAGCACTACGACGCATCGACGGGCTGGCAGCCGCTCTTTATCGTCGCCGGTATCGGAGTCGTGATCATCGCGCTCGGTATCGTCTTTCAGGCAGTGCAGCTTGTCGTAAGTATCATCAAGCGCCACGAATATGCCGACACGACGGGTGACCCATGGGATGGCCGGACGCTCGAATGGTCGATCCCTTCTCCCGCACCTTTTTACAATTTCGCTATCATCCCGGCCGTGCACGGACGCGACGCATTTTGGGAGATGAAGCAGTCCGATCCCATTGTGCAAGCCAGGCCTGCACAAGAGTATGTCGATATAGAATTGCCGTGCAATACGCCTGTCGGGGTGTATATCGGCGCCTGTGCGTTTGTATTTGGATTTGCAATCGTCTGGCACATGTGGTGGCTCGCATTGCTCGGATTCCTCGGCGTCGTCGGACTTCTCATTGCACGATCTTTTGACGAGAATACTGAATACATTCTTCCTGCCGCCGAAATCGCGCGCCTCGATGCCGCATACACACAAAAAACCATATGACAACTACTCACATCGTCTTTGCGAGCGAAGCGAAGCAATCCAAGGTATGTGCACGAACTCTAGATTGCTTCGATCGCTCTGCTCCCTCGCAAAAACGAATGCAAAGAATTTCTAATATATGACAAACTCAATCATCAATCTTACCGAGAATAAGACAGTCTTTGGGTTCTGGATATACATCCTGAGCGATTGTTTCCTGTTTGGGACACTCTTCGCCACGTACGCAGTGTTGCGTGGCAATACATTTGGCGGCCCGAGTGGCGCGGAGCTCTTCGATCTATCATTTGTACTAGTAGAGACGCTTATCCTCCTCACGAGCAGCTTCACAGCAGGGCTCGCCATGCTCGCCGCAAATAAACATTACACCACATCCAAAAATAAGGAGGTGTCACCGCCCTATGTCCAGGTGGTAGGACTGCTGGGGCTCACACTCCTTCTGGGCATCACCTTCCTGGGGCTCGAGCTCAAAGAATTCACGCAATTTGTCGCCGAAGGCGCAGGCCCTCAGCGCAGCGGCTTCCTCTCCGCATTCTTTACGCTCGTCGGTACACACGGCCTCCACGTCGCCGCAGGCTCCGTATGGCTGATCGTCCTTATGATACAGATACTGCGCCGCGGGCTCACCGAGCCGATCATGAGTCGCTTTATGCGCTGGAGTCTCTTCTGGCATTTCCTCGACGTAGTGTGGATCTTCATCTTCACCTTTGTGTACCTTATGGGAGTCATGATCTAAATCGATATGCAACACGAGACACACATGAAAGAATCTGCATCGAATGGATCCCACGGATCACTCAGAATGTACGTGACCGGCTTTTTCCTCTCGATCATACTGACTTTGGCCGCGTATCTACTCGTGGATCAGCACGTGAATGCCGATCACGCGGTGTGGAGCCACTCTTTTCTGATGATCGCCGTCGTCGTGCTCGCACTCCTGCAGATGGTCGTCCAACTCGTGTGCTTCCTCCATCTTGGGCGTGAGTCGAGGCCCTACTGGAATCTCGTCGTATTTCTCTACGCATTCCTCCTCGTCGCCATTATCGTGATCGGCTCGCTCTGGGTGATGCATCACCTCAACTACAACATGGGGGCAATAAGCGTACCTGGCGCCCATATGGAGGCGAGAAGCCTCGAGTGATGTGCCTGTACCACGTAATCTTGACAGTTTGCAAGTTACTTGCTATGAATCATCCAGTGTTGGGGTGAGGTCCTCGCACGCTGTGTAAATACACCTCATAGAGAAAGGAACCGGGCCATGCTCACGGTCGCAGATTATCTGTTCGCCCTTATTGGGTTTGGGTTAGGATGGTATTCCGCTCGTCATATCGGTGAAATGATGCAAAGCCTGCTTGGAGGTCTCTTCGGCGCGCTGGTGGGTACTTTGGTGGGACTCATAACGGCAGGTGTGGTTGGCGCTACGTTTCCGACCCACTGGGTAGAATCGGAGACAGTGCCGTTGGCAAGTCTCCGTAGTACGGATGGGCTAAGTGGGTCCTTTGTACTGGGTAGCGGCATTATCGGGACCACATCCTATTACTTCTACTACGAAAAAACACCCGATGGTGGGTATCAGCCGGGAAAAGTGGAGGCAACAAACCGAGTCACCATCTACGAGCAGGCGGGCCGAAATGTCGGCGAACTCAAAGTATTCAAACTCGCCTTCGTCCATCCGTCAGTCAAATGGTTCGGAATCGTGCCTAATGAGTATTCCTACCAGTTTTTCATCCCCGAGGGCAGCCTCCAAAAAAAATACATCGTCCAATAATCCGCTCTTCGCTCCACTGGATATATTCCGGTGGAGCTTTCTCTTTGCCGAATATCCCTATTTGCGCAGATACCCAATGCACGGCACAATACTGGCTATGAAATCTCCTACTGCGGATGCCCTATCGACTATACGAGCGTATACTACTCTCACCAAACCCGGTATCATTCTCGGCAACATCATCACCGCTCTGGCGGGATTCTTCCTCGCCTCGCAGGGAACTATCGACATCGGATTGCTATGCGCCATGCTCGCCGGCCTCTCGCTCGTGGTTGCCTCCGGTTGTGTGCTCAACAATGTCTACGATCGCGATATCGATGCGCTCATGGAGCGCACGCGCAGCCGCGCACTCGCGCGCGGACTCATCCCCGTGCATTATGCGATCGCCTTCAGTGCGATGGTCGGATTGCTCGGTGCATGGATACTCTTTGCCTATACCAACCCTCTGACGCTCGCCGTCGCGGTATTTGGATTCTTTATGTATACGGTCGTGTATACACTGTGGGCCAAGCGCCACACGAGCTATGGCACATTGATCGGAAGCGTCTCCGGAGCTATGCCGCCCGTGATCGGATATGTAGCCGTGACCGGTTCGCTCGATGCAGCAGCATATCTGCTCTGCATCATCCTTGTCCTGTGGCAGTTACCTCATTTCTATGCGATCGGCCTGTACCGACTCAAAGACTACACCGCGGCAAAGATCCCGATCCTTCCGGTCACACGCGGAGTACTCGCGACCAAGCTGCAGATAATGCTCTACATATCCGAGTTCATCGTCGTCACTACGCTCTTGACGCTTTTCGGATATACAGGATTTTTCTACCTCACGATCATGCTTTTACTCGGATTTACCTGGCTGGGACTGTCTCTACGCGGATTCCAGAGCGCCGACACGCGCGTCTGGGCTCGGAGGATGTTTTTCTTCTCGCTCGTGGTGATTGTGATGTTTGCCGTCATGATCGTCCTCGACAAGTACACCATATAGCATAGGCATTAGCGATGAGTCTCCGCAAAAGTCTAACGAAGTCGGACTTCGATTATTGTGGGACGGCACTGTGCCGTCCCTTTTTCATATCCACTATGCTAGAATGGTCATCTGCTTATGGATTCGGCACTTTCTGTACACCACCTGAAGAAAACCTACAGCAATGGCGTAGAAGCTCTAAAAGGCGCCTCACTTGAAATTCCTACAGGTGATTTCTTTGCGCTCCTCGGTCCCAATGGCGCTGGCAAGACGACGATCATCGGCATCATCACCGGCCTCGTCAACAAAACCGCGGGCACGGCATCCATCTTCGGCTACGATATCGACACGCAACCCGAGATGGCCCGTGCGCAGATCGGGCTCGTCGGGCAGGAGATCAATTTCAATCCTTTTGAAAAGCCTATCGACATCGTCATCAATCAGGGTGGCTACTACGGCATCCCGCGCTCGATCGCCATCCCGCGCGCCAAAAAACTCCTTACCGACCTGGAGCTCGGCGACAAAATGCAGGACAAAGCTATGGCGCTCTCCGGCGGCATGAAGCGACGCCTCATGATCGCGCGCGCCCTCATCCACGAGCCACGATTCCTCGTCCTCGACGAGCCGACCGCCGGCGTCGATGTGCAGCTGCGCCACGGGATGTGGGAATACCTGCGCACACTCACCAAAGGCGGTGTCACCATCCTCCTCACCACACACTATCTCGAGGAGGCCGAACAGCTCGCCAAACACGTCGCCATCATCAACAAAGGTCAGATCGTGGCCAACGGCACGATGGACGAGATCTTGGCTATGCACGATCCCTCGACAAAGCTCGGGACAGGCGGCTTTCAAGGCGGTCGCCTGGAAGAAGTGTTCCTCAAGCTCACAAAGGAGAGTTGATAGTAGCTAGTTGGTAGTTGTTAGTCTATGAATAACAAAACCTCATTTAAGGAACTGGTCGTTTGGCAAAAAGGTGTAGAACTTGCTAAAGAAATGTACCGCACTGCTCAGCTGCTTCCCAACCACGAACTCTTTGGCTTGAGAAGTCAGATGTGTCGTGCTGCAGTTTCTATTCCTTCAAATATCGCCGAAGGACAAAAGCGAAAAACAATGAAAGACTTCGAACAATTTCTTCGCATAGCATATGGTTCGACCGCCGAACTCGAGACCCAAATTATAATCGCCGAATCGGTATACCCGGATATTTCATTTTCTCGAACAAAAGAATTGTTGGAGGAAATACAGAGAATGATCCCTGCTCTTATTCGAAAACTGCAACCCTCCCCTGCTATCAACTACTGACCTTTCCCACATAGTTTAGATATCAAATAGCGTACTCGCTCGCAGGAATCCACACAGGAGATCACGGTCGTTCATCGTACGCCGCGCGCGTCGCACCTGACGCTTCACGGCAGTAAAGTCT